>ERZ791903.355-NODE-355-length-69023-cov-4.101177_pt1 | contig 69023 bp, 56 predicted proteins | sample MGYA00510148_ERZ791903 | MGnify/ENA primary metagenome ERZ791903 (study PRJEB30046, sample SAMN00792080) | human gut metagenome | study: EMG produced TPA metagenomics assembly of the A metagenome-wide association study of gut microbiota in type 2...
GCTCTTTTTTCTATCAGATCTTCCGGATTGGTATCATTTCCTACATCAGACAGTCTTTTCCATGGATTCTCGCCGGGGTGACAAGCACCATCTGATTCATGAGATTTTCTTCTGAAAGAACGGCAACGCGCAGATATTCTCTCGTGTGTCCCGTCCAGTAATGGACGCCGTCGATCTCGACTTCTTCTTCCATGAGCACTTCCAGCTCTTTTCCGAGGAAGCCTTCCATATATTCCTGTCTCCGTCTCTCGTCCAGTTCCAGCAGAACGTGGCTGCGCTTCGTCTTCTCCTGCTCCGGAATCTGGCCTGCCATCGCTGCGGCGCGGGTGCCTTCTCTTCTCGAATACTTGAAGATGTGAGTCTCGAAGAAATGAATGTCCTCGACAAAGGCGCGCGACTCTTCAAACTCCTCCTCACTCTCCTGCGGGAAACCGACAATCACATCGGTCGTCAGCGCCGGATTTCCATATACCTTACGCAGAAGATCGCATTTGTGTTTGTATTCTTCTGCGGTATATTTCCGGTTCATCCGCTTCAGTGTTCCATTGCTTCCGCTCTGCAGCGAAAGATGGAAATGCGGGCACACCTTCGGCATTGCGGCGATCGCCTCTGCAAACTCTTCGGTGATGATGCCCGGCTCCAGGGATCCGAGACGGATTCTTCTGATGCCGTCCACTGCATCAACAGCACGGATGAGGTCGAGCAGCGTCTCTTTTTCGCCCTCCGGGAAATCGAGTCCGTAGGAGGAAAGGTGGATACCGGTCAGCACGACTTCCTGGTATCCGGCCTCCACCAGACGTTTTACTTCTTCTACCACATCACTCTGGCGGCGGCTTCTGACTCTGCCGCGCGCGTACGGGATAATACAATAAGTACAGAACTGATTGCATCCATCCTGTACTTTCAGGAATGCGCGGGTGTGCTCCGCCGTTTTGCTGATCGAGAGTGTCTCGTACTCACGGTTGTGTGTCATATCCACGAGGAAGCTCTTACACTCCGCGTCGGATGGTTTTCCACCGTCCTCACGTTCTGCCAGAAAGTTTTCCAGAATATCCACAAGATCTTTCTTCTTATTATTTCCGATGATCAGATCAATCGCCGTATCCTCTTCGAGTTTTTCCCCAGCCGCCTGCACATAACAGCCGCAGGCCACGACAACCGCATCGGGATTCATCTTTTTCGCTTTGTGCAGCATCTGCCGCGATTTCCGGTCCGCAATGTTCGTCACAGTACACGTATTGATAATGTAAACATCCGCTCCCGGTGCAAAAGGCACGATCTCGTACCCTCTGTCTTCGAGGAGCTGCTGGATGGCTTCCAGCTCATATGCGTTCACTTTACACCCAAGATTATGCAAAGCTACCGTTTTTTTCATGCCATACTCCTTTCTTCTTCATCTTTATTATTAAAAATCACGAAGATTCCACTTTATCTTTGTATGTTTTCGCATTGACTTTTTCCCCTCCAGACGGTAAGATAAAGCTGTTAAATGAGGGTAATAAATAATGTTAACCAAATAACAGGGAGGATTACAAACATGAAAACAGTACAGATTTCTCTTAATTCTATCGACAAAGTAAAATCTTTCGTCAACGACATTTCCAAATTCGATTTTGATTTCGATCTGGTATCCGGAAGATACGTAATCGACGCAAAATCCATCATGGGAATCTTCAGCCTCGACCTTTCCAAACCGATCGACCTGAACGTCCATGCTGATGGAGATGCTCTTCAGACCGTACTTGATGTTCTTGCTCCGTACATTGTATAATTACGATAGAACATAAGGGCCGCGCACTCGCCGCGGCTCTTTTTTTGTCTTTGTTTATCATCAGGACCGGATCTTGTTTTTCAGAACCCCCAAAACAAGATCCGGCCTTTTTGTTCTTTAAAGCAAGTTTTCCTTAGCAGACCTCGATCGTCTCTGCGGTAGAAACTGCGCGTTCCATCATCTCGTCGATCACGTCGTCCAGATGGCTCTCGGAGCATTTGATGACATTCAGGTTCGGTTTTGTCACCGGATGCTTTGCAACGAAGATCGTGCAGCAGTCCTCATACGGCAGAACAGATGTCTCGTACGTACCGATTTTTTCGGAAATATCGACGATCTCCTGTTTGTCGAAACCGATCAGCGGACGGAAGACCGGCATGGTGCAGACTTCGTTGGTAACGGCGAGGGAATGCATCGTCTGGCTTGCCACCTGTCCGATACTCTCTCCGGTGATCAGGCCAAGGCATTTGTCCTGACGTGCAAACGCTTCTGCGATCTTCATCATATAACGGCGCATGATGATGGTCAGCTCGTCGTGCGGGCATTTTTCGTAGATTGCAAGCTGGATCTCGGTGAAGTTGACCACATGCAGACGGATCGGGCCGCTGTAGCGTGCAACGAGTTTTGCAAGATCCACAACCTTCTGTTTGGCTCTCTCGCTGGTGTACGGCGGAGCGTGGAAGTAAACGGCATCAATCTTAACACCGCGTTTTGCGATCATGTATCCGGCAACCGGACTGTCGATACCGCCGGAAAGCAGCAGCATGGCCTGTCCGTTTGTGCCGACCGGCATACCGCCAGGGCCTGCGATGCTCTCGCAGTACAGATAAATCTTCTGACGCAGCTCGACGTTCAGATAGATATCCGGCTCGTGAACGTCTACTTTGAGGTTCGGGCAGACATCGAGGATGCGGCCGCCCAGCTCGCAGTTGACTTCCATTGTGTGCATCGGATAGTTTTTGTTCGCACGGCGTGCGCATACCTTAAAGGTTTTCTCCTCGGTCGGGTACAGCTCTTTCACGTAGGAAACCACTGCCTCTGCCAGATCTTCAAAGCCGGTGTCCTCTAAAATGACAACCGGGCAGATCTCGGCGATACCGAAAACTCTTGTCAGCGCATCGACAGCGCCCTCGTAATCAAAGTCTCCTTCGGTGTTGACATAGATTCGTCCCATCTCACGGGTGACCTGGAAATTTCCGTCTACCGGGGCAAGCGCGTGCTCCATCTGTACGCAGAGCGCTTTCTCGAACAGATGACGGTTCTTTCCTTTAATGCCGATCTCGGCATATTTTACCAGAAATGCTTTGTACATCATCGTTTTTTATTCTCCTTTTTTCTCAGCCAGATCACGGAAGAACAGAGGATATTCCTCAGAAAATTTCTTCAGGATCAGGTCAGATACCTGACGCATCTGCGGATGTGCGGCGTTGGCGCTTCGAAGCCGGATAAAGTGGCGCCACTCTCTTAAGTTCATGGTCATGACGATCTCGGTTTTCAGAGAGTTCGGAAGAATGCTTCTTGCCTCCTCCGGCTTTGCTCCGAGTTCGAGCATCTGGAAGTAATACTGCTCTGCAGCTTCCATTGCTTTCTGCCATACCTCGTATTTTTTACGGTCGTTCTCGTCGTCCAGATCATAGGAAAATCCGGTTGCCAGATCGATACAGGTGATCTGGTTTCCAAATTTATCTTTCGAATAGTTGCAGTAGCGGGTGCTCTCCTGGCTGTAGCTTGCGATACGGTGGCGGACGATCTCATGGGTCACGCCGCGGTCGCACGTTACTTTTACGGTGATGGAGCCGTGCTCAATGACGGATTCATGGCCGCGTTTGATGATGCCTGCGATGAATTTCTCTGCAGTGCCTTCTCCAATGCGCTCCTCGCTCTTGTAGCAGACTCTTCCGATTTTCTCGATCCGGCGCAGCATATCCTCGTAGGATTCGGTGCTCAGGATTTCAATTTCCGGCTGTATTGTAATCATAATTTTCCTCTTTCTATTATTTCCTGGTAAATCTGCGCAGCATCGGCAGTACCTCGCGCAGCGTATCCAGGGTGTAATCAATCTGTTCCAGTGTCGTAAATTCGCTGAAGCTGAACCGCACGGCAGACTCCATCTCGGCTTTCGATGCGCCGATGGCAGTCAGCGTCGGGCTTCCGGCTCTCTTGTGTGATGAGCAGGCGCTTCCGGCGGAAACGTAGATCTGGCGGTCCTCCAGCGTGTGCAGCAGCACTTCACTACGCACATTTAAGAACGATGCATTGACAATCTGCGGCGCACCCTCTTCTTCCGGCATGCCATGGATGACCACATCGTCCAGCTCCCGCAAGCCTTCGATCAGACGGTGTTTGCAGGCACGCATCTGCGCAGTCTGCTCGTCAAAATGCCTGTAAACGATCTCAGCGGATTTCGCAAGGCCTGCGATGCCCGGCACATTGTCGGTTCCGGAACGCATGCCGTTCTGCTGGCCGCCGCCTAAGATCAGCGGACGGATTTTTACTTTCTCATCAATATATAAAAAGCCGCTTCCCTTCGGTCCGTGGATCTTGTGGCCGCTCACGGAGAGCATGTCGATGCCCATCCGTTTCGGATAAATCCGGTATTTGCCGAACGCCTGGATCGCATCGACATGAAAATACGTTTTCGGATTTTTCGCCTTGATTCTGCGTCCGATCTCCCCGATTGGCTCAACAGAACCGATCTCATTGTTGACATACATAATCGAAACGAGAATCGTCTCCGGCGTGATCGCTTCTTCGAGTTCGTTCACATCCACAAGGCCTTCTTTATTTACCGGCAGGCGCGTAATACGGAATCCCTGCTCCTCCAGAAATGCCAGCGGTGCCGACACGGCCGGGTGCTCGATCGCGCTTGTGATGATGTGGTTTCCCGTTCTCTTATTTGCCATTGCTGTTCCGACGAGCGCCCAGTTGTCGGACTCTGTGCCACCGGAGGTAAAGAAAATTTCTTTTTCTTTGACTTTCAGAATCTTTGCCAGCGTTTCCTGGGCGGTTCTGATATATTGTTCTGCTTCTACCCCTTTTTGATGCATCGCAGACGGATTTCCATAATGATTTACCATCAGATCACAGACGAGATCTGCGGTTTCCTGATAAACACAGGTGGTTGCGGAATTGTCCAGATATGCTTCCATTATCTTGTTCGTTCCCTTCCTTCTAAAAGATACACCAGAATGGAAAGCACGGTCATTCCGGCCGTTTCCGTGCGCAGAATGCGCTTTCCGAGCGTAATCGGCTCTACCTTTTCCTTCATGGCCATTTCCACTTCCGCTTCGTCGATGCCGCCCTCCGGTCCGATCAGGATCGCAATAGATTCACCCGGTTCAATGGATTCCAGAATTCTTCTCGTTCCTTCCATCCCCTCTGCGTTCTCATACGGCATCAGGCGAACGTCTGATTCTGCCATCATTGCAAGCGCCTGCTGAAATGTAACAGGCATGTGTACCGTCGGAATCTGCATCCGTTTGGACTGCTTTGCCGCACCAAGCGCGATCGTCTGCCAACGCTCTGCTTTCTTTTCCGCCTTTTTCCGGTCCAGCTTCACAACGCAGCGTTTCATCTCCACCGGAACAATTTCCGTCGCACCAAGTTCCACTGCTTTTTGGATGATCAGTTCCATTTTGTCACCTTTTGGCAGACCCTGAAACAGTACAATTCCGGACGGGAGTTCTCTGTCTGCTGCTGTGACTTCTTCTACTGCGGCAAGAACCTCACCTTCCGGGAAATCCGAAACGGCACAATGATATTCCTTTTCGCCTCCGGTACTGACCAGTATTTTTTCGCCCGGCCGCATGCGGAGCACATTTTTGATGTGATTAACGTCACTGCCCGTGATGTGGACAGTGCCGTCATAAATCTGACTTTCTTCTACAAAAAAACGGTACATGAATCTGTTCTCTTTCTCTTCTGGTGTTTCGCTTTTCTTAATTTACATCGGTTTTCTTGCTGTAACAGAAACCCATTCGCCCTGATGTGTAACTTCAACTACTTCAAGTCCCGCTGCAACGACTGCCTCTTTGACAACTTCCTCTTTCACATCGAGAATGCCGGATGTGATATAAACAGCGCCCGGCTTCATCTGGTGTACGATTACCGGCGTCAGCGGAACGAGAACATCTGCAAGAATATTGGCGGTAACGATATCGTATTTCTCGTATCCGACTCTGTCCTGTACTTCTTTGTCATCAATGATATTTCCGATCATCATATCAAAAGCTTCTACCGGAATTCCATTGACTTCTTTGTTTTCCTCAACCGCAGGAACCGCACACGGATCGAGGTCTGTTCCGACCGCATGACGCGCACCAAGCTTCAGTGCAATAATCGAAAGAATACCGCTTCCGGTTCCGACATCAAGCAGCTCGGTATCCTTTGTCACATATTTCTTTAACTGACGGATGCAAAGCTGTGTTGTCTCATGCATACCCGTTCCAAAGGCTGTGCCCGGATCGATATGGATGATCATTTTATCCCGGTCTTCCGGCTTTACTTCCTCCCAGGACGGGATGATCAGAATGTCGTCCACATAGAACTGTTTGAAATACTGTTTCCAGTTGTTGATCCAGTCCTTGTCCTCTGTCTCAGACTCTGTGATGGTGCACTCTCCAAGGTCCAGGAACTCCTGCATTTCTGCAAGTGCCGCGCGGACATCTGCAAGAACCTTCTCCTTGTCCTCATCCACATCGAGGTAAAAATTCAGGTAGGCAATGCCATCGTCATCCGGAATATCCGGCATGATATCCACGAACATCTGCTGTTTGTCGCTCTCGGTCAAAGGCTGTTTGTCCTGAATTTCCACGCCTTCGATTCCCACATCGGCCAGAGTGGAGATCACAATGTCTTCCACTTCCGATCTTGTTTTTAATGTAAATTTATTCCATTTCATTGTTTAAACTCCTTTTTGCGCTTCTCTTTTCCATACGTGCAAAGAAAGCCACATTTATCATACACGATATCGTTCCTGTTGTAAATGTTATTTTCGGCTTTTACGGCTCGTCTCAATCCGAAATCTTTGTCAGAAAGCCATCTTTTTTCGCCTTCTGATAACGCCATACCAGCCCGAGTGTGGATAAAATGCGAACCCCAAGATCTATCAGATTGAACCGGTACAGTGCCGTAAGATCTGCCCCAAGTGCCGTATACAGACGGACACCAAGCAGCGGCAGAACACTGTTGGTCAGCGTTGTAATCATCGTAAAGAGGCTGATCAAAAGCGAACGGTTCTTTTCCGGCGCGGCATTTAAGAGAATCTGTATCGTACAAAGTGCAACGGCACACTGCGGAGCATTCAGAACCGTCATCAGAACAATAAAAGCAACCCCGCGGTACGCCAGGGGCAGATGAGGAGCCAGAATCATGATAACCGGGCAGAAGCAAAGACCGATCCCGGCGAAAATCAGTGCAAAATCCGGCGATTTTTTCCGGACAACCTTCGCGATCATTCCAACTGCCGCAAGCTGACCGATATTGAAAACACCGTTGCAGATGGAAAGTGTCATCTCCGACATTTTACAGTATTTGACCTGTCCTAAATACCACATGCTCCAGTCAAGCTGCCAGGTGATATAGAAAAAGACCACCGGCACGAAAAACCAGCGCAATGCTTTATTTTTTCCCACACTTGTGATCGCCTCCAGCAGATCAGAAACAGAAAAACGTGAGGATGCATTTCCCGCTTCTGCCGGAGCTTTGCCCTCCTCCTGCTGTTCCACCGGAATTTTTTTGATTGCAGCGGCCTGCAGCAGAACGCAGACAGCACACAGATAAAAGAAGCTTCGGAGTACCAGAAGCTTTCCATCGGCCGTGTGGCATCTTCCCATCAGAATCCCGCAGATCACCGGTGCAAGAATGCCAATCACAAACATGAACTGATTCCGAAAGGCATAGACATCGTTTCGCTGCCGCAGTGAAACCGCAGCACCGAACATTGCCTGCCACTGCGCATTGTAAATAGCAAGTGCCCCCGCAGTAAATGCCAGTGATACAAAAAACAGCTCCATACATCTCTCGCCGAGTGCCGGTACACTTCCAAGAAATGCATAGCCGGCACACATCACAAGAAGCGTAAGCATCGGTATCGTCTTTGTCGACTTCAGACGATCCGCCAGAATTCCAAGCGGCAGCAGTGCTGCACACGCTACAATGTTCGGCACCATCTGGATAATGCCGATCTGACTGTCGGTTGCACCCATGTTTGTCGCATACAGATTCAGGCCGAAACCGTTGATCGATGTGATATATTGCAGAAATACACCCTCGACGGCAAACAGCAGCATGGTCTGCGCAGATGGCGGCATCTTTTTTACCCGATAAAACAGACTCTTTTTCATTGTTTGATCCCCCATACCTTCTTCTGTTGTCTTCACGTTCCTGCCCCCGCCGGATACGTAAAGATTCTGCTCTCATAATGGCAATTTCATGTTCAAATGTCAACAGAAATACCCGGATCCGATGTGAGAAATTTAACGGCATTTTCTGTCAATATTCACAAAAGAAAAAGGGGAATTCTCCCTGTTGAATGCATGGGTTTTGCATAAGAAAAAGGAGCCCCCGTTTTACCTGGGGCTCCGCCTATTGGAAATGTTTATAGCAATCTCAGAAACCAAATTCATCTCCCACCGCAGAACGTGTCTTCTTGCCGGAAGATGATAAAAAAATTCAGCACTGCTTTTTGCGTTATTTTCGGGGTTTGCTATCAGAATTCGATCTCGCGCAGATATCTGTGCAGCGCATCCTGCCAGGTCGGCAGTTTTTCGAATCCGTTCTCGGTCAGTTTCTCTTTGCTCATGCGGCTGTTGGACGGACGTTTTGCTTTTGCCGGGTACTGGTCAGAGCTTACCGGTGATACACTTACTTTTCCGTAAGCCGGATCGATCTCAGCGGCCTGTTTGAAAATCTCGCAGGCGAACTCATACCAGGAGCAGAGTCCCTCGTTTGTTGCATGGTAGCGGCCGTAGTTCTCTTTCTCTGCCATGTCGACAAGCAGGCGGGACAGGTCGTAGGTGTAGGTCGGGCTTCCTACCTGATCATCTACAACAGTCAGATGATCGTGTGTCTTTCCAAGGTTCAGCATGGTCTTGATGAAGTTCTTTCCGTTCACGCCGAATACCCATGCGATGCGGACGATGTAGAATTTTTTCACCCATTTCTCTACCGCGAGCTCTCCCTCGTATTTCGTCTGGCCGTATACGTTCAGCGGATGACGCTCATCATCCGGCTCCCACGGGCGGGTGCCCTGGCCGTCGAATACGTAGTCGGTGGAGATGTAGATCATTTTGCAGTCAAGGTCATGGCAGACTTTTGCGATGTTCTCGGTTCCGACTGCATTGACCTGATGTACTTTTTCTTTTTTGTCATCATCCTCAGCAAGGTCTACAGCGGTCCATGCTGCACAGTGGATTACGACATCCGGGTTTGCTTCGGTAATGACTTTTCTTACGCTTTCTGCATCGGTGATATCCATTTCTTCAATATCAACGCCGATTCCTTCATGACCGCGTTTTGCAAGTTCATTCATGACGTCATGGCCGAGCTGGCCTTTTACACCTGTTACAAATACTCTCATAATGGTTCTCCTTTTTTCTGATTTTGTTATCGTTATGTTTTGTCTGTCTCTTGTTTTTCAGTCTGATTTTCTGTTTGTACCATGAGTATAAAGGATGACGTTATGTCATGGTCAAGCATTTTTTTTCAAAAACTGCCCCGGATTTTTCTTCCGGGGCAGTTTTCTTCAACGCTGTTCGCTTTTATTTGTCGATATATTTTCCGTTCATCACATCCATCAGATACTGGCCGTACTGATTTTTCTTCAGTGGTTCGATGTCGGTCAGAAGCTGGTCTTTGCCGATCCAGCCGTTCAGGTAACCGATCTCCTCCAGGCACGCAATCTTGCGGTGCTGATGCGTCTCGATGGTTTTTACGAAGTTGGTTGCCTCTACCAGACTCTCATGTGTACCGGTATCCAGCCAGGTGAAGCCCTGTCCGAGAAGCTCAACGTTCAGACTGCCGTCTTCCAGATAGATCCGGTTCAGGTCGGTGATCTCAAGCTCTCCGCGCGGTGACGGTTTCAGGTTCTTTGCATACTCTACGACTTTGTTGTCATAGAAGTACAGACCTGTAACACAATAGTTTGATTTCGGTTTCTCCGGTTTCTCTTCGATGGAGATGGCTTTTCCCTCGGAGTCAAATTCTACGATCCCGAAACGCTCCGGATCATCTACATAATAGCCGAATACGGTTGCGCCTTTTCCGGTCTCAGCGTTTTCTACTGCTGCTTTCAGGCGTTTGTTCAGACCGTGTCCGAAGAAGATGTTGTCGCCGAGCACCATGGCAACGGAATCATCCCCGATGAACTCCTCGCCGATGATGAAGGCCTGTGCCAGTCCGTCCGGGCTTGGCTGTACCTTGTAGGAAAGCTGTACACCGAACTGATGGCCGTCACCGAGCAGTGCCTCGAAACGCGGGGTGTCCTGCGGGGTGGAGATGATCAGGATGTCGCGGATGCCTGCATTCATAAGAACAGACAGCGGATAATAGATCATCGGCTTGTCATAGATCGGGAGAAGCTGTTTCGATGTTACCATAGTTAACGGATAAAGACGTGTGCCGGAACCTCCGGCAAGTACGATACCTTTCATAATTCGTTACTCCTTTTTCGTATATGATACCTCTAGTATAACCTCATTCCCGGAAACGCGTCAACCCGTATCGTAACGTAACCGTTACTGTTCACTCAGCAGTGAAACACTTGCTGTTTCGCTGCGTAAGAACATGTTTCAGGTGTGAGCAACCCTCCTTTTGCGAAGCAAAACTTTAAATGAAGGTTGCGAATGTTACAGTTCGCTGGGCACCAGTGAACTGTAACACGTAACGGTGTGTGATAACTTTGTGACGTTTCTGTTATCAGCAGCTGTATTTCGTCAGTTTCTGGCGGGAATAGATCGAGCTGTTGCGGTTGAATACGTAGGCCGCGGTGCAGACAATAAAGAAATATGGCAGATAATCGTAGCCAAAAATCTCGCCGCCGATGAAAATAGCCGCCAGTAAGGTATTGGTTCCGCCACCGAAAACCGCCGCATAGCCAAGCGCCGCGGAAAGCTCCACCGGAATACCGAACAGATTGCCAAGGACTGCTCCCAGGGTTGCTCCGATGGTAAACAGCGGTGTTACCTCGCCGCCCTGAAACCCGGCGGACAGCGTCAGAATTGTCAGGATAAATTTCAGCGCCCAGTCATATGCATATACCTTTTCCCCATGAAATACCGCTTCCACCAGATTCGTTCCAAAGCCGCAATACCGTCCTCGGTACAGAAGCAGGAACAGAATGCTAAGGATAACACCGATGGAGAAAACACGTACCAGCGGATTTTTGATTTTTTCGCCGAGATATTTTTTCGTGTGCTTTAAGCACCAGGCGAAGAGGCCGCCTGTGATTCCAAAAATAATACCAAGTGTAATCAGACGCACCAGCAGGAACGGTGTCAGGCTTTCGCTGATGTGGACAGCCAGATTTTCTTTGCGGATTCCAAGCAGGGAAGCTACAGCGCTCGCAGAGAAAGATGCGGTAAACGCCGGAAGCAGTGCCTCGTACCGCATTTCACCCGCAGCGAGCACCTCTACCGCAAAGATCACAGCTGCAATCGGCGTTCCGAACATGCCCGCAAAGCCGGCGGCCATACCGGTTACCAGAAAGATACCGGGCGCGTTTTTAAACGGTAATTTTTTGCCGGCAAAATAGGAAAACACAGCACCGATCTGAACGGCAACGCCCTCGCGGCCGGCACTTCCACCGAACAGATGCGTCAACGCCGTTGAGAGCATTGCCAGCGGAATCATGCGAAGCGGAAGCTCTGTCTCCTCCTCATACGCTACATCAAAAATCAGACTCATGCCTCCTTTTCCCCTGCCACCGAATTTCTGATTGACTGCCACGATCACAAGACCTGCCATAGCGAGAAACGGCAGACACCAGAAAAGATGTGCCACGCGAACAGCCGTGACTTTCAAAAGCAGACGGCAGAACAGCGCCTCAATCAGACCGACTGCCGCACCGAGCGGAACGCCGGTCACACCGAGCAGCAGCAGGGCGCCGTAGGTGCGAAGGGATTTCTTCAGTTCTTCTTTCATTCTCTTTCTCTCCTTTTCGAATTCTGCTGTTATCATATCACGAAGCGGACAGATTGTGAACTATGGATACCTTTTCCTCCATACTCTTTGCCAGTGCATCGGCAAATTTTTCCTGCATCCGGATTACTTTTGTCATCTCCTGCTCCGTAAACTGCGCCGCAGCTTCCTCCTCGGACTGAAACAGCGGAAGAACCAGCTCTCTCGCATACTGTTTTCCCGTTTCAGTCAGACTGATGATTTTTTCCCGCCGGTTTGCCGGATTGACTTCCATTTCGATATATCCTGTTTTCGTTTTTAGTCCGTTTTCGTACTTTTTGTTTTAGTGTTTTTTTCTTCCTTTGTCAAGATTTCCAAAAGCCTCTTTTTTCCGTATATTTTCCGGCATTTTTCAAATACTAGCAACTGTCCAGACACTGTTAGGGAAAGGAGATTTTGAAGATGAGAAAAATCAGAAGAGTGTGTATGACGCTGGCATTGGCGGTATTACTGGCCGGGATGACGGCCTGTGGAAACAACACCACGAACGACACCGGAAATGGCAATACCAACACGGAGAGCGACATGGGACAGACGGATAACAGAAACGATGTCAATACGACAGAGATGCCGTCAAACGACAATGTAAATGATGTGACGGAGGGCACCGATGGGAATGCCAACGGTACGAACGGTACAAATACCGGGGATAGAAATACCCTTGGAGATGATGTCGGCGACGCCGCTGAAGATGTGACCCGTGGTGTCGGTGAGGGCGTTGAGGATGTCGGCCGCGCGGTGGACGATGTGGTAAGCGGCAGCGACAATGAGACGCAGAATCCACAGGAAAACGGAGCAACTACACAGAATGGAGCGGGGATGGCACAGTAAATATGCACTTCTGCTGCTCCCGTATCTAAAAAACTTCCCTTGGCGAACGATATATGCAGGTTCGCCGGGAAGTTTTTTTACTGCCAGGCACATCAGCACCTGGTTTGATCCGTCACTTTTGATTTTTTCTTTTACAGACCGCATCTGAATTTTCTGCCCTTCGCGCCAAGAATGCTGGCCATCTGATCGCCCCACGCTGCACGCTCTGCATAAATATCAACCCGTTCCAGATCTCCGCTCCGGTCCACAAAGGCAGGGAACAGAAATCCACAGATAGGATTTCCCGGTTCGTATTCTCCAACCAACGGGCAGACAGCGCAGATCAGATAGGGGAACATCTCCTCGGATTCCCCCAGGCGCTCTTTATCGGAAGCCTTTGCAGGAATATCATACCGGTCATAAAACATGTAAATGGCATAAGCCCCGTGAATCTGCAATCCTTCGATCAGGATATCATAGAACGTTTCCAACAGCGCATCGTTCTTCAGTCCGCATTCCCGCAGCGCCATCAGCATCTGCCAGATACTGCCCGGCCCCTGGGATGTTTCCGGAAAACGGTATTCCCGCAGCTTCTCATTCGATTCCGCAAACGGAATTTTCTTGGCAATCGCCAGATTCCTGGCCTTTTCCGAACCGGACAGTTTCAGAAAATGAATGTTGAAACTGCCGTCATACTCCCCATCCGAATCCGTATAGCAACCCGCCATCCGCACAAACGAAGTCCGCGCCGGCGTCATCCTCCTCGTCAGCTCCAGCATGTCTTCCCGATTAATCATACATTCCCTCCGACAGTAAAGATATTCGAAACTCTCTGCCTTTGATCTTATCATAACATGCTTTTTCTGTCAGCAGGTTTTTAAATTGCGTTCTTTCTCTCCATCTGATAAAATCGAAACAGTATCTCGCATTTTATAATTTTGATATAGAGAGATGTTGGGACAAAACACCTTTTGACTCAATATCACAGAAAGGACGACACATGAAATTAGCAGTAATCAGTGATCTTCACGGGAATTATTATGCGCTCGCAAAGGTGCTGGCATTTCTTCGCAGTCAGGAGATCGACGGTATCATCGGGCTGGGAGATTTTGTAACAGACGGGCCTTTTCCGCAACGGATGATGAGAGTGCTTCGCGAAATGCAGGAGGAGTTTCCCTGCTATCTGGTGCGGGGAAACAGGGAAGAATATCTGCTGGAAAATATCCGGCATCCGCAGAACTGGAAGGCAGGTTCCTCGACAAGCGGACTTTTGGATTATACGTTTCGGAATCTTACCGGACAGGATCTGGAATTTTTCGAACATCTGCCGACAGACGGTGTTCTGGTCGGAAAAATAAATGAATCAGGCCGGCTGATTCCTGTTTTTGTTCCGCAGGAAGAAATCACACCGGATACCTGCCGCGAATCTCTCTTCCCGGCACTTCGTCTCTGTCACGGCGCGCCCGGAGAACTCCGTGGGAATTTCGGTCTGCATCCGGAGCTTTTGCTGTCCCATCTGAAAAATCTCGATGCCGCAATCCTGCTCGGCGGGCACAGCCACAAGCAGGAGCAAAGAGAATATGCCGAAAAAACATACCTGAATCCCGGTTCCCTTGGGCTTGCGCTTGATGGAGTCGGCGGCCATGCCCATTTCGCGATTCTGACGCTGGAAAACAGCACATGGCAGATCGAATGTTTTCAGATTCCCTACGATCTCGAAGGCTACCTCGCCGAATTCGACCGCGCCGGGCTGGAAACGCATGGCAGTGTCCTTGCCCGTTCCTTAAAACGGACATTGACCTGCGGCGTGAATTATTTTTATCTCACCGTAAAACGAGTGCGTGAACTCGCCGATGCACTGGCACTGACCGATCTGGACGAAGAGGTCTGGAAAAAGGCGGAACAGGAACTGAAATAACCGTCCATTCAAAAGACGGCAGGCTGTGTACTCACACACAGCCTGCCGGCTGTTTCTATTCCCTAACTTCTATTTTTCTTTTCGAAACACAACCGTCTCAAATCTTCTGACCACTCCATCATACTCTCCCGTCATCGGCTGGTATGTTTCCGTATCCATCGGAAATGCAGCCGGTTCAGCTCCGTAGTTCTGTACAAACAGATACTTGTATTTCTCATCCTCCCTTGTTGCAACATCGAGCCCTTCCGGGATTTCGGCTGCCGCGCGTTCCAGGCCTTTTTCTTCTGCCAATTTCCGGCAGAAGTCATCGTAAAATGCCTGTTCAAAATCTGCGCAGACATAATACGCCTCGCCCTCTCCAAATACATTTTTCGTCAGTGCCGGATATCCCGCATAGAAATCGTCACGGTATGCCAGCAGCGTTTCGGCACCGTTCGTTTTTACCAGGTCGCAGAAATTTCGGATTTCATATGTCTTTCCTTCTCCCACACCCGCATTCACATCCTGATCATACAATGCGTCCAGCTCGGTGCTCCGCAGGCCGAATACATCCATCAGTCCGTGCGGGGTTCCGCCGAGGAAACAGAGGTCGTTTTCATCCACAACTCCCGACCAGTATGTCATCACAAAGGTGCCGCCGTCTGCCACGAAATTCCGGATTTTTTCCTCAATTCCGGCCCGAAACAGATACAGCATCGGTGCAAAGACAATCCGGTAGCCGGAAAGACTCTCCTCCATATCAAGGAAATCCACATTCACACCCAGTTTCCGAAGACCGCCATATACTTTCTTCACGGTATTCATGTAATGCAGTCCCATATTCCGTGGTCCCTGCGCATCCTCCATGGCCCAGCGGCTTTCGCAGTCATGCAAAATTGCAGCCTGTGCCTTCGTCGTGCTTCCCGCAATCTGCGCCAGATCCAAAAGCGCCTCGCCCGTCTCTGTCACCTCACGGAACACGCGCGTATCCTTTCCGCCGTAGTGGTCAATGACCGCCCCGTGGAACTTCTCGCTCGCACCGCGGCTCTGGCGGATCTGGAAATACTGGACACTGTCGGAACCATGCGCCACTGCCTGCAGCGATGCCGCCTTTAAAAGCCCAGGCCGTTTCAGCTTGCTGACACTCTGCCAGTTCGTGCTTGTCGGGCAGGACTCCATCAGAAGGAACGGTTTTTTCATCAAACTCCGCATAAAATCGTGCTGCAGTGCCGCATCAAGCGCAGTCACCTCTTCTGCTTCCTTGTGCCAGGTCGGATAATTATCCCATGACACCACATCAATCAGATCCTTGAACTTATGATAATTCAGTCCCTGGAAATCATACATCATGTTGATTGTCACCGGAAGTTCGGAACCGCCCGCGCGGATCGCTGCTTTTTCCCAGGCAACAAAGTCTGCTGTCTGATCTGTCACAAACCGTTTCCAGTCAAGATTCAGTCCGTGAAGCCCCATCTCACCCTTTGGGGACGGACTCTCAATCTGCTCAAAATTCTGATACGAATGGCTCCAGAACGTTGTATTCCACGACATATTCAATGCATCAATCGTCTCATATTTTTTCTTCAGCCACCCCTGAAATGCCTTCTGGCAGAGCGGGCAATGGCATTCTCCACTCAGTTCATTCGAAATGTGCCACATTTTTACCGCCGGGTGCTTTCCAAACTTCTCGCTCAGCAGGCGATCAATTTTCCCCACCTTTTCCCGGTAAACCGGCGAAGTATAACAGTGATTATGGCGTCCGCCGAACAGATTTTTCGTGCGGTCCGCGTTTACGCGCAGTACCTCCGGGTATTTGTCTGCAAGCCACTTCGGGCGTGCTGCAGACGGTGTCGAGAGAATTACTGAAATCTCATTCTTATACAGCTGATCCATGATCTTTTCCAGCCATTCCAGGTGGTATACACCCTCCTCCGGCTCGAGCACAGACCAGGAAAAGACACCAAGCGTCACCTCGTTGATATGCGCCTCCTTCATATATTCGATATCCTGCTCCAGAATTTCCGGCATCGCAAGCCACTGCTCCGGGTTATAATCCCCTCCATAGATAAATCCACTCTGGTTCATGTTCGTTTTCCTTTCTCTGTTCATCGAAATATCGTCTCCACGTGCAGCTTCTCAATTTTGCAGGCACATCCATCCGCTGCATCCGGCTGCTTTTCCAGAAAAATCGGATCACCCGGATGCAGAGGATAGACAACGAGTTTCAGTTTCTCCGGAAACTCAAAATAGCCAAGGCTTAACAGGGCCTCCTGACCGGTATAGAAATAATCGTTGATTTTCTCTTCCCCATCAAACACTTCCATACGGTTTCCGTACCAGGTCAGAAAAGCAAACGCATCGTGATAATTTTTTTCGCCCGGATAAGCAAGCTTCAGTTCGTATACTGCTTTCTCTTTATCCTGCTCTTTGCAGACAAGCTCTGCCTCCGGCTCCTGTGCTTTGTAAATACGCTCATACAGCGTAAAGTTTCCTCTTTTTCCACACTCTTTGAAATCCACAATGCCTTTTTCCACTGCCGGATACACAGCGATCATGGTTTTTCCACTGCCTGTCACAACAAGCTCACCGTTTTCTTCCCAGACATAATTTTCGGAAAGAACGAGATAATCCTGATCCAGATGCACCTTCCATGCATTCAGCGCCTCCTGCCGGGAAATCAGGCAGAGTTCTGCGCGCGCATCGCCCTCCCACTGAATCTGCGGGTCGAGATCACCGTAAAATACGAACGCATCTCCCTTTTTCGTATGTAAAACGCAGAGCGGTGTGGCAAGTGCCGTGTGAAGAACCGCATCGTTTAGTTTCATATTGTACGGAAAAAATCCATACATTCCCTCTTTCAGGTCAAATGCCGGAAATCCCACGCTCGCTTTTCCATCCAGGAGTCCCTCCAGTTTCACCTGTGGATGATCATCCATCTTCCATCTTCTCTGGTAATTGTTAAAAAAGACGTATCCATGGTCCGCATCGTGACGGCACGCTGTCCGAACCGTGTGCATATCTCCCGGCAGAATCCTTATCGTTGGAATTTCAGACCGAAGTGAGGCCATATCCTCGCCAAAATCATTCAAAAACAGCGCCAGCAGCTTGATCTCCCGATAGCTGTCCGAGATTGTTCCGTACTGCCGGATCGGCGCGTTGAAATCGTAATTGATCTCCGGCAGGTCGTTCAGATATCCTGTCGCGCGGCTCTCCTGCAGGGTGGACAGTTTTCCCTTCGGATTGCTGCCGCCGTGGTACATATAGTAGCCGAGCAGCCCTGCTCCACTTCCCATTTTTACGGTAGACATCGCTCCGACATCGCATCCCTTCGCCACCGGTCTTCTGTGCATGGTAACCTGAAGCCCGCCTCCAAGTTCTGCCGTCAAAAACGGAAAATCCTCCTCGTTGTAACTGTTTGCATTTTCCACATGATGATCACACGCAATCAGTGCATCGTTCCTTGTGTGGCTGAACACAAAGTTTGCGTTCGGCTCAATCTCGCACGTTCTCTGATCCCATGGTGCTTCACAGTAGCCGCCCATGACCGGAAGCAGATCGCCGATGCAGGCTCCGCCCCAACCGGTCGCCGTGTACAGCGGCACATCAAAGCCAATTTCCTTTGCCATTGCTGTCAATGTGCGGATATGCGCCTCGCCCTCCGGTCCCTGCAGACCGCCGACGTGGCCGTACTCATTCTCGATCTGAATACCGATCACCGGACCGCCGTCCTTTTCCATGCATCCATCGACCTGCGCATAAACCTTTTTCCAGAACCGTCTGACATAGCCAAGATATTCCTCGTTGTTACAGCGGATCGCCATGCCCTCTTTCTCTCTCTCGATGATCCAGTCCGGGAATCCGCCGTTCCGCACTTCCCCGTGCACAAACGGTCCGATACGCAAGAATACCGACAGTCCGACTTTCCGGCACAGTCTTACAAACGTTCCGATATCCCGGCATCCTTCAAAATCAAACACATTTTCCTCTTCCTCGTGGTGAATCCAGATCACATAGGCCGAGACGACAGAAACTCCGCCCGCCTTTATTTTGCGCAGTGATTCCTCCCACCACTCTTTGCGGTACCGACTGTAATGCATTTCGCCCATCACCGGAAACCACGGTTTTCCATTTTTAATCAGATAATCCCTGCAATAGCTGTACTCTGCTCTCATCGTCTTATTGTCCCTCTCTTTTTACTGTCTGCAGACAGAAATTCCGCATCATGCCGTACATCGGCGGCGATGAAATTCGGATTCCGGCAGTGACTTCCTGCGGTTTTCTGATTTCGCATGTCACTTTGTAGCCGGTCCATGCATGTTCTGTCGGATGAATCACAGTCTCTTCTTTTCCCTCTTCCGTATTGAGGAACAGCCGCACATCCACATTTGTTGTATCGGTTCCCTGAAAGGCAACAGATAATGTATACGTTCCTGCCTCCTGTACCTTTACCGTCTGGCAGATCGAAAACGTAAAGTTTTTCGGTGCTTCTACGCGTACCGCATTCACCGGCGGAGCTGGGAACGGATCGACAAACTCCGGAAACAGCTGTACTGCAACGGCATCCTCGGATTTTTCTACGTTCCAGCGCGCCAGGCCGTCTTCCCAGCCGACATCGAGCAACAGATTCTCCGCCTCCGGCAGCTCTTCCACCACGCAGATCTTCGCATGTGCAGCAAACGGAACACCTTCCACATTTCCTGTCACATCATATTCGCCTGTCACGCGTGTGTCCGGCACTTCGTTCCAGTTTACCCGCCGCTGCTCCACCATTCCGTCATACAGCAAAACCGGGAGCATCTCCGGCAGACCGCATGCTTCGTCTTTTACTACGGTCATTGGCTCCGGCTCGTAAATCTTGGCCGGTTTTTCCGGACAGGCATCATTCCGTGTAAACAGGAAAGAACGAATGCCCTCCATGATGGTTCCCTTCTCCTCCAGCAGACCCATATTTTCCGACCAGCCGCCCTCACCGTCTTTCGGAACACAGATCGGTTCCCAGTAATAGATACCCTGCCCCATTTCATCCGGCAGCGAAGCAACGATATTGGCAACCAGATCCAGCACCTGCTTCTGTCCGGCAGGCGTCGCCGGAAATCCTGCGATTTTTTCCTGCTGTTCATCGATAAACCCATGCGCACTCTTTCTCCATGCATGCGCCGTCTCAACGACCATAATCGGCTTTTTGTAATCCTGGATCAGCTTCGTCATTGTCTCTTTCAGATCCGTGAAAGTGCCGTGCCAGAATGGATAATAGGAAAGTCCGATCAGGTCAAAATCCTCGAGTCCTGCCTCAAAGGAACAGTCAAACCACTCTTTCAGATAGAAATACCGTCCGCCCTGGTCGAGATGGATCATAACCTGCATCTCATCTTTTCCGGCTGCAGCCCGCGCACCGCGGATTCCGGCATTTACAAGCTGTACCATTTTTGTATAATCCGGCAGCTCTCCGTCCGGAAACAGAAGGCCGCTTCGGATCTCATTTCCGATCTGAACAATATCCGGCAGAACGTCCTCCTCTTTTAATGCCGTCAGCGTATCTCTTGTATAAGAAAAAACAGCCTCTTTTAATTCTTTAAAGCTTAAGTTTTCCCAATCTTTCGGCTTTCTCTGCTGACCGGGATCCGCCCAGAAATCAGAATAATGGAAATCCAGCATAAAGCTCATGCCATGTGCCCGGATCCGTTTTGCCATCGCCAGTGTATGCGCATAGCTGCAGTATCCGCCGGACTCCCTGACATGCTCCGGCGCATTCCAAATACGGAGCCGTACGGAATTTACCCCGTATTTCTGAACGAGATCCAGCGGATCCATAACAGTTCCGTCAAAGTCCTTCACCTGTACTCCGGCATCTTCCAGCTCCGGTATAAAAGATAGATCCATTCCCTTCTGAAATTCCATTGTTCTGTCCTCCCTGCTACGTTAGTTTGTCGATTTTCGGAATAAAATGTCGTAATCCAGCATCGTCTTCTTCTCATAATTTTCCCCTCGGAGCCGCTGGATCAGCTGACGCACGGCTGTGCCTCCCATCTGGGATGCTGCCACACTGACTGCTGTAACTGCAGGGGAATAGCAGTCCAGATTGGTGCTGTTGTAGAGCGAAGCAATCGCGACGTCCTTGGGAATTCGATAGCCTTCCGCCTGGAGCCGGGACATCACCATCGTACAAATCTCGTCGTCGCCACAGATGATGCATTCCACTTTTTTGGATATAATATTTTCAATGATCGCATCCAGAAACTCCATACGGATCGAACCATTGTAGAAAAGCTGATCCTTCTCGGAAATTCCATTTTTAATCAGCGCCCGGCAGAAACCTTCGTGACGCTTGCGGTCTACGTTATAGCTCATATCCTTGACAAGAAACGCAAATCTGCGGAATCCCTTTCCGATCAGCAGCGTTGTCATTTTCTCTGCCGCACCCTCATTGTCGGTATCCACCTGGATAATGTTGTCATACCGGCATGTTCCCGTCAGTGCTGTCGGGAAATTTGCCTGACTTAAATACTGCAGCGCACGGTCATCCTCAAGTGCACGTGTCAGGAGCATACCATCCACCCGGTTCGACTCCACCAGCGACTGCAGCTCTGAAATATCATGCGCGTTGCTCGTCGTAATCAGCACATTGTACCCGAGCATCGATGCCGATTCGCAGACGCCGAGCAGACAGTTCTGGAAATAAACACCGCTTCCATAATAAACGTCTGAAGGCAGTACCACGCCGATGTTGTGCGTCACCGTTCGGGTCCGCGCCATCTCCTCCCGCTCTTCTCCCCGTTTTGCCACCTCGAGAATCCGGTTTCTGGTCTTCTCTCCGATTCTGCCCTTACCGGACAGTGCACGGGAAACGGTACTTTTTGATACCCCTATCTCTTTTGCAATTTCCTCCAGTGTCATAAAAATACCCTGTCACTTTCTGTTAAATTTGAAAAATTCCTATATTTTTATATTTAATACGAATGCTGTTAGAAATCAAGTCATCCCTCAAAGCTTTTTGAACCATCACTTGATCTCTAAAAGAAGGAACGGCCGCGCCGGAGCTTCTGGCAGACCAGCGCGTCCATTCCCTGTTTTATTTTCCTTCTTTCTCCGCTACATACTCTGCTGCCTGACGGTTCATCTCATCCAGAATATCCTGGATTCCGGCGCTGTCCATAGCTGCGTTCATGGCATCGATGGAAGCGTCCACATCGTCAACGAGACCGTTGATCAGCGGGTTATAATAATTGTCGATGGCTGCCTCTACTGCTGCAAACTGTGTACTTACATTGCTGGAATCAAAGTTAAATCCGTCGTAAACATGATCTTCTTTGATGTTGTTGTTGAAGGCATCTTTGATGCTTTCATACTTGTCGTCCAGAGCCGTTCTGTTCTCAAGATATTCCTCTCTCTGGATGGTGCAGTTGTTCCATCCCCAGTTGCAGTTACTTGCTACACCATAGCCGCTCTCATCAATAACTTTGTACTGATCATCACCGACTGCTTCCCAGTGCTTTCCTTCGATACCGAGCATAGCCAGATCGTAAACATCCGGGTTGGTGTAGAATTCATTTAATACCATCATGGCTCTCTCTTTGTTTTTACTGTTTGCGTTGATGGCAACACCGTTGTTGATGTAAGAGTTTACTTTTTTCGACAGGTTTTTGTTCGGGTCTACCATCGTTACATTCCAATCCGGATGTTCCTCATTTGCCTGTTTTCCGTAGGTAAGACAGGTTCCGAGATTCCAGCTCATGCTTGCTGTTCTTCCGGTCAGAAGTCCGGTCTGTCTCTCATCGCTGCTGTTTAATACGTCGCTGGACCATGCTCCGGCGTCTACCAGGTCTTTCATCTCCTGGCAGTACTCACGGAACGCATCCCATTCACCGATGTACTGGAATTCAAGATCTTTCGGATCCTGGGTATGATACAGAATCAGCTCGCCGCCCTTCGGTGCTCCGCCCGTTGTGGAGTAGCCCTGGGACTGGAAGAATGGATACCACGGTCCGCCCTGACTTGCATAGATACCGTCTGCTGCACATGCTTTGTAGAACTTCATCAGGTCATCCCAGGATGTAATATCATCCATACCGTATTTTTCCATCAGGTCACCGCGCACTGCCAGAACTTCCTGACCAAACTCGTTGGCATAGTTCGGAACCATGTAGATTTGTCCGTCAATCTTTGCCTGCTCCCATGCCATTTCCGGAACAACCTCCCAGATATCCGGTGCATACGTTTTGATAAAGTCCTCAGAAAGCGGTGCAAATCCGCCGAGGGAAACGGTCTGCTCGTAATGGCACCAGCTCGATGCGGTAAAGATCAGGTCAAAATCTTCCTGTGAGGAGAACAGCAGGGAATATTTCGTGTCATGCTCGCCCCAGGAAAGGAATTCTACGTTCAGAGAGCAGTTCAGCTTCTCTTCCAGAATCTCATTGATTTTGGCGTAAACCTCATCAAAATCCGGGGTACGGTCGCCGATCAGATACATCGTCAGATCGACATGCTCCGAAGTGTCTGCATTCAGGTTGTCTCCCGATGTGCCGGAAGCTGCGGAGCTGCTTTTGCTGTCGCCCGTGCTTCCCTTTCCGTTGCCGGAACCGCATCCTGCCAGCATGCCGGCTGCCATTGCGGATGCAAGTAATACAGATACCAGTTTTTTTGTGCTCTTTTTCATAAAGAACCTCCTTCATAAATATAATGTGTAATTCAAGCGGATATTCGCAATCCGCTTTGCTACTTGCTCATAACCGAATAACTGCTCCGCAGTTTATCAGAAGGAGCTTGCACTCCTCCTGATACAAGCAAGTCCCCACCCACCTGCTTATTGCTTTTCGCAATGGAAACAGGGGACTTACTTGATTCAGTTAAATTAACATGATTTGTATCAGCCTTTGACTGCTCCGATTGTGATACCCTGTACAAAATATTTCTGTACCAGCGGATATGCCAGAACGATCGGGCCGGTTACTACAATGGTAAGTGCCATTTTCAGGGACTGGGTCGGCAATGAGATTGCGCTGACGGCAGAGCCTGCGGCGTTGTTTGCAAGAAGCTTTTTATATGCCTCGATATCATTAACCTGCTGATACAGGAAATACTGCAGCGGATACTTGTTCGTGTCTTTGATATACAGCATCGCATTGTACCAGTCATTCCAATAAGCCAGTGCAATGAAGAGGCCCACGGTAGCAAGTGCCGGTTTGATCAGCGGCATTACAATCCGGAACAGAATACGGAACTCGCCGCAGCCATCAATCTTGGCCGCTTCAATCAGAGAATCCGGAAGTCCCACGATGTAACTCTTCATGATCAGAAGGTTGTATACGCTGAACAGCAGCGGAAGGAGCAGTGCAAGGTAGCTGTCCCGCAGATTCAGGGTCTGTGTCATCAGTACGTAGTACGGAACAAGACCGCCGGAAAACAAAGTGGTAAAGTAGAAGAAAAACGAAAACTGATTTCTCCACTCAAACTCCTTGCGTGACAGTACATAAGCTGTCATAGTCTGCAGCAGCAGACCAAGTACCGTTCCGACGATGGTCAGACCGATGGTCGTGCCGTATGCGCGGAAGACAACCATAGGATCTTTAAATACGGTTTTGTATGCCTCCAGGCTGAAATCCTGCGGCAGAAGGCTGAAACCGTTCTGGATAATGGCCGATTCCGAAGAAAACGAGCCGGATACGATCATGATGAAAGGAACGAGGCAGACCAGCGCGATGATTCCGCAGAATCCGTACGCGATGATATCAAGTGCAACCGCATCTTTTCCTCTTTTGATTTTACTTGTATGACTGGAAGATCCCACTTTTCATCCCTCCTAGAATAAGGTGTAGTCTTTATCATAAAGACCAACCAGTTTGTTTACGATTACGACAGTGATAAAGCACAGTACCGACTGATACAGACCAACAGCTGCGGACATTCCGAAGTCGTTGCTGCTGATTAAGGCACGGAACGTCAGGGTATCAATTACATCGGTGTAGTTGTACAGAAGACCGTTACTTCCAACCAAGTTGTAGAACATATCAAAGTTTCCTTTGAAGATGCCTCCGACGGATAGCAGAAGCAGGATGATTGTGGTCGGCATGATCATCGGGATTGTTACTTTGAAAATTCGCTGGAACACGTTTGCTCCGTCGATGCGGGCTGCTTCATAAATCGAAGTGTCAATTCCCATAATTGCTGCCAGGTACATAACAGAACCGTATCCGATTCCCTTCCATACATTAAAGAAGACAAGGATAAACGGCCATGCCTTTGGTGTCGTGTAAAACTTGATTGGTGTTCCACCGAAGGTTTCAATCAGTCGGTTCAGAAAACCGTAGTCGGAACTGAAAATATTGAATGCCATAACTCCTACGATAACCCAGGAAATGAAATACGGCAGAAACATCAGCGACTGTGTGATCTTACGGTAATGTTTGTTGCGGATCTCGGTCAGAAGCACGGCAACGGCAATCTGCATCGTCGTGTTGATCACAATAAATGCCAGATTATACAGCACGGTATTTCTGGTAACGAGTCCGGCCTGTCCTGATTTAAAGAAGAACTTGAAGTTATCAAATCCGTTCCACGGGCTTCCCCAGATACCTCCTGCGTAGGAGTATTTTTTGAATGCCATTACAATTCCTGTCATCGGGTAGTAGGAAAAAATCAGGGTATAAATTACTGCCGGTGCAAGCATCAGAAGAAATACCCGGTACTTGTAGAGCTTTTTGCAAAACCCTTTCCAACCATTCTTTTTCATCTTCTCATTCCCTTTCTTGTTTGCACAACTTTTTGTTGCTCAACTCTTTATTTTTCTTTGTGCCATTATCATATCATTTCGGCATATTGTTTACAATTCGCAGTTTTTATAAGATATTTCTTGTCGAAATATACTGTTTTACTATTTTTTGTGCAAAACGCGCAACTTTAGCGTTTTACCTTGTTGCGCATTGATTTTTCCATTACCGTTTGCGATTTTCACGTTCTCTTTTGATATTCCGTATTTTTTCTTGTGTATTCTGCCAAATATTCTGCAAAATAACTTCCTCAATTCCGAAAATCCCGTTGTAAGAAAAGAAAAAGTGCGCAACGTTTCGCATTTTCGTTGCGCACTTTCTGGTTTCTATTCACTTTTTCCCTGTTTCTGCCTTATTTCGCAGCAATGACATCCTGCATGTCATACATGCCAGCCGGTTTTCCAGCCAGGAATTTTGCAGCCTCTACAGCTCCTTTTCCGAAAACTCCTTTGGAATATGCTCTGTGGGACAGGGTAACAACCTCGTCCGGGCCTGCGAAGATGACGTCGTGGTCGCCGACGATGGTGCCGCCGCGTACAGCAGAGATTCCGATTTCTTTCGGGTCACGCTGCTCGTGGCGCTGGCTTCTGTCGTATACGTAGTGGTACTGGTTGTCCATTGCCGCGTTCAGGCTGTCTGCCAGGGCGATGGCGGTTCCGCTTGGAGCGTCGCATTTCAGTTTGTGGTGTTTCTCCACGATCTCCATATCAAAGCCTGCTTCGGCAAGCACTTTTGCAGCTGCCTGTACCAGTTTCATCAGCGTATTCACACCAAGGGACATATTTGCAGAGCGGAGAACCGGGATTTCTTTGCTGGTCTCCTGCACTTTTTTGAGCTGATCCTCGGTGAGGCCTGTGGTGCAGAGGACGAGTGGAAGTTTTTTCTCCTTGCAGGCATCGAGCAGTGCGTCGGCTGCCTTGTAGGAAGAAAAGTCAACGACTACGTCTGCCGGAACATCGCATTCTGCCAGGCTTTTGAATACCGGATAATCGTTCTGGCCGTTGTCGTTCATATCGATTCCGGCTATGATTTCTGCATTTGCATCTTCTTTTACCAGGCCGGTGATGACCTGTCCCATATGGCCGTTGCAGCCATGCATAATAATTTTAACCATTGTCTTTTTCCTTCTTTACTTCGTGTATTCTTAACTTAAGCCAGTTTGATTCCAAAATCTTTCATAGCCTTTGCCAGGCGCTCCTGGTTCTGCGGCTCCATCTCGGTCAGCGGCAGACGAAGCGGTCCAACCTCTTTGCCCATCAGGTTCAGCGCTGCTTTTACCGGAATCGGGTTTACTTCGCAGAACAGCGCATCGATGAGCGGCAGTGCTCTCAGCTGGATTTCTCTGGATCCGGCCACATCGCCGTCGAGGAATTTCTGTACCATGTCGTGGGTCTCACGCGGTGCTACGTTGGAAAGAACGGAGATTACACCGCTTCCGCCAAGGGAAAGGATCGGCACAACCTGATCGTCGTTTCCGGAGTACAGATCGATCTTTCCATCGGTCAGCTGCATAATTTTTGCGACCTGGGAAATGTTTCCGGAAGCCTCTTTGACTGCAACGATATTCTCAACGTTGTTGAACAGATAGACGATCGTTTCCGGTGCAATGTTTACGCCGGTTCTGCCCTGAATGTTGTAAAGGATGACCGGCACTTTGACGCTGTCTGCGATTGCGGTAAAGTGTGCAATCAGGCCCTTCTGTGTTGCTTTATTGTAATACGGAGAAACGAGAAGAAGTCCGTCCACGCCGTATTTTTCTGCTTCCTGAGACAGATAAATTGCTGTCTCCGTGCTGTTGGAGCCGGTTCCTGCAATTACCGGGATTCTGTGATTTACTTTTTCCACGGTATATTTGATGGCATCCAGATGCTCCTCATGGGACAGGGTCGAAGCCTCACCGGTGGTTCCGCAGATAACGATGGCGTCGGTTCCGCCGGCGATCTGCTCCTCAATCAGTTCTCCGAGTTTTTCGTAATTCACTTCCTGTGTTTCGGTCATCGGTGTGATAATTGCAACAGCTGCACCTTTAAAAATAGACATTCTCTTTTCCTCCTGTATGTTGTGTCAGATAAAACCATAAGAAATCAGTCGCCGGAGCTTATCTCCCACGGAAAATTTCACTTTCCGTTTAAAAAAGAGGCGCCTCATCCCAGATAAGATCGCCTCCAAATTCACACATACGCAGTATCTATGATCAGATAGCTCTCCATCTCTCGATGACAGTCGCAGATTTTTTCAACCTGCGCCCAGGAGCATACCGGTTCAGCGCCGGATGTCCTTCGGCATTCTTCCCTTTTCCTCTTCTTCTTTTGCTGCTGAGGCATCCGAAAAGGTACTCTTGAAGTAATGCGACCTCTATCCACTTCAGTTCTGCTTTTACTATAGCATCATTAAATTTTCTTGTCAACAGCGGATCGCGCTTTAACTCTCACTATATTCCAGCTTGCTCACCGAAACCTCATATGCAGTCCGCTTTTCCATTTCCGTCTCGCTCAGCCGCTTCATATATTCCCGGCTCTGGATCCGTCCCCAGATGAGAACGTGGCCGCCCACGGCAAACGCAGAGGCATACCGCGCATTCCGTCCCCAGCAGATGCACGGGATATAATCTGATTTTCCATACGGACGGTTGACCGCGATCAGAAGGTCGGCGATCTCTCTTCCCAGAGGTGTTTTCCGGTAGACCGGCGGTTTACATATGTATCCATCGAGGTAAATCTGGTTGGATTTGACGGAATCGTCCTCTTCCTCCACGAAGCTTAATTCCCGCGCAAATACGGAGAGTACCAGACGGTTCTTCTTCTCCTCGTGGCGGTTGTAGGACCGGAACTGACCGCTGATGCAGATCCACTCACCCTGGTAATCCTGTGATACGTCCACCAGCCGCTCGGAGACCATCACCGGAATGATGTCCTGCGATTCACTCAACCGCTTGACCATCACATCGACGAGGTAAAAGCCCTCTCCGAATACCTGATGGCTGAATGTAAACGGGGAGACAATCTCTCCCATGATAACCACCTGATTGTTTTCAATCATCTTGTCTGCCATAATGAAAATCCCCTTCCTTTGTCTTTTCTTTCTGAATATTGATTTCTGATCGGTACTTTGCTGATCTATAATCCTAATGTATGAACCACATTTCTTTTTCAGAACCACTTTTTTCCAGATTTTTTTATTTCTATTCAAATCAGCATTCTGCCCAATTTTTTGTATATGTTTCTGTAAAAACCGCACCACATGCTTCGTATTTTCTACCATTGCAATACAAAAAATGTCACATCTTCCCTGTTTTTTTTCTCTGTTCTGTGCTATAATAGTTCAGATAGGCAGGCATCCAGCAGAGACAAAACGGCAAGGCACCTGCCTTTGTGCTGTGATAAACATTCCCGGCCGGCTTGAAATTTTGAAAAATTGAACCCGGCAGGGTCAACCCATAGGAAGAGGAATGAAGAAATGAAAACAACGAGAGAAGATGTAAGAAACGTTGCCATCATCGCCCATGTCGATCATGGTAAAACTACACTGGTAGACGAGCTTCTGAAACAGAGCGGCGTTTTCCGTGCCAATCAGGAGGTTCAGGAACGTGTCATGGACTCCAACGATATCGAGCGTGAGCGTGGAATCACCATTCTTTCCAAAAATACAGCAGTTTACTACAAAGGAACGAAAATCAACATCATCGACACCCCAGGCCATGCGGACTTCGGCGGCGAGGTTGAGCGAGTTCTGAAAATGGTAGACGGCGTTATTCTGGTTGTAGACGCATTCGAGGGCGCTATGCCGCAGACCAAATTCGTGCTGAAAAAAGCACTTGAGCTGAATCTTTCCGTTATCGTCTGCATCAACAAAATCGACCGCCCGGAGGCACGCCCGGACGAAGTTATCGACGAAGTGCTCGAGCTTCTGATGGACCTCGATGCATCTGACGAACAGCTTGACTGTCCGTTTCTGTACGCATCCGCAAAGATGGGTCATGCAGTACTCGATCTGAACGACACCCCGAAGGATATGACACCTCTGTTCGAGACCATTCTGAAATACATCCCGGCTCCGACCGGCGATCCGGAAGCTGGCACACAGCTTCTGATCAGTACCATCGACTACAACGAATACGTTGGACGTATCGGTGTCGGCAAAGTTGAAAACGGAACGATCCGCGTGAACCAGGACGTTATGCTGGTCAACCACCACGATCTGACCAAGAAGAAAAAAGTAAAGGTCAGCAAACTGTATGAATTTGACGGACTGAAAAAAGTAGAGGTTACTGAGGCAGGCATCGGTTCTATCGTTGCTGTTTCCGGTATCCCGGATATCCACATCGGAGATACTCTCTGCGGCGATCTGGACAACCCGGTTTCCATCCCGTTCCAGAAAATCTCCGAGCCGACTATTTCCATGAACTTCATCGTAAACGACAGCCCGCTGGCCGGTAAAGAAGGTAAATACGTAACTTCCCGCCACCTGCGTGACCGTCTGATGCGTGAGCTGAACACTGACGTTTCTCTCCGCGTCGAGGAGACTGATTCCGCAGACTGCTTCAAGGTTTCCGGCCGTGGTGAGCTGCATCTGTCCGTCCTGATCGAAAATATGCGCCGTGAGGGATATGAGTTTGCAGTAAGTAAGGCAGAAGTTATCTACAAAGAGGACGAGCGCGGACGCAAACTCGAGCCAATGGAAATCGCATACGTTGACGTTCCGGATGAGTTCTCCGGTACTGTCATCCAGCTCCTCAGCGAGCGTAAAGGCGAGCTTCACGGCATGAGCCGCGCAAGCGATGGTTCCACCCGTCTGGAGTTCGAAATCCCGGCACGAGGCCTGATTGGTTTCCGTGGAATCTTCATGACCTCCACCAAAGGAACTGGTATCCTGAACACCGAGTTTGAAGATTACGCACCGTACAAGGGCGACATCGAATACCGCAAACAGGGTTCCCTGATCGCTTTCGAGGCAGGCGAGTCCGTTACCTACGGTCTGTACTCCGCACAGGAGCGCGGTACTCTGTTCATCGGACCTGGCGAGAAGGTTTACGCCGGTATGGTTATCGGACAGAACGGTAAGGCCGAGGATATCGAGCTGAACGTCTGCAAGACGAAACACCTGACCAACACCCGTACTTCTTCCTCCGACGAGGCACTGCGTCTGACTCCGCCGAGAATCCTTTCCCTGGAGCAGGCTCTGGACTTCATCGACAAGGACGAGCTTCTTGAGGTTACTCCGGTTTCCTTACGTATCCGTAAGAAAGAGCTGGATTCCAGACTTCGTAAGAGAGCGGCAATGAAATAAATTCTTATCATAAAAGTACCCCGCCGGTTCCCTTCTGTTTGAAAGGTGAACCCGCGGGGTTTCTTTTTTCTGCCTTCTCTTCTATTCATTTGTTGTTCCGCCGTGGAAGCCGTAATACGTCTCTCCAGCGGCAAGATCTACGCCATTGGCTGCGGCAAGGGTATGAACCGTGACAAGCTCATAGCCGCGGTTCATCAGCTCCGGCACGATCGTCGCACATGATTCTACGGTTGTTTCGTGGATATCGTGCATCAGAATAATGTCCCCCGGGCTCACGTTATCGAGAACGGCACTGATATTCGCCTGTACATTTTTTGTCTGCCAGTCCAGGGTATCGACATCCCACATGATGCTCGGGCGGCCGATAGATGCGAGCAGTTCATCGGTGCTGTTTCCATACGGGAAACGGATGACAGTTGCACCCTGTCCGTTGTTGTACTGGGCGATCAGATCATCCGTCATCTGGAACTGGGCAAGGCCGTCGTCGGTGCTCAGTTCTTTCATATTCGGATGCGCATAGGAGTGGTTTCCAAGCTCACAGCCGATCGCCGCCATGCGCGGGATCACATCTGCACCGTATTTTTCCACATTGCTGCCGAGCATAAAGAACGTCGCCTGTGCCCCGTACTGCTCCAGCGTATCGAGAAGCGTGCTGGTATAGACGCCTGGGCCGTCATCAAAGGTCAGGGCTACCATCATCGAGCCGTTGCGGTCTGGCTGGTAAACACCCTGGTCATCAAAGTAACAGCCTTTTCCGCCGATCGCTTTCCAGCCGGTCGCCATGTAACCATTGGAATCAAAATGGTACTGGTTTCCGTCGATATCTGCCCAGCCGTTGACGTAGTACGTTGTGGCATCCGTTGCGTACCACCAGCCCGACGAGCTGTACTGCCATCCCGGCGTCTCATTCGGCGGCATGGTCTCCGCAAGCTTCTTAATTCCCGCATTTCCCGATCCGTCCTCCGCCTCTGGCGCCGTCTCGCTCACCGTCTTTGCGGCTGTGTCATTACTCAGTACAATTCCTTTTTTCGCAAGCTGCGCTCCCGCAAATTTCCAGATAAGCGCAAGAAAAAGAAGGCCGATTACCACACACAGGGAAATCCGTGATACTTTCTGCATCATCTGTCTGCGGCGCATCTGCTTTCTTCTCTGTTTCAATGATTTTCTTTCCATATGATCTGTTTATACTCCATCGTCCCGCCCCTTTGCGGAACTTTCTTCCATCGTAACACAAACGTTTTTCGACATTTTTCTACTTACTATCATAACGTGATCTGACCTAAGATGCAAGGCACAAATTCTTACATTTTTCCTCTTCTGGTAAATTAATGTTTATCGTTTCTTAACATCTTGTCACAAAAAAAGAGTGACTCTGCACCCATGGTAAAAGCGGATACAAAATCACTCTTTGTCACTCTCTTTTAAAAAACCTGGTTTCTTTCTGGTGCTTTGCCACCAAATCACAGGTCTTCCACCTGTCCAGCCTGATTATCCTCTCTGCTTAAGAGTAACTGCAAAATTTTAACGTTGCCAGAACAACAGAAGCAAACACCTTATGCCTCATGTCCTATTTTAGTCAGGAAATCGCTGCCCATCACCCATTTTTCGTTTTCCAGCGTCACAACGGACTCGAGTTTCCAGGTGACGGTCTCTATTTTGGTTTTGCGGAAGAAATGGAGGAAACGGGTTCGTCGCTCGATCGCAGCGGTCACGTTGGTTTCGATCTTCATCTGGTTGGATTCGTTGGTTACGGTTGTGGAGACGCTGCTCACGGTGATGCTGGTGATTCCGGTGTTGGTGTCGCTGTTCAGGTAGGCATCGCAGAGCTGCTGGTACTGTTCTTTGGCGGTTTTCTGTACGGCGGTGTCGGCGGAAAATTCATTTTTGATGGTGCTGAAGGATTTTCCGGCGGCTGCGGCTGTGAATACCTTGTCCAGGGACTCTTCTGCGCGGTCGGCGATGGTTTTGCCGGTGGAATCGTTGAGTTTTAAATCCGGCAGGAATTCCATGCTGCTGTTGTCCTGCACGAGAACGATCTCGCGGTATGGGTCTTTCTGTTTTTCGGTCAGTTCAATGGTGTGGCCGCCGAGGAAGAGATACGGGATTTTGTAGATGCTGACGTTATCTGCCGTCTCTTTTAAATACTTTTTCCCGACCTGCACGCCGTCCAGATAGAACGAGGCATCCGCCGGGACGGTGATTTCGACATCCGTCACGCAGCTGTCTTTCGGCACAACGTACCACTCTTTGAAGTTCCATTTTACGGTATCCCCGGCGGCGATCTCCAATGTTTCTTCCTGCGAGTCGCTCACGCCTTTTAACGTGTACCGCACAGTATAAATCCTGTTTTCCCCGGTCTCAAGATTCTGTTTTCTGCGCATGAAAAAGCTCTTGATCTCCGGTGTTTCCTGCCCGTCAGTGCCGTCCTGTTTTGCTTTCCAGGTCATTGCATTGACGTAGTTCTTCCGCGACAGAAACGTGCTGTCCGGGAACTGGCATACATCGTATGCACTGTTCCAGTCTCCTGCCAGGCATGCTTCCACGTAATTCCGTCCTGCCGCCTGCGGCGCATACAGATACGCGCCCGCCATAAAAAATACGGCGCACAGAATCAGAAACAGACTGAGATTCACGATCAGAATCCGCAGACTCATCGGCAGATCACGAAATTTTGCCGCCCGTATTTTCACAGAAAGCTCCGTCGTCTCTTCTCCGTCTTTTTCCACATGGCGGAATCTTTTTCCTTTTCTTTTCCACTTCTGGAGCATAGTTTACCTCATCTTTTCCTCTTTATTTGGTAATTATTCAGAGCCATGCGAAATGGAAGAAAAAATTGCGAATCATGCTTGCATGAATGAGCAGTTTTTTCTGGAATTTCATATGGCGAGAAGCCACATCGAGATGCAGCGCAGCGGAATCGAGATGTGGCTCTGAATAGTTACAATTTTTAAAGGCAGAGCCGTTAAATCCGAACTGTGTTTTTTCGGCTCTGCCTTTTCTCTATCATTCTGATTTATTTTTCATAAAAGAAAGGAAAAAATTATGCTGAACACCAAATTATTTGACCACACTATCTTAAAAGCAGACGCAACCGAAGCACAGGTTGCAAAGATCTGCGACGAGGCACTTGCACATGATTTTGCTTCTGTCTGCGTCAACCAGTACTACACCAAATTCGTTGCTGAAAAGCTCAAAGGATCTGACGTCAAAGTCTGCACCGTTGTCGGCTTCCCTCTGGGCATGTCCGATACCCGTGTAAAAGCGTTTGAGACCCGTGCGGCCATCGAAGACGGTGCACAGGAGGTTGATATGGTCATCAACGTCGGAGCCCTCAAAGACGGCAAATACGACTTCGTACGCTCCGATATCCAGACCTTAAAAGAAGTATGCGGCAAGGACATCGTTCTGAAAGTCATCATCGAGACCTGCCTTTTAACCGATGAAGAGAAAGTAAAAGCGTGCGAGCTCGCAAAAGAAGCCGGCGCTGACTTCGTAAAAACCTCCACCGGATTTTCTACCGGCGGTGCAAAAGCGGCTGATGTTGCCCTGATGAGAAAGACCGTAGGCCCGGATATGGGCGTAAAAGCTTCCGGCGGAATCCACAACGCAGACGAGGCACAGGCTATGGTAGATGCCGGCGCAAGCCGTCTCGGAACAAGCGCAACACTGGCTATCATCGGATAAAAAGGAGTTTCTTATGGATACGATACTGATAGGAATTGCCGGAGGAACCGGCAGTGGAAAAACGACACTGGCAGATAAGCTGGTAGAAAGTTTTGGACGCGATGAAGTGAGCATTCTGCGCCATGACAACTATTACAAACGCCATGACGATATTCCTTTTGAGGAGCGTGCCAAATTAAATTACGATCATCCCGATGCCTTTGATACCGACCTGTTATGCCAGCACATTCTCGAGCTGAAAGCCGGAAAATCCATCGAGATGCCGGTTTACGATTATGCCATGCATAACCGCTCGGATAAAACGATTCTGGTCCATCCTGCCCCGGTTATCGTGCTCGAGGGCATTCTCCTCTTCGTTGAGAATGATCTCTGCGATCTGATGGACATCAAAGTCTTTGTCGATACCGATGCGGACGTGCGGATTCTCCGCCGGACCCTGCGCGATGTAAAAAGAGCGCGGCCGTTCCCTGGACAGCGTTGTAACGCAGTACCTGACGACCGTAAAACCGATGCACGAGCAGTTCGTAGAGCCGAGCAAGCGCCGTGCCGACGTGATCATCCCGGAGGGCGGACAGAACACCGTTGCTCTTGAAATGCTGATCGAGCGGGTACGTAAGCATCTGAATCTGGTGCAGAACCAGTAAACATCCGTTTATCGCTATAAAAATCTGCAAAAAAAGAACGAGGACTGAATTTTCTCTTTTTCCGCCCTCGCTCTTTTTATTTTTCCCTTACAGATGTTCCAGCATTCCCTGCAGCCAGATCTGGCCTTTGAAACGTCTTCCCACTTCCGGTACTCCAAATAAATCCTTTTCGTTGATACAGATGTCTATCGGCACATCGTTGCAGACGAGGCCGAGCTCATACACCCGCTCGCCCGTTACCGCGTTCTTCGTTGTATTCATCTCCGTAATTTCACCCATCACGCTGTACTGGTCACATTCGAGACCGCTCGGCATAAAAAAGCTATCTACAATAGAAAAGACATCTTCCTTCGTCAGACGCTGGGAAATCATGGCATATGTGTCAATATCATCCATGGTGAGACTTTCCATCGCATCCTCATCCCCGTTTCTGGCAGCCGAGATCAGTGAATTCTTCTGCTGCGTGCTGCGGCGCTCCTTCTCGACCTGTTCCGGGTCTTTCTGGATCGGAAGCAGAATTGTTCCTTCCGCTGCAAGACCGGAGACAGAAAGCGGGAGCGGAAGCGGCTGCAGCGCATTTTTCTGTTTCATCTCAAGATATTCCGCTGCATGCGTCAGATAAAAGATCATCGTGATGCCAAGCCGCATATCGTCGCAGGCGCCTGCAAACGATTCCTTATCGACGTGGCGCTCCACCGATACCTCCTCGTAGGAGCTGATCTGCCCGCCCTCGAAATAGGGATAATAATATTCCATCTGGAAACGGTTGTTCTCATCAATTTCCCCACAGACCGTGATACCACAGTCATATGCATATTCTTTCGAAAATTCAGCAAAAAGGTGGTGTTCTTCTGTTTCCACAATCTTTTTACGGTCGTAGTTTTCTACTACATCACGAAGAATCTCCTGGAGTTCCTTCGTCGTCTTGATCTTTGAAAATCCAATGGTTTTCAGGTAAGCGTGCATAAGAACACCTCCTCTCATTCCTTTGTATTTCTTATGCGATTAGTGTTTCGGAACCAGTTTTTCTTTTCCGCCCATGTACATACGAAGAACTTCCGGAATGCTTACGGTTCCGTCTGCATTCAGGTTGTTCTCCAGGAATGCGATCAGCATACGCGGCGGAGCAACTACGGTGTTGTTCAGGGTATGTGCCAGGTATTTCTTTCCGTCCTCGCCGTTGACACGGATTTTCAGACGTCTTGCCTGTGCATCACCAAGGTTGGAGCAGCTTCCTACCTCGAAGTATTTCTTCTGACGCGGAGACCATGCCTCAACATCGACAGATTTTACTTTCAGGTCAGCCAGGTCACCGGAGCAGCACTCCAGAGTACGAACCGGGATATCCATGGAACGGAACAGGTCTACGGTGTTCTTCCACAGTTTGTCATACCACATCATGCTGTCTTCCGGTTTGCAGACAACAACCATCTCCTGTTTCTCAAACTGATGGATACGATAAACACCACGCTCCTCGATGCCGTGTGCTCCTTTTTCTTTACGGAAGCACGGAGAGTAGCTGGTCAGGGTCAGAGGCAGTTTCTCCTCCGGGATGATGCTGTCGATGAATTTACCGATCATGGAGTGCTCGCTGGTTCCGATCAGGTACAGATCCTCGCCCTCGATTTTGTACATCATGGACTCCATCTCAGCGAAGCTCATAACACCGTTTACGACGTTGCCGTGGATCATGAAAGGCGGTACGCAGTAGGTAAATCCGCGGTCGATCATGAAATCTCTTGCATAAGAAAGGATGGCAGAGTGGAGGCGTGCAATGTCGCCCATCAGATAATAGAATCCGTTTCCTGCAACTTCTCTTGCTGCGTCCAGATCGATTCCGTCGAAGGACTCCATAATGTCGGTGTGATACGGGATTTCAAAATCCGGTACAACCGGCTCGCCGAAGCGCTCTGCTTCTACGTTCTCGCTGTCATCTTTTCCGATCGGTACGGAAGGATCGATGATGTTCGGGATCACCATCATGATCTTCTTGATTTCTTCTTCTACTTCTTTTTCTCTTGCAGAAAGAGCCTCGATGCGGGAACCGTCAACAGCTACCTGTTTCTTTACTTCCTCAGCCTCTTCTCTCTTGCCCTGGCCCATCAGTGCGCCGATCTGTTTGGAGATTTTGTTTCTTTTTGCACGAAGTGCTTCTACTTCCTGTTTGATGTCACGGTTTTCTTTATCCAGCTCGATGACTTTATCAACCAGCTCCAGTTTCTGATCCTGGAATTTATTTCGGATATTCTGTTTTACAACTTCCGGGTTTTCTCTTAAAAACTTAATGTCTAACATAATTTCCTCCTAGTAGATCTTATCCCCTCATTTTGGCGGGATTCTTTTTGTTCTTTCCAGCCCGGAACCACTGCCGTTTTTCCAGCATTTATGCGGGTTTGGCGCGTTCCAGTACCATCATATAACAGTATATGCATTTTTTCAAGCGTTCTTTCATGCTGTTTTTCTGCGGTCCGCTTTTACATCAGATCGATCGAATTCATCGTAATTGCCTGGCGCAGCGCGTCGATTTCCTCGGCGCTCAGCATGATATAGGACTCGCCTTTTACGATCTCTTTCAGATATAAAAAACAGTTGTCACGGCTGTGGATTGCATTCAGGATAAAACCTGTGTTTTCTTTGTCGAGCATTGCCAGCGCAAAACTCATCTTTCCGCCCACATCGTCAAACGCATCATATTTTACGATTCCGTATTTGTTCAGCGTCATGCCCTGGATCTTTTTCAGATCCGCAAGATTTTTTTTCGTCAGCTCATTCTGCTTGTTCAGTTTGTCAATTTCCTTGAACCGCTGATGAAACAGCTTTTCGAGTGACTGGGCGTCTTTTCCCTTCATAAAGCTTCTGTACTTCTGGTTCAGTCTGCTCAGACGCAGCGACATGCTGACCGTCATAATCATCATCACGATAATCAGTACAATCAGAAGAAGTACAACAACGCCAAGGTCAATTCCTACCTTACTAAATAAATCGCTCATTATTCTACCTCTTACTGTATTGATTCAAACAGATCCATGATTCTCTCGAGCTCTTCCTGGGAATAATACTCGATCTCGATCTTTCCTTTGTGCTTTGCCCCGCGGTGAATGGAAACCTTCGTACCAATGATGCTCTTAATTTTCTCTTCCAGACCTTCGTAGATGGCTTCCTCTTCCAGATTGACTTTCTTTTCTTTCTTCACCTTCGGATTCAGGATCTCTTTGACCAGGCGCTCGGTCTCACGGACACTGAGCTTTTCATCGAAGATTTTCATTGCCGTATTGTACTGGAGCTCTTTATTCTCCAGCGCCAGCAGCGTACGCACATGACCGGTTGTCAGCATTTCATCGACAACCATCTGCTGTACCCTGTCGTCCAGTTTCAGGAGACGCATCGAGTTTGTAACCGCCGTTCTGCTCTTGGAAACGCGCTCTGCGATTTCATCCTGGCGGAGATGGAACTCTTCCATCAGGCGTTTGTATGCATGTGCCTCCTCAATCGGGTTCAGGGATTCTCTCTGAATATTTTCAATCAGGGAAATCTCGACAACTTCCTGCTCGGTAAAATCTTTGATGATGACCGGTACTTCTTTGATTCCGGCAAGCTTTGCAGCCCTCCATCTCCGTTCCCCTGCGATGATCTCATAATAATCATCTTTTTTCTGCACCAGAATCGGCTGTAGAACTCCGAACTGTTTAATGGATTCCGAAAGTTCGATCAGGCCGTCCTCGTCAAAGGATTTTCGCGGCTGTTCGCGGTTCGGTTCAATTTCGGAGATTTTCAGTTTCATCTCAACTGGTTTTTCGACAACTTTTTCAACAACCTTCTCGACTACTTTGACCTCCGGTTTTACCGGTTTCTCTTTTGCTTCTGCTTTGGCCGAATGTCCCGGTGAAATCAGGGAATCCAGGCCCTTGCCTAATCCTCCTCTTCTCGCTGCCATTACTCTTCATCCCCCCTGTGAATCACTTCGTCTGCCAGGAGACGGTAGCTCTCTGCACCGGTGGACCGCTTGTCATAATAGTTGATCGGCATACCGTAGCTCGGTGCCTCCGCAAGGCGGACATTTCTCGGAATAATGGTTTTGTAGATATTCTGATCCAGGCTGTCTTTTACGTTTTCTACTACCTGCAGAGAAAGATTCGTTCTCGCATCGTACATGGTAAAGACAACGCCTTCCATCTCCAGTTCCGGATTCAGACGCTCCTGCACCAGCTCAATCGTGTGCATAAGCTGGGATAAGCCCTCCAGTGCGTAATATTCACACTGAATCGGCACCAGAACGGTGTCCGCGGTGGTCATCGCGTTGATTGTCAGCATATTTAAGGATGGCGGACAGTCAATAATAATGAAGTCGTACTGATCGCGGACTTGATCAATTGCGTTTTTCAGAATGAATTCTTTGTCTTCCACCCCGATCAGCTCGATCTCCGCTCCGGCCAGATTGACATTGGAAGGGATAAGGGAAAGATTGTCAAAATTCAGAGGAATGATGCAGTCCTCCAGTTTTGACTCTCCAAGAAGCAGCTCATAGATGGTATTTTCCACTTCATTTTTCTCTACTCCCATTCCGCTGGTGGTATTTCCCTGCGGGTCCATATCAATGGTCAGAACTTTTTGTCCCATTTCTCCTAAACAGGAAGAAAGGTTAATTGCGGTGGTAGATTTACCTACGCCGCCTTTCTGGTTTGCAATTGCAATTGTTCTTCCCAAAATATGTATTGCCTCCTTTCATCTTTTTGTTTTCCATTTGCAGTTTTTCCTTTTTACAGGAAATGACCTGCCGGCACTTCTTTCAAAAAACTGATTCATGCGGCAGGTGTTTTGGCATATAGATAGGAAAAATCTCCTTTTCTATGCCAGTCTATCTGAGGAATTCTTCAGATTCTATCTCAAAATTGCCCCAATTTGGGACAAAGATATTTTATCATACTACGCCGGATTTTACTACTGGAAATGTTTCACGTGAAACATTTTCTGCATTTTTGCATGATTAGACGGTGTGAAACATAAGAAAATTGGAGATTTTTGGCGATGTTTCACGTGAAACATTTTGAAAAGCACTGTTTTACAATAATTTTTCTCGGTTTTTACGCTGTTTAAAGGCTTTTTGGAATTTTTTCAGCGATGATTTTGCATTTTTTGATGGTTTCCAAGTAATTCTACGATGTCAGAACATTTTTTTCTGTTTCACACAGTTTTTATGAAATGTTTCACGTGAAACATTTTAATTTTTGACGTTTTGAGGTACAAATATACTGGAAACGTTATTTTAATCGTGTGATGCTCTTTTTCAAGGAAATCTCATGTGATTAGAAAGAAAAAATCAACTTATCAGGATATTATTGATACATAGATCAGGAATCAAAACTGTTTATGGTTGTTCGGTGATCGTAAATGTCTCTTTTGTATATAAAATGTATTTTTATTCACCAGGGCTCTGTTTTTTCATCGTTCTTCCTCGCTTTTTTCAAATTTTCAGCATTTTTCTCTTTATTTTCATCAGTAAGAGGCATAATCCGTGAGACATCCTCTTTTTCATTTTTTCTCAATTTTTTCTCTTTTCGGGCGGTTTTTCTTTGATTTTTTTATTTTACAGGCCAGACTGCACATTTTCTGCTTTTTATCGATTTATTTGATTTCACTATAATTTTTCTGTTTTTATGGTTTTAATTTTTTTCTCCCGCTGCACGTCTTTTATCCTCTTTTCCATCTTTCTGGCTTACCTTTCTCTTTTTTTTTGTAAACAATCTCACTTTTTCTCTTTTATCAACATTTTTTTATTCCTTCTCTCCGTTTTTTATCCCTCATCGCCATTTCACACCATTTTCTTGCCTTTCACTGCCTCTCCCTCCCGTTTTTATTCTTTTCGCCCATGTCTATACTACATTTTCCCCTTTTCAGTCGTTTTTTGCCTTTTCTCAACTCATTTTTATCTTTTTTGCTTTTTCCGCCTCTTCCATCGTTTTACACCCTCTTTTTGCCATTTTTTTAGATCGTCCTTCATTTTTTCGTTTCTACTTATGTCACTTTCCCCGTCTCATTTTTCACGTTTCACGTCTCTCAAAATGTTTCACGTGAAACATCGTTTTTTACGATTTTCGGTCTTCGGCGATCAGCGAGAAGCGATTTGCTTCCCGGCTTTCCGAAAATCACTCTCATTTTTCACCTCTCTTATTTTTAAAATAATCGTATTTTCTATTCTATTTTTGATTTTCTCCGTTTTTTCTACATTTTCCTGTATTTTCGCGTGTTTCACGTAGTTTTTCGTCTCTGTTTTCTTTCTTTTATTAAATTATTTAATTACATTTTTATATTTTCGTATGAATTGAACTTTTACATTCGTTTTTTCGGATTTTCCAAACCATTTACTAAACGCATTTTGGGACCATTTTTTCATGGATTTTTACCAATCTGGAAGGATTTTATCCCATAGTGCCGTTTTCATGCTTTTATGTGTATTATTGCATCATTTTTTCTCTGTTTTTTGCAGTTATGTAAACTATTTAAATATGCCATTCGCCAGTAGTTGACATAACGTAGTTTTCCTGGAATTGTCTACGCTTTTCGTCAAATTGCGTCTTATTTTCGTCTCTTTTTCTCATTTTTCCCTTAATTTTTGCATTGTATCTTTCCCTTTTTTCGCTTATAATAAGCTCAACACAACGTTTCGAACCGATTCCTCCCCTCCGGGAGACCCCTGAAAGGAGTTTTATCATATGAAACACAGCAAAAAACTGGTCACCTTGAGTGTCCTCACCACGATGTCCGGCGCAGCGATTTACTTTCTGAATAAAACGCTCGATACCGCCGCCGTACGGAAAAACCTGCTCGCCTCGGCTGAAAAAGAGATCTTTTCCTGGCAGTTCGGCGATATTTTTTACACAAAAAAAGGCACCGGAACCCCGATGCTCTTACTTCATGACTTACATTGTGCCTCCAGCGGCCGCGAATGGCAGTATATTGAGGATACTCTCGCAAAGGATCACACCGTCTACACACTCGATCTTCTCGGCTGCGGCCGTTCCGACAAGCCGGCAATCACGTACACGAACTTTTTATACGTACAGCTCATCGTCACCTTCATCAAGCAGGTCATCGGATGTCCAACCGACGTAATTGCATCCGGTTTATCCGGTTCTTTCGTCGTAACCGCCTGCAATACAGCCCCGAAATGCTTCGGCCGAATCATGATGATCAACCCGACCGACCTTGCCAAGCTCAACAAAATTCCGGATAAACGCAGCCGCTTCCTGAAACGCATGATTGAGCTCCCGCTTGTCGGCACGCTGCTGTACCACACGCTCACCGGCCGCTCCAACATCGAGCTTTTATTCACCGAGAGCTATTATCACAACCCATTTCACCGCTCACCGGAGGACGTAGACGCCTTCTACGAGTCCGCACACCTCCAGAACAGCGCCGGAAAGTACCTTCTCGCAAGCCTCGTGGGCAATTACGTGAACCTCAACATCGGCCACGCCTTAAAGCACATTGACAACAGCATCTTCCTCATCGGCGGCGAGGAAGAGCCGGGTATCGCAGAAACCTTTGCGCTGTACACGGCACTCAACACTTCCATCGAAACCCAGATCCTGCCAAAAACAAAGCACATGCCGCAGATGGAGGCCCCACAGGCCCTCTTAGACCAGATCCAGATCTTCTTCGCACCGGTACAGTAATACCCCCTTCTGCTCCCGGCCTCGAGCGAAAAAATGAGACAAAAAAAACGGAGGATTTACTGATTTTTTCACTCTCAGTAAATCCTCCGTTTTCAATTTTAACCAGATTTTAATGACTCTTTATTCCGCTGATTCTGACGTGCTGTCTGAAGAACTGTCATCTTCCGTCTTTGCCGCAAGCAGTTTCCCGTAATTTTCCAGCATGGTCTTCACGTTATTTTTATTCACAAGAGACGGCACTCCGTCCTCATCTACCGTGTAATAGAAGCTCGAATCATACGGGCTGTAAGCAAATGTCAGGTCGCCGTCTGTCATATGGAAGACTGCGGTAAACTCGGCATTCTTGGCCTGTACGAGGCTCTCATCCTTCGTCTGCGCCTTCAGGCCAATGAGTGAAGAATAGAATGTGGTAAACGTTGATTTATCAATCGTTTCATCGCCGCAGATGTAACTGATTTCCTGTGTTGTGGAATCGCTGTCGTCATCCTTTTTCTCTTCCACATGGCGTACATACGTCTTCGTCTCGCCGTTATACGTAATATCAAGGCTCGTCAGATCCGATACATTTTCCATGCCGATATACATGTTCCAGAAATCAGATGCCTTCTTTCCGGTGAAGGTTTCAACATTCGAAGCCGTCATCAGATGAACTTCATTCGAGCCGTCCAGCTTCACGTAATAAGAACCGCCGTCCTCATTTGCATTGCCGACATACAATACCAGATCTTTCTCCACCGTAACGGTTGTCGTTTCGGAAGAAGAGCTCGTTGCAGTGCTGTCGCTTGATGCAGAATCTGTTGTGGAATCCGAAGAAGTATCTGCCGTTGTTGTATCGTCAGCCTCAACCTCCTGCTCTTCCGTGTAATGCACGCGAATCGTCGTCTTTGGCTGATCCAGTCCGTACTGGGAAAGATCCGATGCGTTGTACGTAACAAGATCTCCAAAGCTAAGAGATGCCACTGCACTTGTCATGGTGCCGATCGAATCCGCATCACCGCCATGTGCCGCTCCATCTGCGTCCACAACCTGCCATTCATCCGTCTGGAGTGCCGAATCAGCAGCGCTTACTTCTTTTGTCAGCGTATATCCGTTCTCACCCTCCACCTGCAGCTTTGTAATGTTTTCCGCCGTCACAGATGGCATGGATTCCGTTGTCGCCCACTCCATCATATCGGACGGGAACATCGTTCCAAGCGATGTGCTTACCAGATAAACCTTACTCGTATCATCGTTCAGATAAATATAGTATCTGCCCGAGCTGTTCTTATCTCCGACATGAATCGTCGTTTTCTCGTCTCCCGCAGTCACTGCAACCTCCTGAGGCGGCGTCTCGAGTCCAAAATCGGCCATAGAATCGATTTCATCGCCTTCAATGACTCTTTCTGCTGTCATGCTGCTAAGAGAGCTTAAAACGCTCGTTATCTTGCCCTCATCCAATGGGAATCCATCCTCCTGGTCATATGTCCAGATATCGGTATCATCGTCTCCTGCTGTTTTCGTAAAGGACACCGTCTCTCCATCGATCTGGAACGAAAGCGCTGTTACATCATCTTTTGAAAAATCAACCACTTTTTCGGCGTCTGCACCAGAATCCGAACTGCCGCTGTCCGCATCGGCGGTGCTGTTTTTCTTCGTCAGCACCGCCAGTACGGCAAGAAGCAGTACCAAAAGGATCAGGCAGGCCGCCATCTTTCCTTTTTTCTTCATCACTGTTTTCTCCTCTTCATCCAGATCATCACGCCAATCACAACAAGTACCAGCGGAATTCCCGCAATGGTAATAATAGACCAGGTGTTAACTGCTCCCTGTGTAAATACCAGGTTTGTATAGCTTGTGCTCTTGCTTGGAATAACAACGGTCTGCTCCACATCACACATGGAGGTCAGTGCAGTCGCTGCCAGCTTCGAGTTCGCACCGCTGATTGCCTGGTCAATCTGGCTGCTCAGCATCGATGCACTCGAGAAATAAATGATCTGTGTCTCTTTATCATCTACAGTTTCTGTAATGGAAACGCCAAGGTCAAATGCGCCCGTCTCACTGTCCGCACTCTTCGACCAGGTGCTGTTCTCCGGGTCATTTTCAATATAAGCGTCCTCGGTGGTCGTCAGAAGGCTCTTGATCGTAATGGTATCACGATAAGAATCGAGCTTCTGAATTGCCTGTGCAACCGGCATCAGAATGTAATTACTCTTTACTTCGGTTGTAATGTCATCACTCTGAATGTTCGGCAGCAGATAATACGGCATCTGCGGATAATAATGCTGGGAATCGGTCTCCACAACAATTCCGCTGGAGCGTTTCACGCCGTAGTTCTCCAGTATGGAATCCAGATTCGGCATATCCGTTCCGGTATAGCTGGTGAACATCAGAAGTTTTCCGCCGTTTTCCAGGTAGGTAATGACTTTATTTGCCTCATCCTCGGAGAAATCGGTGGTCGGGGACATGATCACAAGCTCCTCGGCATCCTCCGGGATATCGTCTGTCATCAGGGCAAGATCACTGATTTCCACATTGTTTTTATTAACTGCATCACTGAAGTTCGTAGAAAGATCGCTCTCGGAAGCCTCGCCGTGGCCGGTTACCCAGTAAACCTTCGGGTTGTTTTCACTCGTCACATACGTGATGGCGCTGGTAATCTGACCCTCGCCGTCAAAGCCGGTCGTCTGTGTCTGATAGGTCTGATAGTTTGTGGAAGTCTCCCACATATCACTGTTGCTGACCACCTTGCTCTTATCGCCGCATACGACAATTACACTGTTTGCAGCTACCGTCTGATCGGTATACTGACTCGTAAATTTCGGATACAGATCCGGGTCTTTTGTCTCTACTTTGATATGGTCAGAAAGCTCATCGTAGTGCTCCAGCAGCTTCTCGATGGTGTCATCCTCACTGCCCTTCTGCACAATATAATACAGGGTAACGTCTTGATCGAGATCCTTTAATGCCGTTTTCGTCTCATCTGTAATGGAGTACATTTTCTGCGTACTCAGGTCAATCTGTGTTTTGCTGGTCGGAATCTGCGCCACAATCAGGTTAATAACTACAATCACAGCCAGAACAATCACCGTCATCATTGAAGAATAAGAGCCCTGTTTCAGGTGCTTTTTCTGTTCCTCGCCGGTAAACACTTCCTTCAGATGTTCTTTGGAGAACGTCTTTTTCAGCTTTTCTTTGATGTTGAAATTCATTTTATGCTGTTTCTTTTCTTTCTTTTCGCTGCTCATCGTCTCCACCTCCTAATTCCAGCGTTTCTTCTGCAGGGACTGCATTGCAAGGAAAGTGCAGATTGCAATGACGGACAGGTAGTAAACAACACCGCCAATGTCCAGAATACCGTTCACAAAGTTATCCATATGGCCTGCCATGTTGAATACACCGAGCAGATCCTGGATTTTGCCCTCGAGAAGGGTGGATTTTGTAAAGTAAACTGCCGTCAGCGCGCCTTCGCCGATCACGGCAATCACACCTGTAATGATCGGGTTTTTAATCATACTGCCGATCCAGAGGCATACCAGTGCAATGATGATAAAGAAAGCAAAGAAAGAGCTTCCGGCTCCTTCCGGGAAGAAGTTTGCGATACCGCTCTCCACGTAGCACAGGAACAGGATCACAAAGCCGACAACGGCTGCGATGACCTGGCTCTCGGTGATGGAGGAAACGAACACACCGACCGAAATATAGGCTGCTCCCAGCAGGAAATAGCCAAGGATCGAAGTGTAGGATACAGCGTAGGAAACTGTTCCGTGGGTTCCAAGAAGCAGCGGATACAGGCACATAATCAGCACTGGAATCACATAAATGGTGAGAAGTGCCAGATATTTTCCAAGGATAATATCGGAAATTTTTACCGGTGCGGTAAGGAGCAGCTGATCCGTCTTATTTTTCTGCTCCTCCGACAGGACACGCATTGTCAGAACCGGTACTGCGATCAGCAGAATAAATGCGGAATTCTGCAGCGCGTATCCGATCTCCGGGTAACCCTGCTGCAGGTTGATGGCCGTAAAATACAGGCCGAACAGCGCCAGAGTAAACGCCATAAACAGATATCCGATCATGCTTGTCAGATAGCTTTTTAACTCTTTTTTATAAATCGCCGTCATTGTGCGTCTCCCTCCTCCTGTTTTGTTTCAGCGGCTGATTCCGCTGCATCTGTGCTTTTTTCTTCAGACGTTTCCCCGACAGCCGTTTTGTCTGCTTCTGGTTCACATTCTTTTTCACGTTCTTTTTGCTTCAGCTGTTCTTTCTCTGCTTTTTTCAGCTTTCTTGCAGCCATTCCGGAATCATCGGTCAGCTCCAGGAAGACATCTTCCAGAGACATCGAGGAGGAAGTCAGCTCGAGGATCGGACAGTTGGCCTTTGCCAGTGCATAGAACAGCTCCTCGCGGATATCCCTATCCTTTTCAGTGGTAATTTTTACCTTAATCTGCTCCTCATTCGGCGTATTTTCATATTGGATCTCTTTTGCATCGAGCGCACTAAGCGCCGGAACCAGCTGCTTTCTCGTTCCGTGAACGGTACATGTAACCGTGTTCGATCCAAGCATCAGTTTACTTAAGTTTTCCGGGGTGTCGCTCGCAACAAGCTGTCCCTTTGCGATAATCATGACGTAATCGCAGACGGCGCTGACCTCGGAGAGGATGTGGGAACTTAAGATAACGGTATGTTTTTTACCCAGTGATTTGATCAGGTCGCGGATCTCAATGATCTGCTTGGGATCCAGGCCTACCGTCGGCTCATCGAGGATGATGATCGGCGGATAACCGAGCACTGCCTGTGCCAGTCCGACCCTCTGTCGGTATCCTTTCGACAGATTCTTGATCAGACGGTTCTGCATATCGGTGATCTTCACCAGATTCATGACCTCAAGAATCTGTTTCTTTCTCTGATCCTTTGGAATTTTCTTTAATTCCGCCACGAATTTCAGATATTCCAGAACGGTCATGTCCGTGTAGACCGGCGGCAGCTCCGGCAGATAGCCGATGCATTTTTTTGCCTCCTCCGGCTCCTCCAGGATGTTGTGCCCGTTGATCAGCACCTCGCCCTCCGTAGATGCCAGATAACCGGTGATGATGTTCATGGTCGTTGATTTTCCGGCACCGTTTGGGCCAAGGAAACCATAGATCTGGCCTTCTTCTACGGTAAAACTCAGGTTGTTGACAGCTACGTGGTCGCCATAGCGTTTCACCAGGTTTTTAACCTCTATCAATGTTCCTTCCTCCTTGTTTCTTAAAGCAGTCCCAGCCCGCCCTTGGGGGTGAAAGAGCCGGAGATGCTCTCATTTTCTAAAGACACTTTATCTTATTCTGAAAATGTGATAATTTGCTGGAAAATTTGTGAAAAAACGGTGAAGCCATGGAGCAGTTTGTTTGTTTTTCGACGAAAAATCAATTTCTTTTACCATAAGAATCATGTATACTATAACGTATCCGCGGACGGACGCTTTTCCATTTTTGTTCCGCCGCGAAACATTACGCCGGACTTTTCCCGTCCGGGACTGGAGATTTTAGGAGACTCTATGAATAAAAAAGACTACTACTGGGCCAAGTATATGCTGATTTTCAGCTTTTTCTGCATCTCTTTTGGCACCTCGATTTTCCTGAAAACCGAACACGCCCCCGATGAGGCGATGCGGATGCTGATTCCGGAATACATCGTCTCACACCACACACTGCCGAACGGCATGGAAGAATCGGTGCGCCATCCGCTGTGGGGATTCTCCTATGCGCTGTATCCGTATCTGACCGCGATCATCAGCTCCGTGTTTATGGCCATTACATCGCTGTTTACGAAAAGTGCAGCGGCTCTTTTAACTGCCGCTCGCCTCACCAGCGTCCTTTCCGGCACCGGCACACTGATCGTTGTGTTTCTGATCGGCGAAGAGCTCTTTGAACGGCGCGAATCCGCACTGCTCGGCGGTATTTTCGTCGGTTTTCTGCCGCAGTTTGTGTTCCTCTCCTGCTATGTGAACAACGACTCGTTCGCCGTTTTCACGGTCGCACTGATCATCTATTTCTGGATTCGCGGCATGAAAAGCGCATTCTGCAAAAAAGACTGTATCGGCCTGGGAGCAGGCTGCGGACTCTGCGCGCTGTCGTACTATAACGCCTACGCGTACCTGCTGTGCAGCATTCTGCTGTTCTTCGCGCTGATGATTCATTTCCGGAAACCGGCAAAAGAAATTTTTGTCAAAGCGCTGGCTGTTTTCGCTATCGCCTTCCTGATCGGCGGCTGGTTCTTCATCCGCAATGCCGTCATCCACGACGGCGATCTGCTCGGCATGCGCACCTCGAATGAATCCGCAGCGCTGTACGCAGCCGATGAATACAAACCAGAGAATCGTCAGACCCCGGCATCCGAAGGCTGGAGCTTCCAGCAGACGTATTTACAGACCCCGGAGGGCCGCACCTCCAACTGGCTGTTCTCGACCGTCAGCAGCTTCATCGGCTCGTTCTCCTACATGACCGTCCATCTCCCGATGGTGCTTTATCTGCTGTACGGCGCCCTGATGGCATTCGGATTCCTAGTGTTTTTGTTCCTCGGCATGGTTCCGCACTGGTTCCGCAAAAAGCCGCAGCTTCTCCTCTTTGTGATGCTGTTCCTCGCCTGCCTGGTCACGCTGTTCATGGACATGTACAACACGTATTTCAGCGACTACCAATCGCAGGGCCGTTACCTGATGCCGGCGCTCGTCCCTCTGATGATCTGGATCGACGACGGCTACTCTTCTCTCACCGCGAAACTTCCCGCCGAGTGGAAGCGCGCCTCCTGCCATCTGACACTCCTGCCTGGAACGATCTGGCTGGTACTGTTCCTCATCAGCTACATCGGATTTCTGATTCCGGGCTGCTGTGTATAAAAAATTTGTAACGCAGTAATTCACGTTCTGCCGTGCTGAATTTTTGGCATTATTTTCCGGAATTTCTATAAAAAACAGGTGCTGTCTCTTTTTCTCAGATAGCACCTGTTTCTTCGTTACAAGCTTTTCGTTTTTAGAAATGTTTCATCCGGGCTTCCCTTTCACTTTCTTTGTTTCCTTTTAATTGCCAAACCAGCTATAATACCAACTGCCAGAATCCCAATTCCTAAAATAATTACCAACATCTTATTTTGATGTTTCACCGGCTGATTTGCAACATCAAGGACAATATTGGTTCCTCCTTGTGCATCGTCAGTTTCGATATAAGACGAATCAGCAACTGCGGCAACAACCGCAGCATAACTATATGCATGGAATTCTTCTTCACCATCAAGTCTATCTTCCGCTATTTCCGAACTGTCTGTAAGACACGCTGCAGCATCTTCACGTCCCGGTATCAGATACTCCATTTGCGTTTCCGTGAATGTAATCCAGACCGGAAAACGAATCGGATCTACTCCTCCAACAAGTCGAAACTTATAATTGTCCCATACAATATCTGGGTTTGCAGCAAGTGAAATATTTAATTGTTCTATATAGGTCGGCGTATCGTCTAATTCATATCCTCTGGCTCCACTTATGTGCCATTGATCAATCGGTTGTCCATCTTCCCCATTTGCCCTTACCGCACATGCTTCATACAAATGTCCATATGCTCTAATCGGGATAATCCAAATATAATCGCTTTGTTCTAACGCGCTTTCTACTTCGGACACAGAAAGAAGTTCTGAGGTCAAAAGTGGCGTATCAATATACTCTTTTAATGCATTATCAAAATCAATATCCGATACACGGATTCCCTCCTCAAACGGATCCTCAACAGGTCCTCCATTTGTAACAGACACAATTTCATCAGCCAGCTCAACTATTTTTTCATAATCTTCAGATTCCGATAGTATTTCAAGTTTAGATGCCGATACAGTAGATGCTGATATCATAATTCCAATGAAGCAAACAAATATTTTTAATATTTTCCTCATGCCATTCCCCCCTATCATATTTTCTTTTACGTTTCACAATCGATCTATTTATCTCATCATACACTGATATAATTTTTTTAACAATTATCATATTTTCACAAAATATTCAGCGCAAAATACTGCAAATAGGAGAATTGTTTTTTTTGCTCAAAAGTGTAATTTTCCAGACATTTAATCGTATATATACATAAAAAATCAGAAGAGGTTATTATGCCAACTTACTCGGCATAACAATCTCTTCTGATTTCACCTTTTACACTTTTGTTTCTTTTTTAGCTTTCTCAAAAAATCTATTTTTTACTGAATCGGCTCCTTCGCCGGTGTTCCCGCTTTTCTCGGGTACTTTTTCGGCGTTGCCTTCCCCTTCTCGATACAGACAAACGATCTCTCATCCTCCGTTCCTGTAAGCTGGAAATAAACCGGCTCTTTCGCCTCGCCGCCGAGCACATGAATCGCTTTTTGAGCTGCGGCAAGCTCCTCATTCAATTTGCCCGATTTATACGAAACAAACCGTCCGCCCACTTTCACATACGGCAGACAGTACTCCGAAAGCGAGCTTAAATTCGCCACCGCGCGTGATACCACGAGATCAAACTGCTCCCGGTGATCCTTCTGGCGTGCGAAATCCTCGGCTCTTCCGTGAACCGCCGTGATTTTCGAAAGGCCAAGCTGTCCGATCACCTCATTCAGGAATTTCACTCTCTTATTCAGTGAATCCAGCAGTACAACTTCCACCTCCGGAAACGCGATTTTCAGCGGGATTCCCGGAAAACCGGCTCCCGTTCCCACGTCGAGAATGCGTCCCGCCTGTTCCACATCACAGACCTTCACCAGCGACAGACTGTCGAGAAAATGCTTCGTAATCACCTGATCGAACTCCGTAATCGCCGTCAGATTCATAAACGAATTCCACTCTACAAGCAGCTCATAATACTGCAGAAACTGCGTTTTCTGCTCCTCGGAAAGTGTGATTCCAAGCTCAAAAAGGCCGCGCTCAAATCCTTCAAGATTGTATTCTTTCATGTTGTTCTCCGTTCTACTCTATTCTTCCAAGTGCCCACTGCACTTTTTGTTCCTGTCCACGCAGTATCAAAACACTTGCTGTTTCGCTGCATAAGAATGTAATTCAGCCATGCATATCTGTCCTTTATTTATGTCCCAGATACACCAGCAGAACCGAAATATCCGCCGGGGAAACGCCCGAAATACGGGACGCCTGGCCGATGTTGATCGGACGGTACAGGTTCAGCTTCTGTTTCGCCTCGATGCGCAGGCTCTGGATCTCGTCGTAATTGATATTCTCCGGGATCTTCTTCTCTTCCATCTTCTTGAACTGCTCCACCTGCTTCATCTGGCGCCTGATATAGCCGTCGTACTTGATGTTGATGTTGACCTGCTCCTGCACATCCTCCGGCAGCTTGGGTCTTTTCGGATCTACTTCCGCCAGCATCTTATAATTCAACTCCGGCCGGCGGATCAGCTCTGCGAGCGAACTTCCGCCGGAAAGCAGCGTTGATCCATACTCTTCCAGAAGCTCATTGATGTTCGAGCTCGTTCCCACATACGTATTCTCCACGCGCTCAATCTCTTCCTGAATCTGCTGTTCTTTTACTTTCAGTGCCTCATACTGCTCCTCGCTGATCAGACCCACGCGGTAGCCGTATTTGCGCAAACGCAGATCCGCGTTGTCCTGACGGAGCAGCAGACGATATTCCGCGCGGCTCGTCATCATTCGGTACGGCTCGTGGTTCTCTTTCGTTACGAGGTCATCGATCAGAACACCGATGTACGACTCGGAACGGTCGAGCACAAGCTCCTCTTTTCCCTGCACGCGGAGCGCCGCATTGATGCCCGCGATCAGGCCCTGTGCCGCAGCTTCCTCGTATCCTGAACTGCCGTTAAACTGGCCGCCGGAAAACAGATTTTTGATCGCCTTGAACTCGAGGGACGGCAGAAGCTGTCTCGGGTTGATGCAGTCGTACTCGATCGCATACGCATTCCGCACGATTTTCGCGTGTTCCAGGCCCGGCACGGTGTGATACATCGCAATCTGCACATCCTCCGGCAGTGAACTCGACATGCCGCCGACGTACATCTCGTTTGTATATCTTCCCTCCGGCTCCAGGAACACCTGATGGCGGTTTTTATCCGCAAATTTTACGACCTTATCCTCAATCGAAGGACAGTACCGCGGACCAGTTCCCTCGATCATGCCGGAATAGAGCGGCGACCGGCTGAGATTTTCGCGGATGATTTTGTGCGTCTCCTCGTTCGTATACGTCAGCCAGCAGGATTCCTGATCAATCTGTACGCTCTCCGGATCGGTCGAGAAGGAGAACGGCACAACACGCTCATCACCGAACTGCTCTTCCATCTTGGAAAAATCGATGCTCCGCTTGTCAATACGCGCCGGAGTTCCTGTTTTAAAGCGCACCATCTCCACGCCGTTTGCCTTCAGCGAATCCGTCAGATGTGTTGCCGCCTGCAGGCCGTTCGGTCCCGTATATGTGCTCACATCACCGTAAATACACCGTGCATTCAGATAAACGCCGGTACAGAGAACGGCAGCCTTACAGTGGTAAATCGCGCCGGAAACGGCCTTTACGCCCGTCAGAACACCGTCTTCCACGATCAGCTCCGCAATCTCCATCTGGCGGATCGTCAGATGATCGGTATTTTCGAGAACCTCGCGCATCGACTGGCTGTATGCCCGCTTATCCGCCTGCGCACGCAGAGAATGCACTGCCGGTCCCTTCGATTGATTCAGCATTTTCGACTGAATAAACGTTTTATCAATATTTTTACCCATCTCGCCGCCGAGCGCGTCGATCTCTTTTACGAGGTGTCCCTTCGAGGTTCCTCCGATGTTCGGATTGCACGGCATCATCGCGATGCTATCGACACTTACCGTAAATACAACCGTTTCCAGCCCCATCCGCGCTGCCGCAAGTGCTGCCTCGCATCCCGCATGGCCCGCACCGATGACGGCAATATCAATTGTTTCTTCTAAAACTGCCATTTTTCTTTTATCCTCTTTCTCTATCTACAGCTTTGAATTTTGCCTTAAGCTTTTTCTACTCTGTCAAAATCCGGCTGTCGTTCCTTGTAACTCTATTCCGGCAGATCTTCGTAATCTGTATTTGCTGCCTTTATTTACCTGTACAGAACTTGCTGAAAATCTCATTCACAAGGTCCTCTCCCACCGCTTCACCGATGATCGAACCAAGCTCCTCATACGCATTCATAAGATCAATGGAAAAGAAATCCTCCGGCATACCCATTTCGATGCTTTCTGCCGTCAGTTCCAGACTCTTTTTTGCTGCAAGAAGCGCCTGCTTGTGGCGCGCATTCGTGATGTAAACCTCATCGTTGAACGAAATTTCGCCCTGGAAAAACATCTTTTTCATCTGTTCCTCCAGCTCTTCCATACCCGTCTCTTCCCGCGCGGAAATGCTGATGACCGGAGCGCCTGTCTTTTGCTCCATCTCCTCTTTTTCGATCACCGCAGTCAGATCCGACTTATTCAGCAGCACAATCGCCTTGCGCCCTTTCAGGATTTCCATGATTTTTGCATCATTCTCATCAAGCGGCACGGATGCATCCACCACATAGAGAATCAGATCTGCGTCCTTTGCATGCTCCAAAGCACGATCCACACCGATTTTCTCGACCGTATCCGCCGTTTTTCGGATCCCCGCCGTATCCAGAATCCGAAGGGAAATGCCCTTTAAGACCAGATTTTCCTCGAGCACGTCGCGTGTCGTTCCGGCGATATCCGTCACAATCGCTTTTTCCTCGCCTGCCAGCAGATTTAAAAGCGATGATTTTCCGGCATTCGGTTTTCCAAGGATCACCGTCTTGATGCCCTCCTGGATCATCTTGCCCTCATCCGCAGATGCAAGCAGCTTTTCCACCTGCTTTTTCTGCTCCGCAACAACCTGGGCCAGCCGCTTTGGATACCCGTCCAGGCTGATGTGCTCCGGGTCATCGAGCGCCGACTCAATAAATGCGATCTCGTAAATCAGCTTCTTGCGGATTGCCCGGATCGCCTTTTTCACCGTTCCGCGAAGCTGGCTCTCGGAGCTTTTTAAGGCATAGGCACTTTTCGCCGAAATAACATCCATGACCGCTTCGGCCTGCGTCAGATCCATTCTTCCGTTCAGAAACGCCCGTTTCGTAAACTCGCCCGGATCTGCCGCCCGCGCACCGGCATTTAAGACTGCCTCGAGCACTTTTTTCACCGCCAGCACCCCGCCGTGACAGTCGATCTCGACGGTATTCTCGCCCGTATATGTTTTCGGTCCTTTCATTACCATGACAAGGACCTCATCAATCACTTCCTCCCCTTCGGTAATCCAGCCATAATGAATGGTGTGCGATTTGACCGCAGAAAGCTTTTTTCCTTCTTTTTTTGCACGGAATACGCGATCCGCCACTTCGAATGCATCGTTTCCGCTGATTCTTACAATACCAATTCCCGCCGGCGCCATCGCTGTGGACACTGCGGCAATTGTATCATCCAAATGAAATCCTGCCATTGTTTCCAGTCCTTTCTAAAACCTCTCTTTTTGGGGATCCCAGTATTCAGATCCACATTTTTTCTTTCCTCTCGCATGGCTCTGAATAGTTCCATTTTAGCAGAAAACCAGAAAAGACGGTACCCCGTATTTTACACAGGTACCGTCTTTTTGCATATTTTTTACGCTTTCTTATCGTTTCGGCGCTACAACAACGTGGCGATATGGCTCGCTGCCCTCGCTGTAGGTCTCCACAAATTTATTTCCCTGCAGTGCAGAGTGGATGATTCTTCTCTCGTAAGGATTCATTGGCTCCAGAGAAACCGGTCTTCTGGTCTTTTTCACTTTGTAAGCGATGTTTCTTGCCAGGTTTTCCAGTGTTTCTTTTCTGCGCTTGCGGTAATTTTCCGTATCAAGTTTGACACGAACGTAATCCTTCTGCTCTTTATTGACTACAAGGCTGGTCAGATACTGAAGGGAATCCAGCGTCTGTCCTCTTTTGCCGATCAGGATGCCCATATCCTCACCGGCAAAATCAACTTCAAGAGAACCGTTCTCGGCATTATACTCCATCTGGATCTCAACCGGGAGCTCCATGGCTTTGAATACACCGCTTAAGAACTCAAGTGCCGTTGCCTTGATCTGGGCGATTTCCTCGTCTGTTCTCTGAACTACTTCACGCTCTTCTCTTGGCTCGGAGCGTCTTGCAGTTTCTGCCTGACGCGGAGCAGATTTTCTTTCCGTTTCTTTCTTTACAGCTTCTTTTTTCGGCGCTTCTTTTACCGGTGCAGGAGCTGCCTCTTTTTTCTCTGGTTTCTGGGGTGTTTCCGGTTCTTTTTCCGGTGCGGCTTTTACAGCGGCACGGATCACAGCCGGTTTACTTCCGATTCCAAAGAATCCGGAACTGCCTTCGCTGATGACCTGGATCTCCAGTTTATCGCTGGCAGCCTGAAGCTCGATGCAGGCTTTTGTAATGGCGTCGTCCACGGTTTTTGCGGATACTTCGATAAACTCCATAAAGATTTACCCCCTATTTTTTCTTTTTGCTGTTCTTTTCATCAAACTGTTTTACCATGTTTGCTTTCGCAGCGATGCTTCCGGCGCGGTATTCCTGATTGCTGTTGTAATACTCAGTCGAAGCCTTTCTTGCTGCCTCTTTTTCCTCAGCAGACGGCTCTTCGTTCTCCTGTACCTGAATATTACGCACACTCTGCGTTGCAGCCTGTGTGATTTTCTGCGGCGGAAGGCCGGCTTTTTCTCTCTTCTTTGCAGCTTTTTCCTGGTTTTTGCGGATCACCTCATCCATGTCGATCGAGGACATATGGCGGTTGATGATAACCTGCTGTACACTTCGAACGAGCGCACCGGCGATCCAGTAAATACCAATACCGATGGAGAATGATAAACACATAAATGCGGAGAAAACAGGCATTACCGTGTTCATGGTCTTCATGGAATTTTCCATGGAGTTTGCTGTCTTATTTCCGTTGTTGGAAGATGGTGCCTGCGGCATCAGCTTGTAGTTCAGCCACTGGGTAAACCATGCCAGAATCGGCACCAGAATTGCTCCTGCAATCAGAAGCGCAGATCCGTTTGCCATACCCTCGCGGATGACATCCATCGGAGACTGTGTGATATTAAATCCAAGGAACATGTTGATATGCTTGGACTCCGCGGCGGTTTTTGTAATGGTATCCGCAATACCGGAGAACTCGCTGATGTCAGCCAGCTTCGTCCACTGGGACGGTTTCAGCACATAAAACATGTCCAGAAGGTTATTTTCGGTTAATGTTTCACTTACTTTACTGTACATGGTAACACGGTTATCTGTGATAAACTGTGTCAGGATGTCAGAATATCCTGATACACCCATCATCTGTGTTGTCAGTCCCTGGAATACATTGCGGACACTTCCGATATATCCCGGAATATGATAGATAACCTGGTACAGTGCAAGCAGAATCGGCATCTGAATCAGCAGTGTACTGCAGCTTCCTGTCGGGGAGACACCGTATTTCTGATAAACTGCCATGGTTTCTTCAGATTTTTTCATCTGAGAAGCCTGGTCTTTTTTGTTCTGATATTTCTTTTCAATTCTCTGCAGATCCGGCTGCATTACGCTCATCATCTTCGACATCTTCTGCTGCTTGATCTGAAGCGGCGTCAGAACGAGATAAATGATAATCGTATACAGAATAATCGCAATACCGATATTCGGAATTCCAATTTTTTCCAGACAAAAATAAATTCCATTGATCAGCCAGCCGAGGATCTGGCATACCCACCCGATAATCGGCCACGTTGATTTACTCAGTACGATATCCAAAACGTCTTTTCCTCCTTATTTATCTACGGCACAGGGTCGTAACCTCCGTGTGAAAACGGGTTACATCTCAGTATTCTCCATAATGCCAGCAGACTTCCTTTGAAAGCACCATATTTCTGAATCGCTTCCAGCCCGTACTGCGAGCAGGTCGGCGTATAAGGGCAGTGCACCCTCTTCAGAGGAGACAGGTACTTCTGATAAAACCGGATACCTTTTATCAATACCGTCTTCATTTTTCTGTTTCCTTTAATATATGATGTAGTCTTCCCAGATGCAAAAGTGCTCCCTCTATCTCGAAATACGTACAGTTTTTTGCATTAACTCTTGCGATCACAACTACATCCATTCCACACTGAAATTCCTCTTCATGCAGACGATAACTCTCCCGGATCAGTCTCGCCAGATGGTGGCGCACAACGCTGTTTCCCACCTTTTTACTTACTGAAATTCCAATCCGGTTCCGTCCCAGCTGATTTTTCTTCACATACATGACCAGAAATCGGTTTGCAAACGATGTTCCCTGCTTATAAACCAGCTGAAAATCTCTGTTTTTTTTCAGGCTTTCCGAATATTTCATGAATCCATTCTTTCCTTCATGATTTGTCTAAATTTTCTTTTCATTGAATAGCTTTAGATAGAAGAAAAGACCACATAAATTTTATGCGGCCTTTGGTTTTATGCTGATAATTTTTTTCTTCCTTTTAATCTTCTTGCAGCTAAAACTTTTCTTCCACCTTTTGTGCTCATTCTTGCTCTGAATCCGTGAACTTTAGCTCTGGATCTTTTTTTCGGCTGAAATGTCATTTTCATAAGATAAGGCACCTCCTTTAAATTCTAATCAATAACTGCCTGCGAGGCAGTATTTCACTACATGTATGACAGAAAACATCATTTCAATTATATTCATAAACCCCCATTTCGTCAACCCTAAAATCAATAATTTTCGCAGTTTTTTCGGGAAAAATGCCGCTCTGACGCGGTTTTCCGGTCTGCCGCTGCCCGTGCCTTCCGTGTGCTGATTTTCGGTTTATCCACAACTTATCCACACTGTCCGCCGCACACGTACAAATACCAGTTCGATTTTTGCGCTTTCCACACGATATCTTGTAACCGTAATCAACATTATCCACAATCTGTGGATAACCTTGTGGATAACTTTCGGTTTTGCTGTGTACAACCTGTGGGCATTTCCAATTTTTCCAGTATTTACGCCATGTATAATGTGTATATAAGTTTTCCAGACTTTACACATTTCGGTTTTTCCAGCCCTCTATCCACAATTTTATCAACATAAGCTTCCCTGTTATCCACAAACTATCCTCCATTTCATCAACAGGAAAATTTTTTACACATTCTGTGGATAAAAAAATAATTATCCACATTTTTGGGTTGAATAAAACGGCATTTTATTATATCATATAGAAGTAAAAATGCGACTATTCGGGGAAAATTTCGTTTTTCAGACAGAAGTTATCCCCAAAAAGCAATGATTATAGAAGCGGAGCGACAGAAAAAGCATGGAAATCGTACAAGATAAATGGAAAGAAATACTGCAGAGAGTGCGGGACGAGCACGAATTATCTGAGATCTCCTTTACTACATGGATTGAACCACTTACGATCCATTCGGTTGAGGACAATCTGATCACAATCCTGGTTCCATCCGAAAAAATGGGTCTCGATTACGTGAGCAAAAAATATACTCTTCCTATTAAAGTGGCCATCGCGGAAATCACAGGTGTCAACTATGAGATCCGCTTTATTCTTCCGGAAGAAGTGAAACAGGAAAAAGCGCCTGCTCCCGTCCAGAAAAATCTCTATGTGCCGAACCTGAATCCAAAGTATACCTTTGATACCTTCGTGGTCGGCAGCAATAACAAATTTGCCCATGCAGCTTCTCTCGCCGTGGCCGAATCCCCGGGAGAAATCTACAATCCGCTGTTTTTATACGGTGGTGTTGGACTGGGCAAAACCCATCTGATGCATTCGATCGCACATTTTATTCTTCAGAAGAACCCGTCTTCGCGGATTCTCTACGTAACGAGTGAAGAATTTACAAATGAAGTCATCGAGGCCATCCGAAACAGCAACAACACCGCAATGACCAAATTCCGTGAGAAATACCGCAATATCGACGTACTTCTCATCGATGATGTGCAGTTTATTATAGGAAAGGAATCAACACAGGAAGAGTTTTTCCATACCTTCAATACGTTGCACGGCGCCAACAAACAGATCATCCTTTCTTCGGATCGTCCCCCGAAAGACATGGATATCCTGGAAGACCGCATCCGTTCCCGTTTCGAATGGGGACTCCTTGCCGACATCCAGAGCCCGGATTATGAAACGCGAATCGCCATCCTCCGCAAAAAGCAGGAACTCGACGGCTATTCCGTCAGCGACGATGTGATCGAATACATCGCTTCCAATATTAAATCGAACATCCGTGAATTAGAAGGCGCTCTCAACAAAATCATTGCATACGCAAACCTTGAAAAACGTGAAATCAACATTGATCTTGCAGAACAGGTGCTGCGCGATATCATCTCCCCAAACGAGAAGAAGGTCATCACGCCGGAATTTATCATCGACACCGTTGCAGATCACTTCGATATTACGCCGTCCGACATTGTCGGCAGCAAGCGGAGCAGCAAAATCGTATTCCCGCGCCAGATCGCAATGTATCTGTGCCGCGAAATGCTCGATGCCCCGCTGACCGGAATCGGAAAAATGATGGGCGACCGCGATCATACCACTGTCATGCACGGCATTGAGAAGATCGAAAAGGAAATGAGTGCCAAAGACAGTGTCCGCAACACGGTAGATATCTTAAAGAAGAAGATTAACCCGTCTAAATAAGCGGCATAGCTGTAACTCTGTCAAAACAGTTCGAACCGATCTACATTTATATAAGAAGAAACGCATCGGTTTACAGGCCCTTATTTATGCACAAACCGATGTGGAAAGCCTGTGGATGAATTGTGGACAAATTTGGAGCCTGAAGTTATCAACATTTCATACACAGGTTCACGTTCGATTATTCACAGAGTTATACAGATCCATTTTTCCAGTATTTCCGCATTCTCGAAGGGGTTATCCACATATCCACAGCCCCTACGACTAAGACTACGGATTTTTACTATATTTTTTCTTTATAAGCATACTCACCCAGCCGTGAGGAAAGGAGAGTTATCCACAATTATGAAATTAGTGTTTGACAAAGCAGACCTTGTAAAAAGCGTTGCCATTGCGATGAAAGCTGTTTCCGGTAAAACTACGATGCCAATTCTGCAGTGTATCCTGATTGATGCATCTTCCAGCCAGATCAAGTTTACCTCCAACGATATGGAACTCGGAATTGAGACCCTTGTCACAGGTATGATTCTGGAACGCGGTGTTGTTGCTCTGGATGCAAAGATTTTTTCTGAGATTGTAAGAAAACTTCCGGATAATCAGGTTACAATAGAGACAGATGAAAATCTGGTAACAACAATTACCTGCGAAAAAGCAAAATTCAGCATTCCGGGACAGTCAGGAGAAGATTTTTCCTATCTGCCGATTCTGGAAACTTCCGATTGTGTTTCCATTTCCCAGTTCACCTTAAAAGAACTGATCCGTCAGACCATTTTCTCCATTGCAGCCAATGAGAACAACAAACTGATGACCGGTGAGCTTTTTGAAATCAAAGATAACACACTTCGCGTCGTATCTCTGGACGGACACCGTATTGCGATCCGCAGAATTGAGCTGAAAGATTCGTATCCGGACCGAAAAGTCGTTGTTCCGGGAAAAACCCTGAACGAAATCAGCAAAATTCTGTCCGGCGAGATGGATGATCAGATTGATATTTACTTCTCGGAAAACCACATTATGTTCAAGTTCGATGATACAACGGTCGTTTCCAGACTGATCGACGGTGAATATTTCCGCATCGACCAGATGCTTTCGAGTGATTACGAGACAAAAGTGACGATCAACAAAAAAGAATTCTTAAGCTGTATCGACCGTGCGACGCTTCTTGTCAAAGAAGGCGACAAAAAACCGATCATCATCGACATCCAGGATGGAGCGATGGAACTGCAGATCAACTCCGCGATGGGTTCCATGAAAGAAGAGATCGATATCAACAAAGAAGGCAAGGATATTATGATCGGTTTTAACCCGAAATTCCTGATCGATGCACTTCGTGTTATTGACGACGAGGAGATTTCGATTTATCTGGTCAACCCGAAGGCTCCATGTTTTATCCGGAACGAAGAAGAGAGCTATATCTACCTGATTCTGCCGGTAAACTTCAATTCCGTGAGATAAGTCACATAAGTTTGAAATCTGCCGGAACCTTTTCTGAAAGAACTTTCAGCGGTTTTACAGCCACACAGGTTGAAAACTGCGAACTTACGTGAGGAAAAGGCACGGCAGTGCAGGAGGAAAAAATGGAAATTATTACGCTGCGTGAAGATTACATCAAACTGGGCCAGGCATTAAAAGCTGCTGCTCTGGTAGAAGACGGCGTGGAAGCAAAGCTCGTCATCAAGGACGGCGAAGTGACCGTAAACGGTGAAGTAGATACCCGCCGCGGCCGCAAGCTCTATGACGGAGATGTTGTCTGCTACAATGGAAATGAGATACAAATTAAAAAATAAGGCTTAAAAACTTAAGCTGATTTTTCACGGACGAGTGCTCATGTATATCAAATCTTTAGAACTGAAGAACTATCGGAATTATGAAAACTTATGCATAAATATCAGCCCCGGAACGAATATTCTCTACGGTGACAATGCCCAGGGAAAGACGAATATTCTCGAGGCTTTATATCTCGCGGGTACGACAAAATCGCACCGCGGCAGCAAGGACCGCGAAATCATCCAGTTTGACCGGGAAGAAGCCCATATCCGGATGATGGTGGAACGGAACGGCAGCACGCATAAAATCGATATGCATCTGAAAAAAAATAAATCCAAGGGAATCGCCATCGATGGAGTTCCGATCCGCAAAGCGTCGGAACTTTTTGGCATTGTAAATATTGTGTTTTTCTCTCCGGAGGACCTGAATATCATCAAAAACGGTCCTGCGGAGCGCCGGCGTTTCCTCGATAGCGAAATTTGTCAATTGTCAAGACTATACATGATCGAGCTTGCCAATTATAATAAAGTGGTGGCACAGAGAAACAAGCTGCTTAAAGAGATTTCGTTTTCCGGCAGAATGGCGGATACGCTCGAGATCTGGGATGAGCAGATGGTCCGCTATGGAAAAAGCATTATTTCCGAGCGGAAAAAGTTTATCAGCCGCCTGAATGATATTTTATCCGAGATCCATCAGAATCTGACCGGAGGAAAGGAGCAGATTCTGATTACCTATGAACCGAATGTGTCCGAGGAAGCGTTTTCCGAAGAGTTAAAAGCCGGAAGAGAGCGTGATCTGCGTTTCGGACAGTCCTACACCGGGCCGCACCGGGACGATTTCTGTGTGCGGGTCAACGACATTGATATCCGTAAATACGGTTCCCAGGGGCAGCAGAGGACGGCGGCGCTTTCGCTGAAATTGGCGGAGATCCGTCTGGTCGAGGAGGAAATTCACGATACACCGGTTTTACTGCTGGATGATGTTTTGTCGGAGCTGGACGGCAGCCGGCAGAATTATCTTCTGCAGAGCATTCACAGCATACAGACACTGATTACCTGTACCGGACTGGACGAGTTTGTCGAAAATCATTTTGAGGCAAACAGCGTATTCCAGGTGGTCGAGGGATCTGTGTTTCACAAAGAAACAGGAGGAATCTAAATGAGTACAGAGAACATGGAAAAGACAGAGTATGGTGCAGACCAGATTCAGATTCTGGAGGGTCTGGAAGCCGTACGGAAGCGCCCAGGTATGTATATCGGCAGTACCTCCGCACGGGGACTTCACCATCTGGTCTATGAGATTGTCGACAACTCGGTAGACGAGGCACTGGCAGGATACTGCAAAAATATTGACGTTACGATTAACCCGGACAACTCCATCACCGTCATCGACGACGGCCGTGGTATTCCGGTCGGCATCAATCATAAGTCGGGCCTTCCGGCCGTTGAGGTTGTCTTTACGGTGCTGCACGCAGGCGGAAAGTTCGGCGGCGGAGGGTACAAGGTATCCGGCGGTCTGCACGGCGTAGGTGCATCCGTTGTAAATGCGCTGTCCAACTGGCTTGAGGTGCGCGTTTATCACGATGGAAAGGTTTATTTCCAGCGGTATGAGCGCGGAAAAACCATGAATAAGCTGGAGGTCATCGATACCTGTCCGATCGAAAAAACAGGTACCGAGGTCCGTTTCCTGCCGGATGATACGATGTTCGAGGAGACGGTTTATGATTACGACGTTTTAAAAACAAGACTCCGCGAGACCGCATTTCTGACCAAGGGACTGCGCATTGTTCTGCGCGATCTGCGCACGGATCCGGTAGTGGAAAAAGCATTCCACTACGAGGGCGGTATCAAAGAGTTTGTCAGCTACCTGAACAAGAGCAAAACGGCGCTCTACCCGGACATCATCTACTGCGAGGGAGAAAGAGACGGCGTTCTCGTTGAGGTTGCGATGCAGCACAACGATTCCTATCAGGAAAATACGTACGGTTTCGTCAACAACATTACGACGCCGGAGGGCGGTACCCATATCGTGGGCTTCCGGAATGCGCTGACGAAAACCTTTAATGAATATGCAAGAGCAAATAAACTGTTAAAAGACAGCGAACCGAACCTGACCGGAGAGGATATCCGCGAGGGTATGACGGCGATTGTCAGCATCAAAATCGAGGAGCCGCAGTTCGAGGGCCAGACAAAGCAGAAACTTGGAAACAGCGAGGCGAGAGGAGCAGTCGACAATATCGTGAGCACTCAGCTCGAGCTGTTCCTGGAGCAGAACCCGGCTGTCGCAAAAACGATCGTTGAAAAGTCCCTGCTTTCCCAGCGTGCGAGAGAGGCTGCAAGAAAAGCGCGTGACCTGACGAGAAGAAAATCCGCACTGGACGGTATGTCCCTGCCTGGAAAACTGGCAGACTGTACCGACAAGGATCCGAAAAACTGTGAGATCTTCCTGGTCGAGGGAGATTCCGCGGGCGGTTCCGCAAAATCCGCGAGAAGCCGTGCAACGCAGGCGATCCTGCCTCTGCGTGGAAAAATCCTGAATGTAGAGAAAGCACGTCTCGATAAAATTTATGCCAATGCCGAGATCAAAGCGATGATTACGGCATTCGGAACCGGAATCCACGACGATTTCGATATCACCAAACTGCGCTACGACAAGATCATCATCATGACCGATGCCGATGTCGACGGCGCGCACATCGACACACTGATGCTGACGTTCCTGTACCGCTTCATGCCGGAGCTGATCAAACAGGGCCACGTTTACCTGGCACAGCCGCCGCTGTTCAAGATTGAGAAAAACAAAAAAGTATGGTACGCATACGATGACGATCAGATGAATCAGATCCTCAATGAGATCGGACGCGGAGATAATAAGATCCAGCGTTACAAAGGACTGGGAGAGATGGATGCGGAGCAGCTCTGGGAGACCACCATGGACCCAGAACGCCGTGTTCTGCGCCGCGTTGTGTTCGATGAAGAGTATTCTTCTGAAATTGATCTTACCTTCAATACGCTCATGGGCGACAAGGTAGAACCGCGCCGTGACTTTATCGAAGAGAGAGCAAAATACGCAAACAACCTGGATATCTAAAAAGTCCTGTGAACTGAAGTGGAGGAAAAGATGGAAGATAATGTTTTTGATAAAATTCACGAGGTCGATCTGAAAGACACGATGGAGGAATCCTACATCAACTATGCGATGAGCGTAATTGCATCCCGTGCACTTCCAGACGTCCGCGATGGCTTAAAGCCGGTACAGAGACGTATTCTGTACTCCATGAGTGAACTGAACAATACGCCGGATAAGCCGCACCGTAAGTGCGCGCGTATCGTCGGTGATACGATGGGTAAATATCACCCGCACGGCGACAGCTCTATCTACGGAGCACTCGTCAACATGGCACAGGACTGGGCAACCCGTTATCCGATGGTGGACGGCCATGGAAACTTCGGTTCCGTCGACGGCGACGGCGCTGCGGCTATGCGATACACCGAGGCACGTTTAAGCAAAATCTCGATGGAGATGCTGGCGGATATCAACAAAGACACCGTAGACTTCGCCCCGAACTTTGATGAAACCGAAAAAGAGCCTGTTGTTATGCCGGCCCGCTACCCGAACCTTCTGGTAAACGGTACTTCCGGTATCGCAGTCGGTATGGCAACGAACATCCCGCCGCACAATCTGCGCGAGGTGGTAAGTGCCATTGTAAAAATTATTGATAATATCATCGAGGAGGACCGTACGACAGATCTCGAGGAGATTCTCAGCATTGTAAAAGGCCCTGACTTCCCGACCGGAGCAGAAATCCTCGGCACCCGCGGCATCGACGAGGCCTACCGTACCGGCCGCGGTAAAATCCGTGTTCGTGCGGTATCAAACATCGAGACACTGCCGAACGGAAAGAGCGAGATCATCGTAACCGAGATCCCGTACATGGTAAACAAGGCGCGCCTGATCGAGAACATCGCCGCGCTGGTAAGAGATAAAAAGATCGACGGCATCACCGGCATTGCGGACCACTCCAACCGTGAGGGTATGCGCATCTGTATCGAACTGCGCCGCGACGCCAATGCAAACGTCATCTTAAACCAGCTGTACAAACATACCCAGATGCAGGATACCTTTGGTGTGATCATGCTTGCACTGGTAAACAATCAGCCGAAAGTCATGAACCTTCTGGAGATGCTGACGTATTATCTGCAGCACCAGGAAGAGGTTGTGACGAGAAGAACGAAATACGACCTGAACAAAGCGCAGGAGAGAAGCCATATTCTGGAAGGACTCTTAAAAGCGCTTGACCATATTGACGAAGTGATCCATATCATCCGTGCATCCGCGAATGCGGCAGAGGCAAAGAAGAACCTGATGGAACGCTTCGATCTGAGTGATGCCCAGGCCCAGGCAATCGTAGACATGCGTCTGCGCGCTCTGACCGGTCTGGAACGGGAGAAGCTCGAGAACGAGTACAAAGAGCTGATGGCGCGCATCGAGCAGTTAAAAGCCATCCTCGCAGACCGCAAGGTGCTTCTTGGCGTTATCCGCAGGGAGATTCTGACCGTATCCGAAAAATACGGCGATGACAGAAGAACTTCCATCGGCTTTGATGAGTACGATCTCTCCATGGAGGATCTGATTCCGCGCGAGAATACCGTCATCACCATGACGAAACTGGGCTATATCAAACGTATGACCGTTGACAACTTCCGCAGCCAGAACCGCGGCGGCAAGGGAATCAAGGGCATGCAGACCATCGAGGACGACTACATCGAGGAGCTTCTGATGACGACGACCCATCATTACCTCATGTTCTTTACGAATACGGGAAGAGTCTACCGTCTGAAAGCATACGAGATTCCGGAGGCGTCCAGAACCGCAAGAGGAACGGCGATTGTCAACCTTCTCCAGCTGCAGCCGGGAGAGAAGATTACCGCTGTTATTCCAATGCGCAAATATGAGAAGGGCCATTATCTGTTTATGGCAACGAAAAAGGGACTGGTGAAGAAGACGCCGCTCGAAGAGTACGAGAACGTCAGAAAAACGGGTCTTGCTGCCATTGCGCTCCGCGATGATGATGAACTGATTGAAGTTAAGACAACTGATAACGAGAAAGAGATTATTCTGGTAACGAAATTCGGCCAGTGTATCCGCTTCAAGGAAAACGATGTGCGTACGACAGGCCGTGTTTCCATGGGTGTACGCGGCATCAACCTTCTGGACGGCGATGAAGTAGTCGGCATGCAGATCTGCACGCAGGGAGACTATCTCCTTGTCGTATCCGAAAACGGCATGGGCAAACGGACGCCGATGGCAGAGTTTACCGTACAGCTCCGCGGCGGCAAGGGTGTCAAATGCTATAAGATTACCGAAAAGACCGGAAACCTGATCGGTTCCAAGGCAGTCAATGAGGATAATGAGATTATGATGATTACCACAGAGGGAATCATTATCCGTACACCATGCTCCGGCATTTCTGTTATGGGACGTATCACGTCCGGTGTCAAGCTGATGGATGTGGACGGTGAAATCAAGGTTGCCAGCATTGCAAAGGTAAGAGACAAAGAGGCATCCGAGGAGACTCCGGTTTCGGTGGAAGAGACCGAAAGTGCTTCTGAGGAAACGAAGGAATAATACAGCGTCGCAAAACGTGTCTGAGAGAAAAAAGCTCAGGCACGTTTTTCTCGTTTGGGGAAGGGGAGAAAAATATGAAACGAATTTTACTGATGGTGCTGCGGAATCTGCTTCTGGTTCCGTGGATGTGGTGCCGGCTCTGTTACCATGCAGCGCATCCGGACAAGTACAGTCTGGAAGAGCACTTTAAAATGCTGCGCTTTATTGTACAGCGGGCGAACAAAGGCGGAAACGTCATTGTGGAATCCTATGGAGCAGAAAATCTTCCGGAGCAGGACGGTTTTGTGATGTATCCGAATCACCAGGGACTGTACGATGTGCTGGCGATCGCAGGAGCGTGCTCGCGTACCTTTACAGTTGTTGCCAAAAAAGAGGTAGAGCATATTCCGTTTTTAAAACAGGTCTTTGCGTGCATCCACGCGCTGTTTATGGACCGGGAGAATCTGCGGCAGTCAATGCAGGTTATCAATGAGGCGGCCGATGCCGTAAAAGAAGGCAAAAACGTCATTCTGTTTCCGGAAGGAACGAGGAGCAGAAAGGGAAACCAGCTGCTGGAGTTTAAAAGCGGCAGCTTCAAGATCGCAGTAAAAGCAAAATGCCCAATCGTGCCGGTTGCGTTAAAAAACTGTTTTGTTCCGTTTGACTCCAATACCGTCCGTCCCGTAACGGTAGAAGTCCATTTTCTCGACCCGATCCCATACGAGGAATACCAGGGAATGAAGACAACAGAGATTGCCGAGATGGTAAAGAAGAGAATTGAAGCCGTCGTAACCGCGTAGCGGTTTCAGAAAAGAGCGTGATATGCGCTCTTTTCTGCTATTCTGGGGGCTGATTTGGGTTCTGTAAGGCATATTTTCTATAATAGTAAGAAAAAAACAAAAAATTCGAAAAAACGGGTTGACAAGAACGTAAGGTTTTTGTATAATAAACCATGCGTCACGAATGAGTGACTGCACATATCATTTTATATTTAGGCATTTGGAGAAGTACTCAAGTGGCTGAAGAGGCGCCCCTGCTAAGGGTGTAGGTCGGGTAACCGGCGCGAGGGTTCAAATCCCTCCTTCTCCGTTTAAAAGCCAAAAACAAAATGATATTTTTTGTGGAAAAAGTTCTTGACAAACAGTTTCACATCTGATAAGATAGCAGAGTTGGTGATAGGTTTGAAAAAACTAATCCAAAAAATAAATTAAAAAAGTTCTTGACAAAAGCGAATGAGTTTGATAAAATAAACGAGTTGCTGATCGAAAGAACAGCGAAGAAGTTAAAAAAACTTCAAAAAATAAATCAAAAAAGTTCTTGACAAACGAAAAGCTCTGTGGTAAAATAAATG
>ERZ791903.365-NODE-365-length-68145-cov-10.574666_pt1 | contig 68145 bp, 67 predicted proteins | sample MGYA00510148_ERZ791903 | MGnify/ENA primary metagenome ERZ791903 (study PRJEB30046, sample SAMN00792080) | human gut metagenome | study: EMG produced TPA metagenomics assembly of the A metagenome-wide association study of gut microbiota in type 2...
CATTCTACCACCAGTGTGCAAGCACACGTGGTTTCAGACCTTTTGACCCTGACATTATAGAAATTATAAGTTTCAATGCTCATTGGATCAACCGGCTTGCCGGCTTCACGAAGATACTCTACCGTATTTTTGGAACAGAGGCAGATAGCATCGTCAATCGACTGGAATGCAAGCTTTCTTACTTCCGGTAATCCGGGAATGAGTTTCCGGTTTGGTTCGATATAGTCAGCGATATAAATGATCTTTTCTAAAAGTGTCATGTCAGGACGTCCGGTGGTATGCCATCGGATCGCATCAAGGACACTCTGATCGGTGATTCCGTACTCATGTTCTGCAAGATAAACTCCAAGCTTTGCATGAACCAGTGCAGGCATCTGTTCTTCCGCATCAGAAAGAGCAATATTCTTCTTCCTGCAAAGCTGGATCTGTTCTTCCGCAGAGCAGTATTTTCCGCAGTCATGGAGCAGTCCGGCTGTCAGGGCAGCCTGGATTTCTTCCCCGTAGTTCATGGCAAGAGCTGCCGCGGTATACATGACACCGATAGTATGTTCATAACGGTCTTTTTTCAGCCGACTGGAAAGTAATTTTTTTATCTCTCTGAGTTGTTCTGTCATTTATCTGTCTTCCTCCCTGTAGAGCTTTTGCTCCCGAATATAATCTGCAACATTGTCAGGAACCATAAAACGGACGGTAAGACCATCAGAAGCCCTTTTTCGGATTGTAGTTGAGGAAACCTCTACCAGTGGGGCACGAAGCAGTTCGATATTTGCTCCATAAGTCTGTTTCAGATACAGGATCTGTCCACGCATGGCAGAAATGTCCTTGTCATCCCGCATTGCTGCAAGGATCGTACAGGTTGTAAAAATCTCCCTGAAAAACCGCCACTCTTCGATGGAAAATAAGGAGTCAGCTCCAAGGATGAAATAAAAATCTACATCCGGGTACAGGCGGTTAAATTCCTTCATAGTCTGATATGTGTAAGAATGTTTTGTAGTATCAGCTTCTGAAAGATCAAGCTTAAAGTAGGGAATATGTTCGATCGCAAGACGAACCATTTCCACACGGTTTCTCAAAGCCTGCTCAGAATCTTTGGTTTCTTTATGCGGTGGATTTCCATTTGGAACGAACCAGATTTCGTCCAGTCCGAAATCTTCGTATGCAAATTCACCAAGAAGGAGGTGACCGATATGGATCGGATCGAACGTCCCTCCCATAATTCCAACTTTCATAAGCAACTCCTTATGGAAGGATTATTTTTTTCTTATCATCCTTACCTTCTCTGTAAAGTACAATTTTCTTTCCGATTACCTGAACTACTTCAGATCTGGTTCTCTGAGCCAGAGTTTCAGCCAGTTCTCTCGGATCGTCCATGCAGTTGTTCAGGACACTGATCTTGATCAGCTCGCGGGCATCCAGTGCCTCAGATACAGCCTGCGTAAGTCCGGGGTTCATACTTGCCTTTCCAATCTGGAAAATCGGATCCATTGTCATGGCAAGCCCTTTTAAATAGGCTCTCTGCTTTGTTGTCATAATCTTCTCTCCTAATCTTCAAAATCATTCAGAATCCGCTTTCTGTGCGGATTCTTATTTATAGTAATCAAACTGTAATCCGTACATACGGACTGTATCGCCTTCCTGGATGCCTGCATTTTCAAGATCCTCAAGGATGCCGGAATCTTTCAGGAATTTCTGGAAGAAAGCAAATCCTTTTTCAGAATCGAGGTTGGTATAGCCAAGCATCTTTTCAATCTTAGGACCTTCTACGACATACATTCCGTCGACCTGTTCTACCGTATATGGAAGATCCTCATAGATCAGTTCATCATCCGGGAAGTATTCCTGCTCAAAAATGACAGGTGCTGTATCCATCTGTTCCAACTGGCTGCTCACATAGTAAAGAAGTTCGGAAATTCCCTTGCCTGTTGCACCTGAAATAGGAAATACACGGATTCCCTTTGGCTCAAATTCATCTTTCAGACGCTGTACCGGATCGTCCTCCGGTTCATAGATCAGATCGGTCTTATTTGCCGCAATCACTTGCGGACGCTGAGCAATTTCAGGATTATAGGCAGCAAGTTCGGCATTGATTTTGTAAATGTCATCGACAGGATCTCTTCCCTCTGTTCCTGCAGCATCAACGACGTGGATCATCAGCTTAGTACGTTCTACATGACGTAAAAATTCATGTCCCAGTCCGACTCCTTCAGAAGCACCTTCGATCAGTCCGGGGATATCGGCCATGACAAATCCCTTGGCACCGTCCAGGTCAACAACGCCCAAATTAGGATTGAGAGTTGTAAAATGATAATTGGCAATCTTCGGTTCCGCATTTGTTACGCGGGATAAGAGGGTGGATTTCCCTACGTTCGGGAATCCGATCAGTCCTACATCAGCAATGACTTTCAGCTCCATATATACTTCCAGTTCGCGGGCCGGCTGTCCGGGCTGGGCATATTTCGGAACCTGCATGGTAGAGGTCGCAAAATGCTGATTCCCGAGTCCGCCCTTACCACCTTTGAGAACGATCTGGCGACGGTTGTCTCCCGACATGTCGGCAATGACTTTTCCTGAAACAGCTTCTTTGATCACGGTACCTTCAGGTACACGCAGGACAAGGTCTTTCCCGTCTTTGCCGTGGCATCTGCGTTTACCGCCCTGTTCTCCGTCTCCGGCGGCATATTTTCTTTTGTGACGGTAATCTACAAGTGTGTTGAGACCTTCATCCACTTCAAAGATCAGATCTCCGCCCTTGCCGCCGTCTCCGCCGTCAGGACCACCGTTGGGAACATAAAGCTCTCTTCGGAAGCTGCAATGCCCATCTCCGCCCTTACCGGAGCGGATGAATATCTTAGCTCTGTCTGCAAACATATTTTGTCTCCTTTAATTTATAAAATAATGATAAGTTGATAAAAAGCCCCAGACTGAAATAAGTCTGAGGCTTCTGTTGTTGCCATTTGTGCGAGTGAAAAGATTCCGTCGGAACTTTCCAGTCAACGCCGATTACTCAGCTACTGGATAGATAGAAACCTGTTTCTTATCTCTTCCTTTTCTTTCAAATCTTACAACACCGTCTACAAGTGCAAACAGAGTATCGTCTCCACCACGTCCTACATTAAGACCCGGGTGAATCTTTGTTCCACGCTGTCTGTAAAGAATGTTACCAGCCTTTACAAACTGACCGTCAGCTCTCTTCGCTCCCAGTCTCTTTGATTCGGAGTCACGACCGTTCTTTGTAGAACCAACTCCTTTTTTATGAGCAAAAAACTGAAGATTCATTTTCATCATGGTAATTACACCTCCTTGAAAATTATGTCGATATATTGTTCGTATTCATTGCTGTCTTCTATCTCTTCCAGACCAAGAATCATGGAATCCAGCAATAATGCGGCATCATGGGAAGGCTTTCCGTTAAAACGGAAGGAAATACTTCCGGTATCCTCGTCAGATACACAGCTTGTCTCATCATCCGTGAATCTCTCAATGGAGTTCAGTGCATTGATGACAAGGGCGGAGCAGGCAGCACACAAAATATCCTGTCCCTGCTCACCGTATCCGGCATGGTCTTCTGTATCAAATCCCACATATTCGTGCCGTTCGGTCTTATAAATGGTTACCTTAATCATCGGATAACAGATTAAGCGTTGATCTTTTCGATCTTAACTGCTGTATACTGCTGTCTGTGACCATTCTTTTTATGGTATCCAGATTTTCTCTTATACTTGTAAACGATAACCTTTTTTGCTTTGCCGTCACCGATTACGGAAGCTGTAACTGTTGCTCCCTCTACAGTCGGATTACCAACAACCATCTTGTCGTTGTTCACTGCAAGCACCTGGTCAAATGTATAAGTTTCTCCAGCTTCTACACCAAGTTTCTCCACTTTAATGATATCGCCTTCAGCTACTTTGTACTGTTTACCACCTGTTGCTATAATTGCGTACATATGGCACCTCCTATTATCATTACTCGCCAACTATGGTGTCTGTCATACAGAACTTGAAAACCTCGTTGTGCGGCATACCATTGTATATTAGCATACAGACACCGGTTTAGTCAATAGGTTCTTTGGCTTTTTTTAATTTTTCATAACAATATTCAATAATGCTTTTTCTTGTTATGATTCCGATGAACTTTTTCTGATCATCAACAACCGGTACAAAATTCTGATTCATGGCTTTCTGAATCAGATCTTCCATGTCCGCATCGGCTGACACGGCCTCGTAATCAGCCTTTCGCGGGAAGTTCTGAATAAAAATCGTTTCTGCTTCTTTTACATTCAGGTGAGTATATTTCTTGATTCCCCAGAGGAGATCTCCCTCGGTCATAGTACCGACGTACTCTCCTGCTTTATTGAGCATGGGAATGGAAGCATATTTATGAAATTCCATTGTCTCCAGTACCTGTCGGAGCGTACTGTGGTCATAGATAAATGCAACCTCACTTTTTGGCTTGAGAAAAAATAAAATATTCATTTTGATTCTGTCCTTTTATATGCTGTCTGTTCTGTGGCTGATTCTTAAAAAGATCAGCCCTGACATTTGTGTTTAGATCTGGGTCAGAACAAAAATGTCATATAATGCACGGATCGCATGTTTGAACTCATCATGGCGTACACCAACAATAATGTTCAGCTCGCTGGATCCCTGATCAATCATCTTGACGTTGATATGGGCATGTGCCAGTGCAGAGAAGATCCTTCCTGCTGTACCTCTCGTGGACTTCATTCCACGACCAACGATCGCGATAAGTGCAAGATCAGACTCAAGCTCAATATGATCCGGATTTACGGCTTTATGGATTCCCGCAAGGATCTTCTGCTCTTTTTCTTCAAAGGCATCCTTGTGAACAAAAATTGTCATGGTATCGATTCCTGATGGCATATGTTCAATGGAAACTCCGTTGTCTTCAAATACCTGAAGGACTTTCCTGCAGAAACCGATCTCAGAGTTCATCATTGCTTTTTCAATCGTAATAGCAGCGAAACCGTCTGTTCCGGCAATACCGGTGATCGTATACTTCGGCTGACAACAGGTTGCTTCTACGATCAGAGTTCCCTTGTCCTGTGGTGCATTTGTATTCTTGATGTTGATCGGAATACCGGCTTTTCTTACAGGGAAGATCGCATCCTCGTGGAGTACGCTGGCTCCCATGTAGGAAAGCTCACGAAGTTCTTTATATGTGATGGTTTCGATAGATTTTGAATTTTTTACGATTCTCGGATCGGCAATCAGGAAACCGGAAACATCTGTCCAGTTCTCATACAGATCTGCCTGGACTGCCTGGGCTACGAGAGAACCGGTGACATCAGAGCCGCCTCTTGAAAATGTAACGACTGTTCCATCTTCTGTTGCACCGTAAAATCCCGGGATGACTGCATGCTCCAGCTCTGCAAGGCGGGCAGACAGGATCTCATTTGTTACCTCAGCGTTGAAAGTACCGTCTTTTTCAAATCGTACCACTTCTGCTGCATCTACAAACTCGTAACCAAGGTAGGCAGCCATTACCTTACCGTTGAGGAACTCACCACGGGAAGCAGCATAGTCGGAACCGCTTTTTGCCGCAAAATTCTTTTGGATCACTTCAAAATCTGCATCAAGAGAGAACTTCAGACCGAGACCATCAATAATCTCCTGATATCTTGCCTTGATCGCTGCGAGCTTTTCAGTGAAATCTTCCTCTCTTTCTGCTGCTCCGTAGCAGTCATATAACATATCAGTTACTTTTATGTCGGCAGAGAAACGCTTGCCCGGAGCTGACGGTACAACGTATCTTCTGGATGAATCCGCATGGATAATATTTCCGACTTTTTTAAATTGTTCAGCACTTGCAAGAGAACTTCCGCCGAACTTTACTACTTTCTTCATTCTTAACTTCCTCCAAAATGTAAATTGTGCATTCTGCATACGATAGATGTCGGGGTCAAAAGCCCCCGACTTTGATGCCTACGGATTGCTCCGTGCTACGCACTCCCACAATCCTACGATATTCTGTATGATTCTGATGTCCGGAATCAAATGGATTAATGAATTATATGCACTGCCCTGCATCAGAACCTATCGGTTCAATATTATACCTCGTTCCTGGTAGGTTGTAAATAAAAAACGGAAATCCCATCAGAAATTCCCGTCAGAAAGTGATGGCTGCATACTCTGCATTGGCAGCCTTTTTCAGATCATCCGGTTTCAGCCGGATCTGCATTCCGATCTTCCCGCCACTGACGTAAATCAGCTTCTGAGTACATGCACTTTCATCAATCACAGTCGGGAACTGCTTCTTCATTCCGATGGCAGTACATCCGCCCCGGACGTAACCGGTTACTTTGGTGATCTCTTTTACGTGGAGCATCTCAACCGATTTTTCACCTACGGCCTTCGCAGCTTTTTTCAGATCCAGTTCTGCCGCAATCGGAATGACAAAGACATAATGTCCACCGCTTTTTCCGACTGTGACGAGAGTTTTATAAACCTGTTCGTGAGGAAGTCCGATTTTATCAGCAACGGAAATGCCGTCAATAAATTCATCACATTCATAAGTCTGATACTCATAAGGAATCTTATTCCGGTCAAGAAACCTCATTGCATTTGTTTTTAATTCTTTTTTACTCAATATGACCGCCTCCTGATTTTTATACGGTTATCATTTCATAGAGTGGTTTGCGTACTTTTTTTCTTGTGACTTCTGCCAGTCCCAGTGCTGTAATATCAACGAGTGTTGTCTGAATCGGATCTTTCGCAAGATAAAAACGAAATTCCTGGAACAAAGTTTCTTCCATTTCAGGATCATCCATATTTACAAAGTCAACCAGAATGATGCCGGAAAGATTTCGCAGCCGGATCTGCCGGGCGGTTTCCCGGGCAGCTTCAAGGTTCAGCTTTAGGGCATCCGGTGTATTTTTGGATTTTTTAATACTTTTGCCGGAATTAACATCCACAACCGTTAAAGCTTCTGTGACTTGGATGACCAGGTATCCACCGTGTTTCAGCCAAACCCGTTCTTTCAATGCGTTTTCGATGGCAGTCTGAGTGCTGTAGAGCTTTCCCAGTGGATAGCCGACATCATCATACAGCCGGATGAGATAAGAACGTTCCGGTATTTCCCGGTCAAAAAAACTGCAGATCGTATGGTAAAGATCCGGATCATTTACAATAATCTCCTGCATTCCATCCATATAAGCATTTTTCAGATCTGTAATATAGGACGGAGGTGCTGATTTCAGGCAGGAAAAGCAGACTCTTGACATGGCATTGGAGGTCAGCCTCTCATACTCTTTTTTCAGATCTTCAATCTCCTTTACGACCGCCTCAAACGGAGCTTCCTTTGCATTGGTGCGGACAATGATCCCGAACCGGTCATTCTGATATGCCTGAAGCCGCAGCTTATAGGCATCCCGCTCTTTTTTAGGAATCTTGGAAGAAACTCCGATCCGGGTATTCCCGTGCGTGAGGACTGCATAACGTCCGGTCAGGTTCAGATTTCCGGTGACGGTGGGAGCTTTTGTCTTAACCGCCTCCCTGCTGATCTGGACAAGAAGTTCATCTCCGATACAGAGAGGCTTTTTGCCGATCTTATGCGTAAAAAGAGCTGTAGGCACTCCCTGCAGGTCAAAATAACAATTGACTCCCGGGGCAATCTCTATAAAAGCAGCTCCGATATTTGCAACAATATTCTGAACCTTTCCAATGTAGATATCGCCAATCTGATAACGGGCTTTTTCATCATTTTCAGGAGTACAGTGGATCTCGGTAATGCTGTCATTTTCTAAAAGAAAAGTCCAGATTTTCTTCTCTTTTTTTTCAATCAGTATTTTTCTTTTCATTCTTCGTCACCTGCCATCTCTGTCCCCATTGCTTCGAGTGGAATCAGAGAGCCATCTTCACTGCGGTCTGTATACATCTCCAGTCTGTGATGCTGAAATTTCAGAGAATCGAAAGCAAGACCGAGGAAGCTGCAGAAAGCCTCCAGGATCAGATCAGGTTTCAGGTTTTCCACACTGCCTGCTGCCACTTTTGTATAGATAGAATCTCCCCGGATCTCCCAGTCATAGATAAGAGGCTTGATATCCACTTCTTTTTCACTGCGTTTCGTCTGCTTGAGAATACGGATTTCCGGCTGTCCCATAAACCGGACAAAAGAATCCTTCCAGTCAGAGGGGAGTTCTCCTTTACGGAGCGTGGACAGATAATCTGCACCGGCAAGGATCGTCATTCCGGTCATTTTCTTCTCATCGGAAATCCGGCGGATACTGAGTACCTCGATGCCTTCCACGCAGGCTTCATTCATTCTCCTGACAGCATCCAGGCTGTTGACAGCCTCCCGGAGTTCTATGTCAAAATATTCTCCGTCGCTGGTCAGTCCGATGCCAAGCGGATTGGCAAAGGACATGATCATATGGGGACTGTATCCTGTTGTAAATGCGATCGGAATATCAGCCCGACGCATAACCTTTTGAAAAAAACGCATGACATCAAGATGTCCGATAAAGCGGAGTGCTCCGTATTTTCTGAATTTAATTCTTGCTTTCATAACAGACACCTCCTCCAAATTTTGCTGCCCCACAACCGGAACACTGCATCCGGCAGTTCGGGGTCACAGTTTCTTTCATGGCACGTTCCCATTCTCTTCTCAGGAATTTCCGGCTGACCCCGATATCAATGAAATCCCATGGGAACAATTCGTCTTCACTGCGTTCACGGAGGTTGTAAAATTCCAGATCAATGCCGGTATTTTCAAAGGCCTGCATCCACAGTTCATTATGAAAACTTTCTGTCCAGGAATCAAACAGACATCCGAGACGGTAAGCCTCTTCGATCAGCTTTCCGATCCGGCGGTCACCACGTGCCATCACGCCCTCAAGGACGGTGACCTGTGCATCATGCCAGTTGTATTTCAGGCTTTTCCGGTTGAGTTGTGCCTTAAACTCATCGTTGACGAGATGGGCCCGCCTCATATATTCTTCTGCTTTGCACATCGGAGCCCACTGGAACGGAGTGAACGGCTTTGGAACGAAGAAAGAAGAACTTGCAGTGATCTGACATTTTCCGTGCCGCTGATCCTTTGGAATTTCATAATATCTGCGGGCTACTTTTTCGGAAAGATGGGCGATCTCTTTCATATCATCTTCCGTCTCAGTCGGAAGTCCCAGCATAAAATAAAGTTTTACTTTGGTCCAGCCGCCTTCAAAGGCCTGTCCGGCACCGTTCAGGATGACTTCTTCTGTCAGACCTTTATTGATCACATCACGCATTCTCTGAGAACCGGCTTCCGGGGCAAAAGTAAGACTGCTTTTCCGGATGTCCTGTACGCGGCTCATAACGTCCAGCGAAAATGCATCGATTCGCAGGGATGGCAGCGAAATATTAATCCCCTGCTCCTTAAATTCATCGATCAGGAAAAGAACCAGTTCTTTCAGTTCGGAATAGTCGCTGGAACTTAAGGAACTTAAAGAAATTTCCTCATGTCCGGTATTTTTCAGCATGGCATGTGCATATTCTTTCAGACGGTCGACATTCCTCTCACGGGTCGGACGGTAAAGCATTCCTGCCTGGCAGAAACGGCATCCACGGATACAGCCACGCTGGATCTCAAGAACCACCCGGTCCTGCGTGGCCTTGATAAACGGTACGACCGGCTTTTGCGGATAAGGTGCATCCGTCACATCCATGACGATCTGCTTCCTGACGACTGCAGGTGCGTGGTCATTTATCGGAGTAAAAGACTTTAAAGTGCCGTCCTCGTGATATTCGACCTCATAAAAAGACGGTACATAAATTCCCTCGATCTGTGCGGCACGTTCCAGAAATTCGGTTCTGGATCTGCCACTGCCTTTCCATTCTTTGTAGGCATCCAGCAATTCGTCGTAAACCGTTTCTCCCTCTCCGATATAGAACAGATCAAAAAATTCAGCCAGTGGTTCAGGGTTGTAGGTACATGGACCACCGCCAATGACAAAAGGATCTTCCAGTGTACGCTCGGAAGAATGAAGCGGAATATGGCTTAATTCCAGGATCTGAAGGATATTCGTGTAGCACATCTCAAACTGGATCGTGATCCCCAGAAAATCGAAAGATCTGACCGGATCCTGAGATTCCAGCGTAAAAAGAGGGAGATCCTGCTCCCTCATGATCTTATCGAGATCCATCCATGGCGAATAGACTCGCTCACACCATACATCGTCTCTGCGGTTGAACATATCATATAAGATCTGGATGCCGAGGTGGGACATTCCGATCTCATAGACATCGGGAAAGCACATGGCAAAGCGTACCGCAATCTCACCGGCTTCCAGCTCCTTCTCTTTCATTACCGCATTTACCTCTCCGCCGATGTAGCGGGCAGGCTTTTCAATATTCAGTAAAATATCATCATCTAATGCTAATTTTCTCATGGTTACTCCTTGGTTTTGAAAAAATACTTACATAATCATAGCTTTAACAAAGAGAAAAAGCAACCTCTTTTAGGAATTTTGACATTATGAAATCTCCTCAATTTTTTCCCAATGATGATCGTCCGGGGTATAAAAATACAGTTCATCTTCTTTCCAGACCAGGAATCCTTTTTCTGTCTTTCCCATAACCTCAAGGGTGGTGTAGTCAGAGTATTCATCAAAAAGGTACTGCTGCTCTTTCAGGTCATACCAGTTGACATACTGTATTTTAGAGGAATCTTCGGAACGTGTCTCCTTAATAAGAAGAATAAGATCCCGATCAATTACCCAGACTTTGTCGACAGAGGCATCCCAGTCAAGAACATCTTCCTGCTTTTGGGTTTTGAGATTATATTTTACGAGCCGGTGTTCGTTGTCCGGCTGGATATATAAAGTATTGTCTGCAATGATCTGTGAATCTTTTACCCTGGATTCATACAAAGGCTCCATGGTCTGCTCTTTCAGGTCATATTGAAGATAGGTACAGCGTCCATCAATGTCAGAATCGTTAAAGGGTTGTTGAAGAAGATATAAATGATCCTCATCAGCACCGGCAGGAACGGTATACAGACCGCTGTTTTCCGTTCCATTCAGTATCAGTGTTTCTTTCCCGGTTTTCAGATCATACAGGATAATCGATGGCTCGGCTGTATAGCTGCCACTTCCATCTTCAAAATCATTTAATGTCTGGACGGATAAAATGATCCTGTCTTTATAAAATGCAGCAGCGTTGGGATAGACTCTTCCGTATTGAAAAGTGTGCAGTTCCTTTTTCTCTGTACCATCTTCCTTCATGGAGTATAATTTCAGGACATCGTTCTGTTCGCCGGAATCAAAGGCCTGAACGATATAATAAATGAAACCGTCACAATAGGCTACGGATCCCATCAGATCAGGGGAGACTTCTACCGCGGGACACTCCGCAGAGTCATGCCTGCAATTTACCTTTTGACATAATACGGTTTTTTTAGAGCTTTTTTTATCAATGAAATAAAGTCTGCACAGTTCGGATTCCCATTCTATATAATAGATTCCCTGATCCGATTCGCAATAACTGAGCATGGAAATATAGCGATCGTGGGAATTAAATGGGTTATCAGGGTCTTTTCGGTCTGAAGACTGACTGTTACATCCCGGCAGAAGCAGACAGATAAAAAATACCAGTATCAGATGCATGAAACATTTCTTTTTATTCATTCCTCATCTTCCTTTCTGTGATGAAAGCGGCACAGACCGCAAGGAGTAATAATGTGCCTGAAATAAAGTGAATGGATGCTGTAAATATAAAAAATAAGTTGTGGACTATCTGAAGCCATGCGACTGGAAAATAGGGGGAAAGCATGGTCGGAATTACTGTACATCCAAGTATAATAGCTGGCATCAGGTAGCGTCTTTTTGACAGTTCTGCAAGTCTGGATAAGAGGAGCAATGCCAGGACTACGGGGATGCACTGCAAAAGGGTTCCAAGGAAAAAAATGGAACGGATGGAGCAGGTAATCCCGGTTTCTCTGAAAATTTCCAGGCAGTTGGCGGGAGCGTCCCAGTCAAGCCGATAATGGCTGCTGCTCCATATCAGCCGCAGAACTGCACCCAGCAGACAAAAAGGAATAAAATAAAGCAGTAATGTCAAAAACTTAAAATAAAAAAGTTTTCTCCTGCCGAAAAGGCTGGATTTTTGTAATAATTCCATATGGGTTGCCTTTTCTCTGTAAAAAACCGAAATCACAAGAAAGGCAAAAGACATACAAAGCAGGATGACCCAGGAACGCGACAAGGGTGTATTGGTAAATAAAAGAGTATATTGTGCATCCTTCAGGAGAAGGGGGGATCTTCCGTCTTCCCGCAGTTCCCGGACTCGGTCGGCATATCGTTGAAAGCCGCCTTCGCATTCCAGTTCCTGCTGTAATTTATAAGCAGTAACAGAGTTTTCAGTGGTTTCGAGTTCTGTATATAAAGCTGCGATCCGCTGTTCTTCATTCTGAAGTTTTTCATCAGTCTGATCATCAATCCGGTCGCCAAACTGATCAATATAATTCTGATAATAATATTCATCCGTCCCGAAATAGTCGTTGTATTGTGACAGAATGAATATCTGGATCATGATACAGGCAAGAAAAAGAACCAATCCTTTCTGACAGATAAAAGTTTTCTTTAATTCGTAGAAAAACAAACCATGTACCCTGTTGCTGCGATGGGAAGAACCCCCTTTCGTTCTTTTTGCAGATTGGTACTGCTTTTTTCCGAATAGCAGGCAGAGCAGAGAAAGAACGAATAACAGGGGTATGCCCCAGTATACTTCTATAAGCAGACCATGAAAGCGGATCAGGTCATAACTGCGAATGAAAGATTTCCCCTGCAAAAGCGTCCATATATTCCACAGTCGAAGGATCGAATTACTGTCATTCCCCTGAAACCTGTCTGACAACAGAAAACTGAATCCTACAAATCCGGCAAGCAAAAAAGAAACTGCCATTTCAGAATTAAGGCGGCGTGCCAAAAAGACAGCAAGGCTGGTAAGTATAAAGAATGCAAAGCTCTTCAAAAGCAGGAAGACGCAAAAATAAGTCAAAATATTCCAGTCATATGGAACAGCATGGTATCCGGGAATACTTTGTATGGCAGCAGTCATTGAAGGAAAGCCATACAGAAAACCGGACAGAACAAAATAAAATAAAAAAGTCAATAACAGATAGACAATAATGCTGAAATAGACAGTTAAAAATTTTGCCGGGTACAGTCGCCGCTGCCCGTTTTTTGTGGTAAGAGAAAAGGCGTACTGTCCGCTTCTCTGCTCCTGTATAAATACGATGCTGGTCAGATAAATGAGCAGGATTACTGTAAATAAATCCGCAGGGTAAAATTCCATCAGCTTTCGGATACCCTGATATGGCTGAAGCGTTAACGGAAAATGCAGGGTGAGTTTTTTATATCGTTCTGCAATTCTCTGCATATATTGATTCTGTCCCGAAGCAGTTCCCTGAAAGACAGAAATTTCCTGGCTTTGGGTATACCGGTTCTGAATAGATTGTCGGTAATCTCCATAACCGGTTACGGAATCCATCTCAGAATGGATGAGTTCAAGAGCATGACCTTTTATATAATCTGTCTCATCGGTTAAGGTAAAAGCATTTAACAGGTCAGCAGCCTCATCTGCAGGAAGGGAATCCAGAGTTTTATGGTAGTCGAGGTAGGCGGTACGGATTTCAGAATCCATGGCTGCATCAGCCTGGAATATGGCAGCAGATAACATCAGAAAAAGAAGAACCACTTTCAGTACTGCTCCGTTTTTCCAGACTTTTTTCCATTCAAAGAGAAAAATGTTCATGGGACACCTCCTCTTCGTCATTAAAATAGTACAGGTAGACATCTTCCAGTGTCGGATAAACGAAAGAAGCCTGTGGAGGAAGTATGGCAGGATCATTTAATATGAGTCTGACAAAAATATCTTCTTTACGTCGGTAAATACTGCTGATTCTGCCGTACGGTTCGAGTTCTTTCAATGGACGGGAAAAATTTATCTCACAGACCTTTGATGTAAGCTGGCTGGTCAACGCACCGGGAGGATCGGCTTTGATCAGTTTCCCTTTCTTTAATAGCAAAATCTGCGATGCGATCAGTTCAATGTCGCTTACGATATGTGTTGCGAGCAGGATGATCTTATCTTTTGAATATTCAGCGATCAAATTCCTCAGTTCAAGTCGCTTCTGTGGATCAAGTCCGGCGGTAGGTTCATCTAAAATCAGAATTTCCGGATCATTTAAAAGAGCCTGGGCAAACATCAGCCGTTGTTGCATACCACCGGAGAGAGTCTGGATTTTATCCTTTTTCATAGCTATAAGCCGGGTTCGGAGAAGAAGCTCTTCTGCTCTGAGAGCCACCTCTTTTTTATGCATGCCTTTTAATGCACCGACATAATAGAGATATTCCTGTACTGTAAAGTCCGGGTAAAGACAGGAATGCTGGGGCATGTATCCAAGACGGTCCAAAAAATTGCTCCGATGCATACGGATGTCCTCTCCGTCAAATAAGACAAAACCATCAGTTGGCTGGATCAGCATACAGATTAATTTCATAAGGGTACTTTTTCCGGCACCATTTGGACCAAGAAGTCCATAAATGCCGGGGGTCAGCTGAAGGTTAAGTCTGTCCAGGGCAATAGTTTCACCATAAGATTTACAGAGATTCTTCATTTCTAAAAGCATGGTTTAGTCCTCCTTTTGAGCATCAAGCTGAGACTGAATCCCGGAAAGGACAGATTCAATACCTGCATCATACAATTTCTGGTTCTGCTCTTTCAAAAATGTGTTCAGATCAGAAATCTCCTCACTTTCAGCCGTGAAAACTGCTTCATGGCAGATGGCTGCAATTCCTGATATTTGTTCCCATGTTGTATCATCAACATCAGAAACAAAATTGCTGCAAGGAAGAAGGAGAGACTCATCCTCTAAAAGTTTCTCTGAAACCTGAACTTTATCAGTTACTTCATATTCGTTCGGATAAGCTATCAGATTATTCCCTACCGGACTGAAACTGCCTACACTTGAAATTACCTGATTAAATTTATAGATAGCGTGTCCATTCTCCAGCGTATAATCTTTATCAGGAACTCCATAGATCATAAGATTGGACAGCGTCTCATCGTACATGGATGCAGCAAGAACTTCAATGGCAAGCTGTTGGTTGGAGCTGGTATTAAGAACACCATTTCCAATTGAAGGACACAGGTATCTCTTTCCGAGAGAAAAACGAATCCTGTCAGAATAAGCAGTTGAGACAGTCAGTTCTTCTAAAGTTGGAATGGTTTCAATCGTAAATACTGGCACTGCTGTCTGAAGTTCTGTGTGGATATCCAGATCTTCACGGTAGATCCTTTGTGCTAATGAAAGATTGTTCAGCATTTCTTCTGTAGTCAGCAGATTTACAATTTTACCATTTTCCCGGTCGACAGCGAGACTGGAATCCGAAAAACCACGCAAAAGCGGCAGATACTTATAATAGTTACAGTTGCCTAAAGAAAGATCATCGGCAGAAGTTAAATAGTATTTTTTGTCCAGCAATCGGTTATCCTCAAAATAAGGGAACAGAAAATCAATCACCTCTTCAGGAGTCATAGAGGTAATTTCCTGTTCGTTAAGAGTCAGGTTATAGTCTTTAAGAAATGAGGCGGAAAAACTGTAAATAGTATCGGAAAGCGGCATAGATCCACGGGGGATCTGATAAGTTTTTCCGTTGATCCTGTTGACATTCCATATAGGATCAGGCAGTGCATCTAAAACGGAAGAATTTTTTTCAGATGCAAGAGAATCGTCCAAAGCAACAAACTCCCTGTATTCCATAGGAGAAAATGGTACTATGTCAGCCTGAGGATCCTGCTCTTTCAGAGTCCGGATAAGATGAGCAGAAAAGTCAAGACTCTTTTTATAAGTATCAGTGATACTGTCAGATTCATCAGAAGACATATCCATATCCGGCAGATACCGAAAAGTAACCTTTGCAGGAATGTCCAATTCTTCCAGCCGTTTGTTGAACAGATCAAACCGTTCAGAACTCAGATCTTCATAAGGAACTGCATCTTCAATATGAAAAAAATGGGGATTGGAAATATACCAGATGATCTCTTCCTTTTTTTGAAAGGAACATCCACTTAACAGCAGACAATACAGAGAACATAAAAGCAGGATGGAAAAATATTTTAATTTTTTCATAAACGTCTCTCCTCTATAATAAAAAATATATAATACAAAGCGAAAAGATGCAATTAAAATATACAAAAAATACATATTATATTTTAAAAATATGATTCATAACAAAAATGTGCTGATAAATACATAAAAAAGAAAAGAAAAATATACAAAATTTATAATAAACAAAAAATTGGATACAAAAATATTCTCATAAAGATTTAAATAATGGATACAAATACTCTGTAAATATAAATAGCAAGAAATATATAATCCAGTCAGTTATACATTTCTTGCTATGAAATAGTTCCCTTATATTCGGCTCAAAACATCAACATAAACACTAATGTATCCATAATTTCAGTAAAGCTTGATCCGACTGATGAAATCCATTCCATTTCCGGAGATTTCTTTCTGAATCTCGTTGACGATCTGTGTGCTGCTGATATCTGCCGGTTTCAGATGGTTCTGTTCTATGTAGACAAAGCTTAAAAAGAGAAAGACTGCCAGCATCAGCCTGGCAAAGAAAGAACCTGAATGGTGTTCGCCTTCCCCGGAATCAGGGGTATCATAAAGTTCGTGATAGATATGGCCGTAGCGTGGATGAACGGCGGGTATGGCAGCAGAATCCTGATAGAGTCTGCGGGTCTGCTTTAAGAGTTCGCGGCGGCGAAGTTCGGAATCATTCATAGTCTGTCCTCCTGCTGATAGAATCCCGTGGCTCGTTGTGCAGGCAAACGAAAAAGATCCACTGGATCTTCTGGATGTATGCACGGCAATAAAAAGACACAGGATACTGAAGTTACAATATCCTATGTCTGTCTTTCTTTTTTCAGAACTTTTCAAATCTGAAATGTATTTCCGATTCAATTTATCTTATCAGATTTCAGTCTCAATTTATCTTACTGGATTTCAGACTTAATTGATTCCTACCGGTCTGCCAGTTCCTTGGTGATGTCATCCCAGGTAATTCCTTTTTCTGCCATAAGCACCATTGCGTGATACAGAAAATCGGAAAGCTCATATTTTACTTCTTCCGGGTTGGGATTCTTGGCGGCAATGACAACTTCTGTTGCCTCCTCTCCCACTTTCTTGAGAATCTTGTCTAATCCTTTATCGAACAGATAATTAGTGTAAGAACCTTCCTTTGGATGCTCCTTGCGGTCTAAGATCGTATTGTATACGGATTCAAAGATCTGAAGCGGATTTTTCGCATCATAGTCAGCTCCGACGATGGTTGTATAAAAGCAGGATCTGTTGCCGGTATGGCAGGCAGCTCCGATCTGTTCTACTTTTGCGAGAAGGGTATCCTTATCGCAGTCGATGGCAAGAGATTTTACATACTGGAAGTGTCCCGAAGTTTCTCCCTTGATCCACTGACTTTGTCTGCTGCGGCTGAAATAAGTCATGCGGCCGGTCTTGACAGTATGCTCAAAGGCCTCCTCATCCATATACGCTACCATGAGGACTTCATTTGTCTTGTAGTCCTGTGTTACAACCGGGAGCAGTCCATCTGAGTTCAGTTTAAATTCACCGAAATCCATCAGACTTTCAAAGGTTGTCATGCGGATTCCATTTTTCACGCAGATATCTTTGAATACATTAAAATCCATATCCAGCCGACTGATAAAGCGTCCTGAAACGCCTTTGACACCGTCGCTTTTAAGAATATTGAGGATCTCACTCTCTTCCATGGTATCGGTTACGACTACGCACTGGATTTCAGTGACATTTACAACAGAATTAAGATCCAGTCGATGCATAAAGATCATTTCTGTACTGTACTCCTCGATCAGATGTTGCTGCTTGAACAGTGCGTCAAAATCATTCAGTGAAACTGCGATTCGTTCTTTGCCGAATCTCTGGGAAACTTCTTTGATCAGTTCAATCGAAAGCGGTTTTGAAAAATTCAGCATGGCACGTTTGGCACCTGCATAGAGGATCTTTTTTACATCTTCAGCACGACGGATATTACCGCCTGCGATCATCGGGATACTGATCACGCGGTTGATCTGCTTGATCAGTTCGATGGATTCATCATGTTCTTCATCCGAGTCAGACAGATCAAATACGATCAGTTCATCTGCTCCTTTTTCGTTGTAGTGTTTTGCAAGGGCAATGACATCATCTGACAGAACAGAACGGTCGTCAAACCATGTAACTGCCTTTCCTTTATCTATAAAAATACATGGGGTTAATCTCTTATAACTCATGTCCGGGTTACTCCTTTATCTCCTTTTAAGGGGCGGCTTTCAAAAAATCAGCCTACAAACTGCCTTTTGTGGACCATACTTCAGTAATCCGTGGCTCTTCGGATACTGCCATATCCAAAGCCTTTCCAAATGCCTTGAAAAGGGCTTCTGCCATGTGATGGTTATTTCCGGCATCCAGGATCTTCAGGTGAAGATTCATAGCGGCACTGTACGATACGGCATAGAAAAATTCACGAACCATTTCGGTATCCATTGTTCCGAGAGAAGGTACGGTAAATTCAGCCTGGAAGTTCAGGTAAGGTCTTCCTGAGAGATCGACAGCTCCGAGTGCAAGTGTCTCATCCATCGGGAGTATAAAATAGCCGTAACGTTTCATGCCGGCTTTATCGCCCAAAGCTTCTGCGATGGCGTGACCAAGCACGATTCCGGTATCTTCGATCGTATGGTGGGAATCTACTTCTGTATCGCCCTTGACGCTGACGGTCAGGTCAAAAAGTCCATGACGGGCAAAGCCGTCCAGCATATGATCGAAAAAAGGAATCCCGGTGTCAATCTGATTTTTTCCCTGACCATCCAGGTTGATCGTCAGTTCGATATCGGTTTCTTTTGTCGTTCTTTTGCAGCTTGCAATGCGGTTCTTTTTCATATCCTGCCAACTCCTTTTATTCAAATCTTACTTTAATGGAATTTGCATGTGCAGTTAAATGCTCTGCTTCAGCAAATTTTTCAATATCTGTATGGATCTTTTCCAGTGCATCCTTTGAATAGGAAATGATGCTGGATTTCTTGATAAAATCATCTACAGATAACGGGGAGAAGAACTTGGCAGTTCCGTTGGTAGGCAGAACATGGTTCGGACCTGCAAAATAGTCTCCCAGCGGCTCACTGGAGTATTCTCCGATAAAGATCGCTCCTGCGTTGCGGATCTTTGTCATTACTTCAAACGGGTTGGCTGTGACGATCTCAAGATGCTCGGATGCAATCGAATTTGCCGCATCAATGGCATCTTCCAGGGTGTCTGCAACAAGGATATGTCCGTAATGATCCAGAGATTTCTGAATGATCTCTCCCCTGGAAAGCTCTTTGATAAATGCATCTGTCTGTGCGGAAACCTTCTCTGCAAGCTCCATACTTGTTGTTACCAGAATAGCAGAAGCCAGTTCATCATGCTCTGCCTGGGAGAGAAGGTCTGCTGCCACAAACCGCGGATTGGCTGTCTCATCTGCCAGGACGAGGATCTCACTTGGTCCGGCAATGGAATCAATGCTTACATGACCATAAACGGATTTTTTCGCCAGTGCAACGTAGATATTTCCCGGTCCGACGATCTTATCAACTTTCGGAATGCTTTCTGTTCCGTATGCCAGGGCTCCGATAGCCTGTGCTCCACCGACTTTATAGACTTTATCTGCTCCGGCTTCTTTTGCCGCAACTAATGTGGTAGGAGTTACTTTCCCATCTTTTCCCGGAGGAGTTACCATGATGATCTCATCAACTCCGGCTACTTTTGCAGGCATGATATTCATCAGTACGGAAGATGGATAAGCCGCTTTTCCACCCGGAACATAGACACCGACTCTCTGAAGTGCAGTTACTTTCTGACCAAGGATCGTTCCATCTGGCTTGCTGTCGAACCAACTATATTGCATCTGCTTTTCATGATAAGTACGGATATTGACGAGAGCTTTCCGGATGATACCGAGCAGTTCTTCTCCTACTTCTGTATAGGCCTCCTCAATTTCAGTATCTGTGACAAGGATCTGGGAAGCATCCAGTTTTACTCCGTCAAATTTTTCTGTATAACCAAAGAGAGCTTCGTCTCCTTTTTCCTTTACATCGTTGAGGATCTGCTGGACACTGGCTTCGTATTTTCCGTAGCTGTTGGGACTTCTTTTCAGAAGGTCTTCCAGCAGATTTTTCTTTGTACTTTCTGTTAATTTTTCAATACGCATTTTTATTCCTCCCTGAGCAGGTTTCTGAGATTTGTGATGAGTTCCTTAATGCGGTCATTCTCCATACGCATACTGACCGGATTGACGATCATACGGGCGGACAGAGGGCATACTTCTTCTAATACGACCAGTCCGTTTTCTTTCAGTGTAGAACCGGTTTCAACGATATCTACAATGACTTCGGAAAGCCCTACGATCGGAGCAAGCTCGATAGATCCGTTTAACTTTACAATCTCAACTGTCTGATGCTTTTTATTATAAAAATAGTCTTTCGCGATATTCGGGTATTTTGTGGCAACACGGATCAGTTCGTGATGCTGCAGTTTCTCTGCTGTCTCTTCACGACCGCAGACACACATCCGGCATTTTCCAAATCCTAAGTCGAGTACCTCATGGACTTTTCGGCCTTCTTCAATGATGGTGTCCTTCCCGACTACGCCGATATCGGCAGCGCCATATTCTACATAGGTCGGTACATCCGGACCTTTTGCAAGGAAGAACCGGAGTCCCAGTTCTTCATTGGTAAAGATCAGTTTGCGTGAATTTTTATCTTTCATCTCATCGCAGGTGATCCCGAGCTTTTCCAGCATATCAAGAGTTTTACTGGCAAGCCGTCCTTTGGTAAGTGCAAATGTTAAATATCTCATAGGTTCTGCTCCTTTACTTCTGCTTTTTCGTGTCCATGATCTTCTTTTCACCTGTGCGGAAATTGATCATCTCGATCTTCAGGTCATCCCGGAGATACAGCATGGTCATGACGGAAGATCGCTTTCCGTATTCTTCGTATACCTGTCGGTCTTCATCAGTATTACGCTTGAGCATTTCAATATTTTTCCCTTTATTGCGGAACGTTCTTGCAAGGGAGATGGCCCACTTTTCAGTATCCTGTGTATAGACGAGAAGATTGCGGCTGCCGGTCTCTACCTGGATGTTCTGCCGGTTCAGGGCATTCATCAGTTCATCTAAAATGATGGCGAAACCGATGGACGGTGTATTCTTACCGAATTTTTCAAGCAGATGATCGTAACGGCCTCCACGGACGACAGCATCTCCTGTTCCGTAAGTATAAGCACGGAAAATGATACCGGTATAGTATCCGTAGCTTCCGCTCATGCTCAGATCAAATGTGACATGGTCTTCCACTCCGTAAAGGTGGAGAAGCTCATCAATCTGCTTTAAGCGATGAATTGCCTGACTGGCTTTTTCTTCCGGGGCAACAGAAAGTGCCTGATCCAGGATCTCTGCTCCTCCGGTCAGTTCAGGCAGAAGATGAAATGCTTCTTTGACAGAGTCAGCAACATCCATATGATCCAGTACTTCCTCTACTCCAAAGAAGTTACGGTTGGCGATGAGGGTACGGAGCTCTTCTGCTTCATCCTCCTCAAGACCTGCTGCCAGGAACAGACTCTGGATAAAGTCCACATGTCCGATACTGACCTGAAATTCTTTCAGTCCGGTTTTCTTCAGTCCGTCCACCACCATGGCGAGCATTTCTGCATCTGCCTCGATGGAATCAACACCGATCAGCTCTGCACCAAGCTGGGTGTTCTCTTTCAGCCGTCCCTGATAACTGGAATGGTTGATAAAAGTATTGCCGGCATAGCACAGGCGGATTGGAAAATCCTCCGTCTCAAAAAGCGTTGCAACTGCCCTGGCAATGGAAGGAGTGATATCCGGGCGTAATGCAAGGATATTTCCCTCCCGGTCAAAAAATTTGTACATTTCTCTTGCAGAAGTAGAACCGATCTCTTTACGAAATACGTCAAAATATTCAAATGTCGGAGTCTGAATATCCTGATAACCATAGGAATGAAGTACGGTGCTGAGCTTTTTCTGCAATGTCAGTTTAATTTCACATTCTTTATTATAAATATCCCGGACGCCTTCCGGTGTATGCAGTTTCTGTTCCATATAGATTCACCTTTCTTAAGCACTTTAGTCTGCTAATACGCTAAAACCCGTCTGTAATTATACGGATTTTCTCTGCTTCTGTCAATCCCTCGTGTCCAAATCCTTCTGGATGTAATCAAGATAAGGAATAAAAAAGCCATTCTGAAGTTTCATAAACCAGCCCGGTTCCAACTCATCCAGCCGGAAGCTTTTTCTTCCGCCGTCCTCTGCCCTGTCCCAGAATCGGCGGATCTGCCGGTATTGCATATAGTAAAGTTCCTCCCGGGCTGTAAAATAGATCAGGAGAAAGGAGATTCCTCCCTGTTGCTCAAATTTTTCCATAAAATGGATCTGATGTTCATGGACATTCTGAAGTGGAAATGTATCAGCATTACATTCTTTTGCATCAAAGCAGACCGGAATGCCCTGCACAGCACCGATATAATCTACGGTACTGATCTTATCAAAATAGGCGAGGGTAATATGCCGATGCTCTTTATCAATCCTTACCGGAGTGATGGGGGTCGGAATCTTCTGGATCAGTGCAAGCCCCATTTCGCTGTAGCGGGTATTGGTATGATTGATAAATTCTTCCAGAGTCGAACCACGAAGTCCTCTCGAATTCCAGGTTGCCATTTTAAATCACACCCTTTTCCTGACAGATTTTCTGAAAAAGAGGCGGCAGTGGTGCCTGAAGTTCCTTTCCCGAAAGGCGGGAAAGATCTCCGTCACATTCAGGAAAATTAAGGCGGTATGCGTGGAGAAGCTGAGAAGAAAGACCATATTCTTTTTTCAGAGTGTCATTGAAAGCCCGGTTCCCATATTTATAATCTCCTGCAATGGGATGACCGATGGATGCAAGATGAGCACGGATCTGATGCGTCTTTCCAGTGATCAGATGAACCTCTAAGAGCGTGACATCTTCTTCTTGCTTTATTATATGATATTCTGTCTCAATCGGGGAGGCTGATCCGGAGGGAGTCCGGCTGACCGTGACCCGGTTCGTCCGGGGATCTTTTTTCAGATAGCCGCTGATATGACTGTCGGAAGAAACTTTTCCACGGACAAGACAGAGATAATATTTTTTCAGGCTGCGGTCACGGAACATTTCACTTAACTGCTGGAGTGCCTGCAGGGTCTTGCCGGCAGCGATCAGTCCGCTGGTATTGCGGTCAAGACGGTTGCAGACAGAAGGATGAAATGTCCGCAGTTCTTCTTTGGAAATCTGACCGCTGTTCAGCAGATAAGCGATCAGGTGTTCCACCATGGAGATGTCGTCCGGTTTTGCCTTCTGGGACAACATCCCTGCGGGCTTGTTCAGGAAAATGGTGGATTCATCCTCATAAATAATGGAAAGCTCTTTTCCGGCATGAGCCAGGATCCAGTCGGGATCTCCGGGGGACTGCTGTATGGTGCCTGAAAATTTCTGAATGGTCTCGTCGGAAAGGAACAGACGGACGGTATCATTCAATTTGAGAATTTCATTTCCTGCTGCTTTTTTCCCGTTCAGGGTGATATTTTTCTTGCGGAGCATTTTATAAAAAAAGCTTTTGGGAGCCTGGTTCATATATTTCGCAAGAAATTTGTCAAACCGTTGTCCGGCTTCATTTTTTTGAATCGTGATTTCTTTCATTGTATCTTCTCCAAAATTCAGAACCGGTTTACATGGAGATATTCAGCAGAAGCTGCCGGATCTCCTGTTCGGTCTGCTTTGTATCTTCTTGTTCTACTGCTGCAATATTATCAAGCCCCTCTACTCTTGCAAGAAAAGGTGCATACTGGTTTAAAATCTTGACTGTCAGTCCGGTGTAACCGTTCTGGGAAAGAATCGAGCGGATGTGCTTTGCAAGTTCCTCAGGATTCACTTTCTCATAGTGGGTATAGCCGTAAAGATTATGCCCGGAAATAACAAAGCAGTCTGCCGGCATGATCTTTTCCCGGCTGGTGATAACTGTATCGTAGCAGACCGTCAGGTGGCGGGAAATTTTTGCAATCGCCTTTGCCCTGTCAGGATCAATGGACGGGTACGGAAAGCGGGCGATGACACCAACCAGTGCTTTGGATGCCGGGAGGCAGCCGAGAACTGCCACGACCGTCATCAGATTGAGCCGGGTATGCGTCTGGGTGTATCCAAGCAGAAAGATGGCTGCGACAATGGCAAAATAAATGACTGTACGGAGAATCTCTGCTTTCTTTTTATAATTTAAATAACCGGGTTTCCCCTTTTCAACTTTCTTCATATGATTGATTTCCTTTTCATTTAAAAGATCGATTATCTACAGGTTCTGTATACGCAGGAGCAATTTATGTGGCAGCAGCTTCGTGCCGGCATAGGTCAGTTTCATCGGAAGTCCGTAAATAGACAGCTCCTTCCTTTTCCGGCTGTCTTTCAGTGCCTGATGTACCACCGGTCCCGGCTGTGCCATAGTCAGTTCTTTCAAGAAGTTCTGAGGCTTTCCACTGACATCAAAAAAGGGAGTGTCAACCGGACCGGGACAGACCGCTGTGACGATGATACCGCGGGTCTTAAGCTCTTCTCTGAGCGAACGGGAAAAGCTCAGCACATAGGATTTCGTTGCCGCATAAACCGCAAAATACGGTTGTGGACAAAAGGCTGCTGCCGATGCCAGATTGACGATCCGGCTTCCAGGATGCATGTAAGGAAGGCAGAGAAGGGTCATTCTTGTTAAAGCTTGGCAATTTAAGCCAACCATGTCTGTCTGGATCCGTCTCCGCTGCATATTGATCTCTTCTACAGAACCGGATCTTCCGAATCCGGCTGCGTTGACAAGCATACGGATATCAGGAGTGTCTTCACAGAGTGCCTCGCAAAAAGCTTTATAGACAGGCTTTTTCAGAAGATCTCCGTCAAAGATACGCAAAGGCAGACGGGACTGCTCTGCCACTCTCTCTAAATTTCCTTTTCTCCTTGCGATCACCCAGATTTCGTCCAGGTTTTTATATAAAGCTCCGATCTGAAGGACGAATTCACGTCCCATACCGGAAGATGCTCCGGTGACAATCGCTACTCTCATTCTGACCTCATTTCTTTCGGTGTACATTCCGAATGGATTTTTTCTTCTGACTGCTGTTCTTTTCTCTTTCATTTTTCTTCTGATCGGCAAATTTCCGTGGCCGGATCAGACACTTTGGACCGAAACCGATGAGATCGGTTCTTCCTGCCTTGTGGAGTGCTTCTGATACAAGATCGTACAGTTCCGGGTTGCGATACTGGATCAATGCACGCTGCATGGCCTTCTCATGTGGACTCTTCGGTACATAGACCGGCTTCATGGTACGGGGGTCAACACCGGTATAATACATACAGGTGGAAAGTGTGGACGGAGTCGGATAAAAATCCTGCACCTGCTCCGGCATATAACCGAGATCCCTGCAATATTCTGCCAGTTCTACTGCTTCTTTCAGCGTTGAACCGGGATGGGATGACATCAGGTACGGAACAAGATACTGTTCTTTTCCGATCTTTTTGTTCATTTTATAAAATTCTTCGGTAAACTGCTCATATACTTTATGTTCTGGTTTTCCCATCAGGGAGAGAACCGGTGCTGCAACATGTTCCGGTGCAACCTTCAACTGCCCGCTGACATGATATTCACAAAGTTCCCGTAAAAAAGTTCTGTCCTCTTCTTTTAAAAGATAATCGAATCGGATTCCCGAGCGGATAAAGACTTTTTTAACTTTCGGAATCGCACGTAGTTCTTTTAAAAGCCGGACATAATCACTGTGGTCTGCATTCAGATTTTTACAGGGTGCCGGGAACAGACACTGGCGGTTCTTGCAGACACCGTACTTTAACTGCTTTTTACAGGAAGGATGCCGGAAATTGGCAGTCGGTCCTCCTACGTCATGAATGTATCCTTTAAAATCTTTTTCTTTTGTGATCTGTCTGGCTTCATCTAAAAGTGACTGGTGGCTGCGGGTCTGGATGATCCGTCCCTGATGAAAGGTCAATGCACAGAAACTGCATCCGCCAAAACAGCCCCGGTTGCTGATGAGGCTGAACCGGATCTCGGAGATAGCAGGAACTCCGCCAAGTGCCTCGTAGGAAGGATGATACGTTCTCATATAAGGCAGAGAATAGATATCATCCATTTCTATCTCGGTCAGTGGAAGTGCAGGTGGATTCTGTACCACATAGAGGTAGTCAGAATAAGGCTCTACCAGTCGTTTTCCGTTGAAAGCATCCGTATTAAGATACTGGGTATAAAAGCTTCTGGCATAAGTCAGCCGGTCTGCTTTCAACTCTTCAAAAGAGGGAAGGATCTCTGCATCGTAGACGCTGTCGAGATTCTTTGCTTTGACGACAGTTCCGTTGATATAGGTAATCTCTTCCACCGGAATGCCGGCATCCAGTGCCTCTGCAATCTCGATGATGGAGTGTTCTCCCATTCCGTAAGAAAGAATATCTGCACCGGAATCTAAAAGGAGGGAACGCTTTAGTTTGTCAGACCAGTAATCATAATGTGCCATCCTTCGCAGACTGGCTTCGATGCCACCCAGAATGACCGGAGTTTTCTTATAAGTCTGCCGGATCAGATTCCCGTAGACAACACAGGCATAATCCGGCCGCTTTCCCATAACACCTCCGGGTGTGTAAGCATCGGTCTTCCGTCGCTTTTTGGATACGGAATAATGGTTAACCATGGAATCCATATTTCCTGCGGATACAAGAAATCCAAGACGTGGTTCGCCAAAAACCGTGACGCTGTCAGGTGTCTTCCAGTCCGGCTGTGCAATGATTCCCACTCTGTAGCCACGGGATTCCAGCAGCCTTGTGATGATGGCATGACCAAAGGAGGGATGGTCTACATAAGCATCTCCGGAAATATAGACAAAATCGACCTGATCCCATCCACGTTCTTTCATTTCTTTTCTGCTGACAGGTAAAAATCCACCATTCATTCTTTATCTCCTGTTTCTTTTTTTGATATTGTCTGTAAGCTTCTGATCTCCCCGGCAGTCAGTGTACGGTAAGCTCCCGGTGGCAGTAAGTCATCCAAAATAAGTGTTCCCATGGAAAGCCTTTTCAGATACAGGACTTTCTTGCCAACTGACTCGAACATCCGTTTGACCTGATGAAACTTTCCCTCGCAGATCGTCAGCCGGATCTCTGAGACGGTATCACTGCTTAAAATTTCAAGCCGTGCGGGAAGCGTAAGTGCCTGCTCTCCGATGTCTACACCTTTCTGAAAAAGAAGCACATCTTCTGCAGTAACCTTTCCCTCAATCCGGGCAAAGTAGACTTTGTCGACGTGGCTCTTAGGAGAAAGAAGCCGGTGAGCCAACGCACCATCATTCGTGATGAGCAGAAGACCCTCGGTATCTTTGTCTAGTCTTCCGACCGGGAAAAGATCCTTCCGCTGCTTTGTATCGATGAGGTCTAAAACGGTCCGGTCATGCCGGTCTTCTGTCGCAGAAACAACACCTGCCGGTTTGTTCAGCATATAGTATTCATACTCTGCATAGGTAACAGCCTGTCCAAGATAAGAGACCTGATCCTTTTCTGTATCAATCCTGGTTCCGGCATCTTTGCTGACAGTTCCGTTGACAAGCACCTGTCCTTTGGAGATGTCTTTTTTAATCTGAGATCTTGTACCAAGTCCCATATCCGCAAGATATTTATCCAGTCTTAATTTCATCCGTTCCACCGCCATCCGGGAAGATATTTATTTTTCAGCATCTGATTGATCAGTTTACCGAAACCGAGCGGGTATCCGTCTACACAGACAAGATACCAGCCTTTCTCTTTCAGAGATACCAGATCTTCCACATCGAGAGTATCACCTTTGAGATATTTGATCACTCGCTCATCACTGACAGGAAGATTGAGGATCTGATCGTACTCTTCCATTTTCAGATTCATGGCAAAAGCCTGACTCGGTTCAAAACGGTTCTTTTTCAGTTCTCCAAGCAGCAGTCCGGTACGTAGAAAACGGATTCCCCGGATGGAAGGAAGATCGGCCGGCATATAGTATACTTTATCGCCACGCAGTTCCATTCTGGAAGGAAGAAACTCCCGGTGTACATGACTTAAAAATGAAGTAAATTCTTCGGGCAGCTTTTTGGGCTTGCCGGTATCGGTCCCGGAAGGAAGAGCCGGATGTGCTTCTCCCTTCTGAAGAAGGGCAAGGAAATGGCCCTCTCCTTTCATCCGGTGAGGGAAAATACGGACGGTCTTTTTCAGCTCTTCATTTCTGCTTTCGGTCACCTGCGGCATTCCATTGACAAAGCCTTCATACCCCTCCATTTCACAGATCTGAAATTCAGGATATTCCTGGAGCAGATATTCAATCGTCTGCTCATTCTCTTCCGGTGAAAAAGTGCAGGTTGAATAAAGCAGCATGCCTCCCGGGCGGAGCATCTGTGCAGCCTGGGTGATGATGCTTTTCTGAATTTTGGAAAAGAAAGACGGTCCATGCTCTTCCCATGCTTTTACCATTTTCTTATCCTTACGGAACATTCCCTCACCGGAGCAGGGAGCATCAATCAGGATCTTGTCAAAATAACCTTCAAAATAAGAAACTAATTTGCCGGGTTCTTCGCTTAATACGAGAATATTGCCAATACCGAAAAGCTCCAGATTCTTTAAAAGCCCTTTGGCACGGGAACTGCTTAAGTCGTTGGCTGCAAGAACACCTGTCCCCTGTAATTTTGCTCCCAGTTCCGTCGCTTTTCCACCCGGTGCGGCACAGACATCCAGTACCCGGTCCCCCGGCTCCACCGGCAGACGGCTGGCAGGGGTCATGGCACTTGGTTCCTGCAGATAGTAAAGTCCTGCAAAATAATATGGGTGCTTAGAAGGCTGGATATGATCTCCGTCATAGTAAAATCCATTCTCAATCCACGGAACCGGCTCCAGCGGCCAGGGTGCGATCTTTAAAAAATCTTCAACAGAAATCTTGGCTGTATTGACACGCAGACCATAATGCCTTGGCTCATCATAGCAGGCGGTATATTCTTCATATTCAGACCCGAGCAGAGTCTTCATTTTTTCTTCAAATTCTTTTGGTAAGTTCATTGTAACTCCTTTACAAAGTAAATTTTCCATAACATTCAGTATACCACGAAACCGATATTCAGAAAAGAGTTATTCATAGACTGCATTCACTTTCCATTGTTCTGTCAGACGAAGTGCCGGATAGGAATTAACACTGACTTCTCTTCCATTAACGGTCAGGTAAATCCCGAGGTGTAAATGGACCGGAAACCTGCCGGTTGTTCCTTCAGTTTTACTGTATCCGGTATCGCCCATATACCCAAGGAGATCTCCGGCATGAACCTGCTGCCCTTCTGTAAGAGGAGCATAGGAATCAAGATGTGCATAATAAAAATAAGCACCTCCGGGAGCAAGGATTCCAATCCGGTAACCGCCAAGTTCCAGCCATCCAAGATTCTGAATCGTTCCATCGGTCATACTTACGATGGGATAGATACCTCTTTGGTTAACGGAGGCTATGATGTCGATACCTTCATGACGGCGTTTCCCTCCATAGGTTCTTTCGTATTGCCAGGAATTTTCAAAGGTGACGGTGTAGTCAGGACAATCGGAGGATGTAGCAACCGGAAAATACCGGAGATCATTCCATATGGCACGGCAGAGTTTCAGGTATTCGTTCCAGTCAGGAAGGTTTTCCCAGTGTGGTTCGTATTTCTTTACAGAAAAATCGGTCGGTTCATCCGAATGATTCAAAGCGGTAAGACAGGTACGAAGAGCGTGAGGATCTGCCTGAAACCGAGTCTCAAGCCAGTAGAGACCAAGAAACCTGCCGGGATCATCAGAGGATGCGAGGATCGGAAAAAGTTCTTCAGATACCGGCTGACTTCGAAATTCATTGCTTTCAACGGTAGTCGGGTTTAAAAGATTCTTTCTGGCGAGAAATGAAAGTCTGGGAATCAACAGTCCACAGAAAAATACAACAGAACAGAGGAGGATCCATGGCCTTTTCAGAAAATGTGACCGAAAAGAAGAAAGAACAGCAGTCATTGGTTCAATTCCTTTGCAGTGAAGAAGTTAATAATGCATATGCCAAAGAAGCCGGATAACTGCATACTTTTTCAGGAAAATCATAAAATAGTGAAAGAAGAACAGGAATGACAGAATGGGTGGAGTATGAAGCAGAAACTTTCCAAAAAGAGCCTGGCAGGAATTGGTATGATCGGAGTTTTTCTGCTGATGCTCTGCTGCCCGAAAGAAGTATTCAACGGGGCAAGTGAAGGACTCCTTTTATGGTTTCAGATCTTATTCCCGACACTGTTCCCGTTCCTGCTGATCACAGATCTTCTGATGGCAACCGGCGGGATCAGGATGATCTCGAAAGTACTGTCTGTTCCTTTCGGAATTTTATTCCGAGTTTCCGGGGAAGGCTCGTTTGCAGTGGTTGCAGGATTTCTCTGCGGGTATCCCATGGGAGCAAAAATAACGGCAGATCTGATCAGAAATCAGTCCATAAGTGTCGAAGAAGGAACCTATCTTCTTTCTTTCTGCAATAATACAAGTCCGATTTTCATCATGAATTTTCTTGTATGGAAAACGCTGGACAGAAAAGAGCTTCTGCTTCCGAGCCTGGTGATTCTTTTAGGAACACCGGTTGTTATGAGCTTCCCTTTCAGGAAAATTTACAAAAGTGGCAGAAAAAGAGGTGGGGGCAGAAATACATTGGGAATGCAGAGAAACTATATTATGAAAAAGAAAAGTGTAGAAAGTTGTATGATGGACAGCTTTGAGACAATCGTGAAAGTCGGGGGATATTTGATTATTTTTTCTGTATTACTGGAACTGGCAGAGCAGACCGGGCAGAAAAATATCGCTGCAACTCTCCTGCTTTCAACACTGGAAGTTACGAATGGGATTCTTATGATTGCGAAAAGATTCCCGGAAATAAGCACAGCCTATCCGTTGCTGATCGGGCTGACTTCTATGGGAGGCATCTGTTCTATGGCACAGACGCAGTCGATGATCCGTGGAACAGGACTGAAACTTTCAGATTATATCATACAAAAACTGGCTACCGCAATGGCAGCCAGTGGATTCGCAATACTGTATGCGAAATTCAATTTTTAAATTCATTTCATCAGATGTCAATAGATCCCTGTTTCCTATTGGTCTGAGCCATTCTGAGAATCATAATTATAATCAGAAGAGTCAGCCTCAGGAACATCCAGTTCTGCACGATTGGAGCGGACTGTATCATAACACTCCTGCAGGGAATTGATCAGACCGTCATACTTGGTTGTATAGCTGTCCAGTGTATGACCGATGATGCTTTCCGCATTTGCAAGAAGGTCATCTGTATACTGGATCGCACCAATCCGGATTTCATTGGCATCCATGGTTGCATTGTCGACGATTTCCTGTGCCTGGGCAGTTGCCTGAGTAACAATCTCATTTGCCTGTGCATAAGCCTGCTGCATGATCTCATGCTCACTGACCAGTTCGGTGGTCTGTACCTGTGCTTCTTCAATCATAGCATCTGCTTTTGCTTTTGCATCTGCCAAAATCGCATCCCGGTTCGCGATGATCTTCTGATAACGCTTGATCTCATCAGGAGTCTTCATGCGAAGCTCACGGAGCAACTCATCCATATGCTCTTTATTTACAATGATCTTGGTCTGGGACAGGGGCTGAAATTTACAGTCTCTGTCAATATATTCTTCAATCTCTTCAATGATCTGTTCAATGCGGCTACTCATCAGTTACACTCTCCTTTTTCTTTCATCTTCTTTTCAAGCTCAACTGCAACGGCCTGTGGTACGAACTGAGTAACATCTCCGCCAAAGGCTGCAATCTCCCGTACAGTAGTTGAACTGAGGTAAGAATATTCAATACTGGTCGTCAGAAACATGGTTTCAACATTCGGACTGAGTTTATGATTCGTCTGAGACATCTGAAGTTCATACTCAAAATCCGTAATTGCACGAAGTCCCCTTATTACCATGTCTGCGTCCATTCGTTCGGCAAAATCCACCAGAAGTCCGTCAAACGGAATGATCCTGACATTTGGCAGATCCTTTGTCACTTCCTTTAACATTTTAACACGTTCTTCAACAGAAAACAACGGCATTTTCGCTTTATTATTCAATACTCCGACAATGAGTTCGTCCACGATTTTACAGGATCTGCAGATGATATCATAATGTCCGTATGTAACCGGGTCAAAGCTTCCCGGATAAATCGCTCTTAACATATTTCTTCCTTTCCGGCTTTTTCCAAAAAGACGTGCTTGTTCGTCTTATATCTTTTTTCTTTGATGAGAGAAAAGCCAAGTTCCCCGATATACGAGAAATCAGTATTCAGTGAGGCTTCTACGATGATCACGGTATCTTCATAGACGAGTGAGGAACCGGCGAGATATTTCAGTACCTGCTTTTCCAGTTCCTGATCATAAGGCGGATCCATAAAAATATAATCAAAAACCTTATCTCCTTCTAACTGGTACAGTGCATTCAGCACATCTTTGGTCAGTGTGATCCCCTTTTTCTCCAGCCTGGTAAACTTCAAATTTTCTTTGATACACTCCATTGCTTTGGGATTTTTTTCTACAAAGACGGCTTCTTTTGCTCCGCGGCTGAGAGCCTCGATCCCAATCCCTCCGCTTCCCGCAAACAGATCCAGAAATTCGCAGTCATACAGATAAGGAGCGATCATATTGAACAGGGTCTCCTTGATCCTGTCGGTGGTTGGTCTTGTATCTATTCCTTCCAGAGTCTTCAGTTTCAGACTTCTGGCACTGCCGGCAATTACTCTCATTCATCGACACCTCCAATCATTAACTATGCTGAATTTTAGCAGAAAAAAGCACCCGGGTCAATGCCGAGTGCTTTTCTCTTTGGCTTCTGCTGTATTTTTTGACGTACATTTGGTCTGTCGCGGCTACGACTGCACTGACCGCAGAAGCCGGGAAGATGGTTTCAGGTTATTTTCCTGCCATCTGCTTTTCCTGCTGCTCGATCATTTTCTTTACCATATATCCACCGACAGATCCGTTCTGTTTGGATGTCAGGTCGCCGTTGTATCCGTCTGTCAACGGTACTCCCAGCTCTGTTGCTACCTCGTACTTGAACTTGTCGAGTGCGCCTTTTGCTTCAGGCACTGCTGCTTTGTTAGATGAACGACTTGCCATGATCCATTTCCTCCTTTTGCATCCTGCAGTCTGTCTGAAGACTGCTTTTCCTGAGTTGTTGTAACGAAGATGACCGGCCAGTTTCTGTATGTACCATGCTTTTGCCGGTCATCATACATCACTGGTTCCGTTCGCCTTTGTTACGATGTTAGTATGTGGAGGAACGGTGAATTTAAACTGGTAAGTTCTGGTGGTTACAGCGTTGTCTCAAGCATGAGATCTTTCAGCTTCTTCTGCAAATGATCTTTCAGTTTCCGGTGCTGCTCCTGGGAAAGATCCGGGTCTTCGAGAAGAAGTCTTTCAGCAGCGGCATTTGCTTCCTGCAACAGTGCTGCGTCCTGAAAAACGTCAGCAATCTTAAAATCAAGAACTCCGCTTTGCCGTATCCCGAATAAATCTCCTGGTCCGCGGAGACGGAGATCTTCATTTGCAATATAAAAACCATCATTGGAATGATTCAGGATCTCCAGTCGTTCTTTTGTCTCTTTCGACCTGGAGGCGGTCATGAAAATGCAGTAGGACTGATATTTTCCACGGCCAACCCGCCCGCGGAGCTGATGGAGCTGGGCAAGACCGAAACGTTCTGCATTTTCAATCATAATGACGGTTGCATTTGGCACATCGATACCGACTTCTACAACGGTTGTGGATACAAGAACCTGGATCTCATTCCGTCCAAAAGCAGTCATGATCTCATCTTTTTCTTTTTCTTTCATTTTTCCATGCAGATAGCCGACACGGATGGAAGGCCCAAGGATCTCCTGAAGCATCTGACTGTAATCGGTAACATTTTCAGCATCCAGATTTTCGCTTTCTTCTACCATAGGGCAGATTACATAGCACTGCCGCCCCAGTTCTGTCTGCTGCCTGATAAAAGCGTAAGCTTTTGGACGGTAGCCTGTATCAACCACGCAGTTTTTGATCGGAAGACGGTTCATAGGGAGTTCATTGATCACGGAAATATCAAGATCTCCGTAAAGAATAATTCCCAGGGTCCGTGGAATAGGTGTTGCACTCATGACGAGAATATGTGGTGTAAGACCTTTGCCTGCGAGTTGTTCCCGTTGTCTGACACCAAAGCGGTGCTGCTCATCTGTGATGACTAAGGCAAGGTTTCTGTAGTTCACTTTTTCCTGGATCAGTGCATGGGTTCCAATGATAATAGAAGAAGAACCGGATTCGATCCGGACATAGGCTTCACGCTTCTGCTTTGCAGTCATAGATCCGGTCAGAAGTTCTGCTTTAAGAGGAAGTCCATAGTGTTCCAGCATCCCGGAAATTTTTTCATAGTGCTGCCGGGCAAGCACTTCTGTCGGAGCCATTAATGCACCCTGATAGCCGTTGAGTCCGGAAAGCAGGAGTCCTAAAAATGCCACGATTGTCTTACCTGAACCGACATCTCCCTGTACCAGTCGGGACATGACATAGTCTCCGGTCATCTCTTTCTGGATTTCATTCCATACCCGCATCTGGGCAGCAGTCAGTTCATAGGGAAGAGACTGGAGAAATGTATCGATGGCAGGCTGCTGCTTCATAGTAAAGTGATTTTTCATCCGTTCTCCGGATTCTTTTACATATCGCAGTGAAAGGACAAAGGTGAGAAATTCTTCAAAGACAAAGCGTCTTCTTGCTTCAATAAAAGTCTCTTTGGAATGTGGAAAATGCATTTCATACAGTGCTGCCTCGTAAGGGGGAAAATCGTAAGCAGTTTCCAGTTCTTCAGGAAGAAAATCTTCGGGTATGGAATTACTTTCCAGTGCCTGACGGACAGCTTTGATGATGGCATTATTGGTCAGTCCTGCGGTAAGTCCGTATACCGGCTGCATGGAATGAAGTTTTTCATTGTATCTGGCAGCAGGATCATAGATCTGTGGATGTTCCATGACCAGTCCGTCACGTTTACGAACCACTCTGCCACGTAAAATGACCGGGCCGCTCCTGCCTAATGTATTCCTTAAAAAAGGCATACGGAACCAGATCACTTTTAAAGTTCCGGTCAGATCTTTTAAATAAAGAGTTGTCACCTGCATATTTTTTGTCCCGGACACCTGTATCCGTCCGAAAACAGCACCGGAAACGGTGCAGATATGTCCTTCCTGAACTTCGCTGACAGGAACAGGCGGACCAAAGATCTCATAGGTACGCGGATAATAATGCAATAAATCATCAACAGTGGCCACACCAAGTTTAAGAAATAATTTTTCGGTTTTTTCTCCAATCCCCTTTAACGTGCTGATCCCGGCATTTTTATTCATGTCTTTTTCTCCTGATTCTGATTACAAAAACCGGAGCACTTTCGCCTATGAGAAGTGTTCCGGTTTTTTAATGATATAATACAGGCAAAAACTGCCTGATCTGACAAAATTTATTCAACAGACAGAACGTAATAATAGATCGGCTGTCCGCCAGAATGAACATCTACGTCTACATCAGGATAAAGCTCCTCTATTTCTGCTGAAAAACGTTCTGCATCTTCAGCCAGAACATCCTGACCATAGTAAAGGCTGATCAGTTCTGTATCTTCATCAACAAGATCAGCAAGCATCTCTTTTGTGGTCTCTTCGACAGACTGTCCGACAGCAAGGATTCCGGCATCACCGATTCCCATGATATCTCCCTCATGGATCTCTTTATCATCGATTCGTGTATCGCGGACTGCATAGGTTACCTGTCCTGTCTTAACAGCTTTAATGCCTTCATTCATAGCATCGATATTCGTATCAACATCAGCTTCCGGCATATAATTGATGATGGCAGTAATTCCCTGTGGTACTGTCTTGGTTGGAATTACGATAATATCCTTATCTTCTGTCAGGGACTGAGCCTGATTTGCAGCAAGGATGATATTTTTATTGTTCGGCAGAATAAAGATATGATCTGCATTCACATGGTCAATCGCTGTCAGCATATCTTCGGTACTCGGATTCATTGTCTGACCACCTTCAATAATATAGTCAACTCCAAGCTCTTTGAAAATATCGTTCATACCGTCACCGATGGATACGGTGATAAATCCAACCGGTTTACGTGGCTCTTTCTTTTTATTTTCAGCCTGCTGTGCTGCAACTTTTTCAGCGTCCTTGATCAGCTTTTCCTGATGCTCTTCCCGCATATTGTCGATCTTCATACGGGAAAGCTGTCCAAATGTAAGTGCTTTCTGGATGGCAAGTCCCGGATCGTTCGTATGAACATGGATCTTAACGACATCGTCATCTGCCACGCATACGATAGAATCGCCGATAGACTCAAGATATGCCTTGAATTCAGCCTCATCTTTTGAAGTGAACTCCTTCTCAAGCATAATGATAAACTCTGTGCAGTATCCAAATTTAATATCTGTCTCAGCCTGCTGTCCTGGTTTTACCATTGTAGTTCCGGAAGTGGCCTCGATCGCAGAATAATCAATCTCTTTTCCGAGGAAAGCATCGTATGCACCATGCAGTACCTCAAGAAGTCCCTGACCACCGGAATCAACCACACCGGCTTCTTTTAAGACAGGCAGCATCTCAGGAGTCTTGGAAAGAACCTCCTGGGCATAAGCGATTACCTCTGAAATGAAAGTATCCAGATCGTCTGTCGTCTCAGCGAGTTCTGCCGCTTTCTGGGAAGCTCCCTTTGCAACCGTAAGGATCGTTCCCTCTTTCGGCTTCATAACTGCCTTATATGCAGTGGCTGTCGCACGCTCACATGCTCTTGCGAGAATGGATGTATCAATCTCATCATGTTCACGGATCTCTTTTGTGAATCCGCGAAGAAGCTGGGAAAGGATGACACCCGAATTTCCGCGGGCACCTCTCAGTGATCCAGATGAAATTGCTTTTGCAATGGCAAGCATATTCGGATTCTCTAAAGCTTTTACTTCTTTTGCTGCTGACATGATCGTCAGCGTCATATTTGTACCTGTATCTCCGTCTGGAACAGGAAATACGTTCAGTTCGTTGATGATCTCCTTCTTTGCTTCAAGATTGGCTGCACCTGCAAGGAACATCTTCTGAAGCATCTCTGTATTTATCGTCTTAACTGCCACGATATATCCTCCTTAATCTATCACTCTAACACCTTCTACAAAGATGTTGATCTTACCAACTTTCATGCCGGTAAACTCTTCTACCTTATATTTAACATTGCTCATAAGGTTGTCCGAAACGGAAAGAATGTTCACACCGTATGAAACGATCACATGAAAATTCAGGGTGAGAATATTCTCATCAGAAATTCCGACTTTAATTCCTCTCGTGAGACTTTCTCTTTTTAAAAGATGCACCAGCCCATCTTTTACATTGACAGCAGCCATACCTACGATACCAAAGCATTCGATCGCTACAGATCCGGCATACTTCGCAATGACATCAGGACTAACAGTAATGATACCAAGATCTGTGCTCATACTACCCTTCATCATTTATTACCTCCAGTTCTATTGGTTTTTACCATAAATAACAAACTTATTATACTATCTGTTCTGACGTTTTACAATACAGTTTTGATTTTTTAAAAAAATACTTGCATTTGTGGTTGGGTTCTGTTAGAATATCATTGTTATGAGTCTAAATGACCAGTTCAGATTGTTAGGAGGTGCAGTCATGGCTAAATGTGCTATTTGTGAAAAGGGTGCTCATTTTGGAAACAATGTAAGTCACTCTCATAGAAAATCACCAAAAATGTGGAAATCAAATGTTAAGTCTGTAAGAGTTAAGACAGAAGGCGGATCCCAGAAAATGTATGTATGTACATCCTGCCTGAAGTCAGGACGCGTTGAGCGTGCTTAATTGCAGGACATTTCATTAGAATTGATGATTAAGAATGACACGGAATAAAGAGTTGTATCTTGAGTGATTGAGATACAGCTCTTTTTCATTTGCAAAAAAGACAATAAGCAAGGATCAGGCACATGATCACCAGTACTGTTCCCCAGAAAATATCAGAAAGGAACATCATGATCACCATGCCGACCGAGAGCCAGAATAATGCGAAACCAACCAGTCTTTTCAAAATAGAATTACTGCTTTCAAAAGTCGGTTGATTTAATATATGAAAAAACTCCTGCCAAAATGACAGGAGCTTTCAGTTTCCAGACATATGAGATGATTCATCTATGGGATGATTCATCTGCCGAATCAAGAATATCAGCGACATCGTCTTCAGAGAGCTTTTCATCTTTGGAAGTAAACCGATCAATCACATCCGGAACCATATCAAGAAGTTTCGTGACAGTGTCCTGATTCTTAATATTTACAAGCTTTGTCTTACCGTCCTGAATGACAATAACAGCACTTGGAGTCATTTTTCCACCAATTCCACCCATTCCTTTTTCTTTTTTGTCTGCATTGAACGAACCGGCACCAATTCCAAAAGAAACATCCATCAAAGGGAGAATGATCGTTCCATTGATGTGGATTGCCTCTCCTACGACAGTCTTTGAAGTGATCACACTGTCCATTCCATGAAAAAGAGATTCTACGGTTTCTTTAAAACTATTTGAGCCTGCCATAATTGCGTCCTCCTTAAATTTATAATTTGATCTTTTTAAAATGCTGATAAGTGATCCGGACATTCTTATCTGCCAGGAGCTTCAGTATCAGAACTGCGAGATGAATGATCCTGAGCTTTCCACGGGCAGATAACTTTCCCTGTAATACTTGGTTCTCAAAGTCAGGAGTAATGTCTGTATGTTCTCCAATCAGGGGATATACCATACTCAGTCCTGCAAGAACATATCCGGTGACGGAAGGATCTTCAAATCCAAAGTGTATTTTCAGTAAAAATTTCTTTGGACGGATTCTGAAAAGAAATTTCTTCCCCTCGCAAATAACTTTTGAAAAACACTTTTTATGTGGTTCACAGGTCAGGAATGCTGTCAGCTTTTCTTTTTTCTTTCTTAATGCTCTTATCTTATCACAGAACCGGGCAAATGTACATTTTATCTTTTCTGCTATTGTCCTGACTTTTTCCCACCACCGCTCTATCCGGCTTTTTGACTCTGAATCAGCTTGAGTCTGTTGTTGATAAGGAGAACTGCTGATGCGTTTCTTCTCCGTTTGGTGAGGAGCGTCGGGAACGATCGTATCACGATTCTTCTTTTCCTGGTGAAATGTGTCGGGAATGACATCGTCAGCACTATCCTCTTTGTGATGCAAAGAGGAAGGAACGGTATTCTCACTGCTTTCTTCTTCCTGGTGAGAAGAAGAGGGGACTGGAATATCATTCCCGAAGTGTTTCCACGCAAGACGGATATGCCAGTGAAATCTGCTCTCTTTATATGAAACTGTTCCTGAGATCAGATGAAAGAGCCAGTGAAAAACTGCTTTTGCCTGTGCGGAATCGACAGATCCATCAGATGTTCCCTCTGCCCGGTAAGAAAAAGGATTGAACAGCACAAGCAATATCACAAGCAAAAGAAGAGCTAAAATGCCTAACAGGATCATGCCAAGTATTTTTAAGATCAAAAGGAAAATATGTATCATTGACACCTCCGGTTTTCTTTTATGGATTCATTGTGCTTCTGCAGGATATAATGCCGGATATCAACACTCTGGGTAGCGGCGAAAACTTCCTCCGTAATCTGCCGAATCAGCTCCAAAGCACTGTCATATCCGTCAGCCAGTCCGACCACAAATAAAGGGGTGTTCTCGTAAATGTGCTGCTTTAAGAGCAGGGAAGAAAAAAAATCCAGTTGATTCTGAGGACTCTGAGAAAAAGCAATAACGTAAATGGAGGGCTGGAGGTTATTGGCTGACAGCTTCTTTTTAATTTTTGCTTCTTTCTTTTTCAGATTTTCGTTCATATATAAATGACAGTAAAAAGTAATCTGCATACCTGCCGCCCTCCTGCTAATTCTAATTATAATAAGAATCTAAAATCTCTCCTGCAATCGATACTGCCTTACCACTGGAACTTCCGTCAGAACCTTCGGTAATCACACTGATGACGAGTTCGGGGTTATCTACATTGGTAAATCCCATAAACCAGGAATGGGTTTTCTCTCCATCGGACATACTGTATTCAGCAGTTCCGGTCTTTCCGGCAACGGTATAACTTCTGCCACGGAGTACAGAACCAGTTCCCTCTTCTACTACAGCAGACATATATTCTTTCAACTGTGCGGCTTCATCGGAAGTCATTACTTTTTTGTAGCTTTTCGGAACATTTTTGCGGATCTGAGTTCCTGTATAGTTGGTTACATATTCCACAAGATAAGGCTGCATAACGGTTCCCCCATTGGCGACTGCCTCTGCGATCAGAGCCATGTGGTAAGGACTGACGGTCGTCTTTCCCTGTCCCATTGCAGTCATCATGATTTCTCCTGAACCGGAAGAGGAATCAAGTGCAAAAGAACTTTTGGAGGTATTCAGGTCTCCCGGCAGTGATTTGTTGAAAAGCATATCTTCCGCAGTCTTTTTATATTGTGAGATATCTAACTGTAATCCTATATTTGCAAAAGATGCATTACAGGAGTTTGCAAAGGAACTTCTCAGATCTTCCTGTCCATGTGCGTGACCTCCAAAGCAATGAATGGTAATATCTCCCTCTGTGATCTCTCCGTTACAGTCATAAGTATAATCGCGGTATGAGGCATTCTGACGGATATAAGACAGTGCCGTAACTACTTTAAAAGTAGATCCGGGAGCATAAGATCCCTGCGTTGCACGATTCAGAAGCGGACTGTTCGTATCGTCCGAATTTAAATCAGACCAGGCAGCAACGATATTATTTGGATCGTAAGCAGGCTTTGATACCATTGCGAGGATCTTTCCGGTAGCTGCCTCCATGACAACAACGGCTCCTTTATTTTCGCCTAATGCCTGATAAGCAGCCTGCTGAAGATCAGCATCCAGTGTCGTAACGACTGTATCGCCCATATTCTTCGTCTCACTGAATTCATTTTTCAGTTTTTCGATAAAGAAAGCATTGGAGGTGAGCAGTTCAAAATTTTCGACAGATTCAAGACCTGTCTTTCCAAGCTTGTCATTACTGTATCCGATGACATGGGCAAATAACTCCCCGTATGGATAATTCCTGGATTCATTTCCATCCTCATCAACAACGGTTTCAGCCAGAGTATTTCCATTTTTGTCGACCAGCTTTCCACGGATTACACTCTGTGCATAAGCATCCTGACGCTGGTTATAGGGACTGTTCACAACCAGTTTTGCCCTGACGATGGAGAAATATACGAGATATCCCATAAGAGCAATAAAAAGGATAACAAAAAAGTAAGTGACTCTAGCGAACTCTTTGTTGGTTGTGCGACCTTGCTTTTTTTGGCGTTCTCTGCCTTGGGACTTCCTCGAATCTCGGTTTATCTGATGTTGTTGATTTTTTCTTGGTCTTTCTTCCCGAACCATCTTTTAATTCCCTTTCTCTTCTTTTTGCGTTCTTCTCATGCTGTAGTTTTTTTCGGCGTTTTTCTTCCCGTTCGGCCTCTTCATCTTCCCTGACGATATATAGCCCCTGAATGATACCGAACATGATCATGGTACTCAGAAGAGAACTTCCGCCATAGCTTACAAATGGCAGGGTAACGCCTGTCAGTGGAATGAATTTTGTGACACCGCCGATCTGCAGAAATACCTGGAAGATATAGCAGGTACCGAGTCCAAGTGCAACCAGTTTATAAAACTGATTCCGCAGTTCCATCGCAATATTTAAAAACATCACATAACAACTCACGCAGATCAGAATCAGACAGAGAGAAAAGATCATCCCTATTTCCTCCGTGATCGCAGAAAAGATCAGATCCGTCTCCGCTACCGGAATCGTATCCGGCTGCCCTTTGAAAAGTCCTGTACCAAACCATCCTCCCGAACCGATTGCAAAAAGCGACTGTGCGATCTGGTATCCGCCATTGCTGTAAGTGGCAAAAGGATCCTGCCATGCGGCAACACGTACCTTGATATGGGAGAAAATGTGATACCCTATGACGGCGGCACCACAACCGGCTCCCACACCTGCGACTGCATAGAGCGGCTGCCTTGTGGCAACATAAAGCATGATCAGATAGACTACAAAGTAGATCAGTGCTGCTCCAAGATCGGTGGAGATGACCAGGATCAGTACGTGGGCTGCGGCAACGGCAGTCGTCACTACAACATTCTTAAATTCAATCGATTTTTTCAGGCTGGATGCAACATAAAATACGAACAGGATCTTGACAAATTCTGAAGGCTGGATGCTTACAGGACCAAGATTAAAACTTAATTTTGCTCCGCCTGAGGTAGCTGCGAAGAGTGCAACGACCAGAAGGGCAGCTCCTCCGACACCGGCATAAATGTAAGTCCAGTTTTCAAGAAATTCCATCTTGCGGATCAATACCGGTACGATCAGTCCGAAAGAAACTCCTACAATAACAAAAGCAAGCTGCTTTACAGCAATGCCGTACGGAGATTTACTGTCTACGGATAAACGGGTGATCATGATCATTCCGGCAGTGATCAGCATACACATATTGTTGACGACCAGCCTCGATACACTGGGGTAGATCAGATTATATAAGAGGATCACTCCCAGTATGACAACAGCCAGTGCTGCATAAATAAAAAGAATACGCAGATCCTTTTTCGCAGTATACATGGCAAAAAAAGAAACCATCTGCAGTAAAAATAAGAGAACATCCTGACGGATCAGTACTCTTTTCTCTTCATCCTCATAATTTCTCGTAAAAATTGAGAAACATGAAAAGGTATATGCGGCCATTAGTAGGATAATGATGTATTTAGAAATTTGTATTATAATATTAGTCATTTTACACCTGCTTTATATAATTCCCCGATGAAAGTGTCCGGTCATGTAGTCAAAAGGAATTTCAACGGAGGTTCTTTCCGTATAATTATTTTCTGTGCAGAAGAGACGTAAGATCCGGCATACTTGCTCTCCTGTCTCGGACGTAAACTGTAATCTGCTCCGCAGGGGTGCTAATTCCTGTATCTCTGCATAAAATTCCAACAGACAAAGTGGCGAAGGATCGTATATTACATTATAACAAAGATCACAGAAGTTCTTCACCTGCAGAGAAAGTCCTTTGCGGTCTGACAACGTCATAAGACCGGCAGTGTGCGTGCATCCACGAACAGTATTTTGGATACATTGTGCGGAGATCATGACAGGAAGATAACCATAGACCGGCAATTCCATATTCGTGAGTCCAAGATTGCCAAGTTCCCGTGCATTTAACTCAAGGGGAGCGGTCATTTCAGAAACTCCATGCTGCACCCAGAAAGCTCTGGAAGACTGGTTGAATATATAGAGATTATGATCCAAAATTATTTTTTTGTCAAATCCATGCTCTTTCAGGAACTGATAGGATTCATAATTCCTGATCAGAATCCCGTTGACAGGGAGAAGAGACAACTTTGGATACAGTTTTTTGAATAGTGCAACCGCTTTTTCCCTGAAAATATAGGGAAATGCAGGACAGATCTCGATCTGCCGGTTTTGCAGAGCCTTAAGGTCTCTATCAAATGAAGAAGTTGTACATAACCGGAAATCAGGATAAAGCCGTTGAATCTTTCCATGATCCTGACCGGAAAGAATGAAACCGGTTATTGCATTCCATTGTTCTTCTGTCTCAACGAGAATGGAAAGTCCGGGAATCTGGCTGTGAGAGACAGAACCGGAACTCTTCAATGGAGAAGCAGCCCCATGAGAATCTGCCAAAACCATGTCAGTAGAATCAGGCAGATTCTGTCCTGATTCATGTAGGGTACTTTGAGATAACAGATCCCTGCAGAAAGAATCTGCTATCGCTTCTTCTAATCCATCCAATGCATAACGCCGCAGACGGTTCAATTCTTTCATCGGAAGAAACGAACCAGGATCAATCTGAAGCTCCAATGTCTCAAATTCAAAAGGCGTTTCCCCGGTCTTCATAAGCTGTGTTCTGAGCCGTTCTTCCTCCAAGGGACGGTTTGCGGCAGCCTGAACAGGAACTTCTGTATAGGCCGTGAAAGAACGGTTCCCCTTACAGACAGTAAAGAATCCTTTCTGCCCGATGGTAAGAGACAAAAATCCATAAATTTTTTCCCGGAGTTTTCCGTTTATATAATCGTGGTCAAGCCGTTCGATTAACTGTTGGTTGCGGATACGGTGAAAGACAGTTCCTTTTGGAAAATTCATTTTCTTCGGAACAAGAAAATGAACAGTCTCTCCCTTTTTTACATCCTTACCAAATGTATAATTATTTTTTCCTCCTGCAATTTCCAGAACATCCTGTGCATGGAGCTGAGTCATGGCAACACCGGAGATTTCCCGTCCGCTCTGAGCTGTTACTCTGACAGCAGCAACACCGGCATGGTTGGGACGATCCAGTGCAAGCATATCCCGTCCGTTCTGACGGAGATAGTAGCCGGTATGGGAATTTCCGCGGTTATACAGATCCATCAGCATTTCCCGGTCCTGGTCGCTTACAGAAAAATGGTCTCTTCCATTTCTGAGATAAAGGTCAACATATTTCCGGTACATGGAAGTCACACCGGCTACATATTCCGGCTTTTTCATTCTTCCTTCGATTTTAAACGAATCAATTCCTGCTTCAATCAGATCCGGAATCAGCTCAAGGGTACAGATGTCTTTCAGACTCAGATAGTATTTCTGCTTTCCATCTGCTGTATAAGGAAGTCTGCAAGGCTGGGCACACTGCCCTCTGTTGCCACTCCTTCCACCAATCATGCTGCTGAGAAGGCACTGGCCTGAGTAGCAATAGCAAAGTGCACCATGCACAAAACATTCGATTTCAAGATTCGTATCCTGATGAATCTTACGGATCTCATTCAGGGAAAGTTCTCTGGAAGGAACAATTCTTGCAGCACCTTCCTGCTCAAGAAACTTTGCTCCAAGAGAATTAGTCAGGGTCATCTGGGTGCTTGCGTGAAGATCCATTTCCGGGAAATGCTGTCTGATAAAGGAGAAGACTCCGATATCCTGGACGATTACTGCATCCAGTCCACACGCATACAGAGGTGCAAGATAATCGTAAAGGTCTGCAAGCTCTTCATCTTTTAAAAGTGTATTCACAGTAAGATAAAATCGCCTGTCATGGAGATGAGCCTCCCTGATCGCACGGAGCAGCTCATCCTGTGAAAAGTTGTCAGCATATGCACGGGCTCCGAATCTTGCTCCGGCTGCATAAACAGCATCAGCTCCGGCCTGGATCGCGGCATGAAAACATTCATATGATCCTGCAGGGGCAAGAATTTCTATTTTCTGTTCTTTTTTCATATCTGATTCCTGTTCTTAAGTTAAACTGGTTAAAAAGGCTGTGAAAGAAAAAGGCTGTCAGAATGACAGCTTTTTCTGGTTACCTTCTACGGTTTTTCATTTCGGTTTCAAGCTTCACAATCTGCATCTGAAGATCGTTGTTCTCTTCCTTCATCTTTGCAAGTTCTTTTTCAGCATTTTCAAGTTTGATCTGTGCTGAAATCAGCTCATGCTTTAGATCGTACATCTCTTTGTCCTTAAGTTCGATATCGCTTTCCAGGGAATCTCCCTGCTTTTTGGCTTTAAAGTAGTCATCTGCAATATTAAGGGCGAGAAGTACATTACGGGTATCGGCACTCTGCTTTCTGTAGCCCTCACTGTTCGTGCATTCCGTAATTTTATGATTCAGATAGGAAGATACTTTCTGTAAATATTCCTCTCCCTCAAAACCGCTGAGAGTATAGACCTTCCCTCCGATTAATACTTCTGTAAAATGTTTTGCTGAACTCATAGCATCCTCCTCGCATTTCTTAATTGCTATTATAAACTATTTACCAGCAAAAACCAACTGTTTTTTCATCGGATTCAGGTTATCCGGGATCAGAATGATTCCGATTCTGGTTTATTGAGGCTGGGGGATCCCAAGATGACTGTATGCGAGGGCTGTTACAACTCTTCCACGGGGAGTACGCTGAATGAATCCATTCTTGAGCAGATAGGGTTCATAGACATCTTCCAGTGTACCGGCATCTTCAGAAATAGATGCTGCAAGTGTATCAAGTCCGACAGGCCCTCCCTGAAATTTCTCGATCATGGTAAGCAGAATGCTGCGGTCAATGTGATCTAGTCCATACTTATCCACATCAAGAAGATCTAATGCATAATTAGCAACTTTTTCGGTAATGACCCCGTCATATTTTACCTGTGCAAAGTCTCTCACCCGCTTCAGCAGACGATTGGCGAGACGCGGAGTTCCACGCGAACGTCGTGCAAGTTCCATTGCACCGGACTCTTCAATCTCTACGCCGAGTACTCGGGCAGAACGCAGGATGATCGTCATCAGTTCCCGGTCTGTATAAAATTCCAGTCGGTTGACAACGCCGAAGCGGTCTCTTAACGGTGCAGTCAGCATACCGGCACGGGTGGTAGCTCCGACCAGTGTGAATTTAGGCAGATTCAATCGTACAGAACGGGCTCCGGGTCCTTTTCCGATCATGATATCAATGGCATAATCTTCCATGGCGGGATACAGAACCTCTTCTACCTGCCGGTTCAACCGGTGAATTTCATCTACAAAAAGTACATCATTTTCCTGAAGCCCGTTCAGAATAGCAGCCATCTCTCCTGGCTTTTCAATCGCAGGGCCGGAGGTAACTTTCAGATTCACCCCCATTTCATTGGCGATAATTCCGGCAAGAGTTGTCTTTCCGAGTCCGGGAGGACCATAAAAAAGCACATGATCCAGAGCCTCTCCCCGGGCTTTGGCAGCTTCAATATAGATTCCCAAAGTCTTTTTGGCCTTTTCCTGACCGATATATTCAGTCAGATGTTGAGGGCGGAGCTGTCCTTCTATTTTGATATCTTCTTCCAGATTTTCTGTTGTAATGATTCGCTTTCCCATAGTTTAACCTCTGTCATTAAAGTAAAAATTTTAATGCTTCTTTCAGGATATCCTCCACAGAAGAACATTCCGGAGAAGACTTTTTAACTGCACGAAGACTTTCAGCACTGCCATAACCAAGAGCTGTAAGTGCCTGGACTGCTTCTGCCTGCATGGTATTGGAGGCAGTGTCCGTACCGGATGCCAGATCCTCAGAGTCGCCTCCATGAGCGGCATGCTCCAGCATATCTTCAATATTCAGCTTGTCTTTTAATTCCAGGATCAGCTTTTCAGCAGTCTTTTTTCCGATTCCCGGTGTGGCGGAGATTGCCTTGGCATCTCCGGAAAGTACTGCAAACCGCAATTCATCAGGAGAAAGGCAGGACAAAATATTTAATCCTGCTTTTGGACCAATGCCATTCACACCGATCAGAAGACGGAATACATTCAGATCCTCTTTGGTCAGAAATCCAAACAATTGCATAGCATCCTCTCTTATATTCAGATAAGTATGGATTTTGACTTGCTGACCCATGGGTGGGAGTAAGGATAAAGCCTGCTGTGGCATATAAATGCCATATCCGACTCCGTTGACATCAACGATGGCTTTTTGCTCCTCAATATCACATAATTCTCCTCGTATGTAAGATATCATAATTCTTCCTCTTTCTTATTTATTTCAACAATGAACCGGTTGGGAAATTACAACCGGATACTCTGAGTGCGTTTAAGCACTTCTGCGGACAAAATTCCAATAACAGCTCCGGTAATCACTCCTGCAATTAAAAGTACAGGAAGATAGTAACCAACCTGATACGTCTGCACTACGAACATGGCAACCAGCAACTGTCCGACATTATGTGAAGCTCCACCGCCAATACTGATACCGGCGACAGTGAACTGTCCGGTCTTTTTTAGAAAAACCATAACTGCAAGACTTAACAGTCCTCCACCAAGGCTATAAAATATACTGAACATATTTCCGAAAATCAGACCCGACAATAAAATGCGTATTACGGAAAGTAAAAGAGCATCCCGTGGACAACCTTTGTACAGCAGGATCACGACCAGAAGATTGGCGAGTCCCAGCTTCATTCCTGGAATTCCAAAATTGATGGGGATGAGCAGTTCTACATAGCTTAAGATCAGGGCCAGAGATGTAAATACACCAAAAACTGCAACTTTATTTTTCATCTGAGAAACTGTCTCCTTCTAATAATAACAATATGCAGGGATCAAAGGTCAGCTTTCCTGAAAAGAAATGCTTTTTACCGGGAAATGCTGTCAATCTCATTGCGGGTATCACCTGCTTCTATTGCAATCACCACTTTGTTCGGGAGACAGATGATACTCTCCCCGTCCCTTGATATCGCAAGATGGTTTACGCAGATCTGATCCGGGCAGTCAGCCTCTATCATGCGGACAGTTCTGTCCTGGATACGGATCTGATTCGAGTCATTAATATTTACAGTCTGGTCTGTATTAAGATCATAAGTTCCATATGGATTCCCATCGATACTTACAACGACCTGTGCATGATCCGTCTTTCCGGTCAGAATCTGAAAAGCAAGGATCATAAGGGCAAGTCCTGTGATCCCGGCGGCTAAAAGCCAGTCATTTTTTTTCATGCCAGTCTCCCATCTGTGCTGTCTGCGTATTGTTGTGATGCATTTAACAGAATGCAATATTGTGAATCTGAAAAATTCATCTGCTTATCTATTTCAATAATATAGCACAATCACTTCTTAAATGCAACCACACGTTCGATTGCACCGCTATTGTGAGCATCAATGTAAAGGAGAAATTTCAAATAGTTGTACTATTATCTAAAAAAAGGTATACTAGATATCAAAAATGACAGTTCAGGGAGCAAATAAATGAAAAAAGGAACTCATTCTCTTTTCCCGTGCATGCTGGGAATGGTAATTTTATGTGTGATATTCACCGGATGTACATTGGCAAGGATAAAAGAACCTCTTACGATGACAGGAACTTATTTTGATACAGTGATCCAGTTGCAGGTATGGGATGCGGATGAAGAAATCCTGGAACATTGTAAGAATCTGTGCAGGAAATATGAAAATCTCTTCAGTGCAGAGGTTGAATCCAGTGATATTGGAAGGATTAACCAGGCAGAGGGAAAACCTGTCAGTGTATCCAGTGAAACCGCAGAGCTGATTCAGTTGGGGATTCATTACGGAGAACTTTCAGATGGGAAATTTGATATTACGGTTCTGTCAGCATCCGAGCTTTGGGATTTCCATGATGGAAAGAAGGTGATACCTGATCAGAAAGTACTGGAAGAGGCAGTCAGTCATATTGATTATAAGAACATCCAGGTAGATGGAACGACTGTAACAATGAAAGACCCAAAATGCAGGATTGATCTTGGCGGAATCGCAAAAGGGTATATCGCTGACCGGTTAAAAGAATATCTGGAAAAAGAAGGAATCGAACATGCAACGATCAACCTTGGAGGAAATGTGCTGACAATCGGAACAAAACCTGATGGATCGGATTATAAGATCGGGATTCAGAAACCGTTTGCAGCGGACGGAGAAGTTCTGGAAGTCCTTTCAGTGCATGATCGGTCTGTGGTATCCTCAGGGGATTATGAACGATACTTTGAGAAAGACGGTGTAATCTATCATCATATCCTTGATCCTCAAAGCGGGTGGCCGGTGCAGAATGACCTGGATCAAGTTACGATCCTTTCAGATTCTTCCGCAGATGGGGATGCTCTAAGCACGACCTGCTATGTCCTTGGACTTGAAAAAGGGATGAAGCTGATTCAGGAAATGGATGATGTAGAGGCGATTTTTGTGACGAAAGAAGGAGAGATTTACAGGAGTTATTAAATTTGTATTTGTTGAAGAGCATATATCCCGGCAGCAGGAAGTTTTTTTGACAGAAGAGCGTTCATATCCGCACTTGTTGTTGCATCGCAGTGCAGGACCCACTTTACCTCAGCCCGTTGACAACTTGTAACAGAAACGTGGAAATGCTCGTGCAAAGGCATTCGCATTTACGTTCCTTAACAAGTTGGGCAAAGTGTCTTCGGAACGCTCCCTGTCAATGCACTGCTCACGCAGCAGCAAGTGCGGATATTTTGCTTTTCAAGTCAGAAAGCGTTCCTCGCACTGGGACATTTTCTCCCAACAAACACGAAATTTCAGTAAGAAATAAAGAGCCGGAAGGTTACCAACTAAGATATTATATCCTGCGTTTTGCAGGTCGTTTATCCTAGTCGATAACCTCCCGGCTCTTTTTATCTTTTAAATTTTGTATTGTTGAGTGAATACGCTGTGGAGACAGTGTAACTTCTTACCGCGATGGGCAGCGGAAAGCAGGGTGTTCCTGAGCAGGTGCATTAGCAGGAGCGTTCCGAAGACACTTTGCAGCGTTTGTTAGAGAAAGTAAATCGAGTGCCATTGCACGAAGATTTCCACTTTCGAGTTACAAACGGTCAACGGGCTGAGGTAAAGCGGGCTCTGCACTGCGAAGGAATATCTCTGATTTCCGCGTCCGATCCGTCACTAAGAATTTATATGCCTTCTAAGCGTATCATCACAACAACTACAAATTTAACTTACAATACTCTTCCGAGGACATTTCTCTGCACAGATTCCGCAATTAGTACATTTTTCCGCATCAATATGTGCAAGGAAATTTGTTACAGTAACGGCACCTGACGGGCAGTTCTTTTCGCACAGTTTACATCCGATGCAGCCAACCTGGCAGGCTTCCATCAGAGCCTTTCCTTTTTCATTGGAGTTACATTTTACAAAAGTCTTCTGACTGTAAGGAATCAGCTCAATCAGATGCTTCGGACATGCGGCAATACACTTTCCACAGGCCCGGCAGACTTCTTTATCAACGGTTGCGATTCCGTCCACGACATGGATCGCATCAAACGGACAGGCTTTTACGCAAGAGCCGAAACCAAGGCATCCTGCATTGCAACTCTTCGGTCCGCCATCCTGCATCTGACTTGCCATGAGGCAGTCCTGCACACCTGTATACTGATATTCGGTCTTTGCCTTTTCACAGGTTCCTGCACATTTTACAAAAGCTACCTTTTTCTCCTGACTTCCAACGGAAACGCCCATGATCTCACCAATTTTTTCGGCAACCGGGGCACCACCAACAGGACAGCCATTTACTTCAGCTTCTCCTTTTACGATTGCTGCTGCAAGTCCGGAACATCCGGCATAGCCACAGCCACCACAGTTGTTGCCCGGAAGGACACCGAGAATAGCTTCTTCTCTTTCATCCACTTCTACTGCGAATTTCTTCCCTGCGATTCCAAGAAAAACTCCGATGAACAGACCGGTTCCACCGACAACGACTGCCGCTAAAATAATTGCTGTAATAGTCATTTTGTCTTCCTCCTATATTAATCCTGAAAATCCAAAGAAAGCAATCGCCATCAGACCTGCCGTAACAAGCACGATAGGAGTGCCTTTGAAGGATTCTGTAATATCATTGTATTCGATCTTTTCACGGATTCCGGCCATCAATACGATAGAAACGAGGAATCCCACAGCCGTTGCAAATCCATTGATAACACCGGTAAGAAGTCCCATACCTGTACTCATGTTATCGTAATAACCATTCTGTACATTTGTCAGGGCAACACCAAGTACTGCACAGTTTGTTGTGATCAATGGGAGATAAACGCCCAGTGCATTGTACAGGGATGGCATCGCCTTCTTCAGGAACATCTCGACGAACTGAACCAGTGCGGCAATGACAAGAATGAATACGATTGTATTCAGATAGGATAACTCTCCTCCCAGAATATTCGGGTTGCCAAGGATAAATTTATAAATCAGACCGGTAACGAATGAAGCAATCGTGATAACGAATACAACGGCACTTCCCATACCGGCGGCTGTCTTTACATTTTTGGATACGCCAAGGAACGGACAGATACCGAGAAACTGGCTCAGTACAACGTTATTGACAAATGCTGAACCTACGGCGATCAATAATAAGTCTTGTAATGCTTTCATTTAGTATGTCCCCTCCTTTACTCGTCTTTTCCTGCAACAGTTTCTGTCGCCGTCGCAATCGCATGTCCACCGCATGCCGCTGCATTTCCACAAGAAGCACAACTGGCACCGCATCCTGCTGCTTCCGGTACTTTTTTACCTTTTCTGGCAAGATTATTTTTTACTTTGTTCTGAAGTGCAACAAGGCAGGCAAGTACGAAAAATGCTCCAGGTGCAAGAATAAAGATCGTAAACGGTTCATAAGAATCAGGAAGGATCTGCATATTGAAAATCTTTCCTGAACCGATCAATTCTCTGACAATACCGATAGAAGTCAGACCGACTGTAAACCCAAGTCCCATTCCAATTCCATCGAAAATAGATGGAATGACTGGATTTTTAGAAGCATAACTCTCTGCTCTTCCGAGAATGATACAGTTTACAACGATCAGAGGAATATACAGACCAAGCGAATCATAAAGGCTCGGAACAAATCCTTCCATCAGGAAATCAACGATTGTTACAAATGAAGCAACAATTACGATGAATGCCGGCATTCTGACTGAATCGGGAATAATCTTTCTGAGCATGGAGATCATCATGTTGGACATGATAAGAACAGCCGTTGTAGAAAGTCCCATGCCAATTCCGTTGATGGCAGAAGTCGTAACTGCAAGAGTCGGACACATTCCGAGCATAAGAACGAAGGTCGGATTTTCTTTTACCAGACCATTCATTAAACGTTCTGTACATTTATTCATTGCTACCGCCTCCTAACTCATTTTGAAAATACACAAGAGCAGAATCTACGGCATTCGTAACTGCATTTGTAGTAATAGTTGCACCGCTGATCGCATCGATCTTGTCGTCGCCCTCTTCTCCTGTCTTAGTATAAGAAAATGTCTCTACTTTTTTATCTTTGAACTGATCTTTGAAAGCCGGCTCAGTTGCCTTCATGCCAAGACCTGCAGTTTCACTGATACTGAGCATCTCAATTCCCTTTACGGTTCCATCGGCCTGGATACCGACCGAGATTTCAATATCTCCGCCATACCCCTCATGGGAAACTACATTGATGACATATCCAATGGTCTCACCGCTTTTATCTTTTCCAAGGGCAACTTCCTCGATAGCATCGCTGGAATACCCGTTGGATTTTAAAAGTTCAGAAGCAGCATCTGTATCAAGATCATCTACAGTTTCAAAAGAATCTGCATCGGACAGAACCGATTGGAATGCTTCCTGCTTTGAATTTGCTTTTGCATTGGCGATCGGTTCTTTCGTAACTCCGTATACAACACCAAGGAGCAGTCCGGCGATGACGGTGATCGCAGTGAGAATGAATGCATTTTTAACTATTTTATTCATTACTTCTCTCCTCCTTTTCCAAATGGCTTTGGCAGGGTTGCCTTCTCGATCAGAGGAACGAGCAGGTTGCTGATGATGATCGCATAAGATACACCTTCGGCAGAACCTCCGAAAAGACGGAACAGACCCGTCAGACATCCAAGGCAGATACCATAGACGATCTTTCCCTTACTGGTGATCGGAGAAGTGACATAATCTGTTGCCATAAACCATGCACCGAGCATGAGTCCGCCACCGCATAAGTGTGCAGTAATGTACTGTGGGTCAAATCCATGACCGCCAAATAAAGAAATAAAAATGACAAATGTTAATATGTAAGTTCCGGGAATCCGCAGATCGATCACTCCCATAAGGATCAGGAACATTGCTCCGATCATCAGTGCGATGACAGAAGTTTCCCCGATCGTTCCACTGGTATTACCGATCAGCATTGCAAATGAATCTACAGATTCACCGGCTTTCAGATTCGCCAGAGGAGTTGGTCCTGTAACTCCGTCGTATACAAAATTTGTCATCTTTCCTGCAAAGCAGATCAGAAGAAAGCAACGTGCACCAAGAGCCGGGTTCATGAAATTCTGTCCCAGTCCTCCGAAGAGCTGCTTTACAACAATGATCGCAAAGAAAGCACCGACAACCCCCATCCACCACGGAAGTGTCGGAGGAAGATTCAGTGCGAGAAGCAATCCTGTGACTACTGCACTGAAATCTTTGATCGTGACCGGTTTATGCATGAGTTTCTCCCAGAGATATTCAGCCAAAACCGCTGCTGCTGTTGTTAGTACAATCAAAATCCACGCATTTTCATGCCGGAAATTCCAAATTCCAAAGAACGTTGCCGGAAGCAGGGAAATAACAACCATAAGCATAATATTACTGCTGGTTACTTTATCCCGGATATGCGGAGAAGATGATACATTATAATTTTCGTTCAATTTTATTCACCTCTCTTACTTTTTCTTCCTGTTGGCAAGTGTGATCTTACGCATAGAACCGATGGACTGTTTCAACTGACGCTTTGCCGGACAGACATAGCTGCAGGATCCACATTCCACACATTCCAGACCATTCCATGCCACAAAAGAAGCTTCATCTTGCCTTTTGGCGAAATCTGCCAGTCGGGATGGAATGATACGGCTTGGACATACATCGACGCATCTTGCACAGTTAATGCAGGCGGTCTCAGGACTCTTCTTTACAATATCTTCTTTGAAGGCAAGAAGTGAAGAAGAAGTTTTGGTGACCGGTGCATCCAGAGTGACCATGGCAAATCCCATCATCGGGCCTCCGGAGATCAGTTTCTCAGGTTCCTCAGTGAACCCGCCTGCCGCTTCAATCAGTTCCTTATGGCTGATGCCAAGCGGTACAAGGAAATTTCCCGGTTCAGCGACTGCATCACCGCTGACTGTCACCACACGTTCCATCAGAGGTTTCCCATTGATCACTGCATTATGAATCCCGATCAGAGTCTCTACATTGTCCACAATGCATCCTGCATCAGCAGGCAGCATGGATGCATTGATCGCACGTCCGGTGACGGCATAGATCAACTGTCGTTCAGCTCCCTGCGGATATTTGGTCATCAAAGCTTTCACATCCATTTTAGGTTCTTCAGAAACTGCATCCTGTAACTTCTGGATACAGTCCTTTTTATTATCTTCCACCGCAAAAATACCGCGTGCATTTGGGAACAGAGATAAAATAACACGCATTCCACTTACAAGATCTTCCGTATATTCAAGCATTCTGCGGTAATCAGCAGTGATATAAGGTTCACATTCAGCACAGTTTGCAATGATATATTCAATCTTGTCAGCATCTTTCGGGGAGAGCTTGACTCTGGTAGGAAAACCGGCACCTCCCATTCCTACAATACCGGCATCTCCTATTTTGGAAATGATCTCCTCGCGGGTCATTTCATTGAGAGGCTTAACCGGAGCATACTCTGCTTCCTGATATTCGCCATCATTCTGAATTACGATACAATCAACTTTTGTTCCGGTTGGATTAAAATGCTTTTCTAAAGCTTTTACTTTACCGGATACAGAAGAATATACCGGAGCAGAAACAAATCCTCCCGCTTCGGCGATCATTTGACCTTTTAAAACCTGGTCTCCTTTTTTTACCACCGGAACTGCCGGAGCACCGATATGCTGGGAGAGAGGATAGATGAGATCACCTGTCGGTAAAAGAGCTTTGATCGGCTGATCCTTTGAAAAACGTTTCCCGTCATCAGGATGTATTCCGCCTTTAAATGTCAAAAGTCCCATTTTACGCTTCCTTCCTTTCTTAGAAGTGAACTGAACATTACAGTACACTTTTCTTTTTTCACAAAGTCCATTTTACTAAAATATGTACTAAAAATCCAGTCGTATCAGCAGAATATTTGTCATGTATTAAAAAAGAGACAGCCGAAACCGACTGTCTCTTTAAAATATCTGCTTAATAAGACTTATGCTTCTGTCTCTTCGTCAGCATAGCCCTGAGAATCTGACTCAAGAGCCTTCATGCTCAGGCTGATCTTCTTTTCAGCTTCGTTCAGGTCAACAACCTTTGCTGTGATCTCCTGTCCGATGGAAAGAACATCAGATGGCTTATCAACATGATTTTTGGAGATCTGGGATACGTGAAGCAATGCATCTACTCCAGGTGCAAGTTCAACAAATGCTCCGAAATCTGTCATACGTGCAACTTTTCCTGTTACAACGTTGCCTACAGCAAAATCTTCTGCTGCATTTACCCATGGATTTGTCTCCGGGAACTTCAGGCTGAGTGCAATTTTTGTATCACGGATGTCTTTTACGAGAACTTTCAGCTCATCACCAACATGGAATACTTTCTTTGGATTATCAACACGTCCCCATGACATCTCTGAGATATGAAGAAGACCGTCAACACCACCAAGATCAACGAATGCTCCGAAATCTGTCACATTCTTAACAGTTCCTTCTACTGTATCGCCAACATGTAATTTAGCGAATAACTCTTTCTGCTTTTCAGCACGCTCAGCAACAAGAAGCTGTCTTCTGTCACCGATCACACGGTTTCTTCTCGGGTTGAACTCGCTGATTACAAACTCAATTTCCTGTCCCTCGTACTTGCTGAGATCCTTCTCATAAGAATCAGATACAAGGCTTGCAGGAATGAAGACTCTTACTTCATCAACTGTTGTACAGATTCCACCACCGAGAATCTGAGTAACTGTGGCTTTTAATACTTCATGATTTTCAAATGCTTCACGAAGTCTTTCATTTCCTTTTTCAGCAGCCAGTCTCTTGTATGTAAGAAGAACCTGACCCTCTCCGTCATTTACTTTCAGTACTTTGACAGTCATTGTATCACCAACATTGACTACGGTTGTAAGATCCAGTGACTGGTCATTGGAATACTCGTTCTTTGTAATGATACCATCAGCTTTGTATCCGATATTCAGGATGATCTCATCTGGCTTTACATCGATTACAGTTCCCTCTACGACCTCTCCATTGTGAATAGTTTTAAATGACTCGTCTAACATCTGTTCAAAAGATAATTCTGACATTATTTTGAACCTCCTCAATTATATTGTTGGGCGTGGATGCCCCTGCTGTAATACCTACTGTTTCCACTGACCCTAATTGATTCAAATCCAAATCGCCAAGTGTCTGTATATAGTACGTATTGTTACATGCTTTTCTGCATATTTCAAATAACTTCTGGGTATTGGAACTATGTTTGTCACCAATAACGATCATAGCATCCACCGTCTCTGCTATGCTCCGGGCTTCAGTCTGACGCTCCTTTGTAGCATTACAGATTGTATTTAAAACACTTACATCATAACTCTTTTTTTCAATAATTTCAACTAATTCTTTAAATTTATTGTAATTAAATGTCGTTTGTGCCACAATGCATATTTTCTGGTCTGCAGGGCAGGAAAAACTTTCTGCTTCTTCTACGTTTCGGATCACGCTGACCGGGGATTTTGCCCATCCCCGGATTCCCTGGACTTCCGGGTGATCGGGATTCCCGATGATAATGATACGATCCCCCTGTTCACTGTGCTTTTCTACGATCTTATGGATTTTCTTGACAAACGGGCAGGTTGCATCAACAATATGGATCCCTTTTTTTTCAAGTTCCTCGTAAACTCTTTTTTCTACACCGTGGGAACGGATAATAACGGTTCCTTCTTTCAGTGCAGCAAGATCCTCTTCACTTCTAATGACACGGACACCTCTTTTTTCCATATCTTTGACTACTTCTTCATTGTGGATGATCGGTCCGTAGGTATAAATTTTTTCATCGGTTCCGGTTTCAGTACATTTGTAAACTGTATCAACAGCTCTTTTTACTCCGAAACAAAATCCAGCAGATTCTGCTTTGATAATTTTCATCAGATTCTCCCGATCCTTTCTTATCTACAATGATCACAGATCGTACGCACTACTTCGTCGATCGTCATGTTGGAACTGTCAACGAGGATGGCATCTTCTGCCTGTTTCAAAGGAGCGACCTCTCTTGTCATATCCCGATGATCCCTCTCCTTAATATCCGTCATGATCTTTTCAAGAGTGATATGCTCTCCCTTTGCCGACAGTTCTTCATATCTGCGTTTTGCACGGGTTTCAACACTGGCAGTCAGGTAAATCTTTACATCAGCATCCGGCAGAATATTTGTTCCAATGTCCCTGCCATCCATAATTACGTCTTTTTCTCTGGCAAGAGAACGCTGGAGTTCAAGAAGCTTTGCACGGACTTCCGGGATTACAGAAGTTTTAGAGGCCATATTTCCAACCTTCTCAGTGCGAAGCTGTTCGGTGATATTTTCTCCGTTCAGGTAGATCTGCTGTATACCATTTTCGTATCCAATCGTAACTTCAGCATCATCACAGGCATCAATCACAGCTTTTTTATCATCACCGGAAAGTCCTTTTTTCAGAAAATGTACTGCAAGCCCGCGGTACATGGCACCAGTATCAACATAAATGTATCCTTTTTCTTTTGCAACCAGCTTTGCAATGGTACTTTTTCCTGCACCGGCAGGTCCGTCAATCGCTACATTGTATCCCATAGTATAAGTATCCTCCGATTTTTAATATTTATTCAAATAATTTATCTTGTCCGGCACTGATCCCGGCAAGATAACCGGTAGACCAGGCAATCTGTAAATTATAACCACCGGTTACTGCGTCAAGATCCAGAACTTCTCCGGCAAAATAGAGATTTTTTATCAATTTTGATTCCATCGTACCCGGATCGATCTCTTTTACGGAAATTCCACCTTTTGTAATGATGGCTTCATTATATCCACGCAGTCCGGTCAGTGTCATATGAAAGTCTTTGATCAGCCGGAGCAGATTCAGGCGTTCTTCCTTTGTGATTTCATGAACCTTCTTTTCTTCTTCGATTCCCGAAAGTTCAATGATCACGGGACGTAATTTTGCTGGAAGTAAACTGTCAATAGCATTTTTAAACTGCTTATTATGGTTGGCTTCAAATTCCCGAAGCAGACGTTTATCCAACTGCTCTTCTGTCAGTGCCGGCTTAAGATCAATATGCAGTACCAGTTCTTTTTTTTCAAGCGTCTTTCCGACGATACTGCTTGCACTTAAGATAACCGGACCGGTTACTCCGTAATGCGTGAACAGCATTTCGCCAAATTCATCATAAAGCTTTTTCTTTCCATCTGTAATATGGATTTCGATATTTTTGAGGGAAAGTCCCTGCAGTTCTTTTGCATACCATTCTTTTACTTCCATTGGAACAAGAGAGGGGAAAAGTTCTGTTACTTTATGTCCGCAATTTCTGGCAAAACGATATCCGTCACCGGTAGAACCGGTAGAAGGATATGAAATTCCTCCGGTTGCAACGACGACTGCATCTGCAGTCATTTTTTTCCCGTTGGCAAGCCGTACTCCTTTTATTTCCTTTTCATTATTGATCAGCAATTCTTTTACTTCGCAGTGAAGCTGCACTTTTACTTTTAAACGCTGCATCTCTCTTGCTAATGCTGCAATTACATCTGAAGAATGATCAGAAACCGGAAAGACCCGGTTGCCCCGTTCAATTTTAGTTGCTACACCTAGTTCTTCAAAAAAATGAATAACCTGATCATTTGTAAAGCTGTAAAAACCACTGTAAAGGAATTTGGGATTGCTGATGACGGCTGAAAATAAGTCTTCAATCTCAGATGCATTCGTTATATTGCAGCGTCCTTTTCCTGTGATGAAGATTTTTTTGCCGAGTTTTTCATTTTTTTCCAACAGAGTCACGTTCTGTCCGTTCCTGGCTGCAAAGATGGCTGCCATCATCCCGGCTGCACCACCTCCGACTACGATTACGTTACTCATGGCTTTTTTCTCCTTCCACGGTCACAATATCACTGACATGATTTAATTCATCACTGCTGTAGACCTGATATTCTCCCCAGATTTCTTCTAAAGTTTCAAGCGTCGAAACTACTTCTTTCTGTTTCTTCATACATAAGGCAACAATCAGTGCATTTACAACGCTGAGTGGTGCAACAAGAGAATCTACAATAGAAGCCATATCACTTCTTGCGATCAGATTACAGGAAGAATACAGATTCATAGGAGAATGGATACTGTCTGTCAGGGTAATCACTTTTGCTTTCCGGTTGCTGGCAAATTCCAGTGCTTTCAGAGTACGCATAGAATAACGGGGAAAGCTGATCCCGATGATTACATCTTTTTCACCGATGCGGATAAGCTGTTCAAAAATCTCACTGGAGCTGTTGGTATTTACAGTTACAACATCCTCACATACAAGATTCAGATAAAATCCCATAAAAGAAGCCAAAGGTGCACAACTGCGGATTCCAACCACATAGATGCGTCTCGCATTGAGGATGGTATCTATGGCAAGATTAAAAGCTGCATGATCAATCGCACCGAGTGTAAGCTTGATCTTTTCTATATCAGACTGCAGTACCGTTTCAAGGATCTCACTCTGACTGATACGCCCGTAAGTGACTTCCATTCTCTGGATCGAATTGAGCTTATTGCGGACAAGCTCTTCCAGTGCTTTTTGAAATCCTGGGTATCCGCTGTATCCAAGCTGCGTGGCAAACCGGACGACAGTAGATTCACTGACACCGACAATCTCACCAAGCTTTGCGGCGGTCAGGAAAACTGCCTTATCATAATTGCCCTTCACGTAATCAGCCAGACGTTTCTGCCCTTTGCTCATTTTCCCATACCGGGCATCAATTCTTGAGATTAATTCATTGATATTATTTTCTGTAGTTTCTATTTCCATTTGATTATTTTCCTATTTTATTTTCTTCTGCTTTTTGCGTTATACAGCTCTGGTATAATGCTTTAACCATTCTTTTTCTGCTTCAGGCAGATAAGGACTGATCTTTTTATAGACCAGCTGATGATAGTTATTTAACTGCTCCCGCTCTTCGAAAGTCATCTGCTCAGGAAGCAATGCATCCAGATCAATGGGTACCAGGGTGAGAACTTCAAACTTCATAAACTGTCCATATTCATTGTGGTCTGCTTCGGTAACAAGAAGTTCATTTTCAATTCGGATCCCATGAGAATTTTTAATATAAAGCCCCGGTTCATCTGTGATCACCATATTTTTTTCAAAGGTCTGTGAAGGTGTCTTCCCTTCTTTCCAGCGGAAATTGATCGGTCCTTCATGGATGTTGAGCAGATATCCGACCCCATGGCCGGTTCCGTGGTTAAAGTTCAGTCCTTTCTTCCAAAATACTTCTCTTGCGATACAGTCTAGGTTAGTTCCGCTGCATCCATGAAGAAATATAGTGCTAGCAAGCCGCAGCATAGCACGTACAACAAGGGTAAAATGCTCTTTTTCTACCTGTCCTGCTTCACCAATGGCAACGGTTCTGGTAATATCGGTAGATCCCTGAAGGTAATGGCCGCCGGTATCTGTCATAAACAGCTTTCCTGGCTTAAGTTCTACATTACTTTCTTCATCGGCACTGTAATGAACGATCGCACCATGCTCCCCATAAGCACTGATCGGTGCAAAACTGGGACCGATAAATCCGTTCTGCATTGCACGAAATTCTTCCAGTTTCTGAGAGGCGGACAGTTCTGTGACAGGAAATTCTCCGCTATTCGTCTTGAGCCAGTACATGAATCTGGTATGGGCAATTCCGTCTTTTAAATGAGCTGCTTTCAGATTTTCTACCTGGACATCATTTTTTATGCATTTCATAAGGATCTCCGGATTCGGTCTGTCCACAACAGTCACAAATTCAGGTATCTTACGGTACAGGCTGTAGTTCATGATCCGGGAATCAAGCAGAACGGTCTGATTTTCGTTAAATTGGGACACAGTATCATAAATTTCTTCATAAGGATGCAGAATAATCTGCTGTTGAGCAAAAAGCTGCAAAAGTGTATCTGAAAATTTAGATGTATCAGCAAAAAGTTCAACTGAATCATTATAAACGATTGCATAAGAAAGAACAAGAGGACAATAGGCAATATCATTTCCCCGGATATTAAAAAGCCAGGCAATATCATCAAGACTTGAAAGGATATGCGTATCACATCCATATTCTTTCATTTTCAAGCGTACACGGGTCAGTTTGGATTCAATACCCTCTCCGGTATACTGATCTTCAAGCAAAAATGCCGGTTCAGAAGGAAGATCCGGTCGATCTGTCCAAATTTCAGATGCAAGATCCTGCAAAAAGTTTACAGATGCATGATTCTGCTCTGCGAGCTGACGGTAGGACGTTCCTTCTTCATAGCTGATAGTTCTTCCGTCAAAACCGAGAATCTGTCCTTCCTGAAGCTCTTTCTCAAGAAATTCTTCAATCGAGGGAACTCCGGGTTCACCGGATCTGTAAAGATCAATCCCACTGCCTGCTAATTGCTGCTCTGCCTGGATAAAATAACGTCCGTCTGTCCAAAGTCCGGCCTTTTTACTGGTAAAAACGGCTGTTCCTGCAGAACCGGTGAATCCGGTCATATATTCACGGAATTTGAAATAATCTCCTACATACTCACTATGATGAAAATCTGCCGTAGGAATAATATAAATATCAATACCCTTCTGTGCCATCGCACTGCGAAGGGCATTGATCCTCTTTTGAATATTCATGCCAATTACCTCCCGATATGCATATAATTATATGATACCACCAAAAAGAAATGCTTACAAATAAAAAAGAAAAGATACAGAGCAGTACAAAGAAGAGATGCAAAACGGTATTCCCGTTTTGTATCTCTTCTTTGCATGTCTGAGTATGCAAGAGAACCTGCCGATGGCAGGTTCTCTGTTCTCTGTGTTAATTCGGATTTTATAATTAGACTGGATAAGCTCCATTCTCTGTGTCAGCTACTGTAGCATCAACTTTTGTCTGCTGAGCCTGTCTGTATTTGAAGAAATCAACAGCAACCTGTGGGAATAATGCATAGGTCAGCACATCCTCATCCTGCTGAATCCACTGCTTGCACTCTTCACGGAGTGTATCAAGCTCATCCGGGATCAGATCTGCCGGACGACACGTGATCGGTTCTACATCACCGAGAGCTTTCTTCTGAAGTTCCGGATCAACCGGTTTTGTTGTCTTTCCGTATTTTCCTGCGAGAACATCTTTTGTTTCTTTTGTAACCATCTTATAACGTTCACCCATCAATACGTTAAATACTGCCTGAGTTCCAACGATCTGTGAAGAAGGTGTAACCAGTGGCGGCTCACCAAGATCTTTACGGACACGCGGTACTTCCTCAAGAACTTCATAGAACTTGTCTTCAGCACCCTGCTCTTTTAACTGGGATGTAAGGTTGGAAAGCATTCCTCCCGGTACCTGGTACAGAAGAGTTTTGATATTTACACCAAGGTTCTTAGGATTCAGAAGCCCGCTCTCAAGAGCATCGTCACGGATTGGACGGAAGTAATCAGCAATCTCAGCAAGAAGATTCTGATCCAGTCCTGTATCGTAAGGTGTTCCCTTGAATGTCTCAACCATAACTTCTGTTGCCGGCTGGGATGTTCCAAGTGCGAATGGTGACATAGCTGTATCAATGATGTCAGCACCTGCTTCTACAGACTTCAGATAAGTCATGGAAGCTACACCGGAAGTATAATGTGTATGCATTTCGATCGGGATACTTACAGCTTCTTTCAGTGCTGTAACAAGCTCTGTTGCCTGATATGGAACAAGAAGTCCTGCCATATCTTTTACACAGATAGAGCTTGCACCCATATCTTCGATTCTCTTTGCAAGGTCAACCCAGTATTCCAATGTATAAGCATCTCCAAGAGTATAAGACATTGCAACCTGTGCATGTGCTTTTTCCTTGTTGGCTGCTGTAACGGCTGTCTGAAGGTTTCTCATATCATTGAGACAGTCAAAAATACGGATAATATCGATTCCATTTGCTACAGATTTCTGTACAAAATATTCTACAACATCATCTGCATAAGGACGGTATCCAAGGATATTCTGTCCACGGAACAGCATCTGAAGCTTTGTATTCTTGAATCCATCACGGAACTTTCTAAGTCTTTCCCATGGATCTTCTTTAAGGAAACGGAGGGAAGCATCAAATGTTGCTCCACCCCAGCACTCTACAGCATGATATCCGACCTTATCCATCTTGTCGACGATCGGCATCATCTGATCGGTTGTCATTCTGGTTGCAATCAGAGACTGATGTGCATCACGCAGAATGGTTTCTACTATTTTAACTGGTTTCTTTTCAATTTCTGCCATTTATTTGTCCTCCAAATTTACTTAACGCCGAAGATGGCCATAAATGTTCCGGCTGCTACTGCAGTACCGATAACTCCGGCAACGTTTGGTCCCATTGCATGCATGAGCAGGAAGTTTGTAGGATCTGCCTCAGCACCAACTTTCTGGGATACACGTGCTGCCATAGGAACCGCAGATACACCTGCAGAACCGATCAACGGATTTACTTTTCCCTTAGTAACCCAGCACATCAGTTTACCAAACAGTACACCTGCTGCAGTACCGAATGCAAATGCAATAAGACCGAGGATGACGATCTTGATCGTATCAAGGTTCAGGAAAGCCTCCGCACTTGTTGTAGCACCTACAGATGTACCAAGAAGGATAACTACAATATACATCAGAGCATTGGAAGCGGTCTCTGTCAGCTGTCTTACTACGCCACACTCTTTGAACAGGTTACCAAGCATCAGCATACCAACCAGCGGAGCTGTTGTAGGAAGAATCACGCAGACAACGATCGTAACGATGATCGGGAACAAGATTCTCTCCAGTTTGGAAACCGGACGAAGCTGATCCATTTTGATCTTTCTTTCCTTCTCTGTAGTAAGAAGTTTCATGATCGGTGGCTGGATGATCGGTACAAGTGACATATAAGAATATGCCGCTACAGCGATTGGTCCCATGATAGCTGTCTGCTGCAGTTTACCTGCAAGGAAGATAGATGTCGGACCGTCTGCACCTCCGATAATGGAGATAGCTGCTGCTGCCTTGTCGGAAAATCCAAGAGCCATAGCTCCAAGATAAGCGGCAAAGATACCAAACTGTGCTGCTGCCCCGAGAAGGAAACTCTTCGGATTCGCAATCAGCGGACCAAAGTCTGTCATTGCTCCGACTCCAAGGAAAATCAGAGAAGGAAGGATTGACCACTCGTCAAGCTGATAAAAATAATACAGAAGTCCACCTGTACCGTTTGCTGCATCTTCAGCATGAAGCATAATATCCGGATAGATATTTACAAGCAACATACCAAAGGCAATCGGAACAAGAAGCAATGGCTCAAAGCCATGGTGGATTGCCAGATAGAGAAACACGCAGGCAACAGCGATCATGATCAGGTTACCAAAAGTCAGATTCATGAACGCGGTCTGATCTACGAGGTTTCCCAGCGTATTTGAAATATATTCCATTTGTAAAACCTCCTGGTTCAGTAACTAGTTTAATGTAGCGAGTACGGCTCCTGATTCAACAGCATCACCTACTGCAACATCAATGCTGGCAATAGTTCCTGCTTCCGGGGCAACAACCGGGATCTCCATCTTCATGGCCTCGATCACGATTACAGTATCTCCAGCCTGTACACTCTGACCAACGGATGTAGGAATCTGGAATACTTTTCCGGCTGCACCGGCTTTTACCTGGATACTTCCTGCACCTGCTGCCGGAGCTGCTTTTGGAGCTGCCGGAGCAACAGCCTTAGGAGCTGCAACTGGTGCTGCTGTCTGAACTGCACCTGCACCATTTTCTTCAACTGTTACATCATATACATTTCCGTTTACTGTAATTGTATAATTCTTCATTTTCATATCCTCCTGATTAATTCCATTTATTTGATTTTCTTCTCTTGATAGAACGAACTACGAAACCATCTGTAGAAGTTCCTTCTGAAGCTGCGATTGCTGCTGCAATAACTGCTGCAAGTTCGCCGTCATCCGTACCTGCTGCCTGTGGTGCAGATACTGCAGGTGCCGGAGCTGCCTGTACAGGTGTTTCCTTCTTCTCTTCTGCAGCTTTTCCTTTACCGGAAAGCTTCTTCTGAAGCTTCGGAATGAATCCAAGCAGATAGATAATAAATGAAATGAAAATCAATACAACAAATACAGTTCCCATTCCAAGGATTGTATTTAATCCGGCTTTTTTAAGGATTTCTCCTGTTGTATAATGTGCGGATACTGTCATGCTCTCCATATCGCTCTTCTCATTGAATGTGAAAGCAATCTCAGCATCTCTGTCCTCAAATTTACCTTCGGATGAAAGTGTTGCACCATCATGGCTGACTTTCATTGTCCAGTCACCATGCTCAATATAAGCGCCACATTCTTCCTGAGAAGCCTTCCAGCTTTCGATCATAGTCAGGAAATCCGATCCATCGATCGGTAACTGTGCCTGTAAAAGAGTAATATCAAGATTCAGATCTCTCAGATTCTCGTAATAATCCATATCTTCTTCAGACATAGAACTGAATGCACTGATGATTGTATCTGCATACTGCTCCATTGTCGTCTGATCATACTCTGTCGTCTCAGACTTACCACATCCCGTAAAGCTAAGGACGAGAATGAGGATAAGTCCTAATAAACTGATTTTTTTCTTCACTTCGCCTCACCTCACTAAACCGTACCGTGCTTTTTGTCCGGACGATTCTCTCTTTTTGTGAACAGCATTTCAAATGCACCGATCACATATTTTCTGGTGTCTGCAGGTTCGATGATGGCATCAACATATCCTCTGGCTGCTGCTGCGTTCGGACTGGACTGCAGTTCTTTATATTTTGCTGCTTTTGCACTCTGAGTATCTGCATCAGCATCTGGATACATAATCTGTGCTGCAAGTTTTGCATCCATCATACCGATTTCTGCTGTCGGCCATGCATATACAAGATCAGCACCAACTGATTTGCTGTTCATTGCTACATAAGCACTTCCAAATGCTTTTCCTACGATCACATTTACTTTCGGAACAGTCGCATTTGCAAATGCATAAGTCAGTCTGGCAACAGCCTTGGCCATGTTCTTCTCAGACTCTACAGTTGCAGCAAAGCCTGCTACATTTGTCAGCGTCAGAACCGGGATAGAGAATGCATCACAGAAATTAACGAAATCTGCTGCTTTTGCACATCCGTCAACAGTAAGTCCAGCATCAAATTCAGCCTCTGTCTCAGCATCAGCTCCGTATACTTTGGAACGGTTGGCAACGACACCTACAGTCTGTCCATTCAGACGGATAAAGCCTGTAACCATCTCTTTTGCATAATCTTTCTTTGTCTCTACAAGAACGCCATTATCAGCAATCTGTGCAAGTGCGATTGCTGTATCTTCTGATGCATTTGCGATATCAGCACATACACGGTTCAGATCATCTGTACACTCTTCATAAGACATATCGTCTTCATAATTGGCAGGAATCATGCATACAAGTGAACGAATCTGTCCGAGAATCTCTGCCTCTGTACCGATACCATCTACAAGACCAGCCGTCTTGCTCTGATAAGCGGCACTGGCTGTATTACATCTGGAAATTTCATTTCCTTCCAGTGCATTCGGAGAATTAACAAATAATTTTCCATCTTTTTCTTCCATAAATGTGAAGTCTGCAAGACCCGGCACGATTGCAAGTCCGCCTCCGCACATACCGAAAATAGCTGTTACCTGCGGAATCACTCCGGATGCGAGTGCCTGTTTCTGATAAAGACTTCCAAATGCCTCAAGTGCATCTGTTGCTTCCTGAAGTCTTAATCCGGCACAATCGATCAGACCGATAACAGGTGCTCCCATCTTCATTGCCATATCATAGATCCGTGCGATCTTTTTCGCATGCATCTCTCCGATAGCTCCGCCGAGAACATCAGCATCCTGACTATATACATAGACAAGATTACCATCGATCACTCCGTATCCGGTAATAACACCGTCTGAAGGAGCCGCCTTCTCCTGCATATTGAAATCGGTACTTCTTGCTGTAACAGCACCACCAATTTCAACAAAGCTTCCCTCATCAAGCAATGTGGCAATACGTCTGCTTGCTGAGTTTCCTGTTGCATTGTAGCTCATATTCTAGCCCTCCATAGTTATAAAATATTTAAAATAAACCAAAATTTCTGCCTATTCTAGTATATACTAGCGTTCCCCAAATTTCAATTCTAAATTTGCGGAAACTGACAATTTTTTCACATAGAAAATTTGTATTTGTTGGGGTGATACGCTTAGAAGACATACAAATTCTTGGTGGCG
>ERZ791903.366-NODE-366-length-68089-cov-3.797645_pt1 | contig 68089 bp, 92 predicted proteins | sample MGYA00510148_ERZ791903 | MGnify/ENA primary metagenome ERZ791903 (study PRJEB30046, sample SAMN00792080) | human gut metagenome | study: EMG produced TPA metagenomics assembly of the A metagenome-wide association study of gut microbiota in type 2...
TTGCGAAAGTAGGTAGTCTCCGGGCTCTCCATAAAAGACAAACCTCTTGGACTTAGCTGTTCAAGAGGTTTTGTTTTTTCAGTCAGATTATTTCGCCTTTCTTTTATGGTTGATTTCGACGACAAATAATAAGCAGAAACCCTTAATGAAGGCGGATGAATATAAAATATTCTTTCGAATTTATCTTTGTAAAAACAAATAGATAAAATTCATCCAAAAATCTATCATTTTTCATAATAGGTGATAACCCTAATAATCTTTATAAAGTATCGACGCAAATTTGAATTTAGCGTATCTTCTTATCCGCAAATTTACAAACTTATACAAAGGAGATACGAATGGCTCAAGCCCCTGAGTTCAAATATGCACCGATGTTCCAAGTCGGGGAAGATACCACTGAGTATTATCGCCTTACTTCCGAACATGTCTCTCTCGGTAATTTTGAAGGTAAAGAGATCCTGAAAGTAACGCCTGAAGCATTGACGATGCTTATCGAACGTGCTTTCACCGACGTAAACTTCATGCTTCGCCGTTCTCACAATGAATGCGTTGCTAAGATTCTGAAGGATCCGGAATCTTCCGATAATGACAAATACGTCGCATTAACCATGCTGCGCAATGCCGAAATCTCTGCCAAGGGCATTCTGCCGATTTGCCAGGATACTGGTACAGCAATCGTTCACGGTGAAAAGGGTCAAAGAGTTTGGACTGATTTCTCCGATGAAGAAGCGATCAGCCGCGGTGTATATAACACTTATACCAAGAACGCTCTCCGTTATTCTCAAAACGCTCCCTTAACTCTCTATAAAGAAGTTAATACTCGCTGCAATCTTCCTGCTCAAATCGATATCGAAGCCACAGAAGGCGAAGAATATCGCTTCCTTTGCGTTGTTAAAGGCGGCGGCTCTGCCAACAAGTCTTATCTCTTCCAGAAGACGAAAGCAATCCTGAACCCGAAAGCTTTAATCCCCTTCCTTTATGAACAAATTAAGGGCCTCGGAACGGCTGCCTGCCCGCCTTATCACATCGCTATTGTTATCGGCGGAACCTCTGCAGAAAAAACAATGCTGACAGTCAAGCTTGCTTCGACTAAGTATTATGACAATCTGCCGACCACCGGCGATGAAACCGGCCGTGCCTTCCGCGATGTTGAACTCGAGAATAAACTGCTTGAACTTGCCAACAACATTGGTTTGGGCGCTCAGTTCGGCGGTAAATATCTTGCTCATGACGTTCGCGTTATTCGTTTGCCGCGTCACGGCGCAAGCTGCCCGATCGGTATCGGTGTCAGCTGCTCTGCAGACAGAAACGTTAAGTGCAAGATTAACCGCGAAGGTCTGTGGATCGAAAAACTGGATGACAAACCCGCCGAACTGATTCCTGAAGAATTTAGAAATATGGAAGAAGGCGAAACGGTTAAGATCGACCTGAATCAGCCGATGGAAAAGATTCGTGCAGAGCTCTCTAAGCACCCGGTTTCTACACGCGTTTCTCTTACCGGCAAGATCATCGTTGCTCGTGACATTGCACACGCCAAGCTGCAGGAACGTCTTGACAAGGGTGAACCCCTCCCGCAGTACATCAAAGATCATCCCGTTCTCTATGCAGGCCCTGCCAAGACACCGGAAGGCTATGCTTGCGGCTCTATGGGTCCGACAACTGCTAACCGTATGGATCCGTATGCTGATCCGTTTATGGCTGCCGGCGGCTCTTTCGTTATGATTGCTAAAGGCAACCGTACGGATGTTGTTACGGAAGCCTGCAAGAAACACGGCGGTTTCTACCTCGGAACCATCGGCGGTGTTGCTGCCGACCTTTCCGCTGAATCTATCCGCAGCATCAAGTGCATTGAGTACCCTGAGCTCGGTATGGAAGCTGTCTATGAAATCGATGTCGTCGACTTCCCGGCATTTATCTTGGTTGATGACAAGGGCAATGACTTCTTCAAGCAGCTCAAACCTCGTTTCCCTGTGAATCTTGACGCCTAAGAACTTCCAGTTCTAATTTTGGAAAACCCGGTGTTACGCATCGGGTTTTCTTTTCTCAGGCGAAAATCAAATTAAACTATTGTTCAGGAAGAAAACGGTCTTTTCCTCTAACCACCGAGAAGGGCCGACCTTAAAGATTAATAACTATATAGTGGATCGCATTCAGCGATCCGGAGTCCCAGGATGAATTCGGTTTTCCTAATTGTTATTGCAGCGATGATACTCATCGTTGTTCTTCTTCGTTTCAAAGTTCTTATCGGACCGGCAATTCTAAGCGGCGGTATGCTGATCTGGATTTTTGAATCGAGATCCTTCGAAAAACTTTGGGTTGCCTTTACAGAAACTTTGACAATGCAGCGAACTTGGGATTTGCTGCTTTGTCTGTATTTTGTAATGTGTCTCGAAGTGGAACTTCGTAAGAGCGGATCCCTCCACGGGATGGTTGTAACGCTGCGGAATATCTTTTCCAGCAACAAGGTTACGCTCGCCTTCATGCCGGCATTTTTAGGGCTTCTTCCGTCCTTGGGAGGCGCTCGCTTCTCTGCGCCGATTGTGCAGGAGGCCAGTGAAGGTATTGCTGTAGATGATGAAGAAAAAAGCGCGATCAATCTTTGGTTCCGTCACATTTTTGAGTTTTCCAATCCCTTGATGCCCGGTGTAATTCTTGCCTGCGGTATTGCGAATGTGACGATCGGCGATTTGATTGACCAGGTCGGCTGGGTCACGATCCTTTGTTTTATTTTGGGCTGGATCTTCTTAATTATTCCGTTGAAGATTACAGACCCGGAAAAAGCGACCAATACTCAGCATGACAGAACCATCGATTGGAAGAGTCTGGTTCTGGCTTTCGGTCCGATTGTCACGAGCTTCCTCTTAATTGTTGCCTTTAATGTTCAGGCTGCCCTTGCAATGGGCCTTGTGGTTGTAGCGTTTATTCCGCTTTATTTCTGGTTCAAGCGTCCGATTTCAGTGAAGAGCGTTTTCACGGAAAGTTTGGATAAAAAATTATTTTTCAATGTCGTCTGCATCCTTTATTTCATTCAGCTGCTGACCGTTATCGGTACGCTGGATGAAATCGTCAACGTCTTTAATAATTCAGCTTTGCCTCAGGCTGTTATTGTTGCCTGTCTGTCGTTTATTTTTGGAGTTATGACCGGGATGGGGCAAGGTTATATTGCGATCGTCATGCCGATTGTGGCTTTGATGGCCCCGGGCAATATTGTTCTCGTAGGTATCGCCATGGTTTACGGAATGGCCGGACAGATGGTAACTCCGACTCATCTGTGTATCTTAGTTACGGTGGAATACTTTAAGAGCCGTCTTTGGAAAACCATCGGGAAGTGCGGTGTGCTTTCTTTATTGATGATCTTGATTTTTTCGGCTTGGACATATTGGCGTTATTACCTCTAACTTTCCTCAGCCCAAACGCGGCCTTTTCTGATTTCATGGCTTTCGGTGAAAAAATCATACAATGAAGTTATAAACCTCAAAAAAAGAATTAATTTTTGCCGTTGCCATGAAGTTAGATAAGGATAATCTCGCCAAAATTCTTTCGCTTTGGCTGCATGTCGAAGCGTTAACGCCGTTCGACCTCGACAAAAATGATCTTATCGAACAGATGCCCGGGAGCCTAAACCAGCCCCGGTCCTCTCTTTTTACCTGGGATAACGAAGATACAACACAGCGGGACAGTCTGGAGATAGAGCTGAAGAAGCTTCCGAAAGAAGAAGACAGGACAGACTTTTTTCGGATGTTTACTGTTTGCATCGGCATTGTTAACCGCAACGAATTCATCGATCGGGCAGAGCATCTTCTTAGATCAAATCTCTTAGACATTTCTCAAGACTTATCAGACTTCAGCGCTGAAGAGCAAAGAACCGACGACCTCATTTGTCTCGGAGTCCTGCGTGCAAATCATTTCGGCAAAATCAGTATGGCAACGGTTGAGCCTTCCTATGCTTTGTGCGAGTTAGTCAACCTGACAAACAAACAGAAGGGCGCCGAGAGCTTTGAGTTTCTAACCGATGTTGCTCAGATTCTTCATACGTCGGCGGTCCGTCAACTTTCGCTTGATTCGGAAACTACAGCACAAAAAATCAACGAAAAAGATCGACAGTTTTATGGAATGCTTATCCATAACTTGAACCGTAAGGAATTGAAGCCGGATGAAACGCGAGGATACAAACTCATCAAGGATTTGAATCCTCCTCAAAACTTTCTCAATCCTAGAAAAATAGATGAACTCTGCAAGAATTGGCTCGAGAAAGCAGGTCTTGGCCCTTCTTACCGTATTTGGGTGGTCGTTAACTACTACGAGCGGCCGAAGCCTCTCTACTTCGACTTTATGAATTCTCCCTATATTGAATTTTTGGAGAAGATCAAAAAGCGTATCCAGACCGAGCCGCCCTCAAGGGTGCTGAGTCCTGTTTCAGAGAGATTCTTTTCTTTGGCTTACGACAATCCGGACAGAAACGATCTTTTGGCGAATCCAAAGAAGTTTTTGGAGATGGCGAATCCGGAAAGGATGATTTTCGGCCGTTGGCCCAGTGATATTAAAAATTATCTTGTCCCTTGCCAGCAGGTCGCTCTTTCAACGATGATTTGGGCTCCGCCCGTGGATCCGATTATCTCCGTAAACGGTCCTCCCGGTACCGGGAAAACTATGCTTTTAAAAGAGCTTCTGACGGAGATCGTGATCAATCGGGCTGCCGTGCTTGCTAATATCGAAGATATCGGAACAGCGTCCTTATTTGAAATGAAAGCAGGCTGGAGAGGAGAGCAGGTTCCCGTCCTTCTTAAAGACTATGTCGAGGACTATCCGATTATCGTTGCGTCGAACAACAATAATGCGGTGGAGAATATCACCAAAGAACTTCCGTTCGACTATGGATTCGATGAACCGTTTGAATACTTCTCGGGGCTCGCCAATAAATTAAACAGAAGTAAAGATGCGTGGGGACTGATTTCCGCTCCGTTAGGCAAGTCAGACAATTGGACTCGTCTTTGGAAAGCACTTTTCAGTAATTACAAAACACCGAAAGGAACAATTCCTTATCTCCAGCATGTCTTAGAAGAAGAGATTAAAAGCGAGGGAGGTGTCTCCGCTGTTCGGGCCAATTGGAAGAAAGAGACTCAGCGTTTTAAAGAACTTTACTGTGATGTCCATGAGCGCATTGTTTCAAAATTATCTGATTACAAGTCAGATGTAAAAAAATTTGCTAAGTCGGCAGAAGAAAAACCTGTCACTGCCCGATCTTTCCGGGATTCAGTGCTTCGAGCATTCGGATCCAAAAAAGGAGAATCAGAAGAAAATCCTTATGATTTCTCCGGGAGCATGAAAGAAAAGAATCACGCACGGCGCCTTTATACAGACGAGGAACTCGACAGAGCCAGGACGCGTTTATTTATTTCAGCATTAAAGCTTCATCGTTTGACCGTTTTGGCTAAGAAAAAAGATTTCATTGACGGTATTCGGGGTTCGATTACCGCGAATATGTACGATCTCGTTTCTCCTCACCGACTGTCGTTTCTCGGAACGCTGTCTTTCCTGATTCCGATCATTTCGACGACTTTTGCTTCTGCCGCATTCAGGTTTAATAATTTTCTTTCTTCCTCGCTGCCGTGGGTCATTGTGGATGAAGCCTCACAGGCGACACCTCAGTCAGCACTGCTGCTCATGCAGAAAGCGAAGCGGTTTTTGGTTGTCGGAGATCCGCTTCAGCTCACCCCGGTGGTGACGCTGCCGGAATCCCTATCGGAGCTTCTTTGCGGGAAGGACGACCTTCTGAGGAAATGGTCGCCTCATCTGCACAGTCTTCAGCAGTTAGCCGACGGTACAAATCCTTTCGGCGCATTTGTCGGGCCTGAAGAACATAAGATTTGGTCAGGACTGCCTCTGAGACTTCAGAGAAGAAGTTATCCTCCGATGTTCAATATCTGCAACAGAATAGCGTATTCGGGCCAGATGGTTCTTTCGCCGGAGATGAAGGTAGATAAAACTCCGGAAAGTTTTATCGAGAGCTTCTGGGCGGATGTCATTCCGTCTCGTCCGAGCCAGTCTAACTGCGTGCCTGAGGAAGTTGATGCGGCTGAGGAAGTGTTGAGCCGTATTGACGCACAAATTGCCATGAAGCATCTTCAGGGCGAAATTTTTGAGAAGAAATCAGTGCTGATTTGTACACCGTTCCGCACAGCTGCGGCAACCCTTCGAAAGAGGATTAAGAAAGCCGGTAATTGGCTTGAAGTAGAGCGTATCGGCACGGTCCATACATTACAGGGACGCCAAAGCGATATTGTGATTGTCGTTTTAGGTTCAAAGACGAATAAGGATGGGTTCGGCGCAAGAAATTGGGCGACATCTACACCTAATTTATTAAACGTCGCAGCCAGCCGTGCAAAAGAAACCGTGATTTTCATCGGAAACTACGAAGACTGGAAAGAACACAATTATGTTCCGACGATTATGGCCGAGCTGGAAGATTACGGCAAAGGACGTCTCAAACTTTCAGAAGTGCTGAATGCACCGGAAGGTAATAACTAAAGAGAATTTTTATGAATAAAGGCGTGATTTCCGTTTTAGTTGCCTATCTTATTTGGGGCTTGTATCCGTTTTATTTTCATGCAATGCAGCATGTAGCTCCGGCGGAGATTGTGGTCCATCGTGTTTTGTGGACGTTTGCGCTGCTTGCGGTTTATTTGTTTTGTTCGAGGCGATGGAGATGGATTCAGAAAGCCGTCACGGATAAGAGAACGGTGGCGGTATTTTTAATGTCGTCAGCGCTGATTACAGCCAACTGGTCTACTTATACCTACGCGATTGTCACCAATCAGACGCTGGAGGCTTCGCTCGGCTACTTTATGAATCCCTTGGTTTCGGTGCTTCTAGGAACAGTATTTCTAAAAGAGAAATTAAATAAAGCTCAGATGCTGGCGATCATCTTTGCGTGTGCCGGTGTGATGTGGGTGACCTTTAAACAAGGAGAATTCCCGGCTCTGGGTCTCACGCTGGCATTAACTTTCGGGTTTTACGGTCTCGTTCGCAAAATGGCACCCTTAGGGAGTCTGGAGGGGCTGACGCTGGAGACGGCGTTTGCTTTTCCGGTAGCGCTGTTAGCAACTTTTTACTTTGCGGGAAACGGAGATTTGACCTTCGTCAACGGTACCGGCTGGGATAAATTCTGGCTGATTGCCGCCGGTCCGATTACCACGATTCCTCTTATCTTGTTCGCGTATGGATTAAAGCAAGTTCGGTATTCAACCGTCGGTTTTATTCAATACCTGAGTCCTACGATGGTGTTTTTTATCGGGTTGTTCTTTTTTGGGGAAGAATTGCAGGTTGACCGCTTAATTGGATTTATCCTTATATGGGCCGGCGTTCTGATTTTCGTCGGAGAGAATTTTTTCCGCAGTCATTCCGGATATCGTCCCGAACTTAACCAACTGTCAAAATGACTCTATCTGATTGTTTTGCACTTTTTGTAAAGTTTTTCTTTCTGCTGACGCCGCCTTTTGTGATGTCTGCCTTCTTGTCAGTAACTAAGGACAACACAATTCAGGAAAGAAATACGTTAGCGATTTGGATCACGCTGTGGATTTTGATTATCAGCGGTGTGCTTCTCTTCTTCGGCGGGTTTATTTTCAAGATTTTCGGCATTACGCTGGATGCGTTTCGAATCGGTACCGGTGCACTTCTGTTTTTAACAGCAGTTTCTTTGGTCAGAGGCGACTCCATTCGCGTTCCGTCCGGAGACTCCGTCCAGTCACTGGCGGTTGTGCCGATGGCGATTCCTATTACTTTAGGGCCGGCCTCCATCGGTGTGCTGATGGTTTACGGCGGTGAAATTAAAACGGGACTGGGTTTTTTCCTGGCATATCTTTCCATCAGTGCGGCCGTCATCTGTGTCGGGGCGCTCCTGTTGGTTTCCAACTATATTCAGAAAGCCATCGGAAAGAACGGATTAGTTGTGCTAAGCAAACTCACCGGTTTGATTCTTGCAGCTTTATCTGCCCAAATGATTTTTGAAGGCGCAGATGCATTCCTTTTGCAGACACTGGAAAAATTGAAATGAAAGCTCTCGAGAGCATAAATCGGCAGTTCTGAGCTTTCTCACTGCTCAAATAGAAAAACGGTCGTGTTCCGGAAGAGGAACACGACCGTTTGACTTACTTCAAGTCAAATCCGTTAGATGGATTCAGGCTCCATCTTGATTGCACCGCAGGGGCATTCGCTGGAGCAAACGCCGCAGCCTTTGCAGTAGTCGTAATTGAAGATGTAGGGAACGTTGTCGTCACCCGTCTTAATCACGGCGTTATCAGGGCACACACCGTAGCAGTTATCGCACTGCAGACAATTGCCGCAGGACATGCAGCGGCGAGCTTCAAACAGAGCGTTTTCTTCCGTTAGGCCGTGCTGAACTTCATCGAAGGTGCTCTGACGGCGGACGAGGTCGAGCATCGGACGAACCGTCTTGGGTGCGTCGGAGTAGTACCAGGTATTGAGACTTTCGAAGGTAGCAATTTCTTTCTTCGGATGATCAATCGGTTCTTTGCCTTTCAGGTAGCAGTCAATACCGTAGGCAGCTTTATAGCCGTGACCGATGGCGACAGTGACGTTTCTGTCTCCGGGAACCATGTCGCCTCCGGCGTAAATGCCGGGGACACCGGTTCTCATGAAGCGATCAACTTTAACAACGCCTTTTTCGATGTCGAGTCCGGGGATCTTATCGATGAGGCTCTGGTCGACGTTTTGACCGAGGGCCAGAACAACGGTATCAGCCTCGACGGTTTCGAATTCGCCGGTAGGCTGAGGATTGCCGTTCTCATCGAGTTCCATTTTCTCGATGCGGATTTCCTTCGGATTTTCTGCTTCCGTAATGGTGGAGAGCCATTTCACGGAAACGCCTTCCTGCAGCGCTTCTTCTACTTCGAAGTCATGAGCCGGCATCTTTTCGCGGGTACGGCGGTAGATGATCAAAGGTTCGGCACCCATACGTTTCGCGGAGCGGGCAACGTCGATGGCCGTATTGCCGCCGCCGTAGACCACCACTTTACGGCCGAGCAGAGGCTCTGCTTCACCTTCCATGGAGCGGAGAACGGATACAGCGTCAAGCATGTGTTTGGCGTCGCCGCCCGGGATATAGGCGTTCTTTGCCATTCCAGCGCCGACTGCGAGGAAGACGGCATCATATCCATGAGCCTTCTGTTCTTCTTTGATGTCTTTGACGGTTGTGTTTAGTTCGAGTTTGACGCCGAGATCAAGAATTCTGGCGATTTCCTGATCGAGCACTCGGCGGGGCAGGCGGTACTTAGGAATACCGTAGCGCATCATGCCGCCGGCCTCAGCACTGCCCTCTTTGATCGTGACATCATGGCCCTTGAGCGCGAGCTGATAAGCGGCGGAAAGGCCGGCGGGGCCGGAGCCCACGATCAAGACTTTCTTACCTGTCTTCTGTTCGGGTTTGACGAACTTGTAGCCGTTTTCCAAAGCGTTGTCGCCGAGGAAGCGTTCGACAGAGTTAATGCCGACAGAAGCATCCAGCTTGCCGCGGTTGCAGGCGCCTTCACAGGTGTGGTAGCAGACGCGGCCCATGCAGGAGGGCAGAGGATTGCGTTTGGTTAAATGACGCCAGGCTTTTTCGTAATTGCCGCTTTCGGCGTAGAAAAGCCAGCCCTGAATATCTTCTCCGGCAGGACACTGATGGTTGCAGGGAGGAAGCTTGTGGACATAGGTCGGACGAAGCGTTCTCCAAGAGCCGGTACGGTTCTCCAAGGAGGTACCGACATCTAATGTGATAGCAAAAGGTTTTTTCATGGGATTTAATCCTTAAACTTTGTCGGCTCGTTCATCAGCCTGGACAGACGGCGGAATAATTTCAGGTTCTTCTTCGCCGAGAAGGCCGAATCTTCTGATATTTCTTTGGGCGATCGCCTGAATACGAGCGAAGGCATCGGCGTCACCCTTCGGTCCGAAGAGGTGAGCGTAGCGCTTCTGGAGTTTCATGTAATTTTCAACCGGCTGGAGCTGGCGAATCTTAGTGACTTTGGTGATCTCGCCGTATTCAGATTCGAATACCGGGAAGAGACCGGTTTCAACAGCTAAGCGAGCCAGTTTGACGGTGTCGGCCGATTTGGCTCCCCAGCCGAGCGGGCATGGGACCAAGATGTGGATATAGCGGGCACCGTGGAAAGTCATGGCTTTGGCAACTTTTCTTTCCAAGTCTCTTAAGTCAGCAATTGTGGCGGTGGCAACGTAAGGGATGCCGTGAGCCATGGCGATCAGAGGAACGTCTTTGCCCTGACCGAAGGCGTTGCCGGGGTGCTTGCCGACAATCTGTGTGGTTGCCGTGCGGACTGCCGGAGGCGTAGCGGACGAACGCTGAACGCCCGTGTTCATATAGCCCTCGTTGTCGTAGCAGATGTAAAGAACGTCGTCGTTTCTTTCGAACATACCGGACAAGCAGCCGAAACCGATATCAGTTGTACCGCCGTCGCCGCCCTGGGCAATCACACGAACCAGCGGTTTGCCGGATTTTTTGGCTTTGACGCGTGCAACCGCGGCCATACCGGATCCGACAGCAGCCGTATTGCCGAAAAGGGAATGGAACCAGGGAAGCTGCCAGCTGGTTTCCGGATAAGGTGTGGAGAAAACTTCCAGACAGCCGGTGGCGTTGGCAGCGATTAAGCGGCCTTCCGTCGCGCGCATGGCTGCGTCCACCGCGTAGCGGGCACCCAAGGCTTCGCCGCAGCCCTGGCAAGCTCTGTGGCCGGAGTTCAAAGAGTTATATCTTTCGATATTGGCTTGTCCGCTTCTCTGGTCAGGCTGGAGAAGTCGGTTGCCGACCGTGAAAGTACCGGTCTGATAAAACTTAATCTGATGTTCGCTCATGGCTTAGAGATCTCCTTTGTGAAGGTCGGCAACGGCCTTAACAATGGCTTCGGCCATCGGGCCGGAGTGGCGTTCTTCTTGTTCGTGCTTCAGCTGGTCCTCAACGACTTTTTTATCGAGATCCAGGAATGTGAGTTCCGGAAGTTCACCTTTAAGCGCAGCGTCGAAGGCCTTGTGCAGGCTGCGTTTCGTGATGGCGCGGCCGCCGAGGCCGGAGATGACACAGCAGATGTCGAGGTCGGAGAGTTTACGAGTTGAACGGATGACATCGTCCGTGACAACACCACCGATACCGACCTGAAGAGAACGGTCAATCACGACCGCTGTCTTGGCGCCTTGGAGGGCAGCAAAAACTTCTGCGGCAGGGAAGGGACGATAAGATTTAATGCCGAGGAGTCCGACTTTCTTTCCGTCTTCGTGCATCTCGTCGATCACGTCTTTAATTGTGCCGATGACCGAGCCCAAGGCGACGACCATGACTTCAGCATCTTCTGCACGGTAGAGGTCAATCAGGCCGCCGCTCTTGCGGCCGATGATTTCTTTGTACTCTTCGGCGACTCTGTCGATCACGCCGAGCGCCTGCAGATGATGGGCATGAGCAAGGTAACGAACTTCGGTAAACGCTTCGGGACCGACCATCGCGCCGATAGAAACCGGCTGCTCCGGATCCAAGCTTTGGCGCGGATCGTAAGGAGGAAGGAATTGGTCAACTTGCTCCTGAGAAGGAATATCCATTCTTTCGAAAGCATGCGTCAGAACGAAGCCGTCCATACAGACCATGACCGGCAAAGAGAGTTCTTCGGCGATCTTGAAAGCCTGAATATGGAGGTCAACGGCTTCCTGGTTGTCTTCAGCAAAGAGCTGAATCCAGCCGCAGTCACGCTGACTCATGGAATCGGAGTGGTCATTCCAAATGTTAATCGGGGCACCGATAGCGCGGGAGGCAACGGTCATGACGATCGGAAGACCAAGGCCGGAGGCGTTGTAAACTGCTTCAGCCATATAAAGCAGACCCTGGGAAGCAGTGGCTGTGTAGGCACGGCCGCCGGCGACGGATCCGCCGATAGCCACGCTCATCGCTGCGAATTCACTTTCAACGTTTAAGAATTCGCAATTTTCAAGCGTTCCTTTTTTGACCATAGCGCCGAGGTTTTCGACGATATGCGTCTGAGGAGAAATCGGGTAGGCGCAGATGATTTCAGGGCGGCAAAGTGCCACAGCCTCAGCGACGCCTAAAGAGCCTTCAATTTGTTTGAGCATTGGGGCGATCCTTTATAAACGATTCTTAGCTTCTAAAACAAAGGAGTAAGCATCCGCTGCAACGTCGGCGTTAGCTTGAGCCACTTTTCCTTTGTAGCGTGTTTGGAAAGCCTGCTGGACGCTTTCGAGTTTGAGTTTGCCGGTCAGAGCGGCAAAGCCTGCAAGCATAGCGGCTCCCGGGAGGGGACGGCCGATGCGGGCTAAGGCGAATTTAGTCGCGGGCAGCGTAATGACGTGTCCCTTAGGCAGGCGGTTAACCAAGTCTTCCAGACCGAGATCTTCAGGTGACTGGGAGCTGTTCAGAAGAACATAGGCATTTTCTGTGAGGCCGGAGAAGACGTTTACGCTTTCAAGCAGAGTGCGGTCCTGAATAAGAACAGCATCGGGTTCCATGATCGGCTCACGAAGACGAATCGGCTTGTCGCTGACGCGGGCGAAAGCGACAACCGGTGCTCCGGTACGTTCACTGCCGAAACTTGGAAAAGCTTGAGCGTAATGACCTTCGGTAAAGGCTGCGAGCGACAGCATTTCTGCTGAAGTCACGACACCCTGACCGCCGCGGCCGTGTAATCTGATTTGGAACACTGTTATCTTCCTTTTTTATAAATTGTTAGGCAATCGACAAAGCAACGAGCGCTTCTGTCGCATTAAATTTGATTCTTCCGTCAACTGCGATAGGCTCGCCGTCCTTATCACTGATCATTAACGGGTTGATATCGAGTTCATCGATGAAAGCAAAATCTTCAACGAGCTGAGACAAACGAAGTAATGTCTCTTCGACCTTGTTCATCTGTGCAGGAACTGCCCCTCGGGCTCCGGCGAGAAGTTTATAGGCTTTTACAGAGCGGATCATGTCGGAGGCATCCTCGACGGTGAGAGGCGCGAGACGGAAGGTGACGTCTTTCATGACTTCAACAAATACGCCGCCTAATCCGAACATCATCATCTGGCCGTACTGAGGATCCTTGGCGCAGCCGCAGACCATCTCACGGTCGCTCTTGACCATTTCCTGGATAATGACGCCTTCAAAGCCGTCCATAAGACCTTTTTCCGTGAGTTTATTCACGAGATCTGCAAATTCAGCACGGAGCTGAGCTGCGTCCTTGATACCTACACGCACACCGCCGACGTCGGTTTTATGAGAAATTTTCTTGGAGTTAAGCTTCATTACAACCGGGTAACCGATCTTGTCGGCTAAAGCGACGGCTTCATCGGCATTTTTGGCTTCGCCGTCTCTGCAGACCCGGATGCCGTAAGCAGCGAGAACCTGGAGAGACTCGCCGGTTGTGAGCTGCACGCGATTATCAGCAGCGGCCTGCTTGAAGACAGCTTCGACGGCTTCGGTGTCAACAGAAAAGCGGGGTGCAGGGGTTTCGGTGCGTTCGCGCCAGAGACGCTGCTGATTCAAACGAGCCAAACCTTCCACAGCCTGTTCGGCAAACATGAAGAAAGGAACGTTAACCTCTGTCTCGGAAAGGTGTGCAAAGAATTCATTCTTTGTCATGAAGACGCCGACGATAGGTTTGTCGGGATGAGCGGTGCGGATTTCCATGACGGCTTTGGCGACATCAATATCTTTAAGACCGAGGAAGGGCAGATAAATGACGACGACCATATCGACGCCGTCGTCAGCGAGTACCGTTTCCAATGTCTTTTTATAGTGTTCCAGCGGAGCTGACGCGATCATGTCGACCGGATTCTTAACGGAGGCTGCTGCCGGCAGGAAGGAGCGAAGAGCTTCTTTGGTCTGATCAGAAAGCTGTGCCATTTCCATTCCGTGCTCGCAAACCGCGTCGGTGGCCATAATTCCGGGACCGCCGGAATTGGTCACGATCGCGACTCGGTTACCGTTAGGAATCGGGCAGTGACTGAACACTTTTGCAGTGTTAAAGAGGTCCTGGAGAGAAAACTCGCGGATTACTCCAGACTGTTTGAGTAATGCATCGGCCGCTTTATCGGCGCCGGCTAACGAACCGGTGTGAGACGAAGCGGCAGAGGCCCCGGCCGCGCTCCGGCCGGCTTTCAGCGCAATGATCGGTTTTTTCTTGGTCGTGCGGGAAGCCAGGGTGCGGAAGCGTTTTGGGTCGGCGATAGATTCCATATAGAGAAGAATCTGTTTGACGTCGTCGACATTTTCCCAGTACTCGATCGCGGAATCAGCGTTGACATCGGCCTGGTTGCCGATAGAAATAAATTGAGCGAAACCTAAATTTAAATCCTGCAGGATGTTCAGGATACCGCCGCCCAAAGCGCCGGACTGGGAGACGAAGCCGATATCACCGCGAACGGGCAGAGATTCGGCAAAGCAGGCATCGAGTCTGAATTTCGGATCTGTGTTGACAACGCCGAGGCAGTTCGGTCCGACGCAAGTCATGTCGTATTCGCGAATCTTGGCTACGAGCTCAGCTTCGAGTTCGGCGCCGGCGGCCCCGGTTTCCTTAAATCCGGCGCTGATAACAACGATGCCTTTGATTTCCTTCTGATGACACTGATCAATCGCGGAGAGTACGTATTTAGCGTTGATGACGATAACTGCCATATCGATCTCTTCCGGGACTTCCAAGACGGAAGGGTAGGCAGTCATGCCCTGAATTTCAGAGTCTTTAGGATTAATCGGAAAAATTTTACCGGTAAAGCCGTACTCAACGAGCCGCTTCATGATGTCGGAACCGATGGTGTGCTCTTTATTGGATGCACCGATGACAGCCAGGCTGCGAGGGCACATGATTTTATCCAGATATGACATAAATTCTTTTCCTTAGTAATTCTTGGGAGTCTTTAAATTTCGACTGTATCCGCCATTTTATTGAAAATAATCCGTGGGTTCAGTAAGTTTTCATATTGTGCAACGACTGTTCACTCAATGAGATATGTACTTTTAAATTTCAGATGTCGGTTGTAACTATTTGAATAAAAATAAAGAAATATTAAAAATTCATCATCCGATATTTGCATATAGCGAAATATCTCAGAAATTCAAACAGTTAACTATTCTTCACCTTATTTCCAACGTTAACAAATTTTTTCCTAAAAACTGTAGTTTTGACAGGAAAACCGCACAAATAGCTTCTTTTTAGAAGGTTCAGGAGTCAGAAGTTTAGGAGTTCCCGGAGTCGGGTGGTGAAGGAAGCAATTCGAGCCACAGATTCGTTATTTCAGACGGTCCCGCAAATTGGCAGAAAAGCGAGAAATTATTTCTGTTTTCTGCTTTCCTACGGAAACCTATAACACTTGGATTTTTAAAGAAAAAATTAAAATCCCGACAGAGGTTATTTTGTGTAAAAGAGACTTGCTTTTCCCGAAACTAATCGGTATATTGCTCGGACTTCTTTAGGAGGGTAAAAAATGGAAAAAGGAAAAAGAGAGCAGAAAGATAAAGCAAAGATCATCGCTGTGTCCTCCGTTATGTCTATCATCGGAAGCGGCGCGATTCTTCTTGCTGCTCAATTCTTCATGATGTGAAGGGGCTGCAACGGCCCCTCCGTAAAACAAAAAATCCTCGGCGTGTACCGAGGATTTTTTGTTACCGCTCAGTATGTCCTTTATGGCAGACAGAGCAGGGGACGTCTGCAGTTTTCAATGCTGAGTGCTGCGGATTTGAAGCAGCCAGCCGTTCTTTTCCTCCGTGACAGGCAGCGCATTTGTTGTAATCGGCCATCGGCATGGTCGTATGACAGCCTTCGCAGTTAATGCCTTTAACTTGATGGTTTTGAGCGATCGTTGCTGAAAAAGCGACCGAACTAAACAAGACCAAAAGGCTGATGAAAGACAGATAGAGCGCTTTCATAGGATCAAGCCTTGTAGTCAGGAATGACAACCATAGAGCGATTGATATCTTTAACGGTTTGGGCACCTGTCAGAACCATGGCAACAGCGAGTTCATTCTTTATTTTATTTGCAAACAAAGCAACGCCGTCGGCTAAGCCACCGTGTGCAGCGCGGACGAAGTGACGTCCTGCCAGCGTGCAGTCGGCACCGATAGCGACGTATTTTTCAACGTCTGTTCCGCGGGCCAGCGTACCGTCGACCATGACGAAGCAGCGTCCGTTGACTTTGTCGACGATGCGGGGAAGCACAGCAGCTGTTCCCGGGGTGTCGGCAAGCGTTCTTCCTCCGTGGTTGGAAACCACGATACCTGCGGCGCCGGCGTTAATGCAGAGTTCTGCTTCGTCCGGCGTCATGATGCCTTTGAAGAGAAGAGGAAGTTTAGATGCTTTGACTAATTCTTTTAACTGTTCAAATGTTTTCGGTTCGACCGTTTGGCCCTTGGTGGCCCGAGCTGCGCGTCCGGCGCTGTCCAAGTCAATGGTAAGTGCAATGATTCCGGCTTCTTCTGCCAAACGCATTCTTTCAATGATGTCTTTTTGAAGTCTGGGCTTCAAACCAACAATTGCCTTGTATCCGTGTTCTTTCAGAGTCTGAAGACGTTTTTCATAAACAGGCAGAGGGTCTCCGATACCGTCGGCGACCGCACCCAATGTTCCAGCCTTGTTGCAGCCGCCGCAAATGGCGTTAACAAACTCTTCCTCGGTCAATTTGCCGCCCATGTTGTAGGTCGTGCCGCCTGTCGGTGCAGCAATAACCGGCATGGAGATTTTTGTTCCAAAGAAATCAATAGACGTATCCGGAACATGAACGCCGTGTACAACGCGTGAGTTCAGCTGTACGGCAGCTAAAGAATCGTAGTTGGCTTGGAAGCCGCGGGAAGCACCCATACCGCCGAAGCCTGGTACTTGGCCGACGCAGGGGCCGCGCCCGTTGCATTCGGGGCAGACATAGCAGCGCGGAATCATCATTTCACGAGCACGGTTTCTGACTTCTTCATATGTCATCTTTCCGGTTAAAGGACGGATTGTCGGAGCAGAAGGCTGTTGTGCAAAAGATGCTGAGGATGCTCCGAGTGCTGCAGCTGCTAGAGAGGCTGCAGAGCCTTTCAGAAGGTTGCGCCGAGAGAAAAATATATTTCTTGTTTCCATAATTGTCTCCTTGGTATGAAGTTAGAAATAACTTAAGACAATCGAATTATATACAAAAGTTCATAATTGAATCGTTTCTAAATAGAGCTGTGGTAATAATACTAAGTATGATCGTGTATTTTTAGTATTTAATTCAACTGGTTTTCTCTATTGTTTAGGCTGATTCTCCATATCAACGGTCTTTGGAGAAGTAAAATGAATGCATAAAAAAGGCGGAAGAGATATGAAATCTAGGTTATTTAATATTCGATTGAGTTTTGAAATCACTGAAAATAAATCGGAGGAGTTTTTTCTACTCAAAAATGACCTAATCAGCCTTCTTGATGCCATTCAAAGGACCGGATCAATCAAGGCGGCAGCCGAGGTGCTTGGTTATTCCTTCCGACATATTTGGAACGAATTGAATAAATGGGAAGACGAACTTGGCCAACCTTTGGTGATTCGATCTCGCGGGAAGAATGCTGAGCTTTCTCCTTTGGCTGAACAGCTTCTATGGACTAACAAAGAAGTAGAGGCTAAATACAAAGAACAGATCATTGAACTCCAATCCGGAATTTCTTATTCATTCCGAAAAGCTTTTAACTCTGCCTGGGATCCTATTGTTATTGAAGGCTGCGCGGACTCGGCTCTAAATCTTTTAAGACGTACGACTGACTGCGAAATTGAATTGAACTTCACAACCAGCCGAAAAGGTTTAGAAGCATTGCGGGGAGGAAAGTGCGAATTAGCAGGATTCAACTTCCCCAAGTCATCCAGCAACAACAGTAAGGCTTTCGAAACGTTCGGTCATTTGCTCACGGAAAATAACCGACTTATTTTCTTTGCTACAAGACTGCAAGGACTTGCAGTGGCTCCGAATAATCCGAAAAAAATCTATTCCATATTAGATATTGCTTCTCGGAAAGCTAGGTTTATAAATCGAAGAGAAGGAACGGGCACTCGGATTCTTTTTGATCAAATGTTAGATGTGTTGGCTGTAAAACCCGAAGAAATCGAGGGGTATAACGACATATCAGACACACAGTTCTTTACGGCGGTTCAAATCGCTGCCGGGAAAGTGGATGTAGGTTTGTGTACAGCCAACGTTGCTAAAGAAAACGGTTTGGAATTCATTCCATTAGCAAAAGAGGTCTATTACCTTGCTGCTGACCCAAAATTTTTAGAGACACAAAAAGCAAAGAAATTCCTCCAGTTCCTCCGAAGTTATGATTGGTCAGAGCACAAGGAGCAGCTTGAAGGGTATGACTTTAGCGGTACCGGTGAAGTTTTTAAGGTTTCGGATGTTTTTCCATCAGAAGGAAACTAAGGAGGCCGGAAGGCTTCTGTTTTTTCCGAAAACATAAAACCTTAATTTCGATTAGAATTCCGTGCGTCGGCTCCATAGTTGAATGGATACAACGTGGTCCTCCTAAGACTGAAGTGCAGGTTCGATTCCTGCTGGAGCCGCCACTCTCAAAATCTCAGGCGTCCTCTAACGACCTCGTAAGACCATAAAAATTCAATAAATCAAAGAGTTGAGGTATCTTACCCGTTGGATTTTAGACCTCTGGCGACTACGCTAGACAGCCTACAATAGTTAAATGTTTGGTACACATGGTGGTACACTTTCCCAAAATTTCTTACTTTGTGTACCACAACCATGGCAAAGCTCCGTACCACCGACGTTCTCAAGCTCTCCGACGGCTTCCACGCTGACGAGAACGGTCTCTATTTATATGTGCGTGGAAACTCTCGAACTTGGGTCTACCGAGGGACTGTAAGAGGAAAGAGAGTTAAACGCGGTTTAGGTTCTGCCAAACTCATTTCCCTTGCCCAAGCCCGACAAAAAGTTTTAGAGATTAAGCAGGCAGGTGTTCAGGAAATTGTAAAAAAAGTTAAATTCAAAGATTTCTACTTGGAAGCAATAGACCATCTTGCGAAGATCAAACAGTGGAAGAATGCCAAGTCTCGCCCTCAATGGATCAGCTCTATCGAGGCCTACGTCGTCCCTATTATTGGAAACATGGCACTCGAAGACATCGAGACGAAAGACATCCGTGCCGTCATAGACCCGATCTTCTTTACCAAGACGGATACTGCCTCCCGCATTATTGGAAGACTGAGAATTATTCTTGACTACGCCCAAGTGTGTGGGCACCGCAGCGGGCCCAATCCGGCTCTTTGGGTAGGGAACCTAGATCAGTTCTTTCCTTCCAAAGCTAGGACGCTAAGAGTCCAACACCACAAGTCCGTCCCTTGGAGAGACTTGCCAAACGTATTCAAAGCTCTTTGGAGTCTCGGAACTGTCGGTTCGTTGTGTGTGATGTTTGGTACCCTGACTGCTTGCAGGGTACAGGAATTTGCGTTGGCTGAGTGGTCGGAGATTGACCGTAAGACGATGATATGGACGATGCCCGCCGGGCGAAGGAAAGACCAGAAGCTCTTTCCTCACAGAGTGCCATTAAACGACAAACTCTTAATGATCCTCGACAGGCTTCCAACGAGAGAAGGTTATTTGTTTCCTTCGTTAGACAAGTCATCTCATATTAGTAAAGAGACTCCACGAAAGACCCTGAAAGACTTAGGACTCGATGTGACGATGCACGGGATGCGCTCTTCCTTCAGGGACTGGTCCGCCGAAACGGACCGGAACTACGTGGCAAGTGAGAAAGCGCTCTCTCATGCAGTGGGAACTGAAGTGACCCAAGCCTACCTTAGAACAGATATGCTGGAGAAGCGCCGAGGGATTATGCAGGCTTGGGCCGATTGGTGTTTCAGTGAAATATGTCGTTACTGACGACATAAAAGAAAAATGTGTCGATGTTTTTGAGTTTCATCGACACATCCCGATCAAAGGGAAGCTAAGCGCTCAGCGGCGTTTTTCTTGGCAACGAGCTTGCGGCAAATGCCTTCGAGAAGAGCGTTAATGTCTTCTTCCAAATAGAGCTTGTCTTTACCAAAACCCATCGTACCGATAATCTTGCCTTCGTCTTCCAACTTCTTCAGCGTTGTCAGCGAGATGTGGAGCATCTCCAACGCTTCCTTTCTTGTGACAAGCTTCTTAGGCATGTTATTTCCTCTCTAAGCGTTCAATTTCAAAGTTCACGACGGTCTCTAAGTTCTGCCAGAAGGTCTTTGGCTGGTCGCCCGGATCGTCGTGGGGCCAATGGTCGCTAAGGTCAACGCCGGGATAGTAGGCGGCGCGGATCAGATCGTTGTCGATGTTCTCGCAGAATGCTATGAAAAGGCTGACGTCTAAGATCGACATATTGTCTCGGTCGTTGAGGTACCACATGGCCTTTTTGAGGTCGATCAGTTTGGACTCTTTCTCGGTCTTTCCCGGATAGAGCTTCTTGCCTGCACGAAGAATGTACTTCAGAGCGTTGCCCTGCGGGTACATGAGGTTTCGGAAAACCATGTGAGGTTCAATCCAGAAACGATTTTCAACGTAGTGCTTCGGGTGATTAACTTCGTCGTATTTTTCCACGGCTGTTCTCCTTAATAAGTGACTTCATGTTCTTTGATGTAGCGATCAAGTCTTTCCATCTGAGGAACTGGCTTTGGAGCATGAACAGGTGTAATAAGTGCTGGCTTCAGGTCTCCGAGCATTGCCACAAAGTCCTTAAAGTCGTTAACGGGGATAGCCCTTTCAAAGCTATAAGGCCCATCGGTTCTGAGGGAGAGTGTGACCTCCCCGGTCCCTGCTTGAGCTGCAATGGTCAGTTCAACGTCGTCTAGCGTTAAGACGATTGCTTTTCTTGCCGGCATTTCATTTCCTTTAAAAGTAATGGGATTGCTTCATAAAGTTCTTCGAGCTGCTCTGCGGTTAAGTAGACGAATTGAGAAGCGAAACAAGACTTTCCTCCGTCTACATCGACCACGAAGAGGTCAGGCTCATAAAGTACGCTCTTCCTCTTGTCGGGGTTCGGGATGAAGATGGAGAACGATCCTTCCTCTTCATATTTGCTGGAATCTTTCCAGCTGAAAAAATCATTCGAGTCTGTCATCTCTCCTCCTTAACAGAGCATCTACCTCAGCTCGATGCTTTGCTTTTTCTGCTTTGCGTTTTGCTGCGTAAGCTTTTTCTTCCTCAATTCGTTCCAGCTGACGTTTGACTTTTTCTTCCATAAACTTGTCGATGTCTTTTTTGAACTCCGGAGTTTGAGAAGCGAAGTATTCAAACTGCTTGGCAAGGATGAAAACATCAGCCATTTCCTTAGTGGCTAATCTAAAAGCCGTACTCCACTTGGCGTCAAAGTATTTGTCGGCATCCTGATGTTCATGCGAAAGCTCTGAATAAACAATGCATTTATGGACAGCAGCTGAGAGCTCAGCAGCTTCTTCGGCAAACTTAATCATCTGCACGTTCGGGCCGTAATGCTTGGCGATGGTTTCAATATCAGTTTTTAGTTTCGAGTCCATGTTTGTAACCTTTGAAAAATTCGCCGACGTAAGGGGCTCCGAGTTCTACGAGTTTGTCGGCACGGAGCTCGTAGATATGTCCGTTGCTTTTGCTTTCTCTGGCATGGCGGGTAACCAGTCCGGATTCAACCAGTTGTTGCACCGCTCTGCTGAAGGTTTGTCTGGGAAAATTTCCTCTTGCCACCAACTGCCCGGCAGATACTCTCATTTGAAGGTTCACCGAGTAGAGAAAGAAGAAAAGCAAAATTCTTGTACTTGGAGAAAAGGGTGCCTCACTTAGACACCACTCTGGTAATGTGTTGATGACTGTCATTTAAAAGCCTTGGTACATGCGGATGGCCGTGAGCCCGCTTGGCAGAAGGGCCGTTAGCGCAAAAAGCCCAAGTGCCCAGAAAAACGCTATGGTTACTGCTCTTTTCTGGCTAGATGACGTAGCGTCAGCGGAACCGGCGATTGAGATAACAAGAAAGAAAGCCGCCACAGCGCACAAACAAATTCTGATTGCAGAAGCGCTTCCCGCGTAATAAGCGAGCCACCAAGGAAGATTGATTTCTGTCATGTCATTCTCCTTTAGTTTTTCAGTACCATTTCAACAAGGCGCTTCCACGTTTCTTCAGAAACGTCTTTGATTTCATAAGTGCGCTTGCGGGTCTCAACTATCAGAATCTCCTCTTCTTTCCATTCAATGGCTTCTATATCGTCGCTATTGAATATGAAGTTTTTGATTCGAATTATGTTTTTCATCTTTTCCTCCTAAACTGCCACGGGGGCTATGATTGCTGGGTGGTGCATGTAGTTGTAGACAGTGATGTCTTCGAACTCGTAGTCCCACGGATACTCGTGCTGACGGCCGAACTGAATAAACGCTTGCTGCGGGTAGGGAGAGCGGGAAAGCTGGAGCTTTACCTGCTCGATGTGGTTCTCATAGATGTGAACGTCGCCGCCCGTCCATACGAACTCACCCGGCAAAACACCGAGGCAGTCGGCAAAGATCATCGTCAGCAGTGCGTAGGACGTGATGTTGAAGGGAAGGCCAAGGAAAGCGTCGCAGCTTCTTTGGTAGAGTTGGCAGGAAAGCTCCTCGTTGTTGTTCAAGTAAAACTGGAACAAGCAGTGACATGGCGGCAGCGCCATCTGCGGCAGCTGAAGAGGGTTCCACGCCACAACCAAGTGACGGCGGGATGTCGGGTTTGTCTTAAGACTGTTAAACACTCGCCGGATCTGGTCGACAGACTCTGTCATAGAAAACTTTGGTCTTTCATCCTCGTCGTAATACATACCGTAGCGCAGGACTTCGCCCGTCTTGATCTTTCCTTTTTTAGTACAGACCGTGGCAACCGTCCCGGTAGCAGAGAACTCACGCCACTGAGAACCGTAGATCGGTCCGAGGTCTCCGTCCTCACGGGCCCACTCATCCCAGATAGTGACTCCTCTTTCTTTAAGGTACTCGTTGTTGGTCTTTCCCTTGAGCATCCAGAGAAGTTCGTGGATGACGGACTTCAGATGAACGCGCTTCGTGGTAACAATCGGGAGATACTTGCGCATATCAAAGCGCATTTGGTAGCCGAAGATGGCTCGGGTGCCGACGCCTGTGCGGTCGTCTCTGTGTTCACCTTCCTTTAGGATTTTGTCTAAGAGTTCTAAGTATTGTTTCATTTGGATTCCTTAAAGTGCGAGGGGAGAGATTCGAACTCTCAATTTCCAAGCGGATTGCGGATTTCGAAGTCGCTCCATGACCTTGGTGTTTCGCCGTCCTAACAGCCCTCGCTTAAATTCCCAAGCCGGAGAATGGAGAAGGATTCTGGTTTCGCTTCATCTCGTCGATGGTCTTTTGAATCCTCGCCAAATCTGCCTTTCTGCGGCGGAGTCTTTTTGCCTCCTTGATCCTTTCCTCAAGGGCGTACTCCGCGTCTTTTCGTTTAATCAGTTCTACTTTTTTCTCGTATGTGTGGAGAGCTGAAAAAGCAATTTCCTTTTTCATGTAATCCAAGAGCACTTCGACATTGGCTGCGAGCTCTATCAGTCCCGGTTCTCGCAGCCAATTCAATCTGGCATCGGTTGGAATCAGATCTCTAATTACTCCCAGATACTCTCTGATTTCCGAGTTACTTGGCTCCGGTGAGTTTGATGTCGTCCCTGTCATCCAAGAGGCCTCCGAGAGTGAACCAGTCGCACCGGATCTGGGTTTTGGCAAGTTTGGGTATTCCTCGTCCGATGCGGGCTCGTTCATTCTTCTTCCACAACAATCCCATCTTCTCCAAGTCGGATTCCAGCTTCTTAGAGTCGTAGCGATTAGCCAGACACCACTGGGAGAGCACTCGTCTTTCCACGAAGAAGAGTCCGACGATGGAGCCTTTAACACTTTTATCTCCGAACACCATTCGTCCGATGTACTTCTTAAGAGGAATGCGGTCAGCCTCTTCCGGCGAAACGTCATCAAGCCTGCGAGTCGTCACGATCTGATCGCTGTAGTCCTGAATGAACTCGAAGAGAATTTCATCAGCGGTCTTTTCGTTGACTTCCTTGGAAGCGTTGCAAAGGTTCTCAACGGCTTCCTTGGCAAACTTGGTCATTGCCTTGATGTCGAACTTGCAAACTCCCAAGTCCCGCATGATCTTGGCTGCCGTGATCGTCGTGACCATGTGCCAGCGGTAGAAGCGATATTTAGGCTCCACGGCCAAGAAGTTGTTGTCCATCACTTCTTTCAGAGTGTCCGCCATCATCTGCCTGACGTGTGTCAGGTTGTCCATGATGTAGCTGATGTAAAGCGGTCCGACAACACCCGAGTTGGCCTCCATCTTGGAAAGCGCTGCGGTCACTTCCAGCGGGTCAAGCGTGGGAATACCGTAGTTGTCCACACGGATCTCGAAGATACGCATGGCTTCAGCATCCGACGTGCCGTTTTGCGAGAGACGATCGATCAAACAAGAGTTACCGGTCAGGCCCACCTGAGTACACCAAGTGGCTGTGTCTGCGAAACCCACACCGCCCACATCTTTGTTAACCTGCAAGCGGTTGCGGTCGCCTCCGTTGGAAACCACATAGGCGAGATTGGAGAGTTCGCCTGATTTAATGTTTGTGATCTCGTCGATCAGGATCGGCAGAGACTGCATGACACCAAGGAACGCAGTTCTTGCGTTCGGCGTAGCGCCTTGCTCACCCTTAATCGTCATCTTCTCAGCGTTGCCGAAAGCGTAGAGCCCAGCGGTAAAAGCCGATGTTTTGCCTCGGCCGGATGTCACACCGGTCAGAGCACACGGAATGCCCTTGTAAAGCGCGTCTTCCACGAGCCCTGCGAGCGGTGCTCCCCAGAGGGAGGCAATCGCATACTGCATGGGCTCCATGCCTTTACGGGCGTAGATGGAGTTGAGCGCCTCGGCATACTTCGTAGGATCGCCCTCAGCCCCAACCTTAAAGAGTGCTGCCTTGGTTCTGGCATGTCCTCTTAAGACCACCTTGGCATCGACTTCGTGGGGTTTGTAGAGCTTCTCTCCGAGTAAGAACGCCTGCTTATCGTCTTGCCAACCGAAGCTCGTAAAAGAGCGGGTCAGATCGACAGTGCGGCGCAGTGAGTTCATTGAATCTCTCAGATAGCCTGTCATCACTTGTTCACTTCCTTTGTTTGTTGAAGGAGCAATTTCGTTTTTTCCTAACTCTTGCAGCAGGGTCACACCGCCGACCGATATCGCTTTACAAGAAACATAAAACTCACGTTTCTCTCCGAAAGCGTCATAGAGCACTGCCTTGCAGACGTAAGACCCGTCGATCTCGCGAATGCGGGAGACGAGGTAGAAGCGGTAGGGCGTAAACGGAAATGCGGTATCTCCGTCCTTGCTCTTAATTACTTTGACCATCATCTCGTTCTGGCTGTCCCAGAAGTAGCCTTCCGGGTGTACCTCACTCGTAAGCGGGAGGGCGTGGCGCTCTTCCGCAGGAACTTCCACAGGAGGTTCCTCTTCGGGTTCTACAACTACTCGGCCCGCGGTCAGCGGGGTGGAGCACTTGTTCCTACAGTCCTTGCAAAGCTCGGGACAAAGGGACCTGAAAGTTTCGCACTTGGTGGGCGCAGAGTTCCACGTATCAAAACGAGTAGCAACATCAGTGTTGGAGTGACCCGTTTCGGATCTTTTGGCAGACCACTTAAACGCAGTTTCTCTACCATCTTTGCAGAACGTCAAAATGCCTATGGCGCTCCGCCAAGCGTCGTAACTGAGGTCGCCTTGCGTCTCTCTGAACTGGTGCATCACCTGACAGTTGTCGGCAACTTTGTTCGCGTCATACTCGTAGTTGTCAGAAAAATGGCTTAATTCCGAGTTGTCCGCTGAGTTGCCGAGCAAGTATGAAGGTAATTCACCTAGTTCAAACTCTTCTCCGGTGAGAGACGCAAGGACGGTCTTAACTTTCTCTCTGAAATCAGCATGGGAAATCGGTGCGTAGGGCACACCCGTCCACTTGACTTCCTTACTGCTTCCATACTTCCTGTTATGTGTCCCCACGGGGCGCAGAATCGAGGCCGAGTCCGCCGTCCGACTGGGGTCAGTAATAATGCCAAGCTCACTAAAGAGCCTCTTTAGGAGCAGTGCAGTTTGTGTCCATTGCGAAGCTTCTATGTCTTCCGTCAGTACCCAGTAAGCGTGAACTCCGTAGCCGGAGCTTATTACCAAGGGCATTGGCAGGTTTGTCTTCTCTTTAAATGCCAGAAGCGCCTTAACCGCATCTTTCTGCGTGGCGTAGCCAATTCCTTTCTCTGCCTTGCCCTGACCACAATCTAGGTCTAGCCAAAACGACTTACAGTATGCCGCGTTCCTTTGGGATCGGGAAAACTTTTCTCCGGGAGCCGGTTTCTTATAACTTGCACAAGCGTGGTAGACCGTTCTTGCTGCATCCAGATGTCCGATTTTTTCGGACATCTGTTCAAGCGTTTCGCATTGGAAATGCTCGAAAATCACACGAGGCTTTTCACCTTCGTCAGCAACGTTCCTCGGAGCTGCAATGACATACAAACCGTTTCGGGGCAGAACGGCCCTCAAAAATTCGATTGTATTCATTGAGAACCTCAAAAATTCGGCCCGGTTTTTATCCAGAACCGGGAAACTGGCTTACCTTCGGCCTAACGGAGGTATTAGAACTTGAAGTCTTCTAAGCCCGGGACTTCATCGGAAGAAGCAATCTGTGTGACTTCTTCCTTCATCGTCTCTACGACTTCTTTGACAACTTCAGGTGTGATCTTGCCTGTGGCAACAGCTGCTTCCACGACAGAAACTTTGGGCTTGTCCGCAGCTGCAGGAGCCGGAGCAGCCGTCGGAGCAACACCGTTTTTGACAGCTTCTTCATAGGCTTTCAGGTGTTCCAGCACATCGGGTGTTTCACCTGTGATTGCCATAACGGTCGGATCATTGTGCTCTTCCTGAACGAGACGGAACTGATCTTCGTCAAGGAAGCCGACCGGTTCAAACACGAGCTTCTGAGCGGTTTCGTTCGGGTCGAACTTAATACGAGTGACGGCCGCCATGTAGGGCACATTGTGCTTCGTGAGCTTGGAGCCGTAGTCGCCAAGAGCCTTAATGGATGTGGGCGGAACGCGAAGCAGCATGGTCTCTTTGAGGGAGCCTCTCGGAGCGATTGCCAGACGAACTGCGTCACGGCAGGCTTTGCCCTTACCGGCGATACCCTTGGCGTCTACTGCGGAGCCCCAAGCGTTCTTAGGACAGGTCTTGCAGCAGGCACTCTGAGGCTGAGCACAACCCTGATCAGGGATGATACCTGTGGAAGAGAAGCAGATCGGAGTCTGAGCTTCTTCATTGTCAGCATTGTAAGTGCCGGAGTAGTAAGCCTTGGCTGTGAATTTCGGAACACGAACGAGAACCACGTCAATGTACTGAGCAGTAGAGCTCGGGTCGAGCGGGTTCATAACCACTTTCTTTTCATCGCCGCGAATGACGGTGAAACGCTTGCCGTTCAAAGAAAGAACAGGGAAGGACAAGGAAGCGTGGGCGGTAATGTCGCCGTTTAAAGCTTCAACGTTTGTCTGAGCGAGGTAAGCGGGAAGGGGTGCGGATGCAAAAATAGAAACGTCATTAGCCATTATCTTCTCCAGTTAGGCCTTACGGAAATTGAGCGTGATTTCTTCATTGTAATCGACGCCCGGCGGCAGAACGCCGCGCCCTGTCTTGTACTCTTCAATAGCAGACTTGAGCGGGCGAACTTCCAAAAGTTCAAACATGTCGTTGTCTTTGACAAAGCCCATGAAAGCTGCCTTGTCAGGACAGGAAATTTTTACTCGAGTAGAGCGATAAGCAGTACCGGATTCAGTTTTGTAGGACTGCACGCCGTCGATTGCCATTTTGTTGAGAATCGCAGATTCCAGCTTGGCGATGTTGGCGTTGATCGGGGCCATCGCTTCTTTGAAAGCGGCTTCTTTTGCTGCTTTCTCTTCCTTGCATTTACGAAGGAAACCGATTGCTTCTTGGATTGTACACATAAGCATTCCTGTAGGTAAGTAATTGCATTCTAAACATGAAATCGTTTAATTGCAAGATTGAGTGCTTTCCCGCATGAGGTCTAGTAAAGTTCCTTGCAGACTTTGGCGGTTCTTCAATCGTTCATAAACCACCTCTTCGTACTTTGTGGAAACGATATGAACGATAACCGTCGTATGTTTCTGACCGGGTCTTCTAACACGGGCGCAAGCCTGCTGATAAGTCTCGTTGGAATAAACAGGCCCAAACCAAATAATGGTTGTAGCTGCTGTCAGTGTTAGACCGTGGGACATCGCTGTCGGGTTTGCCACGAGCACTTTCGGATCATCGGTGCGCTGGAAAAGAGCAAATATTCTGTCTCGGTCCTCTTTCGAAGTAGAGCCGTCGATTACTTCGTTAGTCACTTCGTTATCAGTTAAGAATTTGGAAACTCTTTGTAAAGCCGCTGTGAAGGGGATGAACACGATGCACTTGCCCTCAGAGGCCTCAATCGTTTCCATGAGAACTTCTAGGCGCTTAGTGATCGGATACTCAACGACTGTGTCGTTATCTCCGTAAAGAGATCCCAAGGCGATCTGCATGAGCTTGGAAGCCTTGATGGCCTCGTTGCTTGCCGTTATGTCTCCTTCTTCAAACTGAACCTGAAGCGAAGAGAGCATGGCCTTGTAGGCCTGCTGCTGAGGCGCAGACATCTCAGCCTCCTTCGTGAGAAACACCTGCGGGGGCAGGTCCAAGCACTCGTCGATACTGAAGCGTACAGCGGGCTGCATGACACGATGAACATAAGCCGCAGAATCAGGTTTGGGGAGCCACTTGAACTGATTGACTTGCGTCATCACCTGATTGCGGAAGCTGTTGTAGTAGAGCGGGCAGTCCTTGTTGTTCGGTGTTACCAAACGAATCTGAGCGTATGCGTCAGCAGGGGAGTTCGGGATCGGAGAACCCGTCAAACCCCAGACGCGGCGCGGTGTCTGCTTGTTGCAGATGGTGTTAAGTGCCTTCCAGCGGTCGGTCGTTTTCGTGCGCATAAGCGCCAGCTCGTCGATCACGATGAGATCAATGTCTCTCCGGGCAGCCAGTTCATCGACGATGATCTTGGCACCGTCCGTGTTAATGAGGTAAATGTCAGCCGGATCTTTGAGAAGCTTGAGTCTTTTCTCCTTCGTGCCGTAAAGTACGCTGACCTTGTACTGCGGGAAGCTGAAAAACGCTTCGTCAGCCCATGTTCTTTCCAAGGTGGAAAGAGGGCAGACAACCAGCATGGAGCGCACCTGACCGCACTTTTTCAAGTAGTCGTAGGCCCACAGCGTTGTGATTGTTTTGCCAAGGCCCATGCTGTTAAGGATGAAGCAGCGGTCGTTCATCGTGGCGAACTCCGCCGAGATCCTCTGTGCCTCAAAGGGCTTGAACTTCGCAGAGAAGTCGTAGTACATCTGCATGGGGGAGGGCACGTCGTAGCCCAAAGAGCGAAGCACCCTCGTTTCGTCGGGCCGGTGCGGCACGGCTACCATCGGTCCCTTAGCCGTCTGAACAATCTTGGCTGTCGGGATGACGGTTGTAATCTGTGCGGGGTTCTGCGGCTGAAGCAGAACTGCTTGTTTATCTTTGAGAATAATCATCTTAATATCTGCCTTTACGTATGTCTCTTATGAAGCAGAACAAAATAGCTCCCAATAAAACCAGTACCATCACGCTCATAGTAAGAGCAAGGAAGGCAGCCACCCATTCTAAAATTGTTCCTGCATCCATATTAAACCTTCCGAACTTTATACCCGGATTCTCCCTTGCGCCACCCTCGATTACGATGACGCGAGATCACGCGAGTGTTGGACTTCGCACCGGAGCCACCGGCAGATAAGGGGACAACGTGATCTACATCCAAATTATCCCCTTTGACTACCAGCCCTTCTCTTATTGCTTGTCTTCGTGCCTTATTACGCAAAACCCTTTTACGAATGTTTTCAGGCTTCGCATCTCTAATTCGATTGTATTCTCTCCCTCTCGGAGTGTTACTATTTGCCATCTTTACTCCTGTCAATGTCTGGTTTTCTAAATAGTCGTTTTCCGCGGTCTCCCCTGTAGTAGCGTACGTAAACCGTAGCCCTTTTAAGCCCAGCTTGATCTGCTAATTCACAAAGGGGAACACCATCAATTTTTATGCTCTTTCCCTGATTTGTGTTTTGTTCATGCTTAGTTGCCCAACGACAGTTAGAAAGCTCGTATCCTTTATCGTTGTCTATGCGATCAAGGGAGAGTCCGGGCTTCCATGTTTTAGCCATATCTTCATAAAAGCTGATGAAACTGTCCTTCCATCGAGGGCAAACCTCAATCCCTCTACCACCGTATCTTTCATAGTTGTGATAACTTTTAAGGTAGCACCTCGAAAGCATACTCGTCCAAGCTTTATAAATAGGCGAACCTGATTGGCCATGAACTACATGGCTATCTCTTTGGAGCTTCTTCGTCTGGCATCCGCAAGAAGGCGCATAACCATTCTTTGAATAAGTCTTTAATTGATGCGTATTTTTAATAACCTCGTTGCCGCACATACACAAGCACCTCCAAAGAGCACGAGGATTCTTTCCTCCTGTGTTCCCTTTGTAGCGTTCTATTACTGTTAAAAACCCAAACTTTTGTCCAACTAAGTCAATACGATAGGCCATAATAACCTTTCCGTTTTTCCGCCGCTTGGCGGGCTCTGTAATCCATCTCACACTCAATGCAGCAGAACTTATGTGCTGTTGTTTCCACGGGTTCTCCGCAGTTTATGCACTTCTGCTCATAGTTGATGAACTGTGGCGGGGCTTTTGACTGCCCTTTAATGAGCGCTCGAAGGATTACTCCTTCGTTCTCGGTTGCTCGGTCGATCTCGTCGGCCATGTCACTATCTCCATTTTTTCTGCGTCATCCACAACTTCAGCGTGACCGAAGTGCGCGTTGATGGCGTCAATATTTTTTCTCTGATTCGGGGTTGTATTTTTTAATTTGCCGGGAGCCTTGGTCTCCACGGCGAAAAACACACCGATGGTTTTTCCCACCATTTCCGGTGTAATGGTTACAGGCTTACATCCGATTACATCGGGGATGCCGACACATCCGAGACCGTTTTGGACTGGAAAGTAGTGCCAGTATCCAAGTGCCTTTAACCTTTTTCTAACTGCTAATTTAACTCTTCCTTCTGGGGTCATTGCCATCTGGGTTCTCCTTTGGTTCTAAGAGAACTGAGACGGCTAAGCTCGCCAGCTGGTTGACGTAATCTTCCAGTCTCGTAGCAAGCTCCTTTTCAAATGGTTTCAGATGATCCCAGCTTTGCGCGGCCATCTTAATCAGTTCTCTGTCGCTGAGTTTCTCAAGCTCTTCTACTTTCAATAAGTCTTTTCGTCTCATTTCTTGGCCTCCCAATGCGGACATTGTTGACAAGGACACCAACCTTTACACAGGCCGGAGGGTCTTGCGGGCCAATCGTCATTGTTGTAAGCGTTCTCAAGTCGGGAAGCTCGGGTGAGGAACGGTTTCCACAACTCCGGTATGTCGTCTCGCTTGAAGATCGTCTTATCAACTTTCTTTTCTTTGAGCCAAATAAACCCTGACTCAACTTCCTTCACTGTCGGATAGTGAGCAAAGGCAAAGAGTGCGTAGAGTTCTAACTGCTCAGTCACCTTACGTTTCCCTGTCTTGTAGTCCACCAGCAATACTTTGGAAGGTGTTTCCACAAGCAAATCAGCGATTCCTCTGGCCCAGCCTTTGCGCCATTCAACCGGCTGAAAGGCCTTATCAACCGCGAGCTTAATCTCGCAGTGCTTGATGCCCGGCATTGCCCTTAATTGGTCTCCAATGTTTCGAAAACTTGCCATCTCAGCAGGGAAGGGCTTCCCAAAAGAGATGTTTTCTTCAAATGCTTTGTGGACGGTGTTTCCCCACTTGATGTATTCCGACTCAGGCTCTTTAACGTCATAGGCAACCCGAGTGTGATAGAAACGCTTCGGACAAGTCTCGAAGCCATCTAAGTGGGAGTACGTCCACGGCTTCATCTTCGCCATGTTTGTCTCCGTGGGGACAGCGTGTCCCCGGGTAGTTACTTCTTAAATTTCTGTTGGAGTTTCTGAATCTTATCCATTCGCTTATCGCTGTGAAAGTATTTACCTACAATATCGGGAAACCGAATATTGCTTCGCACGATCTTCGCGCCGCGCTCTTCAGCATCCAATGCTCGGATCGTGGCTGAGAGGTCTCTGTCATACTCTTCCCAGAACTTAGCCCGAGCTTCGTGCTTCGATACTCCGTTGACTGCGTGCTCTTGGGAATAGAACCCTGCGGCAAGCGCAGCCTTGGAAGTCATTTTCTTAAACTCCTTAGTGAGCTCACCCTTGAGCTCGTCTACGTTATGCAGATAGCAGAAAAGACGCTTCTGCGCCGCCCTGCGGGCACGAAAAACCTTCAGATAAGCGTTCTGCTTGGTGCTGATCTCTTCCTTTTTTATCATCAGGCGAGCGTCCACCATCTTGCGGAAGCGCGTCATGCTTGCCTTGGCGATTGGCACCAAGACATCCAAACAGCCCTTATCGCCTCGAAGCGCGGAGTAGCGAGCCTTAGTCACATCTCCGTCATAAGAGATGATGGAATTGACCACGCGCAGCGGACGGTCCAAAGAGTTCAGGAACTCGAACGCTTTGTCGATCTTCTCTTTGTTCTCGGAAACATAGGCTTCCAAGTCAAAGTCGTGCTTCTTAATACGCTCTATCAGAGTGAACAGACGCTCGATAGCCTCCGGGTTCTTACGACCGAAGTCAATAAGAACCTTGGTTCGAGGCAAAACACCGGTGCTATAAGGTTTTCCGGGGTTGCGGATATAGTCACGAATGGTGGATATAGACGCCCTCCAATGCCTTGAATCGCAGACATCCTGAAGTGCATCAGCAATCTCTTGATATTGTTTATCTTCCATTTCGGCTCCGTTTTGAAACTTTGATATATTTTACATGCTATTTTGCTTCTCCGTATGACTTTCCGATACCACCTTCACAATCCACTGGGAGATCAAGCGCCCAAGCAGGACGAACCCTCATCGTCTCTTCCATCATGGCCTTGGTTTCTTCGGCTTCTTCTTCAGGGACGACAACTACGACTTCGTCGTGTACGGTAAGTACAACTTGTCTGATCTTTCCGTTGGAGTTTCCTCCTTTCTCCTTGAGCTTCTGGGCTATGCGGCCCATCTGATCGAACACAACAATGCGGGCTAGCGCCTGAATCAGATTTTCCAGCACCTTGGCACCGTAGATTTTCGTTCTGAAGTTCTTACGTCTGTAGGAATATCCTCTCTCTTCCTTGTCGTTGGCCTCCGCTCTGTAGCGAAGCTCGGGGTAGAGGATAAACATCCCGTTCGGGAGCATTACCTTACCCGGCTCGTACTTGAGCCTTGTGCCGACACCCAGCTCGCCACTGTAACCAGCCACCATGTTAGAGAGCATGTCCTCGCAGTAGCGCCACATATCCTTGATAGCGTAGTTGGATGAGCGGTAAATCTCCACAATGCGCTGGCATTCAGCATCCGACATGTCCGCGCCGCCGTTCTTTAGAGCACCTTGGAGCTTCTTCCAGCCTGTGCCATATCCGAGACCTAATGTAGCGGTCTTACCAACAAAGCGCTCTTTCTTATCTGCCTTCGTGATCTTGCGTCCGTAGATCTTGGAAGCCAGCTCGCAGTAAACGTCGTTGCCTTCGGCAAAGTGCTTGACCAAGTCAGCCTGTCCGCAGAACCAAGCATTTACCCTCCCTTCAATATTACTTGAATCGCAGGCGCAAATTACGTGGCCAGCGGGCGCTATCAAGGACTTTCGGATTTCTCCGCCTCGGGGGAGATTTTGAAAATTACAGAAATCGCCACCTGACGCACGTCCTGTGGAGCCGCCCCAATAATTAAGCATGATAGGAAGGGCTCCTCTATCAGCAATTCCTAAGAGCCTTTCGGTGCGCGTCTCTTCAATCGTGCTCTTAGTGCCAAGGCGTGCAGCTGCCACGGCCTGCACACGTTCGTCCGGATGCTCCAAGAGTTCTTTGAACCCATCGTCCGTCTTGGCAAACGCAAACGTTTCCTTACCCGTTGTCGGGCTAATCTTCGTGGGAGGAACGACACCCAAGCTCTTAAGAACCTCAGCGAAGAGATTGTTGCTCATCAGCTGATCCTTTGTGAAGGGGATTCGGGAGAGAAGCTCTTGCTTCTTCGCTCGTACATCAGCTAGGTGGGCTTCGAGCCTCGGCTTGTCCAAGACGATCTTTGGCTCCGTGAACATCCGCAGCATCATGTCGATGATGACAAGCTCCCCCTTCGTGGTGTATGGGAGCAGTTTCTTAAAGAGGTGGTACGTAAGGTTCACGTCCTGCCTGCAATAAACACCGAAAGCATCGAGTTCCGACCTCGTGAAGTCTTTCTTATGCTTGCCCAGAGTGTTGTAGATTTCTGTGCCTTTCTCGCCTAAGCCGAACAGCTTGGAAAGCGCTCTTAACGAACCTCCCACCGTGAGCCCTGTGAGCGGGCGGGCCATGCTCAACGTGTCAAGCAGAAACTTCGGATGGATGTCGTAGATCCACGAAAGAATCGCACCGTCAAAGGCTGTGTTGTGGCAGAGGACTTGGTGATTCTCCAAGTGAAGGGCCTTGAGCTCTTCGCCTATGTTCTCTGTGATCCATCTGATGCCTCCTGAATCAATCTTCACCGAGACGCCGATTACCTCAAATCTGGGATCACGTATATAGCGTTCGGTGGTAAGCTTCGACAAGCTGTAATCCTTGTCATAGTACGTTTCAAAGTCAATGGTGACCAAACTCATTCTTTCTCCTAGTCATATTTAACATTCTGCAATCTTTGAAGAAACTCCAAAACTGCGCGGTTCGGAATTTCCTTGGGCCACTCATCTTTGAACTGATATGCAGCCATCTGCTCCACCCAATCCCGAGCCTCATCGTATGTGTCGAACATTTTGTATAGTTCCATCCATCCAACCCAAGCAAGATAGCGTTCTTTGCTCTCGTCAGTAATGTAGATTTCGCCTAAAGTGCCGTAGTCCAGCTGACCTTCTACGCACACTTCACTATACTTACCGCTTCTATATTCCGGTGGAACCCAAAGCTCGTCATATTCAGTACACAGGCAGCAATTAAACGCTTTTTCCATAGGCTCAAGAACGCAGTGATCGTAGGTTTGACAACCCCACAAAGCAAACTCAACTAAGTTCTTCATTTCATCAACTCCATTCTCACAACCGTCCTGTAAGCATTCAAGAGAGGCTCTAAGCTCTCTCTGGTAAGCTTCCCTTCCTTTGGAATGAACTGCTTGAAAAATTCTCGGTACCGATCCCGATCCTCCTTCCCGGTGATGCGGGGCATATAGAGCAGAGTGATTTTTCTGCACTGCCCGTAGGCAACCACCTCTATGAACTCCTGTGTAGCCCACTTAAGCCGTGGACGGAGCGTTGCCTTAACATGCTTTGGAGTAAAGCACCAGAAGGCTCTGTCTTCTTCCAGCACCGGCGCAAACTCCTGCTGAAACCATTCCTTATCAGTTGGAACCATGGTAATCATCTAAGCACTCCCGAGTTTCTTCAAGCTTCTTCAGTGTGTTTCCCAAAAAGATGGGAGCGTTCGCCCAATAGCCTTCTTCGACCATGTCTGCGTACTTCGACCAAGCCCAAGAGACAATCGCGTCAACATCGAACTCAGTATCTTCGACCACAGGGTTGTTCGCGAGATGCTTGGAAGCGTAATACTCAAGCTCCATGGCGGAAAGTTCTTCCATTGTGTATGTGTGACCGTTGATAGAAATTTTGCTCATTTGTTTCTCCTAAATTTGCCGAGTTTTGCCAATGTTCGGAAGTATCCAACTACCTCTTCCATCGTCATCTTTTCTTTGCTAAGGACGGATTTCCCCATGTCATCTTTTGCATAGACCAATCCTGTGTGTGTTCTATAACCTGAGTAGTAGTAAGCTCCTACAGTGAAGTTAAAAAATCCTTTTCCGTTGTAAACTAAGGGTTCCCAGAAACAAGATGAATCTGACGGAATCTGAGAAGCTGTTGCATGCCGAAGGTAGTTCTCGATAATGAGATCAAAAGCGTTCTGTATAGTTCCGCAATCCGCAGTGAAACTCTTTCGCTTGCTATACCTACTAAATAGAGTCGTCGCTTGAATAACGTCGTCTTGGCCTTTTCTATGGAAGCAGGTAATCAACCCGTGGGTATCGTTATAAACGCGAGAAACGCGCACTCCAGAGGGGTATTGGCGCATTTCCCAAAGTTCATACCGATCATATATTGGCGAAACCATTTTCAGAAAGAAGAAATCCCCTACCTCTGCATCCCACGAAAGCCTTTCGTCAAAAACTCCTAAATATCGCATGTGAGTTCTCCGTTAATTCTTGCCATCGTTGTGCGATAAGCAAAGTATTCGTCCCAGTTCTTTACGTTGTACTTCCAAAGCGTTTCAGTAACGCACTGGGGCTCCCAGTCGCGGCTGGTTGTGGTATCAAATTCAACTTCCATCCAGTGCTTACCATCCAGCTCCTTCAGTTCGTCCCAGCTCATATCTTCCAGAATACCTTCAGCACAGCTCTCAGTAAGACGTGAATATTTGTCATACTCATCAAACTCGACTTTAGGTTTCATCTTTTCCCCAATCGTTTAATCGTCCAGAGTTCCCAGAGGTAGTCATTCCAATTCAACATGTAGTCACTGCGAACAGATAGAAGGACAGGTTTTATTACATACGGCCCCATGTGCAGCGCGCCTTGCATTGGATTAGGGTCAAAACTTATGTACCCGGTTTCCAAAGCATCTGAAATCTTGTCCGGCGAAGCATGCGTTAAGAAATTTTCTATTTCCTTGATAGTCGTCCCTTTTCTATGAACGAAAATACTGTCGATTGTTTGACACTGATGAGCAAAGATCGGTTCCCATATAGGTTTCATGCTCCCTCCAACAGAAACATCGTTTTGCGGTACATGTAGTATTCATGCCAGTTGAGAATGCTGTCTCTATCGACATCGAACCTGTCAATGTGTCCGGTGAAAGGCCCTGCATCTATCAACCAATCGCTGAACTCAAAGGAAATCGAGCCGGTCTGATCCAACTCGTCCAAATCTTCCTCGAAGTAAGCGTGGTCAAGAATATTTGACGCTCTCTCTAAAGCTTCTCCTTCTTCCCAACCGTAAGACTTATCCGCTTTTGCGCACCACTTTTTGAAATCTTCAGACCATTCAATCTTCATCACATCCTCCCAGCAAGAACATCGTCAGCCGCGTGGAAATGAACTCGTCCCAGTTAGTCATATCGTCTCTGTGAATCGTCATCGCATGGATGCTCGCTTTGTAATTTGTGCCAAGATCTATAGTCAGTTCTTCGCTTAGGGGAAGATAAAGATAACTGTTCCTCATCCCGTCCTCCAGCTCATCGCAACCGGCTATTTCAGCGGCATTTTCAAGATCCCAAACCACGCTTTCTTTGGCCCAACCCATGAACTTCTCAAAGGCGGCGCATTTTTCCAAGAACTCAGGTGTCCATTTAGGTGCGTTCTTCATGCTCCCTCCAATCGCCGAAGAGTAATTAACTTGCATATAAACTCTTCCCAGTTGATCATGTTGTGCTTATTAACGGTTACAGACCGAGCTACTACACGATAAGCCCCTACATCAGCGTCATTGTTCTCACAGGGATCAAGTTCAAAGTCAATGTAGCCAGTCTCTCTTGCTTCTTCCAGATCGTCGCTGTCTGCGTGGTAAAGATACCCCTCGATCTCTGCAATAGACGCTCCGTCATGCCAACCGAAAATCTCGTCAACCTTTGCGCATTCCTTTAAGAAGTCAAAATTCCAAAGAGGGTGAACTTTTCTTCTCATTTATTCCTCCATGTCGATCTTCACGACTTCGCCGCACGGCGGCGTTTCATTCGACTCAGTAATTGCCCAAACGAGAGAGCAGGGCGTCTCTTGCGGGAAGGGTGTCCAGCCGTCTGTCAAAATGCAGCAAACGTCGCACTCAACGTTGTTGTCTTCGATCCACTGAGTAATCGCTCTCATGTCGGTACCACCGCCGCCATAGGCGTGAAGCTCAACGGGGTATGTCTCCTGCGTGAACTCTTCGACCTTGGCAACCGCTGAATCGCAGTAAACAACGATCACTTTCTCCGGTCGGCACTGCTCGATGATGGCGTTCAGATGTCCGCCAAAATACTGCAACTCACGAGGCCCGATGGAACCTGATGTATCCACGCCAATCACGACCGTACCCATCGAAGGTTCTTTAGCATTGATCGGGAGGTAGATGTCCATGGATGTGAAGCGTCTGTTCGGTCTCTCCCAGCTTTGGTTCTGCTTAGTGAACCCGGTGAAGTATTTCTCAAGAACCTCGTACCACTTCATCTTCGTGGTGAGAAGGTCGTTCACCATTCTTTCCAAGGCGCCTGATGCTCTACCTCGTTCGCGACAAACTCTTGCAGCATCTGCCACATCCAGTTTTACTTGGAGCTCAGCCTGCTTGGCTTCCGCTTCAGACATCGCACCGCCTTCATCCAATATGTCGCCGTTTAACGGATCTTTGGAAGGATCAGAGTTGCCTCTGCCGTACCCGTCTCCGTCGTCTGTATCACCGTTGCCTTTACCGTTGCCTTGTTTCTTTTGGTTCTGAGCTTTTTCGAGAAGTTCGTTGTAGAGTTCCTCCGTGGTCTTGTTTTCCGAGCCTTCCTTAAAGAGCGCACCTTTGGGCATGGAACCCACGCCGCTGGAAGTCAGGAAAGAATTGGTGTAGAAATCACCGGCTATGTTCCAAAGCTGAGGGTCTCGGTTCTGCATTCTCAGTGCGTGCAGGCAGACCATGTGCATCACTTCGTGACACATAACAAACATCAGCTCGCGGCGCTCTAAGGTTTCAACCCACTGAGGGTTGTAGTAAATGTTGCCGGACTTATCGACCGCCATCGTGGGAATATCCTCTCGGGCTTTAAGCGGACGCTTCATTAAAAGACTTGCAAAAAACGGCTGGTCAAATGCCAGCTCGGCCTTAGCGGCCATGATCTTATCGCTCATATATCCTCCAAAAGTTTGTCCCATACACCTAAGCGAAGCATCGTTTCTATGTAGGATTTCTTGCTTTCCAGCTTGCGGTAATAATTCTTCGGGAAACGCATCGTTACTGACGCATGCGCAAAAAAGTTATTTCTGAAAATGAACTCGCTTCGATGGGGAAAAACAACGACGTATCTGTCGTTTCGGTTCCATAAGCTGATGTACAGCTTGTAGATGACTCCGCCTCGGTACCTTATCCGCTTCCAAGGTAATTCCGGTTTCATACATACCTCAACATACTGTCCCATTCTCCTAAACGGAGCATCAGCTCCACATAGGCTTTCTTTTCTTCCAGCTTTAGGTATCCATCAGGGAACTGCATCCTCTTCATCACTCCGTCAACACAGTCGTGAATGAAGAACTCGCTTCGATCAGGAAAAATGCAGACATACATATCGTCATCGTAGTAAGTGCTGATGTACAGTCTGTACGTAAGCTCTCCGTAGCTTCTTGACTTTACCCAAGGCGGTTCCACCTTCATACTCCCTCCAAGATGTCTTGCAGTGCTCCGATTTTCAGAAGCATTTGAAGATATTCTTTCTTCTGCTCAAGTGTTTGACAGTCGTATGGAAACTCTTTCCTGCGCGGGGGTGCGGCCGGCGGAAGTTCTATGTAGCTGAACTTAGTCTCTTCGATATAGACCATGTAATCTTTGAAATCCTCGGTCTGTATGTGCAGCCAAGCGTAACCCCATTCGTAACTCCTAATTTTCATACTTCCTCCAAGAGGCTTTCCATGGCTCCGATCTTTATCAAAGCTTCGAGATAGCTTCTTTTCTGCTCGAGTGTTTCGCAGTCGCTTGGAAACTCCTTTTCAATCGGTGGCCGAAGTGCGGGGATCTTTTCACAACCAAACGTTTGGTCTTTGACGGAAACAGCATAGTTCTTGAAGTCCTCTGCTACGACGATCAGTTCACACGGTCTAGCCCAAAAGTAACGCCTAATTTTCATATCGCTCTCTTCAGCCTCAGAAGGGTTTCGATGTACTTCTTCATTTCCTCTGAGCCTCTGACTGTTTCCGGAAAGTTGTACACACGAGGATCTAAGACGTGAAAAAGGCGGTACACCCGTCTGAACGGATAAAAGATTGCAACGTAATCAGCTATGTTTTCCTCGTCTTTTCGAAACCAGCCTTCGTACTTCGGACCTGATGTGCCTCTTCGGTGTGTCCAAAAAAAGTGACCTTTCATATCACTCCCTTCAGTCTCAGCAGGGTTTCGACATACTTCTTCATCTCCTCTGAAGTCCTAACCTGCTCAGGAAATTTCTGCTCACGAGCATCTACAAGACGACCGAAAATTTGATAATACCGATAGGTCGGACAAAGACGCGCCAAACAGTAATCTGCATCATCCTCCCTACGAAACCAAAACTCATACTTCGGAGCCGTGCCAAATCTTCGGTATGCCCAGTAAAAAGATTTCTTCATCTCCTTCTCCGCATTATTTCCAGCCTTTCTAAGGTCTCCAAGAGGTGCTTGGCTTTAGTAAGCTTTTCTTGAAAAGAGTTGCAGTCGCTGAAGCGAGAGGGCTCGATGAGTATGTCTCCTTTCCCTCTCACTCTCCCGCGCATTGTGTTGTCGGCCTCAAAGAAAAACCTCGTGTACTTATGGTTCGTCAGAGGCCGGTACACCCAGCCTCCGTTCCATAACTGCCAGCACTTTTGGTAGTACCAATCAAAACGCTTACTCATCATGCCAAAAGCTTCGCGTTAGCCACCGCCCAGTCAGTGAAGCCCGGGACGGAAATCAAGTCCTTGTACCGTTTGTAACAGCCAATCATAAGGATCGTCTGAAATTCCGGAGAGAGGCGAGCACCATAAGCAACAATATTCTTTGCTGTCTTCTTGTCGATGAGGCTTTCAACCGCACCTAAGAACGCATAGAGCACGTCGGGCTTAGTGGGAACAGGGGCTTTCTTGGGATCTTTGATGACTGACTGCGGGTCAGGCATTTCCTTGGCAACCTTAATGAACGCAGCAAACTCAGTGGCTGCGCCTTCGCCGATAGCCCCCCTGGCGTGTTCATAGAACGTTGCTGCATCGAGCTCAGTAGGAATACGATTCACATCTTCCCAAGAACGCGGTGTCGGATTCACGGCCACCTTCGGATCGAAGTTGGAGAGCAGAGCAGGGCGGAACTTAATAAAGGATGTCACGATAGGCTTAATACCGTGGGCGTAAGCCCAGTCCATCCAGTCCTCAATATTGGACTCGAACTCTAAGGTTCTGACACGGTTGCCGAGCTTAGTGCTTAAGCGGTTAGCGCCTGACTTATCTTCAACTCTGTTACCTGTTGCGATAATGAACAACTGCTCGGATAACTTCATCTGGCCTGCATAGCGGTCAAGGATCACTCGACACAACGGGTTCTGCATTGCCATGCCTGCGTCAGACATTTCCTCAAGAATAAGGATAGAAGGGCCTTGGCCTGCACGGATCGCATAGAACTCCTGCGGGGGAAGCCACTCGGAATGCGTGCCGTCATCGGACTTGAAAGGTACGCCCATGATGTCCACCGGGTCTCTGAGAGAGGGGTTGAACTCGACTACTCGTTCGTCAGGGATATCGAACTTGGCTTGCAGTTCCTTGGCAATCTCACGAGCGCAAGCACTCTTTCCTCCGCCCGGCTGGCCGGTGATGAAGGGGACGACCAAGTGTCCGTTTTCCTGATTGAATTGCAGAAGAACAGAAGATTTAAGAGTAGAGAACTTCATAATTAACCTCGTTTGTTAAGCCGAATAACAGTTTCAGACCAACGCTTTGCTTCGTTGTAGTCCGAGAAAATCCTGAATGCCGATACCGTTTTATCGGGGAACTCCCAACACTCTTTGCCTATAGGTTTGTCCCCGAAGACGAAAGTAAAAGTAATCGGATATTGATACGCAACATAAGCTGCTCTCTCAACACCCGACCAATAAACCTCCGCAGGATCACATCCGTTTTTGTCTATGACAGGAATCCATGTCCTGTCCTCATAGAAAATTCCCATCGCGTTTAACTCATATCATACTCTTTTCTTGAAACTAAACTATTACTTTTTTATGTGAAATTATTTAAGCGCAAGATTGTATCTGCGAACTGAGTAGCCTCTCTGAGAAGGTGGAAATCGAAGTACTTAGTGTCTTTGATTTTCTCTGCATAAACGCAAACCGTGTAGGGTTTGTTTCTGCCTTCCCAGTCGGCCATAACGCCTTGGTAACGATACTTGTAGATGTCAACAACACACTTCTTGACATCTTCTCTGCGCCACGTAGCCAGCAAGAGAACAGAATCGCGAGGGTTTTCGCCCTTTGCCGCCGTTCTTATCCATTTATGCTGCATGCTTCAACCTCTGAACTGTTATCCACTCCAAGAAGTTTTCAGGGACGCTTCGAATCGCTTCTTCCTTCGTGGCAAATCCGCCGTCCACCCACACACCCTTAAAACGTTTGTACTTTTGCAAATTCTCGTTATAGACTTGGTAACGAAGTCCTGAAGCATAACATCGGTAGGCCTGAATCTTGACGTCTCCTACTAACTCCTCCACGGTCAAGCCTGCTGCAAACTTATTCGGACCGACACGCAGGATCTCCATTTTGTTCCATGTGTCCGGCTCAAACGGATCGCGTTGCCCTACATATTCGTCTGCGCCCTCCGAACTCTGCCTCGTGTTGAGCCACCAACGGGGCAAAAGTTCTGTGGCCAGCTCTCCGTAAATACTGCCGAACATACGCATCTGCCTTGCAGTAGTGGCCGAATACCATCCCATTGGAACGTCAACCATTGTTTTTCCGCTGTTATAGAAATTAAAAATGATTTCCACGATGGTTGAGTAGGACTGGAAAGCCATGTGTCCGCGTTCTGTCCTTAAGACACAGCAGTTTCCACGGTAATCCTTCTTGGGATGCTGAGCATCAACAACATGGTCAATCGCAGAGCTTGCGCCCCAAGAAAGAACAACTTTACTAAGAGGTCGTGTCAGAAACTTTCTCATCTTTAATCTCCTTTAGAATTTTCCATAAGTTGACAATGGCCTGTCCGTAAACCTCCTTCATCACTCCCTTCACACCCGATGTAGAGCTGAGGTTCCAATAGTAATCAGGGGATTCAAACACCTCACACAACTTTGTTACAGGCCAAAACACATACTGACTTTTACCGGAACCGGTCTCAGCAGGGTGATAGCCTTCTATGTGTCCTATCTCATATCTTCTGCCGTCCTTATCGTAAAGATAGAGGGTCGTGAAACCTTGATCCGAACGTTCCTCCCATTTAAGCTTGATTTTTTCGTTCATCTTCAATCTCCTTTAGCCTCCGAACAATTCTCCACAGATTGGTGACGATGTACTCATTCATCTTCTTTTGGTAAGGTTCAAGGGGTGCGTTTGCTTTCAGCATAAAAAAGCCATCGTCCATAAAATTGAACAGCTCGTTTCTCCAGTCGATCTCCCAATGGAACCGTTGTCCTTTTTTGGAAAAGAATTTTCCTGCGGAGCCCAGCAAGTATTCCTTGCCATCAAACTTAAGAACGATCCTTAGACATTCAACCTCGCTGATGCTGAAACCACGGCGCCACTCGATAAGTTCCTTCATACGCTCTTAGCTCCTTAATAAGTTTCCAAAGGTTCAGAAGAACACGTCCCTCCAGCCTCTTTTTGCACACTTCAAAGGGTTCGTTGTTTTCCTGTGCGACACAAGTTTTTAGTGCCCAGTCGGCCGGAAGCGTCAACCATTCGTTCCAGAAGTAGGTAGACTCATCAACTCTTAAAGCTTCCACTTTCCCGAGAAAGTATTTTTCATCTTCGTAGTTCAAGTACACTTTGTATGCTTCAATAGCAGGGGGCTTAGGGTTCTCAACTTTTACCCATTCAATAAGGTCTGCCACAGCCATCCTCCTTTGCTGTCTTCAGCACTTTCCACAGGTTGAGTAAGACAGCGCGCTTCACGTTTTCCTTTACCTCACGAAGGTAGTCAAACTTCCAGCCGAGATCCCCTCCGATAGTGTCAAACTCTTCGTACTCTTCTCTGTACCATCTGAGATACCAATAGCTTTTACGTCCCCACTTGGTAGCTTCACAAAGCGGATATTCAACACCCTCAATCCTCATAAAAGCTATGCGCCTATGCGCCATTCGCGTATCGTCCAGTCTGAGCAGGTCACCTTCCTTCCAAACGATCTTCACCTTGCCCGGCATGATGTCTCCTTTCTGCAAGCGCCGCAAATTTGCACAGATTAGATGTGATAAATTTTTCAATCTTTTCCTTAACTTCCTCCAAAGAAAAGCAAGCCTCGCTCCCGTACCACGGTATTAAGCCTTCTTCTTCAAAGATCTGGTTGACATCAGCATCTTCCGGGAGGAATCTCCAGCCGGGGCGTTCCGGCAAAAGGACTAGGTTAAGGGCATATCCGACTACAAGATCCTTGTTGTCAATAAGCAGTATCGCCGTGTAGTGCTTCCCATGCCTATCAAAGTTTTTCCACTCAACCTTAGTTTTCATATCATTACCTCTAATACTGTGAAGTTATTTAGTTGTTTATGATAGCCCAGCTTTCTCCTTTCTCCCGAGGTCTCTTACGAGCGGAGCGAACTTCCAGAGGTATAAAAACACAAAGCTCTCAATCTTTTTCTTTTCGTCCTTTAGGGTAGGGACAGCTTCCTGAATAAGAAACGGGCGAAAGTTCTCAGCCTCGAACAGGCCATAGACAGCATCACTAATCCAAAAGAGCCAAGGGGCATCGGAATCCTCGGTAGTCATACGCGCGGCTCTCCCTAAAAAGAGCCCTTTGCCGTTCATATACAGGGTGGCATTGATGCTTCTAAAATCAACATCTGAGCTATGCCACTCAATCCTCACTTTGTCCGGCATGACGTCTCCTTATGCCCGAAGTCTTTCATAAGCGGAGCGAACTTCCACAGGTTGAACCATACGAACGCTTCGACTTCCTGCTTAACTTCCTCGAAGCTCGCCTTGGCATTGCGCCTCTGGTATGGCCTGTACTCCGCCTTGTCGAATATGCCCCATGTAACAGTGATCGGCCAGAACAGCCAAGCATTGTCAGGGTTCAGGCCGGGCATACATATCGCCACACCCACCGGGAACTCTTTGTCTTCTAGGTAAAGCACGAGCACCATACCTCTTTGGGCAATGAAGACGTCGTAGGCCTCAGAGTTGTTTGTACCCAGCCACTTAATCCTCACCGGTGTCTGTGTCTTTTCCATGTCGTTTCTCCCAAACACTTATGATGCTTCGCGCCATATCGGTGTCGTTAATGAAGCCGTTCAGATCACAGCCGGCTACCAACTCTTTGCCAAGGGTAAACTTACCGACGGATATAAACTTAATCTCCTCAAGTCTTCCACCGAACTCTTTCAGCTCTCTGACAATAAACATGGGCGAAACCCCTTTGAAGTAGGTTTCCAAGAATGCGTCATTGAACTCATAGATATACCCGTAGTCACTGCCGTAATAAGCCACATAGTCTTTCTTCATACGCATCGTGTTGCAAAGCGCGACGATGGTTCTGACCGATCCTATCTCGGCTTTCTTGCGCATGTGCTTCACATCCTCATAGAGGTACGCCATGACGTCGTCGTAGTATGTACTGCTCCGTTCGAGCTTGGCCTTTATGTATGCCTTGCTGTATAGGGTATCAATGAAGGCGTAGTACACATTGTCCGGCAGGATTTTAGGTTTAACCCTTTTGAGGCGGTCTTCAAACATTTTCTTCTCCTTTGTGCATATCTTTCCACTTGTCCCTTATGCTTTCAGCGAAGTCGTCGATGTCGATGAAGTCATTGAGGTCGTCATAAAAAGATAGTGAAGGCTCAAAGTAAGAAACATCTTCGCCCACGGAAACAAACCGCTCATCGTCGTACTCTTCGCTCCGAATATCATCAACGATCTCGCTGGGGCAGCAGTCCTCGTAATACGCATTAAAGAAGTCTTCATCTGCAAAGTACACGTAGCCATACCGGAAAGCGCCTCTGTATCGAAAGAAGTACGCGCCGTCCTTACGCATGGTGTTGTAGAGCTTGATGTACAAGCGCTCGTCATCCTCTAATATAGGACTAAGGGCATGGTCGATGTAGCTGAGTAGGTCACATCGTTCTTCCGGCGGCTCTTCCATCCTCTTCATAAATGCCTTAGCAACGATGGAATCAATGAGCTTCCTATACTCGTCACTTGATAAAACTTCCGGCTCAACTGCCCTCATAATTAGCCTCCAAAGAATTAAGCACTGTCTCTGCTGCCGTCCTCGCTCTGCGAAGGCTTTGGAAACAGGTACGAAGTGCTGCATTGAGCGCAGGGACTGCCTGCGCCTTCTTCCACGTCTGCGAGTCAGAGTCCACCCGGCTAAACACATACCCGGGATAGAACCCGCCTCGATAAATACTGATACGGTGAGTGCCTAGTGTCGCATCCCACTGCGACGCTCCATGACTCACCCAAACAATTTTGCTTTGCATGATGTCTCCTTTCGGGGGGCCACGTAGGGGCTCCCGTCCTCATAGAACAAAAGATCGTTGGCTTGGCAGTGGTCGATGACTTCTTCTGTGTAGTCTCGGTTATTAGCTTCTTCTACGAGATCGTCGTATACACCTTTAACCAAGTGTTCCAAGTCGTCCCAATCGATTTCCAAGAAGAACTGTTTCTTAATAGTGCGCTCAATAATCTCGTAGGCACACCAAATGCCTATCTTGTCTGCGATCTTTACGAAGTCCGTGTAGCGCACTACATCATGGTCTTCCTCATAGTCCCAATGGGCAATCTCTGCGATCTTCTCCAGCACGTCTTTATAGACGGCTTCGAGTTCGTTGTACTCCAAGGCCATCAGCTCCTCAACAAGGGGCCAATACCCCTTGTCACGAGCGGACTGCGTGAGCTCCGTGTACTCATATACGGGGATTGTTACTTGCTTCATAAGGCCACCTTAAAACGGTATTCTGTTTTCCTCGAGCGACGTATCGTATGGGTTGTCAATTTTTCGGAAGTCAAAGAATTTCCTTGCTGCACCTTCTGGGTCGGAGACTTTGTGCGCCTTAGCCCAAAGGTATGTTTCCCACAGGGCTGTGTGCTTATCGTCCACGATCACTGGGATTCCGCCGAACGTAAAGTAAGAGAACGGCGTGGCCTGCTGCTCTTTGGTCTTAAGCGGCTGAGCCGTTTCAATTTGTTTGGCTTCTGCCTTGGCAAACCAATCAAGCAGAGCCCGCATGAACTCCGAGCCTCCGTGAGTCTTAACGAAGATGTACTGCTCCATTGTGAGTGTGTAAGCACAGAGTTTCTTTGTTTCCATGATTGCAGAGTCTACGGTGATCTCTTTGTGTTCCTCGTAGACTCCGGGAATCTTTGGCACGGTGTTGCCTGAGATTTTGATAACTTTTCTTGCTTCCTTAATACGCTGATAGGTTGGTTTCGGCATATTTTTCTCCTTAAGGGATGACTGCAAAGACACACATCAATCCGACGATCACAAAGACAATCGGATACACAACTGCTTCGAGCCGGTTGATAAGCTCGTCATATTCCTTATCGCTCATGGTCGCGGCTCCTTAACACATCATGGCGTCGGTGTCGAAACACACAAAATTTGCGATAGTTTCCAAGAGGCGCCAAATGATTCTTTCTTTAAGGTCATCGTCAGGGCAGTGCTCAATGAGCCTTAGCGCTTCACCTCTGGTAATGCAGAACTCACCTTCCAGCTCATCTTCTAAGAACTCTTCGGGGCAGTTGAGAATGAATGCATAGATGTCTTCGGCATTGTTGTCCCAGAACTCCAAGAGGTCACAGTGTTCCACGAAACCATGGGGCGCAGTCATGGGGGCGCCGTATTCAGCGATTGCCTTGAGGTCAGCCATGATTTGGCTTTCGTCTTCGTCGCTCATGTCGTCCCCGGGTACGTAGTGGTACCCCATTTGATTGAAAAAATTCGGTGCAAACGGGAAAGTATTGGATGCTTGATCTAAACAGAACATAGTGAACTCCAAAAGAATGCGCCTACAGTGTTTCCACGGCAGGCGCGACGAAAGAAAGGGCAGGCATGTAGCCTGCTAATTGGTTTAAAAAGTGCCCTAAAAATATCTTTAATAATCAAGCACCTACAGATAGGCTCCGGTGGGTTATCAGAAAATGTATATGATTATTAAAGACTTTTTAGAAAAGTAGGGGTAGATTGTGGGCGGGGTGAATTACGAGAGGCTGAGACAACTGTAAGTCATTGATTTTTAAGGGGCTGAGTACAGGTGAGACTTACCGAGGGAAAACCCTCGTCTCAATAAGAAGCCAAGAGCGCCAAGGGGTTTCGGGCAATGAGACAAAAAAGACACTTTTTTGGAGAGAATATGGCCAAATATAGAAAATTTCCAAAACGAGGTTCCGCAGAAAAATTCTCTCGCTACGTAAACACTCTAACTATGGTCTTTCTTATCTTATTAGTCTTATTAGTCTCATATATATATAAATACAGTTAGATAACTATTTTTAAAAAAGCCGTTTTCGAGACCAATGAGACAACTTTTTGGAAACACCTCAGCTCACTTAGGTACTAACCCTGACAAAAATTAAAACTCAAGAAAAACGGGCCACTGAATGGCCCGCCATGGAAACTAGGCGCACTTAGCTCCGAGAATCCCATTCCTGAGAGTCAAGGTAATCTTCGTATGCTTCGATGATTTCAACTAAGTCTTCGTAATCTGCGGACATGATTTCACTCCCTTGGAGACTTGGCACCCTATGCGCCTGATGTCTCCTTTTCGAAAAAATTTTTCGAGGGCTGCGGGCCCCCGGATTTTGGGTACAAAAAAGCGCCCCTCTTGGGGGCGCCGTTCACTTGGTTACTTAGTGGCTTCAACACGCTTTGCTTCGAGTTCCTCGAAGTGATCCTTAACGAAGTTGATTAGTTCCTTGTTCTGCATTACGAAACTGAGGAGGGTAGCGTACTCACTGGAACCTTCAATCTGCTCGGCGTTCTCACCTTGGAACTGATTGATGAGCTTTTCGATCATGTCTTTAGCAGGTTTGAAGGACTTGGCTTTTTCAGTCTTTTCCTTTTCGACCTCCTGAAGGACGATAGGATACTCAGCCCACGGCGCTACCTTAGTGACGTTGCCTTCTTTATCAACCTTGTTAAAGCCAGTGACCCTCTTAGCCAATCTCTTTTGTGTGCTGATGACCTTTTTAACTACAAGGTCATCATCTTTCCATTTACCCTCAGCAGTGAGGGGGAACCGAAGTTCACTAATGAAAAAGCGGACGATTTGACGGCGGATATAGAACGGGTGATTCTTATCACTGCTCACGGATTCTACGAGGGCCTTGACTTCAGCAGACAGCTCGGAGGTGCTTACCACTGTACGGCCTGAGAACTTCGGATTTGTGACTTCCTTGCGGACGGCCTCGAAGAGTTCCCACGTCATCTCTTGTGCAGTGTGACCTAAGCCCGTGAGTCCGCCAACTCTTTTGAGGTAGGTAGCAAGGGCGGGGAACTTGCGGGACGTTGCAGACTTGGCGGACGTTGTGATAGATTTGTTTGTTGTCATGGTGTAATCTCCATTATGACGAGTGAAAGAATGGAGCGGGGTGCGACCCGCTCCGTTTACTTAGATAGGCCCTATTGCTAAGGCCCGTTTAAGTAAACCCCCTGACTAGCAGGGGATTACGTTTCATGGTGGTGATCTTATTTTGTACACTCAGTACCTCCTATACGCTCTTTTCTTTTCTAGGCAAGCGATTACCATCACCCATCCTCTCATCGGCGGGGCACCTTCCGAGAGGTATACCCCCTCGTCGTTCTAGCTAAGTTGTTAAAGAGCGGTGCTCATTGATTACCCTTTTCGCTGGTGCTTTACTCGGTTTTTATTGGCTCATGCGTCCGCTGTTTCAAGCTAGGCTTTCACCCCTATTTGCGGGGATTCCGTTCACGCTATACAAGCCGTGAGCAGTTGCGGGTAATCAATTTTTAAAGAGCGGGGACTTAGAACTACAGTCCATATATCTAAGGGATTCATGGCCCGGGGGAGGGGGTGGGCTAGGTGGACAAGGGGGCCGGGGGTACCGGGTATGTTTTAATAAAAGGTCATAAAGCACACCCAGTTTTCTCGGAATGTGCATACATTTGACATACATTTACCGACTAACCCCGTGCCCGCGAAAAACACGAGTAAAATCAAGGAATAACTTCCTCTAATCTCTAAAAATGAAGAAAAAGTGCTTTTACTTGGAGGAAGAGCTTTCCGCACGTCTCAAGGATTACTGTGTCCGCTACGGGCTCAAAGAAGCCCAAGTAGTTCGGATGGCTCTTCACATATTCATCAGAAACCACGGAGAACTTCTGAAACGAGATGCCCAACGAGCTTGACTTGGAAACCATCCCGTTTGTCGTTGAGGCAATGGACAATTTGGCGCTTTTAACCGACATAGCAATCGGTGACTATTCAGAAGCCAAAGAGGTCTATGAGCGCTACAACCTGACGGTTAAAGACTGGGAGGTTCTCGAAAAATCCAAAGCATTCCAAGCGGCAGTGCTGCAAGTGCGCTCCGAGCTGGAAAAAGACGGACGGATGAGTCGGTACAAGGCCCGAATGATGGCTGACGACCTGATGGACGTGGTGTACCGGGAAGCAATGGACGAGGGCAACGCACTCCCTATCGAGAAGCGGCTGGAAACCCTGAAGGTTCTGGCTCGCCTAGGTGACATGGAACCCAAGAACACTTTGGGATCTAAGGCCGGATCAGGCGGTCCTGCCTTTGCCATTCAGATCAATCTCAATCAGGCTCCCGCGGGCACGAAGCCCGCGATTGTGGAAATCACTGCGGAGAATAAATGATGGAGACTACCAACTACACTCCGCCGCCTTCGCTCATTCCGTTTTTTACGAGTGAAAAGTTCATTTCCCTCATTGTGGGCCCGGTTGGTTCCGGTAAAACATCAGCAGCTATTTTGAAGATTGCCTACCATGCGTCCCGCATGGCCCCTTGCAAGGATGGGATACGTCGTTCTCGCTGTGTTTGGATTCGTAACACAAGGCAGCAGCTTGCAGATACCAGTATTCCCGACTTCCTTAAGTGGTACCCGGACGGAGTGGCAGGGAACTTCGAGAAGACGAACACCAAGTTCACGTTGCGGTTTAACGACGTAGAGTGCGAGGTTCTGTTTCGTGGGCTTGATGATGCGAATGACGTGAAGCGTCTCTTGTCTTTGCAGGCTTCGTTTGCCGTGATGGATGAGTTCCGAGAGATCCACAAAGATATTTTCGAGACCATGCAGGGCCGTCTTGGGCGTTATCCGGATAAAGTCTTGGTGCCTCCGAGACCTGAGTGGGGCACAGATGCCAAGGGCATCCCCATCGGCGGCTGTGTGACTGAAGACGGCAAGAGCAACGCGCATATTTGGGGCCAGACCAACCCTCCCGACATGGAGACTTTTTGGGAAGAGTTCATCAACAACGCACCTGAGAACGCCTACGTAGGGATTCAGCCGAGCGGGCTCTCGCCCGAAGCAGACTGGCTGGAGTATCTGCCCGAGGACTACTACGAGAACTTAGCCAAAGGTAAGTCGGAAGACTGGATCGACGTTTATATCCACGCTAAATTCGGCAAGACCTTATCCGGTACACCGGTGTTCAGAGCCTTTGCAAGAGACGTTCACGTGGCAAAAGAACCGCTGAATTACATCAGGTCGTCTTCGTTCCCGCTGATCGTGGGGATGGACGTAGGGCTGCATCCGGCAGCCGTGATTGGCCAAATGACGCCGACTGGAAGGCTGGTCGTGCTGCATTCGATGTCTGAGTCAGGCATGGGCGCGCTGCGTTTCGTTCGCGAGAGATTAAAACCCGTGTTGTCACAGAGGTTTCCGGGACAGCCTGCCATCGTGATCCTTGACCCGGCGGCGAATACCCGCTCGCAGACCGATGAGCGCACTGTGCTGGAGGTTTTGAAGGAAGAAGGATTCCAAGTACGTACAGCGAAAACAAACGCGCTACAGCCCCGGATAAGCGCCGTAGACAGCTTTTTAACAAGGATGATCGACGGCAAGGGCGGCATCGTGTTCGACGAGGCTTACTGTCACGGGATCATTACGGCCTTAGCAGGTAAGTACCGTTATCGCCTCAAAAAGAACGGGGATGCTGAAGATTCACCGGAAAAGAACCATCCTTGGTCCGACTTGGCGGACTCTTTGCAGTATTTGTGCCTTCATACGGACACTTCCGGGGTCTTCGGAGGCCATAAAAACACCAAATCTAGGCCCGTAAAACAGGTGAATTACCGCTATGTTTAGGAGAAAAAATGCCAATAAATTCCGCAGAAGTCCCTGAAAATGGGGCTATAAATGCACAGAATATGGGACTAAATGATGTCGAAACAGGTCGCCAAGCCCCGCCAATACAGGATTCCGGGTATGGGACTAAATCGCCTATTCTGCTTGGGCCTGACGGACGCCCCGCAGGATCGGTCAGTATCGGCGGAATCGTGGAAATTAAGAGCGCAGCTCAGCTCATCGAAGAAGAAAGAGCCAAAGCCGATGAAGAAAACTCCGAACCGATGATTCAAGGGTTAGCAAGCTACATTCGCAAATGCTGGGAAGAAGCTAAGTCTGCGAAAGAGACCACAGTCGAGCCGAGGATGCTCAAGAGCCTGCGTCAGAGACGCGGGCAGTATGACCCTGACTTGGAAGTAATACTGAAATCTCAGGGTTCGACTCTCGTCTACATGATGCTCACTTCCAACAAGTGCCGCTCGGCTGCTGCGTGGCTCAGAGAAGCAATGGCCGATATGCCGTGGGAGTGCGAACCCACACCGGTCGCAGACATCGATCCCAAGACACAAAGCACGATTTTTGAAGAAGCTAAGCAAGCTGCGATGATGTCGGCTCAGATGGGATATATCCCGTCGCCTTCTGAGATCATGGGCTACATGCTTGCCATGAAGAACATGGCGATGGTCAAGGTCCAAGAGATCGCCAAACGTAAAGCGGAGCTGATGACCCGCAAGATGAAGGACCAGATGACCGAAGGGGGCTTCCAGAAAGCCATTGAGGATTTCATTGATGACTTAGTAACGTTTCCGGCGGCATGCTTCAAAGGCCCCGTCGTGCGCTACAAACCTGCGCTCAAATGGACACCGGATGTCAACGGCGCCTACAAGGTCGAAGTTCAGAAAGAGTTCCTGCTTGAGTGGGAGCGAGTCGATCCGTTCAACCTTTATCCGGCTCCCGATGCTACGGGTGTGGATGATGGCTATCTCATTGAGCGTCATAAATTGTCGCGGGAGGACTTAGTCGCGTTAAAGGGTGTCGAAGGCTACTCGGAGGCGTCGATCAATGCTGTCTTGGCCGATTATTACCAGTCCGGACTTGAGAGGCAAATTTCGATAGATTCTGAACGCGATACGGCCGAAGGAAGGGATGGAATGCCCGGTAATAACCCTTCGGGCCTCATCGAGGCTTTGCAGTTTTGGGGCAGTGTCAACGGTCAGCTCCTGCTTGACTGGGGCATGGATGAAAGCGAGATCGAAGATCCGCTGGGCGAATACCACATCGAGGCGTGGCTCATCGGGAACTATGTGATAAAGGCCACAATCAACCCCGATCCTTTGCACCGCAAACCCTACTACAAGACTTCTTGGGAAAACGTTCCCGGGTGCTTCTGGGGGAACTCTGTGCCCGACCTTTGTCGTGATGCTCAAGGCGTCTGCAACGCAGCAGCCCGAGCACTGGTGAATAACATGGGGCTTTCTTCCGGCCCGCAGGTGATGATTAACTCGTCCCGACTGCCGGAAGGCGAAGAACTCACAAACATGTACCCGTGGAAAATTTGGCAGTATTCGGATGACGGTTACGGCACAACAGCAGGGACTTTGCAGCCGATTGCATTTTTCCAGCCGAAATCCAACGCCCAAGAGCTCATGCAGATCTATCAGCAGTTTTCGCTTATGGCTGACGAGCACACAGGTATCCCGCGTTACATGACGGGCGACTCCGCCACGGGCGGCGCAGGCAGGACGGCCTCGGGCCTTTCCATGCTGATGAGCAATGCGGGCAAGACGATTAAAGGTGTGATCTCGTCGATTGACCGGATCTTGGAGCCTGCGATTGAGCGTCTCTACGTTTACAACATGCAGTTCTTAGATGACCCGGATCTCAAAGGCGACGTGAAGATCGTAGCCCGCGGTGCGATGGCGCTTGCGATGAAGGAGCAGCAACAGCAGAGAGTCAACGAGGTGTTCCAGATGTGCTTGCAGTCTCCGGTATTGCAGAACATCGTGGGGCCGACCGGTATTGCTTATCTATTCCGTAACGTTATTGAGCGCTTGGACATCAACCCGGACGAGTTGGTTCCGTCGGTTGAAGTCTTGAAACAGCAGCAGGCTCAGCAGCAAGCCATGATGATGCAGGCCCAAGGTCAAGTCGCCGCTCAGCAACAGCAAGCAGAAGGGCAGCCCGATGCAGGCGGGTCAGCCGCCAAGCCTGAGAACAAATCTCAGGGCAAACAGCTCATGGACGGCACGCCGCAGGCAGGCGCAAAAATGCAGGGAGGTTAGGGAAACCGATACCTGAAAATAAATGATTTCACGTATGCACATTATCAATTAAATGCAACATTGAAAAAAGGAGCTGTGTAAAATGAAAGCCAATAACCAGCAGTTGGAGAATTTTTTCAAGCAAATGAAGGGACCGCAAGGGGAGATCTTCAGAGAATACTTGAGAAAAACAAAGACTGACCGGCTCGACGATCTTGCTAAAGCCTCGGACTCGATACTCATATATCGACTTCAGGGGGAGGTGAGAGTCATCGACATGCTCCTCGGTTTAGTCACCGAGAAGCGTGGCTAAAAGACAGCTCAAAGCACTTTTAACCATTAAGCACACCGACAAAACGTCGGAGCTATACAGACGGAGAAAACAATGGCATTACCTAGTTCAGTTCAAAGACAGGTTGAAGAAGTCGAACAGATCGAAAAGCATCTTAACGGAGAGCAGAAGGCACCGGAAGAGCAGGAAAGTGGAGCGACAGCACCCGCAGAACCGAAACCACAGGAACCCGTTGAAAGTAACAGGGAAGAGGAATTTCGCAAGCTCGAAGCTCGCTACAAGACGCTTCAGGGCATGCACCAAGCAGAGAACGCCCGCTGGAAGGCCCTTCGAGAAGAGGACGAAAAACAGCGCCGCGAGCTGATGGAAGAAATCCAAAAGTTGAAGGCTCAGGTGCAGGAAAAATCCGCTCCCTTGGTAAGCGAACAGGATAAAGAGACATTTGGCGAAGAAATGTACGATTTCGTCAACCGCGTTGCCGAGCAAGCCTCTAGGAAGGCCCAGCCTCACGGCGACGACATGGTTAAGGCTGAAATCGAACAGATGAAGCGCGAGATGCAGGCTCAGAGGGAAGCCCGTGCGGCCGCCGAAGAGCAGCGATTCTTGAACTCTATGGACGAGATGCTGCCCGATTGGCGTGATCAGAACGTGGATAAAGACTTCTTGGCATGGCTTTCTGAAGTCGATACAACTTACGGCTTTCAGAGACAGGAAATGCTCAGCAGAGCAGTAGCAGCTCGTGACGCAGCCAGCGCGGTATCTATTTTCAAGCTCTACCGCGGCAGCAAAAACTCTCCGACTTCCAGTCCGCTTGCTCGGCAAATAGCACCGGCGCACAACCGAAACACACCGGTCCAGACCACCGAACCTCAGAAGAAGGTCTACTCCCAGTGGGAAGTGAAGGCTTTTTACGACGATGTTCGACGCGGAAGGATCTCAGGCGAAGAGGCAGAGCGCATGGAAAAAGAAATTGACCGGGCTGTCGCAGAAGGCCGTGTGAAACTCAAGTAAACGCTTAATGGTTCGTCTGTGGCGGCTCTTTGAATCATCAGGAGAGCATTAGATGGCTACAGTAACACCGGGCGTAGTATTCCCGCAGGGAAATGCGTTCAACTATCCGGGCGGCAGTGCGCCCGCCCCGACAACTCCGTACTCCGGTACCTTTATCCCGACCCTTTGGTCCGGTAAATTGACCGCGAAGTTCTACAAGACCACGATTTTCGGTGAAATTTCCAACACCGATTATCAGGGCGAGATTTCCGGTATGGGTGACCGTGTGATTATCAATACGGTTCCTGACCTGACAATCAAGGACTACAAACTCGGCGGCAACCTCGAATATGAAATGCCGCAGGGTGAAACCATCGATCTCGTTATCGACAAGGGCAAGTATTACGCTTTCCAAGTCAATGACCTGCTCGAACTTCAGTCCAAGCCCAATTTGATGAACATGTTCACGGACGACGCCACAGAGCGTATGAAGATCGCGATTGACTCCGATCTTCTGATGAGCACCTTCTTTAAGGCCGACGGCTCTTGGAACACCTATGACACAACCAAAGATAACGCTTACGGCGCTATCGACAGCCGCAACTGCGGTGCCAACGCAGGCCGCGATTCCAACGCCTACAACATGGGTACGGATGACGCTCCGGTTGCGCTCACGGGCGGCAACATCATCGAGCAGATCACTGCGATGTCCACAATTCTGGATGAAGCCAATGTTCCGCAAGACGGTCGTTACCTCGTGATCTCTCCGCAGGAGCGCCACATCCTGATGCAGTCCAACCTTGCTCAGGCCCAGTTCATGGGTGACCAGAAGTCCATCATCCGCAACGGCAAGATCGGTATGATCGACCGCTTCACGATCTATGTGTCTAACCAGCTCCCGAGAGCCAAGGCAGGCGCAGCATTCGTTGAGGGTGGTACGGCTGCTGAAAAGGCACGTCACTTGATCTTCGCAGGCCACAAGTCTGCCATCACTTTCGCTTCTCAGTTCACTAAGACTGAACATCTGCGCAACCCGCAGGACTTTGGCGATCTGATCCGCGGCTTGAACGTCTACGGTTCCAAGGTCATCAAGGGCGACGCTCTTGTTCCTATGGTGGTACTCGGCTAATCGCTGAGTGAGAGGGGGTTCAATGGGGTTGCAGCTGTGCGGCCGGCCCCCTCGTTACCGGAGGTTTTATGGGAGTTCTTACTGCTAAAGACATCATCAATCGGGCTTCTTTCATTTTGAAAGACCCCGAGAATGTCCGCTGGCTGAGAGATGTCATGCTCGATTATGTCAACGAGGCCCAAGCTGCTGTTGTGCGATTCCAGCCGTCAGCCAATAAGGTGAGGACTACCATAAAACTTGAGGAAGGGACTTCTCAGAAGCTCCCGGAAGACGCACTTTGTCTGCTTACCGTCACACGCAACATGGTTGACGGCGAGCCCGGCCCGGCTATTCGCTTGGCAACCCGCAGCATTTTTGATGCGATGTTTATCGACTGGCACGAACAGTGGCCGGAGTCTTACGTCATCAATTACATCTACGACGACAGAGAAGGCAGAGACTTTGAAGTTTTCCCGCCGAACGACGGATCGGGAGAAATCGAGGTCGTCTATTCGGCCCTTCCGCCGATCATTAAAGAGGACGAGAACCTTACGCTTGGAGATGAGTTTGGAACGATCATCACGAACTACGTGCTCTATAAGTGCGCTCTTTTGGACAGTGACTTCAATGGCACGCAGAGCCTTGCTCAGTTCTACTACCAGCTCTATCTCTCTGAGCTTAACGGACAGGGTCAGGCGCAGAGCAAAGAAGGTCCGGGCCCGTCGCATTCGACAGGACCGATTGCTTCAAACGGAGGCACTGAATGATTTCTGTGGATAAGTTCCTACCCTTTGTGCTGCCTTATGCAGACAGCGTACCGCTCCCCGTGGCAAAAGTAGCGATTGCAAAGGCTGCCAATCAGTTCTGTGCTCAGTCCTTGCTTTGGCAGGAAGAGTACCCGGAGGTGGAAGTGCACCCCGGAAAGTTTGTTGCCATTCCGGTTCCCAGATCAGCCATGGTGGTAAAGGTGATGTCGGCGACCTACAACGGCTTCCGGCTCACTGCAACTTCCCGGGATGAGCTCAACTCCACGAACGTGATCGACTATCGCCTCTTTGACGGGCCTCCTAAGTTCTTCTTTCAAGCGGATTTAAATGTTTTAAGACTCGTTCCCGAACCGGTCAGACACGGTGTTTTATCCATCGTGGTAGCTCTGGCTCCGACGCCTGAGTCAACCGAGGTGCCCAGCAGCCTCTATACGCGCTTCTGGGAAGCAATCGCCAACGGGGCCTTGGCAGATATCAAACAGATCCAAGGACAGTCCTACAGCGATCCTAATGCGGCCCTAGCCTATAAGGCGTTGTTCCAGCAGGGTGTCAGAGAGGCGAAAAATGAAGCGGTTCGGAGCATGGGCAGAACAGTTGGGAAAGTTGCATATCAGAGGGTTGTATGACAGTAAAGGTTACAAATAATGCATGGGGAACGCTCGCAGTCGGTGTGAACGACACAGACACGACGCTGCTTCTTGGTACAGCCCAAGGTGACCGGTTCCCGACATTACCGGCGAATAATGCTTTGAAGCCGGTTGACTGCTTTTACGTTACGTTAATTGATGAGTCTACGAATGAAGTTGAAATCGTTCGTGTGATTGAGAGAAACGTTGACGTTCTATCAGTGATTCGTTCTCAGGACGGGTCACGTAGAAAGCAGTTCCTAGCGGGTTCTCGTGTAGAGCTTAGACCGGTTGCTGCTCTTTTTAATTCAAAGAAAGACGCAGTAGAGGCTGCTGAGGATAAACAGGAAATTCTCAGCAAAATAGGTTCATTAGAACAAGAAGTTAAAGAAGGTATTGAAAACGCCGTCCAGAAAGGACAGCAAGACCTAACAGACGCAGAGCAGGCTCAAGCCCGTGAAAACATCGGTGCCTTATCGAAAGACACAGATGAGGATGTTTTCGGATCAAAGACATGGCAAAAACCGCAGTTTCATAAAAATAATGTCGTAATGCTTCAGCGTAGCGGAGATAAAAATAGCTTCGCTCTTATCGGTCGAATGGCCGATAACGACGCTTGGATTATTCGAGGCATAGCAGAAAACATTCAGAACGGAGCTAACAATACTTGGACAACTACTGACAACGGAGCGTTGGAGTTAGCGACTGCGGATAATGGGACAGAGCCTATTTATGTAACGCAGTATTCTGGAGGAAACATTCCCTCGTTAGATCAGGCAAGTGTTGAGGATTGGGACGCATGCTTTGGAGAAGTTTTGCATAGGGCTGTAATTTTGGACCGTTCTGGTAATACTTCTTTCCCCGGTGTCTGTTATGCCTCAAGCTTCCAAGCCACCTCGGATAAACGCCTGAAATTCGGTTTTGAAGAAGTTGCCAAAGAATCTGTGTTGGATGCGATCACGCCTTATCGCTACGGGCGATTGGACAAGAACCCAAAAGAGCGTTTCGTCGGTGTCATCGCGCAGGACGTTCAGAAAGTTATCCCCGAGGCTGTCAGAGAAGACGACAACGGATATTTGAGTGTTGACTATGCTGCACTCACAGCGGTGCTGTGGGGCGAAGTCAAACGACTCAAAAATGAAATTCAGGAGATCAAAAATGGCATGCGGAAAGAAGAGCAGCAAACCGACAAAAAAGACGCCCTCCAAGAAGCCGTGCAAGAAGTGCTAGAAGCACCTGTCGCTAAGGCTCCCCGCAAAAGGACAGCAAAGTAAGAGGTAGATATGGCCTATAGCAAGACAAACTACCGACTTTCTGACGGTACAGATCTGATTGAGCTTTTTAAGAACCCGAGTTTGAGCGGCCTTACTCAGTCGATCCAAAACGTTATGAGAGTTGGGGCAACAACGTTTACAGACCGTCAGGGCGGAGTAACCGTCTCCGCTTCAAGAGATGATTTTGGAAGATTGACGGGTGTAAAGGTTGGTTATGTTTGCCCCGATTGCAAGGATTATCCGTGCAGTGACTCGGGGGACAGTTGTTGCAATGAATGTGATTCGGGTTAGGAATAACGGAGTGATTTAATGAAAACAGATTTCGGAAGAATCTACGTGATGATGGGGACTGCATGTAACTTTAACTGCGTGTACTGTTCTCAATCGACTTCTCAGCAGGGTATTCAAAAAACAGAGTGCCGTCCTCACATATCTAAGCGTCCAAGCAAAGAGTTCTTAGACTACATGAAGCGCTACGGCGAGGCTCTCGATGTAACTAACTTAAAGCGAAAGCCCACCATTGCCTTCTGGGGTGGGGAGCCTTTGCTTTATTTCGATACTATCAAGCAGATTATCGATGTGCTTGGAGAAAATATCTCTAAGTTCCGTCTTGGGACAGTCACTAATGGAGAGCTGATTACTGATGAGATGGTTGATTTCTTCAACAAAAACCATGTAGTGGTCAACCTTTCCCACGACGGTCCTAAGACAGTTGTTACACGCGGCAAAGACGTGCTGAAGAGCTCGATTATTAGAGACCGTTTCCACGCCCTGAACTCCGTGACGTTCCATACAGTAATCAGTGGTGTGACTCAGGACCTTTACAGAAACTGGGATTACTTTGCTGAGATGGGTTTTCCTGAGAATGAGAATACTTCTTATATGCAGATGATGGTGTACCCGTATGACGGTATCCCGGACTATCTGCTTAAGTTCGATCTTGTTAAATGGGAAGAGACCCTTCAGAAAGTCGTGGCTTCGCTCTACAAGTCTTTCTTGGAAAACAACGGTGAAGTCAATGTCAGAAGCAAAGAATTTCAGGTGATTACACATCAGCTTGGAAGTCTTTATCGCTCTAACTATGAACATTTCAAGGCTACGGGCGAAGTCCATTATTGCCAGACAGCGACGAAGATGCTGGCAGTGGATGTGCAAGGTAAGACTTATTTCTGTCACAACTCCAGCAAAGAAATCCTGCCTGTTTACGACCCAAATTTTGACAGCCTTTATGCGGGCCTCGCAGAAGACATGGTTTGCAAAACCATGAAGGACAGTCGAGATTATTGCAGGGATTGTGAATACGGTTATTTCTGTACAACGTCTTGTCCGCTCCCGCATGATAAAAGCAAAGCTCAAACGCTTTGTGGCGCTGTTAAGTTGCTTTGCGAATACGTTCGTAGGTATTTCCATTTAACGGAAGCATACAGAGGGAATATCGTTCTTCCCGACTCTATTAAGGTGCCTAGACATGCCTAATTTTGTCTGCTATCGGTCGCTTACAAGCGCCCAGAAACGAAAGGAAACTGGTAATCCTGATCGAATTATGAGGAAACCGGGATTTGATCTTGTGCTTTTTCCGACAGAAAAAGGAATCAGGATTGATTACAAAGTTCTGATGATGGAAAAGCTGTTGATGGCCGAGGGCAGCAAAGAAGTAGAGCCGGAAGTCGGTGTTCTTTATTCCGTCGATTATTCTCTTTCAACTAAAGACGCATTTGTTAGAGAAAGTTCTTTCGGGAGTATTTCCGAAGTTAGCAACGCTCCGAAGATCAACATTGCTGCGATTCTTAAGCTTTCGGACGGAACAGTGTTAGTCAAGATCTCGAACATGATTTCTATTTCCTGCAACTCTAATGAATTTGGATGTGCGGAAGAAAAAATCGTTGAGGCAGGAACGCGGCCCTTCACCTGTTTTAGCAGCTATAACGAAGAAGCGGCCGAGCTTATGCGCGCCAGCCAAACCAAAAAGAGCGCCTTGGTAGATATCAATTTTTTGGATTCGCTGTCTTATCTGGAAGCTCAGGTAGATATCTTGACGAAGGTTGTTTTGGCGGGCGGACTAGCAGATAAAGACGAGCTTAAGGAAGTGCTCATTAGGGCAGATGCTGAAGGTATTTGGCGCTCTAACAGCAAGGAAAAACTTCTAAAGAAGATGGATAAGAAACGTAAGTTCAGAGAGCTCCAACTAACCTACTACGAAGCTAATAAAAAATGACCACGCTTTCCCTCTCCAATTTTAACGGACTTATCCCGCGCACTGGCCCGGCCAACCTCGATCCGACAAACGCTCAGATCGCGGTTAATACTCGTCTACAGTCAGGCGAGATCAAGTCTTGGAAGGGAAAGACAGTCGAGTATCAGACGATCCAAGAAGGTGTACAGACCATTTTCAAGCTTGAAGGTCCTTCGGGAGAAGGCGCTTGGGCGGAGTGGATTGTAGACACGGACGTGGTTTTCAGCCCGATGGCTGACTTGAAGGAGCACCGCTTCTATTACTCCGAGGCAGGTATCTGCAAAAAGTCCAACTGGACGATGGCCCACGACGGTTTGGACGGTACTCCCATCCCAAGAAACTGGCTCTATCTGGGCGTCCCGCGCCCCAATAAGGCGCCTCATGCTACTGCTGTCCGCACAGATACAAGTCCTGAGAATACCGAGGAGCGCGCCTACGTCTACACCTATGTGAGTACGTTCGGAGACGTGAAGGAAGAGTCCGCACCTTCGGATGCATGCAACGTTACAGCTGACATCGTAGGTGGTAAAGTCGAGTTTGACGAGTTTCCGGTAGCGCCCACCGAGCACTACAACATCACGGCCTTACGGCTTTATCGTGCCGTGATCGGGTCGTCCGAGATCTCCTACATGCTTGTGGATGAGTTCACAGTCGTCAAAGGCGAGGTAGTCACTTCCAAGAGGTCTCTCAACGGAGTTCGTTTTGAAGACGGCAAGTACCCGGACACGAGAAAGACCGAGCAGCTCGGCATTGTCTTGGAGTCGATGTATTACGAAGAGCCGCCGGAAGGTTTGCGCGGGCTTGTGAATATGCCCAACGGCATGATCGCTGGTTTTGTAGGCAACCAAGTATGGTTCTGTGAACCATACCTGCCGCACGCGTGGCCCTCCACTTATATGCTCACCACTGACTCTCAGATCGTTGGTTTGGGTGTTTACGGTAATACCTTGGTAGTTTGCACGGAGCGACAGCCTTTCACGATTGCCGGTACCCATCCGGCCGCGATGACACAGGAAAAGCTCCCGATGCTTCAGCCCTGCGTGAATAAACGCTCCATCGCATACGACCAATACGGCGTGCTTTACGCCTCATCCAACGGTCTAGTGGTAATTGCTGGTGGGCAGATGGATGTATTTTCCCGTCCTTTGTTCACACGAGAAGGCTGGTTAGAGTATAACCCTGTAGTAATGGTAGGCTCCATGTATAACAACAACTACCTGTGCGGCTACCAGCAGGGAAACACTTCCGGCATGTTCGTTTTCGCTCGCGGTGATACCCCTGCGTTAATTAAAGTTGAGTTCGACCCGGTTTGCCTTTTCGTGGAAAGAATCACGGGCTATGTTTACGGACTGTCGCATGCCGACGGGATCGTTTACCGCTTGGACGCTTCCTCTACGAACCTCATGGGCTACACGTGGAAGAGCAAGATGTTTGTTTATCCGCGCTCGGTCTCGTTTTCCTGCGCCAAGCTCGATGCAGAGTTTGATGATAAAGAAGTGGCCGACATGCTCAATAAGCAGCGGCAGGACATCATCGACTACAACCGCACACAAGCTGAAAAATACAAGGGGCAGTGCCTGCTGGGGTGCTCAAACGATGTGCCGGTGAACACTTGGACCGTGAACGGTGGAGTGCTTCTGGACGTTCCTGAAGAAGCGGAGGTGCGCTACGTGCAGCTTACGTTCTACTCCGACGGCAAGGTGATTTACACCAAAGACGTGGAAAACTGTGTCGCGTTCCGACTGCCCGCATACAACGGCTATCGCTGGGAAGTTCGTATGGCAGGACACTTGCCGATTAGGGCGTTCCAGATGGCAACCTCGATGGCGGAGCTGGTAGGCGAATGAAAAAGGTAGTAGCAAGAAAACCCGTGATTTCTACGATGGGTATGCCCACGGAGCTCGCGTGGTTTTTAAAACCCGTGAAGGAAAACATCGAGATGGTGACGGGAGCCAGAGGCGGAGAGTTGAAGGGTCTTAAACCCAATGCAACTCAGGAAGAAATTATTAAGAAGGTGAACGAGCTGATTGCTCGTATCAACGTAAGCGGAGAGGCGAAGTAATGGCAAGGATTTCTATTAGGACGGCAAGCTACGGACGCAAAGCTCCGGTGCGCACGACCGGTTCTCGCATTTGGCAGCCTCCGCACAGAACAAAACAGGTTCCGGTTAAAGACAGCAAGTTGCCTAAGCCCGCTGAGAAGCAACCGACATTAACGGCCAAAGACGCAAATAAACTGAAACGAGGGCCTGTTAAGTCGGCTGCCGCTCCGTCAGATGTGAATGTCAAACGCAAGCGCGCATGGAGCAAGAGATGAGAGTGCTGATTGAGATTCTCCGAGGCAGTGATCAGATCGCCCGTGTCCCTTTCTACGATCAGGCTTGCCTCAGCGGCTTTACCGCATGGGCGCAGTTAAGAAAGTCTCCGAGAAGCGAAGAGGTCTTGGACGAACTCACTACTGAGAACGGACGGATCAAAATCGGCTGCGGATATTTTCTTTTGAACTTCCCGCACGAAGTCACACAGAAATGGAAGTTTCGCCGCGCAGTGTTTGACATCAAGGCCATCAGCCCGGAAGGCGGGCAAGTGAGGTTGGCAGAAGGCAGAATTCTAGTAATACCGGAGGTAACAAGATGAGAGAACTGTTTGGCGGTTGTGGCGATCATCATTGCCACGACGTTCACATTATGCAAGGCCCTCAAGGCCCCCGTGGCGAGCGCGGCGAAAAGGGCGACAAGGGCGATGCCCTTCGCTGGTCCGACTTAACGCAGGATCAGAAAGAGTCTTTACGCGGCGACCGTGGTCCGCAGGGCCCCAAAGGCGAGAAGGGCGATAAAGGCGAGCCCTTCAAATACGACGATTTCACAAACGAGCAGCTGGAAGCCCTCAGAGGTCCGAAAGGTCTTCGCGGTGAAAAGGGTGACACAGGCGACAAAGGTGACCGAGGCGAGAGAGGTCCGCAGGGTATTCAGGGCGAACAGGGCCCTAGAGGCTTTAAAGGCGAGCCGCTCCGCTACGCCGATCTGACTGAAGAGCAGAAAGACGAACTTAGAGGCGAGAAAGGCGAACAGGGTCTGGGATTAGTTATCCGCGGCACCAAGGACACCATCGGTCAGCTTAAAGCTGAGAAACCCCATGGCGAGTACGGCGACTGCTACATCATCGGTCAGGACTTATGGTTCTGGGATCACGATAAGCAGGAATGGTACAAAGGCCCCGCACTGAAAGGCGATACAGGCCCCGTCGGTGCCACAGGCGCCCAAGGCGAGAAAGGCGATAAGGGTGACCAAGGCGAAGTCGGCCCTCAGGGTGAAGTAGGTCCTCAAGGCGAGGTAGGCCCGCAGGGCGAAGTCGGTCCCCAAGGTCCCAAAGGAGATAAGGGCGACAAGGGTGACAAAGGCGACAAACTCACGTTTGACGATCTGACGGAAGACGAATTGAAGTCCTTAGTCCCGGATATCTCCGCCACTATCCACACACACGAACCCGGCACCGAGGCCACGGTTGACGTTGCAGGCACGAAGGAATCTCCGAGACTTATTTTCGGCATCCCCCGTGGAAATCCCGGCAAAGATGGTGAAAAGGGTGAACGCGGTGACCGAGGCCCCGAAGGAGCCAAAGGCGACAAGGGGGATAAAGGCGACCGAGGTGATCCCGGTGTGGCCGGTGCTCAGGGCCCGAAGGGTGACAAAGGCGACAAGGGAGATCCCGGAGTCGCAGGTCCTGCCGGTCCCAAAGGTGACAAAGGTGATAAAGGCGATGCAGGCACAGGTATCGAGCTCAAAGGAGCCTATGAGAGCGTTGAAGATTTAACAACCGCGCTGCCTGAAGGCGGCACAGGCGCCTACCTTGTCGGTACGCAAGCTTATTTTTGGGACGGAACTCAATGGGTTTCGTTAGGTGAAGTCAAGGGGCCGAAAGGCGATACTGGTCCGCAGGGAGAGAAAGGGGAAAAGGGTGAACCCGGCGGTATCAATTCGATTATTACACCCGATCCCGTAGAAACATTTGAACAAGCATTAGGAGAATAGACATGTCCGATACTGAAACCAAAAACCTTTCCTCTCAGATCAATGCTTTTGCTACTCGTGTAGGTACAGAAGTCAAGGCCGTTAAGGGCCGTGTCACAACTGCCGAAGGCAAGATTTCCTCTTTGGAAACTGCTGTTGCAGGCATTCAGACCACGATTGAATCTAAGTCTGAAATCAACGACGCCGCTGTTGCAACAACTTCCACTTACTCTTCCAGCAAGATCGCTTCTGAAATCACTGCTGCTAAGCAGGCTGTTAAGGACGACCTTCTGGACGGAGCCGGTGCCGCTTACGACACCCTGAAAGAACTGGGTCAACTCATCGACACCAACAAGGACGCCATCGACGCTCTGGAAGCTGTTGCAGCTAACCACGTCGTCTTTGACAAGGCTCAGGAACTCACTGATGAGCAGAAGGCCTTTGCTCGCGGCAACATTGGTGCTGCTTCCGCTGCTGAAGTCACAACCTTGTCCGGCAAAGTCACAGCCAACGAAACAGCTCTTGGTCTCAAGGCTTCTCAGGCCGACCTTGACACGGCCAACGGCAAGATCACTGCCAATGAGCAGGCCATCGCTCTGAAAGCTTCTCAGGCAGATCTGACTGCACTGGAAGCTAAGGTTGGCAATGTCGAAACCGACTTTGTAGCTACTTTTGAAGCTGCATTAGCCTAATTTATGAAAGGAGGGGTTCGCCCCTCCCTTATCAGGAGATAAAAATATGGCGGACGAACAAAAAAATCTTTCCGGTCAGGTAAACGCTTTGGCAACAAGGGTTGCTCAAGAGTTTAAAGCTGTAAAAGCATCCAGCGGAAGCGGCGCAAAACCTTGGCCCGCAGAGTGGACATCTTTCGATCAGGCGACGACTGAAGGTGTTTACTACCTAACGACTGAGAATGTGGCGGCGTTGGATTCTGAGTCTATGCCGGTAGATCAGGCGAAAAGTTCCGATGCAATTCTGAAAGTCTATGAGCTGGAGGGTGAAAACACATTTAGTCAGGAACTTTATGTTTCTGAGAAACTCTATCCCGATGTAAATAGTTCGTATAAATGGGTTACAGCAAGGAAAGCCTATTTCAGAACGATTCCCAAGGATGTCACTGGCAGTAATTCGTATTACACAACCGGCGATCCTACGGGGACAATCACTTCTACATATAAAGGCGGCGGTCTTAAAGGCGCGTGGTTCCCAGCTTCTGGTTTATTAGGAAATATAGGTTACGCAGCCGGTTATACTGTTCCAGCGATAGGGGATGATAATGGTTTTGAGTATCAAAATGGTATTCAGCTTTCCAACGAATCTGCTTGTAGCGCCTATGACCTTGATGCTACGTATAAAAGCATCGCAAACGGAGAAGCATATACGTCGTGGGTCAAATATATGGTCTTTCCCGGTAGCGTTAACGGACTAGGCATGGGCGATAAATGGAAATGGGCTGGTGGTGAAGCTCCTACACTCAAAAAAGGTGTTGTTGTTGCCTGCTGGTGCCACGACATGGGCGTTGCTTCTTTCATTCCTGCGGAGGCTTGATAATGATTAAAAAATACCTTTACAACAATAACGTTTATCATTCCGAATACGACGTTCGTCAGGCCATTTGGAAAGAAGACCGCAAAGTCTTCGGGAAGGAACCTGAAGAAGGTCGTGCAGAGTTCTGGGAAAAGCTCAACGTCACTTACACCGAAGAGCAGGAACCTCCCGTCATCGCTCACATCCCGACGCTTGACGAAGAAAAACTCATGGCCTTCGGCCGCTTAACGGAAGCTTTCCGTTCTTGGCGAAACAATAAAGCGACTCTCATTTCCTCTTTAGGTTTTGAAGCTGACGCTGACGAGCGCGCCATGATTGACGTTTCCGGCTTAGTCGCCTTGGAAGCCCCGGCTGTTTTTATGGACGCCAACAACGTTCCGCATGAGCTCACCGCTGACCAGATCAAAGTTCTTCACAAAGAGATCATCCAAAGCGGCAACAAAGCCTACGAAACAAAATGGGCGTTACGTAACGCGATCAACGCTTGTCAGAGCGTGGAAGAGCTGAAAGCTATTAAGTTGGAGTTCTCGGCGGTGGATTTCTCAGGAGAATGAAATGCTCAATAATGCTGCGTTATTGATGATGTTTAAGAAGAAAGCCAATGGGGTGGCACAGGTTGTCTGTTCTAATAGCACAACATGGTACCTG
>ERZ791903.385-NODE-385-length-65970-cov-22.344186_pt1 | contig 65970 bp, 58 predicted proteins | sample MGYA00510148_ERZ791903 | MGnify/ENA primary metagenome ERZ791903 (study PRJEB30046, sample SAMN00792080) | human gut metagenome | study: EMG produced TPA metagenomics assembly of the A metagenome-wide association study of gut microbiota in type 2...
GGATCGGATATACCTCATCCAGCGGTCGATTTTGCCAGTCTTCGATCTGAGGCAGGATTTTATCTGTAACGTCTGTTCATTCTGCTGGATGTGATAGCAGAATTGAGAATATATGAGCGGCTCATCGCTGTTGGCACTGCGGTCCTCCATGCATTCAGCCCACAGGAACTTTTTACTGACTCCATTGCGGAGCGGTTCTTTGTGGATGTAGTCGTAGTCAGGCATACGTTTGTTTTGCGATACTGAACTTTCTTTGGAAAACATGAGTCTTTGAAGTTTAGTATCCGTCATAGATTTATCAAGCATCTAAGAAAGATTTAATTCTCGGGCACGTTTTTGAACTTTGACTACATTTTTCTGAGAAACACCACAGTTTGCCATGATGTTATGTTGAGAGAAGCCCAATATTCTAAGCTGGATGATTTCTCGATACTTGGTCATAATAGCGACCTCCTTATAATGAACTTACACCATAGGGTACATATTTTCATTATAAGGATTTGGGAGAAAAATGATTCAAAAAAGCGATATTTGATAAAAAGTAGTGTAAATATTTTGGCTTTATGATAAAATATAACTATATTAAACGATAATAAAATAAAGGGAAGTATGATAAATGAAAGACGATTTGACAAAATTATGTGACAAAATTGAAAATTGTAATAAATGTGGATGTCATAACAGTGAAATTGTTTGTGTAAAATATTGGGTAGGTGTATATATAAATAGAGATAGGAATAAATTTCTAAGGTTAAAAGCAGAAGTAAACAGTCATAAAAATTTTATAGATGATTTTGTTATATTAACATACTTGATGACAATTGCCTCTATATTAATTACGGTTTTTGGTACCATATTTTCAAATCAATTAATTGATTTGAAAATATGGTGTGCAATACTTTTTATAATGTTTATTATAATGCTTATTATAAACATTATTGAGTTATGGGGGAAAAATAAATGGGGATATAGGAATAAATGGATATATTATATAGAGGTTGTTTTGGAAGATATGGAAAGAAATCCGGCAGAGTATAATATATCTGACTAATTAATACTTGAGGTAATTTAATAATTCAAATTCAATCCTTGTGGATAACTTTTGAGAAAAATGGCGCACTTCACCAATTCTTCTCTGATTGATATCAATTATGGATAACTGAATTATGACACCTCCATTTCGTATGTTATTTTATTTATGCTACATTGGATTTTTCCTTGCTGGCTACATCTGATAGTCTTGATGCAATAAGGGCAATACAAGATAAATCCATATAGACTTTTGCCCTTGCCATTTTTGCAATCTGGATGTTATCAAGGATGTACTTATCCTTTAAATCCTCGAATGTACAATCTACGCTGGTTTGTTGATTATATAGTTTTGAAAAAATAGGCTGACTTGAAAAAGTAAATTCCAGTGCAGGGGTAAATTCCACCATGCTTTAAAATTCTTTGATTTTTTAGAATTGAGGGAGGTTAAATCCTTATAAAACTGCTATAATTAGATTAACTTTCCATAAAACATCTTACTTTCAGACATAGCAAACAAGCCTCTGGGTAGTTTCTGTGCGAAACTAAATTCCACAGGCCGCATTCAAAAAATGTGAATTGTTAAGTTACAGCCTGACAGCAGATTTTTATGCTAAGTTAGTGGTTAAAGCGTATCAGCTTAGGCGTCAGATTGACCTCATTGGGTGGAATCGGCCTAAGCTGAAGTGCTTTTAAGATGTCTATACCATAGTTTTCAAGTGCTACATCATACGGTGTTCGACCACCAAGGCGTTCTCTTGGGGTTGAATTTATGTGGTCTACGATAGTTCTTAAATCCAATTGGGTGAGATATTCAAAGCTAGTCTTTTTAGGAAGAATCATTCGAAGCATGGTATGTGTCTGTTCGATGTCGCCTTTTTGACCGCTTCTCATCGGATCACAGTAATAGATGCTTGACCGCATAATGCCATTAATGCCGTTTTCGAGAGACTCCGGATCTCCGAATTCGGATCCGCGATCCGTAAGAATCGTGTTGAATAAGGTTAAAAAATCATATGTGCCAAGCTGGTGTTCCAACTTGTTAAAAACAAGTTTTACGGCACCTTTGGTGCATCTGTTCATAATGAATGCAAGAAACAGTTTTTCACGGGTTAAGAAGAATGTCAGGATGACACGCTTTGAGTCCTGTGATGAGTGAACGGTATCCATTTCAGCAAAATGGTCAAGTTCAAGGGCTTGAAAATCAGAAAACATACGTATGATAAAAACGGATCTGTCTTTGATCTGGGTCTTGTGTACTTTGCGGGGGTTGAATTTTACCTGACGTTTCAGATCGATGTTTCTTGCGGACAGGATTCCTTTATCAAGGTAAGAATATAGAGTTCTCACGGACATATCGAGTTCTGGATGATTCGTTATAATCTGATATGGAGACTGGCCCTGAAAAATCAGGGGCGTGATGACCATATCTTTCTGATGCAGTTCGTGTCTGGTCATGTTTATACCGGCCCTGGACTGTGAAAGACATTCTTTGTATTTGCGGTCAGCAAAAATAGCATCATAGCGGTATTTGTGGGCAGTCGTGCATTGTTAAAACAGCCTTTGTGATACCAGTCGCTGAGCCTGTGCAGCCTGATTTCTTTTAAGATTGTTGTTGGATCTTTACAAAGATATCTTGCAATGTCCTTAAAAGAACAGCCAGCGTTTAGGAATTTTTCAATGTATTTGCGATCTTCGAGAGTAAGATATTTTTGATTAACGGGAATATATTTGCTCATGCTAGTTCTCCTTCTACTGCTGTCAGAAGGCCAACATGAGCATACCATTTATGATATGAAAGATTAAACTCCACTTGTGTAGAAGAAAATTCCACTGTATAAATGGATGGTAGAATTAAACTTTGCAATTTTCATGACAATAGAAATTATCAAGAAATTATTGAGAAATTCAATGCGGTTTGCTATACTATAAATGTGCACTTATGATGATATGTATTATTAGGAGAGATGATATGACTGTAAATTACAATAGGTTGTGGAAAAAGCTTATAGATTTAGATATGAGTAAATCACAGTTAAGAGAAAAAGCTGGAATAACAACAAATGCGATAGCAAAGATGGGAAAAAATGAAAATGTATCTACAGAGGTTATTTGTAAAATTTGTACTGCACTTGATTGTCAAATCCAAGATATTGTGGAATTGGTTAAAGAATGAAAATCTCAATGATAGAAGAAATATGTGTAGCAGAATAGCTTAAGGTGCTTATTACTATGGGAGGAAGATAAATGTCAGAATTTAATTATACTGTGATAGAAGAAATACATAAATCGAGAATATGGGATAATCACATTTTTAAGGTTAAGGTTAAAGGAAAAGATAAGATATATGTTTTGAAATTGTATGGGGGGATTAATGAGCCCTTTCAGAAATTAGTATTTAACAGAGAAATGGAAGCTCTTAAAGTATTGAATTCTTGCAGTAATATTGTAAAGATAAGAGATACAACAGCATCGTTAAAATATAAGGGGAAATCAAATTATGGCGCCATACTAATGGATTATGTAGATGGAAAGACTTTGGATTTGTATGATTGGCATTTGTTTCCGCAATTAAAAAAGTACGAAATCTGTTTTAAAATTTTGCAGGCAGTATATAATGCACATGCAAATGATGTAATACATAGAGATTTAAAACCTCAAAATATCATTTATGATGATGTAAATGACGAGATTACAATCATAGATTTTGGTTCAAGCAAGATAAAGACAATTATTGAGAAAGAAACTACTATGCCAATGTTTTCAGAAAATTATTCGGCTCCAGAAGTTGTAAAAGGAAATGATATTACTGAAAAATGCGATTATTATTCTTTAGGTGCTATTTTTGCTGAATTCTTTTTGTGTAAAGAAGCAGAATCAAATGTAGAAATGATTAGTTTGATTGAAAAATCTAGCTTGGATGAATTGTTAAAAGGTATGCTTTGTTCGATGCTACAGGATAATCCATCTGATAGACCTGAATCAATAGATGTAATTACAGATGTATTTACACAATTAATAGGTGAATTAAACACATCTGCAAATGATTATAGTGTTTTTATCGATTTTGAAAAAATGCGCTATTTGAAACGTAGTATGGTAATTGAAAATAGCATGAACATGACGCAATTTACCAATTCATTTTTAAAAAGAGAATTTTCAGAAAGATACGGATATTATGATGAAAAGCATGAGAAATATGTCATTACAGGAAAAAATATTGTAGTGGAGTGTAGCTATGATGAAAAAGTAGAATCTTTTGAAGTGATGAGGATTTCTGAAGTTGCAACTGACCGTAGAAATATTAATATTCGCAGGAGTTTTAAAATTGAAGGTAAGCTCTCTTTTTATGACTCTAGATTTAGATATACATGTCATAACGGAAAAGATAATAAAAAGCTGTGGATCATGTTTAAAAATAGACGTGAAGATAACGAACGATACAGAGAACGTGAAGAAAAATTTGATAAGCTATTTGGAAGTTGGCAAGAGGGATTAGAGGAATCTATTATTAGCGAAAAGGACAAAGTTGCAAAAATAGTATATTCTGAATCGCATATTGATAATGGTCAAATTGTTTTAGAAGTAGACGAATGTCAAAATAAGTCAATAGATGAGTTGGAGCTAAATACAAAATTTATTATTGAAGGTGTTGATGATAGAGGACAACCTGTATATTTTGAATTGGGTATTCTAGATGATATTATATGTGATGATGATAGCGTTAAAATAGTTATACAAATGCCTAAAAAAGTGTTAAAAGGAAATGTAAGAACACTGCTTAAGAAGAAAGGCAATGTTATGGAAGATTTTCGTGCAAATACCAGTTCTTATAAGCGCCAGATGAGTGCAATTAGATCATTAAAAAGTGAAGAGTATTCTGCACGAAATTTGAAAGATATTTTGTTAAATGTTGAAGAACCAGAGGAGATACCAACGATATTTGAACCCAAATTTATTGCACAAAAGCTAAATCCGTCACAGCAACAAGCGGTGATAAAGGCTTTAAACTCTGAAAATATTGGATTGATACAGGGACCACCTGGAACTGGAAAAACAAAGGTAATAAAGGAAATAATAGGACAAGTTGTTACGAAATCTATAAAAACAGCAGATAGTCCTAGGATACTTATTGTTTCGCAGTCACATACAGCGGTGGATAATATTCTGGAAGGGCTAGACAGTACTATTTCAGATGATTTAGAAATAGTCAGAATAGGAGCTGACAAAAACGTATCACCCAAAATATCTTGTAGATATACGATGCCTGCTCATAGAGACAAGCTTTTTTCTGATGTGAAGAAGAATGTTGAGAAGTATGACAAAAGTATGGAAGAAGTATACCAAGATATATCAGATCAGAGAATTCTTGATAGATGGAAGAAAATAAAAGAAATACAAGAGGATTGGATTGATAGGTCTATAGAAAAGGACTGCCTTGATTATCAGCTAGTACGGAGTGCTACGGTTATAGCAGGAACATGTGTAGGTTTTTTAGCAAATAGTTTTGTTAAAGATATGGAATTTGATTATGTCATTATTGATGAAGCGGCAAAGGCAACAACACCGGAATTGTTGGTTTCTATAATCAAAGCAAAAAAGATAATTTTAGTAGGAGATCAAAATCAGTTACCAGCTTATGCAGACCAAAGCATATCTCCCAAAATTGCGAAATTGACCAAAAATCCGGAATATAGAATGTTTGATATATTATTTGAAACATTACCAGATTCACACAAGCAAGTTTTAAGTACCCAATATAGAATGATAAGAAATATCGGAAATCTGATTAGCACTGATTTCTATGGAGGAACAATTGATACAGGGTGCAAGGACGAAGATAAACTTCATGGACTATCAAGATACGAAGGTTATTCTATAATTTGGTTTGATACTTCAGAAAACAGAAGAAGGAAGCAGAAGAAAACTAAAGGCAATTCATTCATGAATGAGGAAGAAAAACGTATTATTTTAGATATTCTTGAGGATTTAAAGAAATCGAATGAATTAGATAACCAAGATATAGGGATAATTACCGGATATAGTGGACAAAAAGATATTCTTCGAAATTCAGTTAAAGCAATTGGATATGATAAAATTGCACAAATTGATATTAATGTGTTAGATGCTTTTCAAGGACGCGAAAATGATATTATTATGTATAGTACAGTAAGGACAGATAATTCAATTGGATTCCAGAAAGAAAAGGAGCGTGTAAATGTTGCTTTTTCTAGGGCAAAAAAATTGTTGATAATCTGTGGTGACTTAAATTTCTTTTATAATTATAATGATCCAAATAATAAATTTATTGAAATAATTGACTACATTAAAACTCACGATCATTGCAAGATTATTTCATGTAAGGGGGAAAATCTATTTTGAAAAAATTAATGGAAAATTTGTTCCAACACATTATACCAGTAAATGAAGGATATGATTATCTTTTTTCTGATTTAGTATATGTACCAATATATGAGACGTCATTGCTTGTAACCAAGAGAACCATTATGCCAATTAGTCTTGTTGAAGAAAAAGTACTTCAGCTTATTGATGTAGGTGTCTACCAAATTGACGAGATAGCTCAGATATTAGGATTGAAACGAAAGTTGTTAGATGTAACGTTAGCTGATTTGTATTCAAAAAATCTTGTAATGGTATCGACTAATTCTTGTAAGATGATGACAGCAGGTAGAGAGGCGTTAAACAACCTTAATAGAACAGAAAAAAAACAAGATATTTTGAAAAATGTATGTCTTGATGGAATCTTAGGGAATATTATTGATTCCGCAGCGTATGAATTGCAGAATAATGTACGAGATAACGATGGAAAATTGAAACCAATAATTCCTACTGGAGAAGTTAAATATTATATAGAGCAATTCAAAAGGATATCTCAGATATTTGACGAAGAAAATGTTTTGTATTTTTCAGAAGGAGTTCAGCCGGTAAAAGAAGAATTGTTGAAAATAGATAAGATTGATAGTACATTTGTTAAATATATTAAAATACCAATACACATATATGTAAGTTCAAATGGTTTGGATATTGATATTGTACAAGTATCAAATAAATATAAAGAATTGTTAGAATTGTACAAAGATTATATCATTGAGCAGATAAATAATAAAAAGGTATTAAAGAATCATTTTAAGTATAGAAGAATTAATCAACAGGGGTATGAAGGAGAGCTTCTTGAAGAAAAGAGTGGTCTATATGATGAGTTAAAAAAGATACATTTCACAAAAAACAAAAAAAGTATTGATTATACCCTTATCACAGATGAAGTTTTTAATGATAGAAAATTAATGGATGGTGAATATAGAGATATTCTAAAATACATTGTTTCTCAATCTTCGGATGTGGATTTATATGTAGATAATCTTGACGATTGGGCATTTGATAGTCAATTTACTGCTACGCTAACAGAGAATATGGGTAAATCAAACTTATCAATATATTATGCGCAATCCAATAATATAAAAGCTGCAAAAAAACAAATTGAGTGGAATTTTAAAGGCGGATGCAAATGTGTAGAAAATGATAAGAAATATTTTTTTTGCTGGAAGACAGAATCATATTTGCTTTATGGTGTGCCAAAATTAAGAAATGTGATAGATGATAATACAATGTGTTTGTGTATGACATATTATTTGAAGAGTAATTCATAATATTAAATATGTTTACTGTAGGGATGGCTGTGTTAAGCTGTTCCCAATGCGGAAGTCTCCGATTTTTAGGCAATATTGCCTGAGAGTCAGAGCCTTTTCTTTGTGCCTTCAAAGCGCAGCCACGGGTTCATGCAGTCAACATATGAGAGTTGATAGTAGCTTTTGGTCAAGTTGACCAGAGGTTGCCTATATTGGGGGGAGGGTGGATACCCTATAACACGTGACATAGGAGCGTGGCTTTTTCTGCTTGTAGTTTATGCAACTATAGGCGTATTATGTTATTCTTTTTATAAGTGGTAATGTTCAGTTGTCCGGTAGGGTGTTCACTTGTCTGGAATGCAGTAAAATAAAGGCTTTGCGGGTGTCCATGTATGTGGCAACTATTAAAAAAATGATTAAAAGATTATACAACTCAGTGGGGGTCAGGCACAATTAAATTTTTATAAATTAATAAATTTGTATATACGGACTATTGAAATTGTATATTAAGTGTGATAACATAAAAAAACAACTTGAGGTTAAGGAACGTTTAATAACGGCTAAAAGTTGTGAATTATTAAACTATTAGGATTTGAATATGAAAACAATAAGTGACAGGATATTTGAAAAATTAAAAGAAAAAGGTATGAGTCAGAAGGAGTTTTCGCAGAAGACTGGCATTGCAGAAAGTTCAATTAGTGACTGGAAGAAAAAACATACTAATCCGGTAAGTGACAAGATATTGATTATATGCGAGGTGCTGGATATTTCGCCATATGAGTTATTGTCAGGAGCAGAGCATATTGGAACCAGAAGCAGGGATAATCAGACATATGTTTTTGCAAAAGATACTGAACTTGGAATGGTAGTTGAGACGTATCAGCAGTTGGATTATAAGCAGCAAAAGAGACTTTTGGGCTATATGGATGCTTTGAAGATGAACAACTAGAAAAAATATAATTTTGTACCACATGATACGTAAAAACGAAAAAATTCGTACAAGAGAGAATGAAGATTATATATTCAAATGAAGAGTACTGGGTATGGTTGTCCAGATGCAAAGGGAACGGACCAGTAACAGCGAATAAACTATTAGATGAATTTATAACTGCAAGAAATGTATATGATGCATCAATCGATGAAATTGTTTGCAGTTTAGGGATTTCAGAGCAACATGCTATGAAGATGATAATAAAGGTGCGAGAGTAAATAATATAATTCATTCTTTATGTTTTTTTTATTTGATTGAAATACCGATACGTGGTAATATGAATTTGAAAGAGAGGATATAATGGCTAAGGAAAATGTTAATGAACTGGTGGATAAACTTACTCTATTTGATGATGATTTAATGAGTAGAGTTTTCGACAATAATATCGAAGCAACAGAGCTTATGCTTAGAATCATAATGGGAAGGAACATTAATGTAATTAGTGTTATTGGACAAGATGAGATAAAAAGTCATGAAGTAGGTGGAAGAAATATAACATTGGATGTTCATGCGATTGATGTGAACGGTGATGAAATTGATATTGAAGTACAAGGAAATTCGGCAGGGGCACATATCAGACGAGCAAGATATCATAGCAGTATGGTAGATTCTAAAATGTTAGACGAAGGACAGGAGTTCAGGCAACTTAAGGATTCGTATATCATATTTATATATAAACATGATAAATTTAGAAAGGGTTTACCAGTATATCACATAGACCGATATATAAGGGAAACAGAAGAATTATTTGATGATGGTTCCCATATTATATATGTAAATGGTAACTATAAAGGTAATGATGAAATTGGACAGCTAATGAATGATTTTCGTCAGACAGATTCAGATAAGATTCATTATGCTGCATTAGCAAAAGGTGTAAAGCATTTTAAGGATACTGAAAAGGGGCGTGAGCAAATGTGTGAAGCAGTTGAAAAATATGCAAAGGAATATGCAAAGGAATATGCGGTAAAGGAAAAGATGATTTCTGTGAAAAATCTTATGGAGAATATGAAACTTACAGTGGATCAGGCACTAAATGCTTTGGGAATTCAAGGGGATGAAAGAAAAACCATAATAAATCAATTACAAAACCGAAATTAGAATATTTAAGTAGAGATATATTAAAAAATTTTTAGAACATAAATATAAGATGTTCTAGATTGAAATGCTAAAGAGTGTCATGGCACACCCAAATAGAAGCCCCAGTAGCTGGAACTACTGGGGCTTCTATTTAATTGAGCTGCTACAATTAACAGTGGGGTGAGGCACCAATGTGGTCAAAATAGCGTCAACTTAAGGAAAAGTCTTAAGTTGATGTAAGATAAAGTTATCAAATAGAAGTTAGAAAATAAAGCAATTCAGAAAATGACGCACTTTAACAAGGACTCCGTGAAAGTCCTATTAATTAGTATAATTTTTATTTCAATCAAAAAGAAACTTTTTGATTGTTAAAGTGTGTTCGTCCCTTTGCTTTATTCTTTTTTCGTTTGAAAGTACGGCCTGGCATTATTTGAGACCTGTTACGGACAGCTTCTGAATAAAGTCTGTTAATTTCGTCGACAGTACTGATGGTACACAGTATTTTTGCAAACTGCTTGCAATTTGCAATCAAACGAAATATAATGAAGAAAAAAGAGGAGGCGATATCTATGGCAAGAACAGCAAATGTATTTGCACGTGTTGAGCCTGAGGTAAAAGAGCAGGCAGAGCAGGTGCTTGATCGACTTGGCATTCCAATGTCCAATGCGGTAGGAATGTTTCTGAGACAGATTGTACTCCAGAGAGGAATTCCTTTTGAAATGAAACTTCCGGCTTATGAGGAACCTGTTGCGTATGGTTCTCTTACAAAGGAACAGTTCGATGCAGAAATAGAAAAAGGCATGGAAGATATTAAAGCAGGCAGAGTATATTCAGCAGATGAAGTTGAAGCAGAAATGAAACGGGAATTTGGTATATGAAATATAAAGTGATGTATACAGCAGGAGCCAAAAGAGATCTGAGAAATATTTTCATATATATTTCAGAGGAACTGTTAGCTCCAGAGAACGCTGCCGGACAGACAGACCGAATTATGGCTGCTATTCGAAAGCTGGACACCATGCCGAATAGAAACCGGCTTTATGAGGAAGAACCATGGCACAGCAGAGGACTTCGGTTCTTTCCGGTGGACAATTATTTGGTATTTTATAAGACAAATGATGAAAATGAAATAGTGTATATAGTTCGAATTATGTATCGAGGACGTGATGTTCGCAAGCAGTTAAGCCGGACAGAAGACATTTCAGAAAATTAAAATTTAATATGGAACCAGAGGTTTGAGCAGTTAGTCTATGAAAAATAGGGGAGCTGCTTTTTTCATACAAAGTCCATCTGAAGATGTGTGATTTAATACTAACGGACTATTTTAGTAGTATTCCCTGATTCCTTCGTGGGCTTTGTTATGATAGTATTCTTCAAGGAAAATTTTCCAGTAATGATTCAGTTCATCAAGTGTACGTATCTTTTTTTTGCCTTTGCTTCTGCAATGAAATCATCTACTACCTGTTGGAATTTTTCAATTTTTCCTTTCGATTTTCCTCTTCTTAAAGGTGCAAATGCGATCTGTATCGAAAGCCTGGCAAGCGAGAGTTTAAGCAGCTTTTTAGTCTTTGTCAGCATGGTTGACAGACAGCAGGAAGAATTTCTTTCTGTGTAGGAAAACCTCATCGACTCGGTGTACAGATTTCTTGACGATTCAAGCTGGGTGCCAAATGATGATGAATATCAGGGATTCTTGCGAAAATGGTATGCAAGCATGATTGGATAAGAGCATCAACTTATATGTATTTTTATATTTATACCGGGGTATTAGGGGCAGAGTCCTTAACAAGATTTGTGCTTTGTCAGACAAAGTGCGTATCTTGCAAATAAATAGGCTACGTTATGGCTGAAAATGAAGTGTAAATCTGCATGAAAACACATAAAAACGTGCAAAAATGCCCTTATATGAGAAGTATGTGACATATGCTGAACTAAAAAAACAGATGTATGAAGCAAAAAAACAGGCAAAAAACACATAAAAAGCAATATTCATGCAATGTACTGACAGAATGTGATAACAGTAAAATGACGAGTATAACCCAGCGGGCTAAGACAAGAGAAAAGGAGGCAGACAGGAAATGAATAAACGAGACCATCTTGGAAATCGGAACAGAAATTTAGCAAAGATAGACATGGAAAAGGTGTACTGGCTTATAGATGAAGGCTTGACTGTAAAACAGGTGGCAGAGAAAATCGGAGTATCTCCAAGTACTTTATATCGACATCACAATAAGCTGCAGAAAGAAAATGCAAATAAATCGGATGGACTTCCAAAACTGTATAATTATACAGTATAAAAAAATATGCAATAATAGGAAGTGGGATTGACAAAAATATGAAATGTATTATATTCTTAAGCGTAAGAATACAAGATAAAGGTTCAGAAGATAGTTATAGAATTAATAGTAAATGAGTTAATAGCTTTTGAACATGATATCAATATATAGAGAGGTTTTTTATGATAAGCTATAATAAAATTTCATCAAATAATATAGAAAAAGGTATTAAATTATACACTATTATTAAATGTGTTATTTCATTTATTTTGGTAGCAAGTATAGTACTTTGTCTGGTTGCTATTTTTTTCTGTTCGGAAAATATAACTCTTGAGATTATTTCTTATGTGGCTGTTATACTTTCTATTGTAATTGTTTATATTTTACCAGTTGGTAAAATAAAGATTCAAATGGACACAGTAGATGATTATAAAGAGGTGCTATCATATTTGTCTAAAATTGAACCCAAAATATGTAAACAGTATTATTTAACGGGAATTTATATTATCAAAAGATCTGTAGAAGATTTTGAACATGAGTATTTTAAAAGGCTAGAATATAGTCAAATTGATGATTATGAGCAGAAAATAAGAAATAATATATCGATGTTTATTAAGGAAATTAATGAAGATAAAGATAAAAATGGAATGGCCAAGAAATTTTATTGTGTTGGGTATGTAAAGAAAACGGCTAGCAATTTACTAAATGAGTTAAATGGTTACCCAACAAGCGAAATAGATGGTACATTAAGTGAAAATAGTTACCCAACAAGCGAAATAGATGGTACATTAAGTGAAAATAGTATAAAGGGACATTTATTTAATCCAAGGATAATATGTGGTTTTGTTTTAGGAGCACTTATTATTTTTAAGATTATAGTTATTGCAGGAAAACACCCCGAGTTGATAGAAATGCCACTAATAAATTTATTTTATAATACTATAGCCGATATTATTGCTTTAATACTTTTAATTAAAGAGGAATTTGAAAAGAAATAAAACATGTAGTGTGGCGGTGGAATTTAGAAATTCATTTTTGGTTTTGGTAGGGCTGAATAAATTAAATTGTATTTTGGGGGTAAATCCGCTATACTATTCATATGGTATAGCGGATTATTTTTTGAGGCTTTTGGCAAATTTTGAATTGTGTTTTAACAAAGAATCCAATATACTTGAGACTATAATAGTAATTTTTGATTGAGATAGAGGATATTTATATGATCAAGATAGAAAAGTCAATATGTCATTGTGGAAAATGTGGCAAGGAATTTGATGTAAAATGGGATGTTGATTATGTTAGTTCTTATGAGCGAAGCATGGGAGAAGAATATGAATATGAAGGTGAAGATACTTTCTATTGCCTAAATTGTGGCAATGAAATTCAAGGTAAATTATTTATATATGAGTATCCGGTAGGATGTTTTAATTACGAGCAGATAACCGATGTAGAGGATTCATTTGATACAAAGCAGAGTTACTTTAAAGAGCCAATGGTTGCGTTTTTTGATTTATAGGGGGGAAAGATGAAAGTTAGAATAGATAATTGGGGACCGATAGAGCATTGTGAATATGATTTGGACAAAGATATGATTGTTGTATATGGTGATAACAATATAGGAAAATCATATGCAATGCAGTTAATATATTTATATTTAAAGAATATTATAAATTATGCAAAGAATATCGGAATGTACAGGCCTGTTTTTTATTCCAGAGAAAACACTGAGGTCGAAAAGTTTGTGATGGATTTTGCTATGGATGATAATCAGAATGAGGTCGACATTACAGATGAGATAATAAAGTGTATGGCCTCCAGATTGAAGACAGATATGGTTCAGGCATTAGATAATTCTTTGAGAAATACTTTTGGAACATATGATGATATTATAGAAGGAAATCCTCGTGTGTCGTTACAAGTTAATAATGGATTGGAGCTTCTCTTTTTTGTTAAGGAACAAAAGATTTCGATTAAACTTGATATGAAGCCTGTCTTTTTAAAAAAGACAAGCTCTGATTTTCATAAGTCGAGAGAAGGAAAAAAACGCCTGGATATTTATATTTTTAAAAATAATAAGATAAGTTCTGTTATTAATCTTATAAATGATAAAGTATATTCTTTACTTTCACATGTATCTGTTGAACTATTGTCCAGAGTACAAAATGTCTATTTTTTACCGGCTTCGAGATCTGGTATTTATACAGGCATGAATTCATTTGGACCTATTTTGGCAGAATTATCTAAAAATAGAGCATATATTAAAGGAAACCTGCAAATCCCAAGTATTTCGGAACCCATTTCTGATTATTATATGGAATTATCAACAATACGAATTGACAGAAGAAAGTATTTTACGGATGTTGCACAGGAAATAGAAGATGAAATCCTGAAAGGAGAAGTGACTTTTGATACCAAGAAAAAAACAATTATGTATCAAAGTGACTTGGTGTCTCAGCCTATGGAGATGAGGGATGTGTCTTCAATGGTATCAGAAATATCGCCAATTACAGCTTATCTTAAATATATAGTTAATGTGTATCCAACAGATTTTTGTGTAAAAAATGAAAGGTCTTCAAATGAGGGGGTTAGACCTTCAGATATTATTTTTATTGAGGAACCGGAGGCACATTTGCATCCGGAGAATCAAGTGAAGCTAATGAAAATTTTTGCGAGACTTGTTAACAAAAATGTGAAATTGTTTATGGCTTCACACAGTAATTATGTATTTAATGAACTTAATAACAGAATATTGGCTGGTGAGTTGAATAATAAAAATTATGAACCTGTTTTAATGGAATATAAAGATGGTAAAAGCTGTACACGTGATATGAATATTGATGAATTTGGAGTGGATGATAACAATTTTCAGGATATTACAGCCCAAATAATCGAGGAAAGAGAAGTATTGATAAATGGTTTACTTAAGAAAATGAGTGAAAAGGGAGAATAATGATAAAAACAATTAAGAATGATGCACAGCTTTGTAATTATACGACTCATCAAATCGAAGATGCAGGTATTGAGGTGGCTATTGATGATACATTAGATAAAGAACAGTATATAGGGATTAAGATAGACGATTATTATATGGGATTAAATCTACAGGGGGAGACACCAAAAGCAGTGGATTTTATTGTGGCTGTTGATTGCACATGTGACAGTTATGTTCTTTATATTATGGAGTTTAAAAATACCGGTAGACCGGGAGCTTATACTACTTCAGCGATTAATGAGAAGTTCGATACTGCCATAAACAGATTTTTAAAACAGGATTTTAAGTATATTTTTGAAAATGATCGTTTTAAATATAAGGATATAAAGCTGTATTTGGTGACGAGTGCATATAAAGAAGCAATGAAATATAATAATTATGCGGAGTTTGTCAGAATTAAAAAGCTTGTAGAAAATAAAGATACTTTAGGAAATGATTTACTTTTGTCAAATAAACCATTTTATTTTAGAGGAAAGCTTTTGTACATTCAAAGAGAAATTCCACCTAATCCGGTTGTTAGAAGAATTTTATAGCACACTTTTGAACTGTGCGATTGAGCCACACTTCCGTTTTGTAATTGTTCCACCTGTCCAGTGCAAAGTGAGCCACTTCATATACAATTGTTTTTGCTATGGCTAGGGTATGAGATTGAACATATCTTATAAAGCCTGCTATCGCACCGCTGTGTCGGCAATGGTTTGACAAGATATGCCCACTCTCATAGATAGCACCTAAGCAAAATTAAAGTGGATTAATGCCAGTCGGAATACTGGCTCACCCGATACCGGAATGGTGGCTCTCACTTGGAACGGAATATACAAAATAAAATGTAAGCGCAAAATAATTCGACGGATTGCAACAAATTAATTATCACCCCATAATAAGTATTAGGAAATGCTAGTGTTTTACTATACTTATGTTTGCTAGATGCTGGCATTTTACTCTAATTATTATGAGGTGACAAACTATGAGAGCACCAAGAGTACCAGTCGAAGAACAATACCGCCTGATCATGGAATGCCGCAAAAGCGGACTGTCTGATCATCAGTGGTGTTTAAACAATGACATTAATCCAGGCACCTTTTACAACTGGGGTAAGCGCCTCCGCAAGAATGGCTGCGGAGATATTCCTAAGAAAAATCAGCTGTCAACTTATGAACAGTCTCATCAGGAAGTTGTAAAAATTGAGATGAATTCCATTTCTGTTCCCACTGAAATAGATAAAAATACTGATACAGCCGCAATGGAGTTAACGATTGGAAACATGAATCTGCGCATTTCAAACGAAACGGATCCACTGCTTCTTGCTAAAACAATCCAGATACTTGCGGAGCTTTTATTCTAGGCGATATAACAGCTGCCGGCGAGCTTTATATTGTGACAGGGTAAAAGTACTTCTATGGGAAAATGATGGCTTTGTACTCCTGTATAAACGCATGGAAGTAAAAGGCAGGTTCCGCTGGCCACGTTCAAGTCAGGAAGTGCGTCAGCTTACATGGCAGATGAAACACAGATACAGGTACTGAAGGAGCCTGAAAGAAATCCCGAAACTGATTCTTTCATGTGGCTGTTCCGCTCTGGTGAAGATGGACTGCCACCTATCGTCCTTTACCACTACACGGAAACAAGGGCAAGATACAATGCAGTTGATTTCCTTGATGGTTTTTCGGACGGATACCTGGAAACGGATGGTTATCAGGGCTATAATAATCTCCCTGGTATCAGGCGCTGCTTCTGCTGGGCGCATACAAAAAGATACTTCATTGATGCGGTTCCAAAAGGAAAGCAGTATGATTACAGCAATCCGGCAGTACAGGGAGTCCAGTTCTGTTCAAAGCTTTTTGACATATCTTTTGGAGCATCGTCCAAGTGAAGACATGTCAGATGAACAGCTTGAGGCATTGACTCCGTGGAGCAAAGAAGTTCAAAATGTTTGCAAAAATTAAAATGTAGTAAAACGCTTGCATCTAGCAAAGATGATGCAAGCGTTAATTAAAATCTAGCGTTGGAATATTGAGCGCTTACGCTACTAAAAATGGACTATGAGCATTCGAAACTGGGGACAGGTCTACGGTGAACTCAGCATTATGTATGAGGGAAGACTCCCGGAATAACAGAATCTGTATACATGATGAGAAGGACGTTTTTGACGTCCGCTCTTGACATACCCAAAATCATGTCGTATATATAAAACAAGAGCCGGAAGCTCCAATTTAGTGCTTCCAGCTCAATCATTATCATAGAAGATTATTATTTACAGACTTTTCTTCATAGTCTCAAAACTGCTCTGTCATCTTTCAAAATATTTTCCATTTTATTGGAGTCATATGCTGGAAGAACATCTGGAAGTGTTCCGTCAAACATTGCCGCATAAATTTTTTTGTCTGCACGTAATTGATAGCATTCGAGCGGGTTTAAGGTTGAAGCGCCATCTTTATTTTTTACAATAAAGCATATCTCATCGTTTCTAAGTATTTCAGTAGCCAAGAGCCGGGATTCATGGCTGGTTATAATAAGTTGAGTGTTTCGTTCTTCAGCGATTTTCAAAAACAATTCTATAATCCTGGTTGTAATTACGGGATGGAGACACCTGTCTATTTCATCAATAATCAAAGTCTTATTATCAGATATCTTCAGTAATATTTCAATTAAGTCCAGAATTCTGGCTGTTCCGTCAGATTCTTCATTCAAAGAAAAGTATATAGATTCTTTTTCGTGACTGAATTCAATTGTTTTAATTATTAATTCATTATTTTCATTTAATTCAAAGGTATAAAATTCCTTATATGAACGAAGCATGCATGTAATTGGCTTGTTTGGAAGCTTTGTTTTTTTTCGTTCGAGATCAGATAGAACCTTATCGTACACATCTTCTGGAACACGGCTTTTTATAACATCCTGAGGAACAGTTACTATTCTGAGGTCGCTGATTCCAGTGCCGAGTGCATTCAGTAGTTTTGCTATTTCATTGAGATTCGAATTTGAAAAATAAGGGTATCCGGTAATAATACTGTTTGGGTAGCTGATATTCAGGCTTCTACTGAACCAGCGATAAAGATCTTGCAGTATCTTTAGTTCCAGATTATCTTCGTACATCTTGGATTTACCATGATTTATTATAGAAAGAAATAGTATTTCCGTATCAGAGGAGCTGTCTTCACCATATGTGAGGAGCTTTTCCTTGGAACTGCTTTTCCTAAAATAATCACCTACCGTGAAAATTGAATCAGCGGTGTTTCTGTTATAAAGGTTTTTGTTTGTACAATCTGAAGTTTTTTCATAGAGATATTCTTCTAATATTATTCCGGTTTTAAGTAAAACAGAAAAACCATAAACAATCCGTTTTCTTGACAATAATAACTCAACTTCAAATGTTGATGGAAGCTCTTGATTGTTCGGCTTGAGTCGGAAATATTTTGTCGTAAAACCAATTGGCATTTTATCTAGAATGATATCCTGTACAAATTCAAATGCCTTAGTTAAATTTGATTTACCGGAAGCGTTAGCTCCAAAGACAGCTTTACATTTGGTGAGTTTTACATGAGAGTCCTTATATAATCGTTTTGAGTGCTTTCGTGCTTTTCCTCCTTCCATTGAAAATGTTTGCTTTTCATCAAAAGAAAGAAAATTTGAAACAGTAAAATTAATTAACATATTAATCTCCTTCGCTTATTTATAATAAGCGAAAAAAACGCTTTTGTCAATTTAAAATGATAAAAATATAAGCTTACAAATAAAAAAAGGTTGGATAAAAACGAAAAAATCGTTTTAGCATGTTGACTTGTATGGAAAAAGGTGCTATTGTTTTATTAGCAAAGGACACGGATGAGTGCTAATAAATCGAAAAATTTCATGAACAAGGAGGAACAGAATATGAAATTACAAGCTTTAAGTCATTACGATGATGATATGGACACAAGATACGGGGACTGTATTATGTTATTAGATGATACAAGCCTGATAGTGTATGATTGTGGCCATCAGAGACATGCTGATGAGGTAGAAGCATATTTGGAAAAGCATTTAGCAATAAAGGATGTACATATCGTAATCTCGCATAATGATTCAGATCATATCAATGGTATATCAGCATTAATGGAGTATCTATATGAGAATAAGTATACAGTTACGTTGTATACTTCATTATATCTTAAGGCAACTAAGGAGATTTTGGATATATTAGATGATGACAGGAGAACTGAAAAGGCAACTCGTGAGCATATATTGGAATTGTTCAATAATATTAAGGAGATTGTGGAGAAGGCAGAGGAATATGAATTTACTGTAAAGAATGCAGAGGTAGATACAAAAGTGTCAACCGGTAAAATAGTAGGACCAACAGTAGATGAGTTTACAGCAGTAGTTGCTGAGGCAATTGAAAAGCAAAGCTCAGGTGCGAAAATAGATGACGAAACGGTTATGAATGCAGCTAGTGTCCAACTAAATATTAAGATTGATGATGCATCGGAAGTTTTATTATGTGGCGATGCTTCCCCGGTATATCTTCATGATCTTGATAAATATGACCTGATTCAATTACCTCATCATGGAAAGCTGGAAAGTGCTCAGAAGATATTTGATGCTTTGGAAGATTCATATATAAAGGAATTTTTAGTATCTGATAATACAGGAAGCGGAGCAACAAGTGGTGGATCAGATAAGCTTATAGAGTATATGAAAACGGAAAAAATGAATGCTGCTTACAATACTAAAAATGGAGTTATAAAGCTCCCAAAGGAAACGGGCTATGATGGATATGGAAACGGTAGTTCATCAGAAAGGAAGGTTAAATTAGGTGGAATGGATTGTAACAAATGGGAATGGTATTGTATGTAGTAAAGATGAATTGGCTGCCAGAAGGGAGTTTATTGGTATGATAACCGGTGTGTCACCATCAAGGTGGCACATCATTGTTAAGGATATTAATAATAGATTTTATTATAAATGTAATACAATTGATGACATCAACGGTCTGTTTATTACTGGACATGTTGGTGAGGTGTGGGAGATATGTAAGTCTCCCGGTATTGGAAAATTTGATTTTGTTGTTGCAAATACATGCATATGGGAAGAGGGGTATGAAAAGCAAATTCTGTCAGAGCTGATGTATGCAAGACAAGACATTATATTGTGGTATGCGAAGCAAGTGGTATCATTGGAAAACGGACTTGCTCTGCGAAAGACAAATGAACTGGAAAATAAAGGGATGTTTGGCTTTCCTACGTCGAAATCAGAACGAATACTTTTTAAAAATAGGAAAAAAGGGTTTATGAATGCATTGAAGGTGGCTTTTGATAAAGTATCAGCAATTTATATTGCTTAAAGATGAAAGGAATTATAATGGATATCAAGGATTATAGAAGTAAGGAATTAACAGCATACGTTTTGGGAATATCATTGATAATCATGTATATAGAAGGAATATGGTCGTTCAATAATTTGAATTTGGAAATGCTACAATTGTTTTCTACAATTATCAATTCGCTTCTATCTACTTCAATCATGATTATTTTTGTGATAATAGCTGATAGTGTGATAGATAACAAAGTAAAAGAGAGAATTGTGTTTTGGCAGAAAAGTATGCCAGGAACCACAGTCTTTTCGGATATCAAAAATGAAAAAATAAAAGATGATAGATTTACCAGAGAGGCAGTGTTATATCAATATTCGGAGATTTATGACAAATTAAGTGGAATATCATCAGAGAAAGAGCGTAAGAAGCTAGAGAATGCTGTGTGGTACGGAATATATAAAAAGCACAAAACAGAGAAGATGATTGAAGTATCAAATCGCGATTATTTATTATGCAGAGATCTTACCTCAGTTAACATTATAATATTGATAATGTATTTAGGATTGTCAGTTGTGTTGCAGATGTTTGCATTAAAATGGAAAGCAATAGTTTTCTTGGCGTTTATATATATAATTTTGATGATAGCGGCGAGGATAAAGGCTCAGAGATTTTTATTGAATGTTATTGCAGCGGATGTATGTTAATTCAGGGTGATATTATTTTATGTGGAAAATTTCATCACACATCGTGGCAACGAAAGGTGTATACATAATGAATACTAGGAGGTAAGACAATGGAGACCGATACATTAATTAGAAAAAATTATTTTAAGAAAATTTTTGGATCTGATGAGAATATTTCTTTCAAAATTTCATCAGCCTTTTTAATTTCAGCAATAATATTTGGGATTTTTACGTGGATATATAAAGATGACAAGAATTTAACTACGGCTTTTACCTATGCATCTTCAATAGGATTTGCGTGCTGGATGTTAATAGCTAAAGGAATTGAGAGATTAGAATATGTTGGATATGAGTCGCTTAGGTTTTTAATATTTTTCTGTATATTGATACCTTCAATGAATTATTTATTAAATATGCCATCGTTAAATATTTTTTGGTTTATTATGGCATGTTTAGGTGTATTTGTCAGTTGTATTTATGTAATAACAAAATTAAATGATTTATATAGTTTTATGAATGCTCTTTTTGTTAAATTGAAAATGAAGCTATTTAATACAGATAACATTTCATCAACAGGAATAAAAGCGATGATTGAAAATATTACAGTTTTCTTAGTTACCATTGGCAGTTTCTTTATTGCAGTAAAAACTATTATGAAAACCCTTCTTCAAATACGAGAAATGTTTTAGCTGAGTACGATGAAATTATAATTCCATCCATTTTTTGCAAGGTAAAGCTATATATTTACTGGATTCTTGAAAACCTCGTCATCTTTCCGAGAATCCAGGAAATAAGCTATAAATAAGAGTTTTAGTCGCAAAATTTCTGGAGGGTAACATCAATGTGGTCAAAATAGTGTCAACTTAAGAAAAAGTCTTAAGTTGATGCAAGATAAAGTTATCAAATAGAAGTTAAAAAATAAAGTAATTCAGAAAATGACGCACTTTAACAAGGACTCCGTGAAAGTCCTATTAATTAGTATAATTTTTATTTCAATCAAAAAGAAACTTTTTGATTGTTAAAGTGTGTTCGTCCCTTTGCTTTATTCTTTTTTCGTTTGAAAGTACGGCCTGGCATTATTTGAGACCTGTTACGGACAGCTTCTGAATAAAGTCTGTTAATTTCGTCGACAGTACTGATGGTACACAGTATTTTTGCAAACTGCTTGCAATTTGCAATCAAACGAAATATAATGAAGAAAAAAGAGGAGGCGATATCTATGGCAAGAACAGCAAATGTATTTGCACGTGTTGAGCCTGAGGTAAAAGAGCAGGCAGAGCAGGTGCTTGATCGACTTGGCATTCCAATGTCCAATGCGGTAGGAATGTTTCTGAGACAGATTGTACTCCAGAGAGGAATTCCTTTTGAAATGAAACTTCCGGCTTATGAGGAACCTGTTGCGTATGGTTCTCTTACAAAGGAACAGTTCGATGCAGAAATAGAAAAAGGCATGGAAGATATTAAAGCAGGCAGAGTATATTCAGCAGATGAAGTTGAAGCAGAAATGAAACGGGAATTTGGTATATGAAATATAAAGTGATGTATACAGCAGGAGCCAAAAGAGATCTGAGAAATATTTTCATATATATTTCAGAGGAACTGTTAGCTCCAGAGAACGCTGCCGGACAGACAGACCGAATTATGGCTGCTATTCGAAAGCTGGACACCATGCCGAATAGAAACCGGCTTTATGAGGAAGAACCATGGCACAGCAGAGGACTTCGGTTCTTTCCGGTGGACAATTATTTGGTATTTTATAAGACAAATGATGAAAATGAAATAGTGTATATAGTTCGAATTATGTATCGAGGACGTGATGTTCGCAAGCAGTTAAGCCGGACAGAAGACATTTCAGAAAATTAAAATTTAATATGGAACCAGAGGTTTGAGCAGTTAGTCTATGAAAAATAGGGGAGCTGCTTTTTTCATACAAAGTCCATCTGAAGATGTGTGATTTAATACTAACGGACTATTTTAGTAGTATTCCCTGATTCCTTCGTGGGCTTTGTTATGATAGTATTCTTCAAGGAAAATTTTCCAGTAATGATTCAGTTCATCAAGTGTACGTATCTTTTTTGCCTTTGCTTTTGCAATGAAATCATCTACTACCTGATGGAATTTTTCAATTTTTCCTTTCGATTTTCCGCTTCTTAAAGGTGCAAATGCGATCTGCATCGAAAGCCTGGCAAGCGAGAGTTTAAGCTGCTTTGCAACGTACTGTGAGCCATTATCAAAGTAGCATTTGTCAAAACGTCCGTACTTCAGGATGGCTTTTCTGAAGGTATCCTCAACTATGCGTTTTTCCCGATGGGAATTTTCTGCTCTTTTATGAGACTTTTCCTTAAATAAGTGGTAAAATGACAGTGTACCTGATTATGTGAATAAGCAAAGGAGAAGATACATTGTCAATTATCAGATGGCTACATATTTCAGATTTGCATTTAAATACAAATGAGACAGAATCTATTAGGATGCGCAGAAAACTTCCTCAATATATATTGGAAAATAACATCGAGTATGATTATGTATTTTGTACAGGGGATATCAGAGATTCGAGTGCAGAGCATTGGAGAGAACCATTTCCGAGTGCAGATTTTTTGAAAAATCTTTGTGAGATTCGTAATATTTCTTTGGATAATTTATTTATTGTTCCGGGAAATCATGATGTCAATCGAACTGCATCAGATCGTGAGAATGTTGTAGAGAATATGTTATGGCATGATAATAAAAGCTGGAGTAGGAATTACAAAACCGAGCTTGGAAATATTGATGATTATACACTGCAGGCTTTGCATGATGGTGAGAAAGAGTTTAGGAGCTTCCTCGGGAAAATATATGATAGAGATAAATTACAATTATATGATGATTATTTAAAACCACATTTTGTTGTTGAGACAGAGCATTTCAATATTTTGCATATAGACAGTACTTTGGCATATTCCGAGAAACAGAATAGAGATTTGATAATTGGTTCAAGGCAGCTTCAACTGGCATTGGATGATTTAAATGATAGCAAACCAACAATTGTTTTATCTCATTATGCAATCACATCCTTGGATCCTGAAGAACGCAGAATGGTTTCCAATATGCTGGATGACTATCATATATATTTATGGCTGGCAGGGCACGAGCATTATCATGATCTTAAACCATGTGGATATATTCATTCTATTCAGTGTGGGGAACTTAAAATTGAAGATAGATGTAAGTCTACATTTCTGGTAGGAGAATATGACACAGAAACAGGGCAGGTAGATATTCGTGCTTATAACTGGTTTTCACCGGAGGGATGGGCAGAATACCCGATTTTGTGGCGAAATAGCAAGACATATACTTTGCGGCTCTCTACAAAATGCAATGATGGCAGATCATTTGAATGTGTAAAAGCAGAGAAAAATAATGAATCTTATAAAACAAAAATGCCAGCAAAAATCATTTCTGGGTTGTTTGCAAACATTGAATCTGATAATGAAATTTACTCTAATGATAATCCCTTGGTTGAGCTTGTTAATACAGGAAAGAATTTTGTTTTATTGGGCGATGGCGGAATGGGAAAAAGTACTATGATGCTTGATGCCTGTTTTCGTCTTTCGAAGTCGGGAAAGACCGTCTTATTTTTATCGCTGGAACAGCTTGAGGCATTCGGACAGTCGATAAGAGCTTGTATAAAAGATTATAATCTTAATGAACTTATTCTTTTTCTTGATGGCATGAATGAGGTTTTGGCTGAACAAAAATTTTCCAAAGAAATAAATATGCTTGCAATGGAAAAACGGGTACAGATTATTGTTTCATCAAGAGGAAGTTTTCTATACAAATATGGTGTGGAAGGTTTCGAGGATGCGGTATTATTGTTATTACGTGATGAACAGTTGAAACAGGTGTTTACTGAGAGTCAATGGAACGAGATAGAAAAAAATTATACATTAAAACAGCTCTTAAGAAATCCGATGATGGCTTCTATGTACCAAAAGACTTATCCTGTAATGGAAAAGTACAGAGATATTTCTTTTTTGAAATGGAATTATGCAGTAGATAATGCATCGGATTTACTGGAAAATTATTATACCTCACAGATTGCTATTTTATTGAACAGAAAAGATGTGCGTGGCGAGAAAATAATGATGGCATACGTGGCAATACAACAGATCTTATCGGTAATTGCTTTCTCTTGTGAGAATGTTAATGCTTTTCGCATGGACACGCAATCGTTTCATGATTTAACTGATTCTATTATAAATGTTGTAGCTTTTGATTCTGTAATGAATGATATCAGAACAAAATACCGACTTAGACAAAAACCTATAATTGATTGTTTTGAGGTAGAGGATTATTTATTGAATGAATCAAATCTGTTGAAGCAGTCTGGAAATTATGTGTATTTTCCCCATCAGATTTATCGTGATTTTTTGTCGGCTAAGTACATTGTGAAATATACTGCTGCGGATAATGTAGATGGTATATGGAATTCAAGAATGTTTCCGCAGGCTATTATCAGACATATATTGGAACTGGATGGTCAAATGTGGAGTAATACAGCTAAGCTTGTTTCAGATGACGCAAAGGGAAAAGCTAATGATATAAAATATAACCAGATTTTTAATTTGATTTCTTCGTATCAATGTGAAGATGCGGATTATACTTGCCTGGATTTGACAAATGTGAGATTACCTAAACTTCCTAATGGAGATATCAGTCTTAGAAATTCAGACATTTCAGATTATAGTATTGGATGTGAGAAAGATAGAATCCCATATTATAATATATTGATTTTCTCAGATGATAATGATTGGCTTGTAGGATTTCAGAACTCTATTATGACTATATGGAATGTTGAAACAGGAAATCGTGTGGGAGAATGGAGATTATCTGCTCAGCCATATAGCGTTTCATTTGAGAACAATTTCCTTTACTTGAAGATAAAATCAAGACAGCATGATGAGATTATCGCTTTCGAATTAAATGATAATGTGTGGATCGTGAATACAGAAAATAAACCGGATAAGTCAAGTATTAGGTTTAATAGAGTAGATAAGTCGGGTAAAGCTGTTTCAAGAGATAAGGAGTTAATGGCTGGTTCAGCTCCGGATGGATTAACAAAGATTTGTTATAAGGGTGGACAAATAAAGCATATATTATCGAGCAGACGTACTGTATTGCAATCAGCTTCGATTTCGTCTAATGGAAGTCATGCGGTAACACTTGACTACGAAATTGAAAATGACCAGAGAAAAATCCAAATGTGGGAAATCACACACAAGAAGAAACAGATGGAAAGGTTTTGCCCAGGTAATACGCAAAATGTATATATGCTTGCAACAGGTGATTGGATTCTTGGAAAAACAGATGATAGATTCTGGTGCTGGAACTGGTATGATGAAGATAATTTTTATTATTTGGAAGCTGAACCGTTATCAAATTCCAATATGAAGTATTCATCTTATGAGAATAAAATACTATATTACGATGGAAATGGCTTAGTATTGTTTGATTTGGACTCTAAAGTAAAAAATGTATTGACCAGCAATTATTCTTATATTCCTGAAAATTTGAGTCAGGCAGCGTTTCTTCCTAATGGGAAGCTGGCGATGGTGGATGAGCATGAGCGGAAGGTGATATTTAATAGTATCAGAAATGATAGATTGATGAAGGTTAATAGCGAGAAATTATGTAAGATACGAGGTATATATGCGTTTGATAAAGAACCTTTTATTGCTGTAGCTACTTCTAATGGTTTGGTAAGTATGTATCACACTGGAACGGGACAGAGGACACGTAAGCTTGAAACACATTCGAATCCGAGAATAATCGCGTGGAATGATCAGAAGATGGCGGTTGCGTGTGTAAGTTCTTATAGTAAAGTAATAGTATTTAGATATTTTTCCTGGGATAATGGCAAAAAAGGAAACTGGTATGAAGCTGGACCAAGGATTAGCATTGAGGGAGAAATACTTGATGTCTCGTTTAATTATGAGAATGAAGAATTAATTATTATTACTTCCTTAGGTCGTATATATTATTTGAGTGATTTATTCTGCGATTATCATGCACAGACACAAATTATTAATAGCTTTAATGTTGGTGCATATGATTTTTCTGGTGTTATATGTGATGAACATATTAAGGAGGAGCTTTTGATGAATGGTTGCAAGGGGAATTTAGCGTAAGTACAAAATAAGCTGATTGTATTCTTATTGGTTATGATTCCTTAAAAACAGACGTGGATATGGAGCGGCTTCCACCCGGAAAGTTCGCGACCAATGCATTGATACTCGAATTGGGGATGATTGCAAGCGTTAATTAAAATCTAGCGTTGGAATATTGAGCGCTTACGGAAAAAGTGGTAAAATATAAATTGTTTTTTTAATACAAAACCGCTATACTATAAGCATGGTATAGCGGTTTTTTACTGCAATCTGAAGAGTTATTGTGAGGTAGGGATATGAAGCTTAATTCGATAATATTACAAAATTTTAAGGGAATAGACAATCTGGAAATAAAGCTTGATAATAAGACAACGGTTATTTTTGGTGTGAATGGCGTTGGCAAGTCAACAATCCTTCAGGCTATAGATTTATTATATGCTGATATCATTGCAAAGCTGATGGGAACGGTAAGAAGTAAGACAGCCAGATTCAATGAAGATTTTATTAGCTATGGAAAGTCTGCGGCCGGTATAAAGGCAGATTTCGATTTTGGGGATGGCGAAAGCATATATTATGAGCGTACAATTGACAGGGCTAAAGGTGAAAAAAGAAATACAAGTGCTCTTAAAAAACTTACAGATAAGTTTCAATCGTTATATATACAAATGGGTTATGATGATGGCAATGGCAATTGGATAGAGGAATCGGATAATAAGAGTATGCCTATTTTTGTTAATTATGGAGTAAATAGAATTGTGCTTGATGTGCCGGTCAGGGCACCTAAAGAGCAGTTTGTAAAATTGGATGCATTCGACAAAGCTATAGAAAGTACGATAGATTTTAGAAATTTATTTAAATGGTTTAGAAATCAGGAAGATATAGAGAATCAGATAAAGGTTAGAGATGATTCGAAATATGAAGATAAAAGCCTTGCAGCTGTTAAAAAAGCAATGTTAGCTATGCTTGATGGATTTGAGGACATTCGGATAGAGAGAAGACCTTTGGCAATGAAGGTCAATAAAAACGGCAAGTCTTTAAAGATAGATCAGTTATCGGATGGAGAAAAATGCACGATAGCTCTATTTGGAGATTTGGCAAGAAGAATGGCATTGGCAAATCCGGGTAAAGATGTGAATCCTTTGGAAGGCTCAGGTGTTGTGCTCATTGATGAATTGGATTTGCATATGCATACATCGTGGCAACGAAAGGTATTGAATGTTTTAAGAGACACATTCCCCAATATCCAGTTTATTATTACTACACATTCTCCGCAGATTTTGGGTGAGATGGATGATTCTGTCAATTTATTATATCTGTATAATGAAGATAATGAGATTCTATTTAAGACCTATGAATCCTTTGTGGGATGGGATGCAAATGTTATTTTAGAGGAAGTAATGAATACGTCTTCAGTTAATCAGGACATCAAGAGAATGATTGATGAGATGTACAAGTGTATTGAAGATAAGAAGTATGATGAAGCAGAGAAAATAGTGGATATATTGGATAAGAAAACAAATGGTTATGCTGATGGTATTTCTAAGGCAAGGATACTAATATCAAGGGGTAAAAGACGTGAAACAAATTAATAAAAGCAGTGCGCCGCAATGGTTTGAACAATGGAAATCAGATTTTGTGGAAGTTAATAATAGGCAACCTCATTATAAAGTTGATTTCGCAGGCAATGATAGCGATGGAATTGAAAGAAGAAGAATGCTGCGCGAGGCTCTTATCAATGAGCAGGGCAAAATATGCTGCTATTGTATGAGAAGAATTTCCAACAATTCAGCTCATATTGAGCATTTCTTTCCGCAGGAGTCCTTTAGAGATATGGACTTAACATATGAAAACATGTTTGCATCATGCAATGGAGAGGCGACAATTATCTTAGATGATGAACATTGTGGGCACAGGAAGAATAACTGGTTTAGAGATGATATGCTCTCACCAACGGATGCTGAAGTAGAAAAGGTATTTAAATATTCAGCAAACGGCAAAATTAGTGCTGTTAGGAATCGTCCATCTTCTAATGTTGCTCAGGATATGATACATAATCTGGGACTTGACAGTTTTCATCTCGAAAGGGATCGTAAGCAGGCTATTCAGGCATCAGAGGTGTTTGATGATGAGGACTATACGGATGATGAGATTCGTAGTTTTATAGAATATTATTCAAATAAGAATAATGGTGAATATGAGCCTTATTGCAAAGCAATTGTTGATTGTTTGGAGGAGATGCTTTGATGATTTTAAAGTGGTAGTGATAAAAACCAATATTGTGCTAATTTATACAAATATTGTCGATTACATTTTTAGATACGTCTGTTTAAAATATTATCGTATTATAAACAGACGTATTTTTTATCTATTTTAAGAAAGTACGAATGAATTTACGAGTGTTTCTTATTTGGAATTTACAAGGGCTGGAGATATGTATTATATAGATACTACTTTAAACATAAAGTCAATCTTTGAGAGACCTGATATCCAGATTTCAGATGGCGCTGATTGTGAGTTTTTTATATAGTCAAATGAAGTATGTGGCCAAGGCATATACAAAAGGCAATGTTGATGCAGAGATTTTACTGAATTCATTGTACTGGGGCGAATATCAGAAACAACAAATGGCATAGTTTTGCTTGTAAATTTCATATAGAAAGAGTACTATAGTTTTAGAAGACTATGCTATTTCAGCATTGATAGTAAAAATATATCTGATTATAAGTTTACAGTAGGAAATCAGATTTTAAAACCGGTTAAGAAAGATGGTAAATATTATGTTGATTTAACAGGAATATTACTAGCCGATTATTCTAAATCATTTACTATAAATGTAAATGGAAAAGCGTTTGTTACATGTAGCGTAAATGATTATTGTAATAAAGTGCTAAATTCAAAAAATAGTAGTAATAAATTGTCCGGTTTAGTGACTGCGATTTATGAATTAGGTACTGCATCAAAGTAATTAACTGGAAATTAAGGAATAAGGTTAAATGGAATTTAATAAGACAAAACCAATTGCGTTAGGAATAGCATTCACTCTCGCCCTAACACCGATTCACGCAATCACATATGCAGACACCAATTCAGACAGTGCATCGATAAATGTTCAGACTGCACAGACAGAATATAAATCAGGATTTGTATTCACTAAGAGCAGCTACGCTTATAGAAAAGGCACTGATTTGACAGTATGTGTATCAAAGAGCAATCTTTCTACGGCTTGTGATTCATATAAGCTGTTTTATATATCGGATGGAAGTGAGAAAGCAATTGACCGGAACTCATATACAATCAGTGTCCTTGGGGATGCGGTATATTTTACTTTATCCCAAAACTGGCTGAATCAGTACAGTCCTCGGGATATTGATATTACAGCGATTGCTTACAATGGAACTGCTGAGGTATCTAAGACAAATGCTAAGCTTGTTTCTGAGGATGGCTTTGATATAGACTTTGCAGCCGGAACAGTGTGTGTCAATCAGACAGAAAATATCAGAACTAACGGACAAGGCGAACTGACACAGGATACGCGGTCGCAGGCTGGCGGGGAAAAAAATATATATGTAGTTGACTCAGTAATTTCTCAGGATGAAAGCATCATAAAAATATTCAATGCCGGTAATGAGTGGAAATATACCGGAATGAAGCCTGGAAAGACAAAACTCACAGTACGCTATCACTACTATTATGGCAAGGAAAAACGTACCGGTGAGAAAACTGCTGAGTATGAAGTGGTTCCTGCCACATATACACTCGATGAAGAACGTGGCAGCACAGGTATGCTTATAAACCGCGGCGCCTCATATACATGCAATCTTAGAACAAAGCAGATAACCTATGATAAGAGTGGCAAGGCTGTAAGTAAATATGTAGATAATGTTGCATACGAATGGTATATAAGTGAAAAAGAAGAAAATGTTGCGGTAAACATAGAACAAACTGCACAGAATAAGCTTAAAATAACACCGGCAAATGCCTCGGAATCAGGAGCTTTTTGTATAGGAATAAGAGCACTTGATGCTTCCGGTAATGTTTATTTTGAAGAAGAACCATTATGGTATCTGGTAACAGATGGACAGGCAGACGGAGATCATGGAAATTCGTCAGAAGATGCAAATCCGGGAAATACCTCATCCGGAAGTCAAAATACAAACACAGGAAGCGAAAAGGTAAGTGTATCGAAGAGTCAGAGTATATCCTTATTGGAGAATCATAATATCGGTCTAAATATCTACTGGAAAATGACCGGCTCTACGTATGACATAGGAGACTGCATGGTCAAGTACACCTATGAAGGTGACAGCGGAACACCACACTATGTGGCATTGAACCGGAGTCCGGTTGGTGATGGCGAATCATATTGCTCAAGAATTGATATAAGCGCAGTTGAGATGACCGAAAAAGTAAATTTACAGTTACTCTCTAATAGTGGAAAAGTGCTGGATACATTTTCAACATCAGTAGAGGATTATGCCAAGAGCTTATTGGCAAGCAATACAAAAGAATATGCAGCATATAAGCAGGTGGTAAAAGCGATGTTGAATTATGGCGCTGCATCACAGCAGTATTTTGGATTTATGACATATGCATTAGCCAACAGAAGCCTTACGAATGCCGATAAGACGATACAACAAATTCCGCAGGCAACGTTGAAGCAGTATGCTGCCAATTCAAGTATCCGCCAATTTTCAATGAGTGGAATACACTATTACGGATCGAGCCTTGTGGTGGGAGATGATGTAAAGCTCAGACACTATTTTAAGCTTGATTCCGGCAGAGATATATCAAATTATTCGTTTGCAACGTATGTGGGCGGAGATATGATAGGCTATGCTACACCATGTCGTTCGAAAGATAAAGACATGTATTATATAGAAGTAACTTGTACAAACAGAAATTTCTTTTCTGGCATGAGGACGATAGTATCGAATGGAAATACAGAAACTATATTGGACTATCAGCCGATGAACTACATTGCAAAAGCATATGGCAGTTCAAAGCTAACCTCTGAATTGAAGACGTTGCTTGATGCAATGTATTGGTTTGAATATCAAAAAATTAAATAAATTGTTGCATAAAATATAGTACTAGAGTATAATTCCTGACTTTGAGAGTTGAAGTTAGAGGAAATTCAGCTTGCTAAAAAGCATGCATATATAAAAGAAAATTATGAAAAGTGGAATTTTTTAGAGGCTTTTTCAGCGTCTGACGATTATAAGACAGAACCTATAGATTTCTATTTCGAATTTAAAAAGTCATCTACTTGCAGCTTGGCTGAATTGGTAAAAAATGAACATAGATATATATGCAATGATGGGTATATTAAAGAGCATTCAATTGATGATTTAAGCGAGTGCATTGTAGTGCACAACCGTAAGCAGGCTTTGAAAATATTTGCAAATATCAATAGAATATTTGATGATTATTTGAGCAAGGCTGGGCTTGAAGGAATTGAGTATTATCGGCAGTATTTTGAAATTAGTGTAAGAAGAGATGGAATGCCACAAGTATTTTTGCCATATAGTTGGACAAGTAAAGAGTATCTGATGAAGGAAGAATCCCTTCTTTAGTAATCTGATTTACAGAAACTTATTAACCAAGTAGTCTTGATTGACTACACCATTATTATACTAGGATATAGAAAATGAAATTTAAGTTTAACAAAAAAATGGTTAGCACAATAGTGATATTGATTTTTGGCATAGCAATTACAGTTGCAGCACTGTCTGCAAAGAATATAGCGCTTGAAAATAAAACAAGCTCAGAAATAGCCACAGAGGCAGTATCAGCTACAGAGATGATATTGGATACAGAAAATACAGAGACTAGTAATGTGGATAAGAATTCATCAGATTCCTCAAAAGACAAAGCAACAGTAGTCGATGATAAGGACAAATCTGGTGATACAAAGAATTCTGACGAAAGTTCAACAACTACAAAAGAAACGGGCAAAAGCTTGAAAGATACAAAGAGCTCATCAGAAAACACTTCAGACGATGTAAATAAAACAGGTGATAAGATTGATAAAAAATCTGAAATAAACAATTCAGGAGATAGTGGTTCAGGCACAGATGATTCAGATAATGACAATTCAGGAATGAATAATAAATCTGATAACGGAGTGATAGAGCTTCCAATTATACCGATTGACTAATGTGACGTCAGTTGTGGTTTTACCTACATTTGAAGAAGAAACGTAAGAGGAGTTAATACAATGGAGGAAGTCGAATGAAGACAAAAAAGTTTTTATCATTGGTGTTAAGTGCGGCTATGATATTAGGTGCGGCTGTTCCGGTCGCAGCAGAACCGGTGTCAGCAGGACAAGGCGTTGAAGCAGAACAACAGCCAATTGTAGAAAATAGCATTACAAGTGGATATATTCTGAGTGATTTGGATTATAATACACCGGTGTATGAACCGGATGAGGCGGTGCCGTATTCTGATGATTGGGGATATTCTGCAGATGAAACTATAGAGAGCAGGTATCCGGCAAATGGAGTCAGCGATATCAAGGCGAAATATCCGTCTGTTCGTAATCAAAATCCTCTTGGCACATGCTGGACATTTTCGTCAATAGGTCTTGCAGAGTTTGATCTGATTAATGATGGTGCGTTTGATAAAAATATAGATTTTAGTGAACTGCATCTGGCGTATTATGCATATAATTCGCTGTTAGATCCGCTTGGTGGAACAGTTGGGGACTATGCAAAGTACTATATGAATAATACAAGTGTTCAGTATGGTTATCTCAATCGTGGTGGAAACTATTTGATGGCGGCACGCAGAATGGGACAGTGGTGTGGTCCGGTAAGCGAGAGTGATGTACCATATAGTAAGGTGGCAAGCAACGGATATACAGCAAGCACTATTGATACTTTTCTTAATACAGGTTTATCTGATGAATATGCATATTCAAAGGATAAGGCACATCTGGAAAATACATACATGATTAATATCAAGGAAAATACATCAGATGTGAAAAAAGCCATAAAAAAATATGGTGCAGTGGGAATTATGTATAGTCATAATGATACCGGATATCATTATATAAATAACAGTTATAATGATAAAACAAATAACAGAGCAGGTCATGCGGTAATGGTTGTTGGATGGGATGATAACTATTCTAAAGATAATTTCAGAGATGGTGTTAAACCTGAAAAAGATGGTGCATGGCTTATTCGTAATAGTTGGGGAGACGGAACCGGTTCATATTATAATCAGAGTTATTTCTGGATGTCATATGAAACGTTTTCTTTATCCGATACGGCTTGGGTGTTTGATTTTTCTGCTAATGATGGATATGATAACAACTATCAGGTTGATGGAGGATTAAATGTAGCCCGTCAAGAAAGTTATAGGAAATTGGCCAATGTTTTTACTACTCAGACAAAACAGGGAGTATCTTCTGAGGACTTAAAAGCAGTTTCCCTGTCTATTACATCTAAAACAAATGTTAATTATACAATAGAGATATATACAGATTTAAAGGATAAGACAAAGCCAACCAGCGGAACAAAGCAGGAGACTGCTACCACTACAGGGCAGACAACCTATGCCGGAGTATACACAATTCCACTTAAAGCAGCGGTTAATCTGAAGCCTGGGACAAGCTATTCGGTTGTAGTGACTACTGATATACCTGCCATTGACCTTGAGGCAGCGATGGTCGGTGATGTAAATTATAATAATGAAATGGTGTGGGAGAATCATGCGTCAAGTGATAATACGGCAAGCTATTATTTCTATGGTACAGGGTTGGCATATTCCCACAGTTGGAATTATAAGAATGTGTATGGTAATTTCTGTATTAAAGCATTTACCGCCAATAATGTAGAAAAAGATTCTGAGAAGCTTGTTGGCAGAAGCCTTACTTTAAAAGATAATATTGATATGAACTACTATATGGAGCTTCCTGAAAGTATCAAATCAAACAGCAACGCATATATGGAGTTTACGGTGAATAATAGCCAGCCATATAAGGTCAGCGTAAACGATGCAATCCATGTTGAGAAAAACGGAAAGGTTATATATAAGCTCTCATGTCCGCTAAATGCTGCACAGATGTCAGATACGGTTAAAGCCAAAATGGTGGTGGATGGTAATAGTGGAAATGAGTACACTTACAGTGTAAAAGAATATGCCACTGAGCTCCTGTCAAAATCAAACGAGTATCCGGAAGAAACAATTAAGCTGGTGAAGGCACTCTTAAACTATGGAACCGCAGCGCAGAACTTCTTTAAATATAACACTGATAAGCCGGCAAATGCTGGTTTGAGCGATACAGATAAAGCTGTAGCAGCAGCTGATTTTGCTGCATATAAGGCTGTTATTAAAACAGATAGTGCAAATAGTCAGAGTAATGGACTGACATATTACGGAAGCTCTCTGATATGTAAGTCTGAGATGACAGTAAGACATTATTTTATGGTGAACGAAGGCTGTGATATAAACAATTACAAGTTCAGCTATGTTAATGCATATGGCAATGAAGTCAGTCTGACACCTAAAAAGGCTTCAGATGGGGTGTATTGTGTAGATATAAACGGAATAATGGCACGCAACCTGAATAGTATTTTTGCATGCAAAGTCACCGAAAAGAATAAGGGCTGTATTTTAGAGCTGAACTATGGTCCGTTCAGCTATTCACAGAAGGTTATTAATAGCGGAAATTCATCTGAGAAATTAAAAAATCTGGTGAACGCACTATATTGGTATTGGTATTATGGATATAGAAATTAAAAAGACTGCATAATTAAAACCACCGCAGAATTATAATATGATCACATGAAATAATCAATGAAATAGAAAGAAATGATACACAGGCTAAGGAGAAACCCAATAATTGTTAATTAAATTATTGCAACACGCATAATAAAATAGTAATATGGAACTATAGGTTGTCAATAAACTGAAACAATGCAATGCTGTTTTATAATGGCAGAAGTCGGGAGGAACAACGTATGAACAAAAGACTAATTAGCCTTGTTTTAACATTCATTATGTTGATTACAATGGTTCCAGCAACTATTGTAGAGGCAAGTGAAGTAACGACAATGGAAAGCGTCAAAGCTTCGAGCAACCAATCAGAGGTCACGAAACCGGAGGAAAATACTATCTATGCGGTAAATCCACTGTATGAGGATGTTATCAGCATTGATGATTTAAAGAGGAAGCTTGACTCCGAAAGCTCAGATAAGGAGTCTGCAGATGGCGAGCAGCTCTTTGGGTCATCCACAGGACAGTATTTTTCGGATTATGACAGTGCCGTTTTATATCTCAGAAAGCAGATGGTTAGCAGAGAAACGGAAATAAACTTGAATTTTCCGGAATCTTGGTTTACTTCACACAAGGATGGGCTATATTGGGATTTATTATATGATGCAATGAAGTGCGATGAAAGCTCTACCGGACAGGAGGGGGATGCACTTTTGTATGGATATGCAGGCTGTAATGTTTCATACAGTACTGCAGGATATATAAAATATACCATGTCATATCATTCTAATGCAGAGCAGGAAGCAAAGCTGACAGAGGCTGTGGCTATGGCAATGACTGAACTGCAACTTAATGGTCTCAGCGAAGCCAAAAAGATTACAAAGATTCATGACTATATCTGCAATCATGTCGATTATGAATACAATTCAAAAGAAGAACAGATATATACAGCTTATGGCGCTCTTTGCACCGGAAAAGCTGTCTGCCAGGGATATGCTGTGCTTTTCTACAGACTGTGCAAGGAAGCAGGGCTATCGGTCAGAATTATCAGCGGTACCGGCAATGGAGGAGCGCATGGGTGGAATATAGTGCGAATCGGCAGTAAATACTATAACGTGGACTGTACCTGGGATGGACAGGGTGCGACCACCTATAATAAGTACCTGTTGAAGTCAGAAGCAGACTTTAAGGATCATACCCGCAAATCATGGAAGGTGGCAGGCAACCACTATCTGGACTATACGTCTGCTGAGTTTAACGCGCAGTATCCTATGACTGAAAAATCATGGGATGAGTCGACTACATATGCACATAGCAAGGAGGCCACGTCAGGTGCTGTGACACTAAAAGCAGAATGGAATGATCCTGTACTGGGACAGCCGACCACATTCCATGTTTCTGCAACAGGTGGATCCGGAAACTATAAATTCAGAATGGATGCACCGAGCTATTCGGATCCAAATCAATGGGCATTTGAATCAGTAGCGGATCCAAGCCGCGGTGAGTGGATTAATTATACATCAGAGTGTGCCTCAAGCGATTATACATTTACCATGACTGCTACCGGTACCTATAACTTTAGATTTTATGTGATGGATATGACTGCAGGGGTACCTTACTTGCGAGTGAATTTCAATATAAGTGTATCGGATGATAAATACCCGAGTGTTGACTCGATTGTCCGGTCTGCAGTAGCTGAGTGCAACAGCAAGACTGATGGCTCAGAGTATGAAAAAGCTCTGTGGCTGCATGACTGGCTGCTTGACCAGCTTGAGTATGATAAAACCCTGAAATGGTCTTCGGCTGAGAGTGCTCTGACCAGAGAGCTTGGCACCTGTCAGTCGTATGAGAGTGCATATGCAAAGCTTCTTACTGCAGCAGGCATAGAAAACAGCGAGACAAGGGATACCTATGATGGACACACCTGGAATGCAATGAAGCTGGACGGACAGTGGTATCAGACGGACTGCACCTGGGATGACAGCAGCGATAACTGGTATAGCTTTGACCAGAGACATTTGTATTTTGGGCTGACGGATGAGCTGATGGCCATAGCACATCCGGGTCATAGCAAAATTTATACCAAAGACGACTATAATACACGTTCAACAAGCCTTGCCGACAACTATTTTGTCAGGACAGGAGATGCTGCAAAGTGGGCAAAAGCATACTCAGACAGGATTCAGAAAAATCTGGATGCAGAAAAGACCGAGTTTGAAATAACAGCTGACAATTCTTCTTATCCGCCGAGTATTTCAGGTATTCAAAATGGTATTATAGCGTATGCTATAAATCAGCTGGCATGGACGACAGACAAGGCAGCGGTAACCTTAAATGCAACAGGAAGTGCAAAGAGCTTTACATTTACAGCGGAATACGCTTCAAAGAGTCCTGAGGTCAGCTTGTATGGCAGAAGCATAACCCTTAAAGACAACATCGATGTAAACTATTACATGGAAATGTCTGATTCGGTGTTTGAGCATGATGCTTATCTGGAATTTAAAATCGGTGGTCAGACATATAAGCTTAATGCGAGTGACGCTGCTGAGGTAAATGAGAACGGTAAAACCTTATACAAGTTCTCATGTCCGGTGAATGCGGCACAGATGTCTGATACTATCGAGACAAGAATAGTGATTGATAACAAGACCGAGGAAGAGTATTCATACAGTGTAAAAGAATATGCCACCGAGCTCCTGTCAAAATCAAACGAGTATCCGGAAGAAACCATTAAGCTGGTGAAGGCACTCTTAAACTATGGAACCGCAGCGCAGAGCTTCTTTAAATATAACACTGATAAGCCGGCAAATGCTGGTTTGAGCGATACAGATAAAGCTATAGCAGCGGCTGATTTTGAGGAATATAAGGCTGTTATTAAAACGGATAGTGCAAATGGTCAGAGCAATGGACTGACATATTACGGAAGCTCTCTGATATGTAAGTCTGAGATGACGGTAAGACATTATTTCATTTTAGATAATGGCAGTGATATTAATAATTATAAGTTCAGCTATATAGATACAGATGGCTATGAGGTCAGTCTGACGCCTAAAAAAGCCTCAGACGGCGGAGTATACTGTGTAGATATAAGCGGAATAATGGCATGCGGCCTGTATAAGAACTATGTATGCAGGGTTACAGGTATGGACAGCTCACAAATCATAGAGCTTAATTATGGCCCGTTAAGCTATGCATACAGCGTTGCAAACGATAAAGACTCATCAATAGAATTAAAGAATCTGATGAATGCGTTGTATATGTATTCTGAGATGGCGAGAAAGGTAAATGATATTTAAAAAACTTTTAACAAGAATAATCGGTTCAGCTATGGTGGCGACACTGCTTATATCAACCACACCGGTGGCAGCAACGGAGTCTGTAATAAATGAGGACGGAAGAAGAACTGAGAGGACACAGGTTCAAAATCTGTTGCAGTCATATTAGGGAGGATATATAGAGAGTGAGCTGGACAACAATACTCCTGTATATGACTCGGGAATTTCGACCTTTGCAGAGCTGCCTTTGGCTTTTCCGGATGATGCTTCGGTGTTTGATACCATGTATCCACAGGCACGAGACCAAAATCCATATGGTACCTGTTGGTCATTTGCCAGTATGGGGCTTGCCGAGTATGACCTGATAAATGATGGAACCGTGGATAAGAATGTCGACTTCAGTGAGCTACAACTTGCGTATTTTGCATACAATTTTGTGACAGATCCGCTGGGCGGTACTGCAGGGGATGTGGCTAAATACCATAATGAGAATGGACTCTCATACCTGCAACGAGGTGGCAATTTTGAATACAGCTCAAGGCGTCTGGCGCAGTGGATAGGTCCGGTTGACGAGGCCGTGGTGCCATATTCTCAGGCTGACAGTACACTGGAAAGTGGCTTGGATGATAAATATGCATACTCTTACAGCAAGGCTCATCTGAAAAATGCTTATGAGATAAATATCCATGAAAATACTGATGAGGTGAAGGCTAATATTATGGAGCATGGGGCTGCCGGTGTGATGTATTATCATAATGACAGTGCCATGAGGTTTTATTCATTTGACAGTGCAGGGCATTATACCTACTATGATACTGCAAAAAGAGGTTCCGGACATGCAGTGATGCTTGTAGGCTGGGATGATAATTTTTCAAAAGAGAACTTCCCTGAGTCATTGAGACCGGAAAATGATGGAGCCTGGCTTGTGCGAAATAGCTGGGGAACATATTGTGATTATTTTTGGATGTCGTATGATAATGAATCACTGTTAGATACAGCGTGGGTATTTGATTTCTCGGATGATGACGGATTAGACCACAACTATCAGCTGGATGGTGGAATTCAGGTATACAATACTAATCTGACCAATAGGCTGGCAAACGTATTTACGGTACCCAATAAGGCTGATGGAGAGTATGAGAAGCTAAGAGAGGTATCGCTGTCATTTACCAGAATAGCGGATGTAGGCTATACAATAGATGTGTATACAAATCTTACGGATCCGTCTGATCCATTAAGTGGAGAGAAACAGACTCAGGCTACAACGACAGGCAATACAGCCTTTGCGGGTATATACAGTGTGGAGCTGGCAGAACCGGTGGAGCTTAAGCCGGGAAGTACCTTTGCTGTAGTGGTATCGGTTGATAAGAGTGCCCTGGATTATGAGCAGGCAACAAAGATAACAACCGGTGACACTCTCCTCTGGGACAGACAGGTGAGCCAGGGAAATGGAAAGAGCTTGTATTATAGCAGTGGCAGATACAGAGTATATCCATATGGCAATTTCTGTATTAAAGCTTTTACGTCAGATGAAACCAGACATGCAGAGCCGGAAAATGAGCTTACGGCAAAGGGCTATTCTGTAGATTTGACAACGCTGGTACGTGCAAATCTATATGCTGCCGTTTCGACAGATATTATGGATGACGCAGGGTCAATGGTTAGGTTTGTATACCCGGATGGCACCTGTACAGATAGGCTTTTGTCAGCGTTTGAGACAACTGAGTACAATAATACTCAGGTAAAGAAAATCACATACGAGGCTGCTCCTGCGAAGCTTACTGAAAAGGTTGAAATCAGCGTCATAAAGAGTGATGGCACGAAAAGCAACAGCTTTGCCTTCGCACCGGCAGATTATCTGAATGATTTAATCAAAACAGATTCTGATTCTGCTTCGAAAAATATAGCAAAGGCTCTTTTGGATTATGGAGCGTATGCGCAGTTATATTTCAATGTGGATACATCTGATCTGGCGAATAAGGAGCTGACAGATGATGCAGTGGGTGCTTTATCGACTGAGGAAATCCTTAAAATGACAGTGGATGGAAATATTGCATCAATGAGTAATGATGATTTGTAGTATATAGGCTCATCACTTGTATGTAGAAACGGAACTGATATGAAGCTGTATTTCATTAATAAAAACTCACTTGCACTTGATGAAATACTGCAGAAATATAATATAGATGTTACTAATGAGAAAACCGGCAGACTTGACAGCAGCGAATTTTCAGCTGAGCTTGATGGAAAGCTGTTTTGCATCAGAATAAAGTCAATTTTGCCGAAGCTTTTGTCAACTGATTATACAATTACATTCTCAAATAGTGGCGTAAGCAGTTATGGCGTTGTAGGTCCGTATTCTTATATCCGAAGGGCTGTACAGGGGGATGATATACAGCTTCGAAATCTATGCAAAGCACTTTATTTATATGGGCGTGCTGCCTCGTAATACATTAAGCTGTGTGATGTCTGAAAAATCATTAAAAATTTTACCATTTTTCTCATATTTAGGAAGAACAATAAATATAAGAAAAAATGGAATAGAAGGGACTAGGCACAGCGAATACATGAAAATGAATCTATAGATATTGTGATTATATGTCACTAACTGATTTAGAAAAACTGTACGAGGGTTCTGTGAAAGGAATTATACAAACGATAAAATGGAAATATTGTTTAATGAAGATACTATTTTTGTTTTTTTCTTTGCAATGATTGCTATTTATAATTATTCAGATTTGAGGGAATATCAGAGAATGGCAATCATTTATATTAGTGTTTATGCGTTGACTGTCTTAAATATAATCGGTGTAAAAATGGCATTAGTATTGCTGGTGGTATCTTTGTTTTGCTTTTTTGAAATTTTTACTTCTGATGAAACAAAATTTAAGATTTTAGTCAACCCAATATATAAAATAATTGACTTTATATACATTTCATTCTCGCAATATGCCTTCGGTGGGATATGTTGTGCCCTCTTAATGTTGAGAATAAAGTTGCCAGAAATCTTGAATGAGCAAGAAGTGATTTTTAAAATAATATCGGTGTTGTTTATGGCGTGGTCATTAACAGTTACGTTACAACAAAAATATGTTATACATACTTTTGGGGAAATGTATAAAGTATTTACATTTTTTCCGATAAACAAAGTTGAGTTTAATGAAAAATTGAATGATGCATGTTCCATATTGATTTCAATTGAAGATCAGGCATATTATGAAAGAAAAGCTTTTTCGTTTCTTTCACCCAAATATTTGGGAAAGATACTGAAAAACAAGATTCAAGGACAGATTGGAAGAAAGAAGATTACATATGTTTTTATGGCAGGAAATAAATTTGTAAGAAATGTTTTTGATGAGACAAGAGGATATTCAACAATTCCAATGCAATTAATTCGCTCACTAGGTATTAAAAGGGGTTATAATTATAAGTATAGAAGAAAAATATTTGAAATTATATATTCCAGAATTTTCTTTAAAGGTATTGAGCGAATGCTAAAAGAGGATCAAGTGGCTCAACGACAATACTTCAAGGAATATTTATTGTATATATATTTTCATAAAGTGAATACGTTTTTAGGTGATGCTACGTTTAGTAAGTTCCTGAATGCTTTTGATATGAAATATAATAAGAGAAATGATAAAGATATATATGATTGCACTAATGAAGGAATTTTCATTGCATGCATGGGATTGAGTAAAAGAGCAAATAAAATCACAAAAGAGAATATTGATTATTATTTGCAAGGAATAGACAATGTTGAATTAGATTCAAACCTTATATGTGAGATGGTTGGAAAAATGATGGATAAACCATATGATGGGAATTACTTACAATAGGAGTTTATGATGATTTTCAGAGGTTAGGCACTGGTGGATTTCTAATCTGAAAATCTGGAAAAGAATAAATTAAAGCATTGTTGAGTAGGGGCTGAATGTATTGGTTCTTGCGTTGAATCTCTATCCAGTTTCCGTGACAGAGAGAGTCTGCTTCTTCTAGTTCTTGATGTGTTATTATGTAGTCAAGCCATTTAAGGCAAGTGTGGTTTTTGCTAAATGCACAGTAGTTTTCCATTGCGTTGGGGAAGTACTTTTCTACATAGGCAATGTAAGGATTGTACATGTCGGAAATAAGGTATTTTACCTGATTCCGTTCTGTTGCAGGGATTGAGACAAAGTACGGTTCCGTTACGGAAGTTCTTCGGCTGCGAAGCAAGTCAATGGGGTCACCGGAATGGAAATCCTGGATGACCAATGCGTATTTACAGTCATCATCCATATCTAGGTGAACTTCATCAATGGAAATGGCATCTGTAAGAGAAAGCCTGTCCAGCTTGACATAACGGTCAAAGATCTCATGCACATATGTGTCAGACATATGGAATCTTTTAGCAATAGATGCGGATGTTTCTAAAAGATTTCTCGATATGCCTCTACAATGAGCATGTCAGTTGCATTTGTAGTTCTACGTCCCTTGTTAACAAAGCGGAAGGATTCATTAACTTCATACAGACAGTCTGGATTGGAACAACGTCAACGGCGCTGTTTGAGTAGTAGAATCAAGGAATAACCATCCTGAAGAATGGGATGGTTAATAGTCCTTTTCTTTACACCACGAGAGTGCATGCGAAACCCACAGATTGGACAATAGCTGGCAACAGGTGGAGTTTCGATAATAAGAGTTTTGGTTTGACCTTCAATAATAATGTCTGAAATCTTTATATCAGAGTCTTCAAGGTCTAGTAAATCTGTGATATTATTCATTTGTCCTCCTTTGAAATTTTAATTCCGCAAAACAATCATAAATAAGGCAGGACAAAAAAGAAACAGGGTAGATTAGCTTGTGCAATACGAGCTAACATACCCTGTTTTTATTATAAATATAGGTTCAAACCCTCACGATAAACCCTAAAACCAGACCCTACTGAAGAACCCGAACGAAAGACCCTAAAAAGTAAAGACCCTAAAAAAATTTGAATACCCATCGTATTTTGTCGGTTTACATGCGATTTTTTTAATGATATAATAGTAAATTATTACTATTGATAAATGAAGTACGTTAAGAGTGTTTATGGAGGAGAATAAAAATGCAAAGTGATAGGAAACTATATTTATCCATTTTAAGTGTGATATCATGCATAGCTGTTGTTTATTTGCACGCAAATGGTGTGTTTTGGCAGTTTAGTTATGCAAGATATTGGAAAACTGCAAACTTTATAGAGGTATTGTGTTATTTTGCTGTGCCTGTATTTTTTATGATAAGTGGTGCAACATTGATGGATTATAGAGAACATTATTCTACTACAGTTTTTTTTAAAGAATTAGCAAAACAGTGATTCCTTTTATTTTCTGGTCGTTAATTGGTCTTGTGTATAATTTTTGTGTGGATAATCAGTATTTTGTTGGTAAATCAATCACAGATGTAATTGCAATGATTGCTAACACGCAAGTGATTAGCATATATTGGTTTTTTATACCATTATTTTCAGTTTATCTGTCTATTCCAATATTGTCTTTAATTCCAAGCAATCTACGAGTTGGGGTATTTAAGTATGGTGCGATTATTTCATTTGTTTTATATGGAATTATTCCGTGTTTTGCTAGAGTGCTTGATATTCCATATAATAATGGATTGCAAATATCTGCTGTATCTGGTTACATGTGCTATATTCTTATAGGATACCTAATAAGCCATTGTGATATAAAAAAAAGAAATCGGATAGTCCTGTATATTTTGGGTGTTGTTGGATTTTTGTTTCATTTGCTGGGAACATACTAGTTGTCAATGAAACAAGGAATGATTGTTGATACATTTAAGGGATATTTGAATTTCCCGGCAATATGTTCTTCGGTGGCAATTTTTATATTAGTAAAATACATAAAAATTGATAAAATTGAAAAATTAGTTATAAAAATAGTTTCTCATTTTACTCCATATACATTTAGTATATATCTACTTCATTTCTTTGTGATGGATATATGCAATCGCCTTTTTAAATTCTCGACATACAGTATAAGTTACCGTTTGTTTATGCCGATTCTGATTATTGGATTATGTATAGGAATTACTAAAGTGATAAGAATGATACCGATATTGAATAAAGTATTGCCATAAATTAAGAAATAATGTAAGCAATGTATAATCGCACGGTTTGTGGCCACCGACTTTTCATGAGATAATCACTTCAGGAGCGAGTATCTCTCTGGATCAGCTGTATTTGTAGTTGGAGCCGTTTGCTCTAACTGTGATTGATTCCGGTTGAATTCACTCTGAATAACCTTTAGGAGTGAATCACTATGAGTTCAAAAAGACTTCTGATGTTTGTACAAAACAGAGAAAAATATCTGCAATTTTCAAGGTTCATCAGAGCCTTTTTCTTTGACTCTGTTTTTTCATAAATCATTTGACACTACCGACCCTTTAGCTACCCCTTAACTTGCCGAAAAGGGGGCTGTTTTGATAGTTACCACTAAAGATTTTTCGGAAAAAGTCGATAATTACATTGACAATTTCTACAACAAAGAGTATTATTTTACCCAGTTTATTGGTAATTAATGGTAAGAATCCGTTCACAGAGTAAAGTACTCTGTGAACGGAAACGGGAGGAACATAAGGTTATTATCGGCATCTTTATTTTTGTAAATCTATAAATCGTTGTTTTGGAGGAAAATACGTTGAGTTATACCGCTTGGGAATATTATGCTATAGTTTTGATAGTATTAATTGCTTATTATGTCATACCAAAAAAATATAGATGGTTTGCTTTACTTGTTGGGAGTATTTATTTCTATACGCAATTAATTTATAGGTTAAGACAAATAGCCATATTTTTAGTCTCAATCTTTGTTAGCTACATCACAGCTATTATAATCGAAGAAATAAGCAATCGAGCGCAGAAAGGCAAAACGAAGGAGAAAACAAAAAGAACCAGAGAAATCGAGAAAAGCAAGCTTCTGAAATATATCGTTTTGTGGATAGGAATCGTATTCACGGCTCTTCCTTTGTTATTAGAAAAGTTCGGAGGCTTTTTGTTTGGTTCAGTTATCCATAGGCCAACGCTCCCTCTTATCATCCCAGTAGGACTTTCATTTTATACACTGCAACTTGTCGCATATGTTGTGGATGTTTATCACGGAAAGATAAAGGCACAAAGGAATCCATTGAAGTTTGGACTTTTTGCGTCTTTTTTTCCACAGATTATTCAGGGACCTATTCCAAGATATGAAAAGCTTGAAAATCAACTGTTCGACGGCAATAAATACGACTTTAACAACATAGTATCTGGATTACAGCTTGTACTTTGGGGATTTTTCTTGAAATACATGATAGCTGATAAATCTGCGGTTATTGTCAACACAGTCTTTGATAATTACAACGCCTATTCAGGTGGATACATTTGGCTTGCCGCAATACTGTACAGTATTCAGTTGTATACAGATTTTCTTTCCTGCACTACGATGTCACAAGGTGTTGCAGAGATGTTCGGTATACATTTAGACAATAACTTTGAAAGACCATATTTTTCAACTTCCATTAAGGAGTTCTGGAGGCGGTGGCATATGTCTTTGAGTCTTTGGCTTAAAGATTATATTTATATTCCACTTGGAGGTAACAGAAGAGGGACTTTCCGCAAATGGATAAATCTATTGATTACATTCGCAGTAAGTGGAATTTGGCATGGAGGAAGCTGGAAATTTCTTTTCTGGGGACTTTTGCATGCTGTCTACCAGATAACCGGGGAAATAAGAATCAAGATAAAGGATAAATTCAATATACACGACATTGGGTTAAATGATTGTGTCAGACGGATACTTTCGCAAGTACTCACTTTCTTCTTTGTGATGATAGCCTGGATAATTTTCAGAGCTGATTCGTTTAGAGGAGCTGTAGCAATGATCAAATCAATGTTCACATCATTCAATCCGTGGATTTGGGTTGATGACTCGGTATTTAAACTAGGACTTAATTGGAAGGAATGTGCCATTCTTGTAATTTCTATGCTTATTTTATTTATTGTTAGTAAAATGCAAGAAGAAGGAAAACATATCAGAAGTATCATATCAGATCAGAACATAGTAATCAGATGGAGCATTTATCTCATCGTCATTTGGCTTATTTGGATATGTGGTTCTTACGGTTTTGGCTTTGATGCCAAGGATTTTATATATGGAGGCTTCTAAATGAAGGAACAGATAAAAAATATTTTTAAATGTGTGTTATTCTTGCTAATACTATTATGCTCATTAACCGCCATCAATAAAGTATTAGTGCCAAAATATATCTTAAAGAACAGCACCTGGCCGACTACATCATCATACCGACAATTTTATAAAATGGAGCCAAATTCGATAGATGTGTTGTTTTTGGGTTCCAGCGTCTGTGTTAATGCCTTTATTCCACAGGAGATTTACAATGACTATGGAATTCGAAGCTATAATCTTGGGAGCGAACAGCAAAGCATATTTTTAAGTTATTATTGGCTCAAGGAAGCTTTACGGTCTCAAAAACCTCAAGTAGTCGTCTTGGACACAAAGTTTATGTGGGATTTGCATCCAGAAAATCCTATAAACACCACAGAGGGACTTACAAGAAAATGCTTGGATCCAATGCATTACTCTGACGTAAAGAAGGAGGCAGTACATAATCTTTGTGAATTGGATAAAACGCAGTCAGAATTAAGTTATTATCTTACTAATATTAGATTTCATTCACGATGGTCGGAATTAGCAGAATACGATATCGATAGCGAAATGGTAGATACTTCTGAGTTAAAGGGATTCGCACCTATCACCGATAATGGTCCTGAAGCATATACCACATATGAACAGAATGATGCTGAAATAACTATGGAATTTCCTGAAGTGATGCAGGAATATTTAGACAAAACTGTAGACTTGTGCAAAGAGAATGGAATCACCCTGATTCTCGTAAGTTTGCCCGGTAATGAAATGAATGATGCAGCCAATAACACTTACACAGCATATGCACATGAAAAAGGTATTGACTACTATAACTTATGCAGTACATCATACTATAACCAAATAGGTGCTGTTCTCCCAGAAGAAAGCGTAATAGGTCATGAAAATATATGGGGAGCAATTAAGACAAGCAAATTCATTGGCGGTCTACTTTCAGAAAAATACGCAGTAAATTCCGCTACGGATGATCAGTACGAGCAAACAAAGAGTTTTTATGAGGAAGTAATAACCAGTTCAAACCTTGTAAGGATAACATCTCCTGTAGATTATCTCGAGGCAATAAATAATCCAAATTATATGGTATTTATGGCTGGGCATGGAGATTTTAACTTATCTGATGCAATAAAGTCTAAAATGCATGAAAGAGGAATAGCGACTGATTCATATGAGAAGATTTCGTTTTATGTAGCACTAACTGATGGTGGTGTTATTGAAAATAGCAGCCCTGATGAAGTCATAAATTATACCGGAAGTTTTAGAGACAAACGTTCAATCTTTACATTAACAAGTGGATGTCAAAATGTTGTGGCTACGAGTGTAATCAACATAGAAGGTATTGATTACTCTAAGCACATGACCGGTTTGAACATAGCAGTATATGACATGAATATGAAATATGTAATCGACCAAGTTTGTATTAACGGAGAAGAGCTTACCCGATAAGAAACATAATCCAAACTTGCACTGTTGCTGGTCTGGATTTTCCTTGTAAAATAAGGCTTTGTGGGCATTTTGAACCCGTCCACGAAAAATGCACCCGAAACCGAAAGGCAAAATCAAAATGTATAGGAAAGGTCAAATTGTATCAAATAATATAGTAAATGGACAGGTGAAATAGCTTATCAAGGAAAAATAAATAGAATCGCATGTAAATCGTATTTTGTCGGTTTACATGCGATTTTTTAATGATATAATAATAGTAAATTATTACTATTGATAAATGAAGTACGTTAAGAGTGTTTATGAAAGGAATATCAGATGAATAGAAAGAGATTAATTGCACTGATAGCTGCAGTGACAGTGGTTACAGTTTCAAGAATAGAAACAGTATGGGCGGACAACACTACCACATCGGAAGCTGCTAATGGATAATATTGAGAGCGAGCTGGACAATAATACTCCGCTATATGAGCCTGATGAGAGCCTGTATATGTCAGTACCTACAGCATATCCGGAGAATGGGATAGCTGATATAAGGGCAAACTATCCGGCAAATCGCGATCAAAATCCATATGGTACGTGCTGGGCATTTTCATCAACAGGACTTGCTGAGTTTGATATGATTAATGATGGTTTGGCAAGCAAGGATACTGTTGATTTCAGTGAGGCACAGCTGGTGTGCTTTGCATACAATTTTGTTACAGATCCCCTGGGTGGAACAGAAGGGGACAAGGCAAAGTATAATAATAAGCTTGCTTCTACCATATATCAGAACAGAGGTGGTAATTTCGAGTATGCATTGCGTCGCTATAGCCAGTGGATAGGTCTGGTGAACGAATCAGATGTGCCGTATTCGATTTTCAAGAATGATACAAATGCTTCAATAGATAGTAAATATGCATATGGGTATGACCGCGCACATCTGCAGAATGCTTATGAGATAAATATAAAACAACAGCCACAGCAGGTGAAAGAGATGATAAGGGAGCATGGCGCAGTCGGGGCTATGTACTATGACAGGGATGCCGGATGGGGTTTTTATGGAGATGACGCATATACTTATTATGATGCTGACAGAGCTGGCGGTGGACATGCTGTCATGATAGTTGGTTGGGATGATAAGGAATGTGCTATAGCGTGAGAAAGGATGTAAAAATGAGGCGAGGAGGAAAAGAAAATAATGTATGATTTGTCATCAAAGTTTAATACTTTTTATACATCACATGTTGTTCTGTCACAAGATGAACAGGATAACTTACATAACAAAAAGAATCTCAATATTCAGCGCCTCAAGGATGGTTTAAAAGAGTATAACAGCGAAAATAATACATCATATACTATTGCCGAGACTTGCGTACAGGGAAGCGTGGCAATGTCAACTGTTGTTCAAAATGAAGATGGGGATTATGACATTGATGTTGCTGTGGTTTTTGACAAAAGTATATTGGAAAATAAGGGGGCACAAGCTACTAGAAATCTAGTGGCAAATGCGCTAAAACGAAAAACAAAACAATTTAACGCCGAGCCAGAAGTAAAAACAAGCTGTGTTAGAATTAAATACGCAGATGGATATCATATTGATTTTGCTGTTTACAGACGGCATTATGATTCTGAAAATGAGTGCTGGATTTATGAACACGCAGGTTCGGATTGGTCTGAGAGAGAACTCAGGGGGTTAACCGATTGGTTTAAGTCACAAAATGATGATTCAAATGGTAAGTTGAGGAAAATAATTCGGCTATCAAAAATGTTTTGCAAATCGAGAAAATCGTGGAAAAATATGCCGAGTGGATTGCTTCAAACAGTGCTATGCGATGAAAAATTACAGCAATCATACGAACGGACAGATGAACTGTTTTATTATACGATGCAAGAAATCGTAAATCGTCTTGAAACAAGTACATCGGTTATAGCACCTGTAGATGACGGTCGTGATTTGACGCCAAGAAATATCGATTATCAAAGAATGACAAACTGGAAAAATCGCCTAAAAAGCAAACTGGAGGATTTGGAGGTCTTATTTAGTGAGGACTGCACAAAGGATGATGCAATTCAGGCATGGTATGGCTTCTTTAACCATGATTACTGGGGCGAACAGGTGACGGTAGCAGAAAGCTATGCAGTTTCTTCTGTGTCTAAATCTGTATGTAGTTTTTTCGATGGAGAACAGTATATCGAGGAAATGTATCCGATGCGGTTGATATATCAATGTGATGTATCCTGCAAGGTTTCGGGTGATGGGTGGAGACCAAAGCCGATAAGTGAGTTCCTGTCGATGTGGCGACATTATTTGCCACATAATTTTGAAATTCGATGTGAAATGGAGTATACCAATTGTCCATGGCCATATAAAATACTGTGGAAGGTTAAAAATGTAGGTCCTGAAGCAGAAAGAAAAAACCAGATAAGAGGCCAAATTGAGGAACGTGGACGCACTATAGTAGAACATACTTCTTTCTTTGGCAATCATTATATTGAATGCTATATCGTAAAAGATGGCTCATGTGTAGCAAGAAAAAGAATTAAGATTCCAATAGCCAGGAGGTGATTTTGTGAAGATTCTTAAAGCAGTTGGGCTTGGGGGATTATCGTTAATTTTGACAGGAGTAATTATATTGTTTGAGTATAATAATTGGCCTGTCGGAAGTAGTTTATCTGGAATAGCACTTGGTTTTTTGTTGCCTGCTTTTTGGAAATCTTTACAAGATCTCACAGACACTACAAATTGGAAAACCTCTCAGAGAAAGTTGAAACGCGGGGATTTTATTAAAAATGATACACTCGTCCGCATTTCATTTGCCTATCTTTATAGAATTAAAGTTGGCAACAAGTATTTACTGGTGAAAAACGAACGAGGTACGGAAAAGTATCAGCCAGTCGGAGGTGTATACAAACTTGCGGGAAATGAGAAAATTGAGCTAAAGAACCGTTATCAAGTTAAAGATGATGACAAGATTTCAATTGATGAGTCATCACGAGATGATTATCGTCTCAGAATTGAAAATAGGTATTTGCGAAATTTTATGAAACGGTTTGATCGTAGAGCAAATCGTGAGCGTATCGATAATTTGAGTCGAGAATTCAAAGAAGAATTGATTGACAAAAGTATTGTGAATTGGAACCGTATATCGTATCGCTATTGTGGTAGACATATAACAGAACTTCATTGGGGAGAACATTTTCAATGTTATGAACTTCTCCTTGCTGATATCATAGAATTGCTTCCGACACCGGAGCAAGAAAACGATTTGAAAAATTTGATGGGACAGCCTTCGGAAAGCTATCGCTTTGCAACAGCAGAAGAAATAATTTCTTTGGGAATTGATACTAATCGTGGAGAATTAAGAGAAACAATCGCTGATCATACCACAAAGATTATACAAGAAAATGAAGGAAAGCTAATCAAAAATAAAAGCGTTGGAAAAATATATAGAGTCATAGTCTAGGGAAACGGGGACAGGGCAGTGTCGTGGTGGTGTGAACTTCCATAATAAAGTGTAACTCAAGTGAATCATACGGATGGAGAATGCCCTAAAAATACTAAAAAAACAAGGAAAAACCTGCATTTTTTTATTGCAGAAATGCAGGTTTCTCATCTGCCCCCTAAGAGGCTATTTCTATGGTGGAAGATGAGGAGGGACTTGAATATCCATAGATTGATGAAGAAAAGTGCATTAGGTATTATAAGTGCATGAAAGTATGTCTGTTTAAGACGGAGTGAAGGTGGACAAAATGACACCGGAGTGATAGAGAAAACTTTTAGAGATATTTGCAGACGTATAATCTGATTATGGTATAGAGTATAAAGAGTTTTGCCTCAGTTTTTAAGAATGAACAAATGTAAAAAGATAAGGCATTGGAGTATACAAGATGGATAAAGAGTTTTCTAATCGACAATATTTTAAGCTACTCACAGAAGGAAAATACCACGAAGCGGAAGATTATCGTAGGTTACATGTTCCACATAAACTCTACAAATTTGTATGGCTTGAGGATGATTCCAAAAGTTTGTTACATTGGAAAATTAAGGAAAGAAAATCGAATAGCCTAAAGTTTTCGGCTTTGCAAAACAACTATTTGTGGCTATCTCATGTGAAGCAATTAAATGATCCATATGAATACAAATGTATGTATGTGAATAAGGAGAAATTTAGAAAAGCTGGTTATTCGGATGAGATAATCGCCACTTTCGAGAATATCCTTCAAGACAATATGAACCAAATGGGTGTAACATGTTTTTCTGAAAAAGAGCCTGAGAATAATATGCCTATGTGGGCTTATTATGCCAATAATGGACGAGGTTTTTGTATCGAATATGAAGTGATTTCTCCAAATCAGATTCATAAAGTGTTTTACGAGCCAGATAGAATACCATTAGCGATAATACTCACAGATATGATGGGAGAGTTCTATAAGAACAAGAAAGGTTTGGTAATGGATGAATCAAAAATGGAGTTTTGCTCGAATGTTATTATCATGCAGTTATTTATGAAGCATACATCGTGGCAGCATGAGCAGGAATATAGATTAGTATATCCGCTTTCGCCGGGAACTACTGGATGTAAGGTCGGAATTATGGGAGCTGGTCTAAAGGTTAATCGTATTATTGCAGGAATGAATTGTTCTAAAGAACATAGAGATATTCTGAATACTATATCAAACGAGCTAGGGTGCGGAGACATATATCACGTAGCAATGAGCCAAACTTCGTTTATCAGCCTTGTCAGAAGAGGCAAAGTAGTAAATAATAATGGCAAATAATGCTGGGGAGTAATCACATCGTTGATTATTCAGATGAAGATTTTGGAGTAACTGCTATGGGATATGTAAAGAATGACATGATGAATCTTCAAGAGAGAGGCTACGATCACAGCGATAAGATTGTTTGTGCGGGCTGCTTTGGTGATCCATTTCTGAAGAACTATATAAAGAAGCATGGGGAATACGGCTCCTGCAGCTTTTGTAAAGATAGTAATGGCAAAGCTAGATATAAAAAAGTTATGCCCTTGGAGAAACTTATGCCTGTTATTATGAATGTGATCAACTGGGATTATCTGGATGCACACGTAGCTCTGCCATGGGATTCAGAAACAAAATCACTTTTGGGAGATACTTTTGATCCATGGGATTTTGTGACAGATGAACTGAATCAGTATCTGGAATGTGAAAACGGGAAAGTGTTGTTGGCATTGGAGAATATTTTGCCGTTCGAGGATCGCTGTTCTCGCTATGAGTTTTCCAGAAGACAGGAGGAGATAGACCTGCAGGAATGGAATAAATTTTGTTATTTGGTGCAGACATCTAAATTATCAGCAGAACAAATTGTAACAGAATGCTACAGAAAACGTGCATCGCATAATCTTAAAGAAATCCGAACAACAATGGAAAGAATAATATCTTATTTGGAAGAACTGAATATGACAGAGAGGATTCGTCCGGAAGATACAATCTTTCGTTGTGGTACACATATCGGACAGGATTTTGATAAGAAGTATGATATACCTGTAATTCCGGCAACGCTTATGGGTACAGCACCGCCATTACTGACCAACCATAATCGCATGAGCGAAAAAGGTGATATGATGTTTTACGGGGCTTTTAAGGAAAATGTGGCGGTTGTCGAGATAGGGGCAGAAAAGGATCAGATACTGACAACGGCGAAGTTTCATACGAATAAGATTTTTAAAGTCCTGAATTTATCTACACTGAATCGCTGCAGTTTGCCGAGTTTATTCGATGTGGAGCAGGAGGAAAAAAGGAGTGCATGGTTTTTTCTAATGGAATTTATGCGGAATATTTCCATGCCGGTATCTGATTTTGATGACAAGATAAAAGAGTACAAGCCCACACAGGTATTTACGAAATTTATTCAGAGAAAAACGGCAATGGCAGGAATTGTTTATCCAAGTTCAAAATTCGGTGTGACAAATGATCAGTTTGGTGTTAATGGAGAGCGCTGTGTAGTGTTGTTCGTTACCAATCGGGATTGTATTGAAGAGGAAGATACGTCTGATCTAAGCAGAAAACAGCTAATTATGGAACCTAATCCGGTTCAAAGAGTGGTGAAATGATTTTTAGAAAGACTAAATCCAATAGAGCATAGGAAACGCACCAGTGCTTCATTTGAAATCGGATATATAGATAGTAACGATTTACTAGAATAAAGTTAATGTACAAATTGAGGGGGATGTGATAAGATAGAAACAGGATTGAACGATAAATGTACAATGTTTTTTAAGAGGAATGGGGGGATAACTTATGGAAAGCATGAAGGAATTTGTTACATTTGAGGACAAGAAATACCCCTTTTCTTTTTCGGGTGAAAGATTAGAGTTATATCCAGATGAGTTTAGTTCACAGTCTTTACAGGGTTTCTTTGCTCCTTTTGAACGTGGAAATACGATTAAAGACATCGAACTGAATGGAGTTACTGCAAATCGTAAGAAGGTTGTTTTTGAAGTATCCGAGCAACATTCGAATGAGGAAGGATTTCTTTTGTTCCATGTGTATTCAATCTATGAATATGATTCACTGTATTATCAGATCTACACAGAAGATGGTAGACAAAAGTATCATACGAAAGAAGCAACAATTAGAGGAATAAAAATACGAGGAGTAGACATTGATTTATTCTATCCACCCGAAAGAGCTTATTCGATAGATTATACAAAAAAAGACAACATTTTATTGACTGTGTGCGTAAATAAAATCATTGAAGTTCCACTTGGAAAAATAGAGTGGAGAGGAACAGAAGTTGTTTTTAGTGCTCAATATACAGTCAATCAGTCTTTTTCCGCGACGCCACTTCGTAGTTCAAGTGAAATAGTTGTGACATTTGGAAATGAGGTATCGTTGGAGTTTGTTAAAGAAATATATACTTCGGTGTTCCAGACATTTAGATACATTACCAGAAGAAATAATATTGTATTTGATAGTGTTGAAGTATTTGATATAAATGAAAAGAATCTCCGAGATAAATTTGGAAGATACTATGATCTGAGACATCATAGGGAAAAAGAAACAAATAAGAAAATGAAACAGAGAGTGTTGACTTATGATTGCATAGGAGAACAATTTGCCGGATTGGCGAAGTCTTTTCTTGAAGGAATAATCTATATTGATCACTTGCCGGATAATCTTGACAAAGTAAATAAATTCGGACCAGATAGGATGTTATTTGATTTTGTAGCTTTTGAAAGAGAATATGCAAATCTTTATCCGGAACTGGATGTACGTTCTGATAAATACTTGGAAGCGAAAAAAACTGTGTTGGAAGTATTGGATGGACTGATTGAACAAAAAACAGGCAAGATGAAGAAGTATCTGTCTACTTTCCGAAAAAGGGTTGCAGCCGATGAAAACAGCCTTTCAGATAGATTATTGTCTGTGATAAAAGATTGCGAAACAATAATGAAACCGTTTCTGATTTATGAATTAGGAAAAGGATATAATGTTCCAGTCGATGAAATTACTCCGTTGGAAGATGTTGCATCAAAGATGAATACACTTAGAAATGACATGGCACATGGAAATTTAGATATTCAGTTTGATAAGTGGCATATTTTTGGATTTACAATAATTGAAACTCTTTTGTACGCAATGAGATTAAAAGCATTGGGTATTGATGAAAGAAAAATTCAAGAAGGTCTTATTCAAGTAATGGGATATAATTTTTCATTAGATAGGTAGTTGGGATTAAAGATATGTGCGGTAGTCATCCAAGTCCACAACCTCTGCGTGGCGGATGATAGGCAGCTTTATGTAGGTGACCGATGGTTGATAGTGTGTGGAAATATAGAATGATGCCATACGGAAATACAATAAATGATTTACTGGTGGAATGAGGTGACTTGGATATGTCAAATGTTTTAACAGATGAAGCAAGATATAAAGCTGGAAAATCACAGATGGGAACATTTTTGTCCAATCAATATCTCATGTGGCGTATTGTGTTGGTAAAATCTATCAGGAAGATTATTTTAACTGCTGATGAGTTTTACACAGATATTTTACCGGAAGAAATAACTCAAGATGAAGATGTTGTGAATAACGAAATTCGTAATGGTTGGCTGTATGAGGCGATGGCACAGAGTGAGCAGGCAATTGAGGACTTGTTTTCGTTACTAAAGAATTCCACAGACATTGCGTATTTTGCCAAGAATGTGGTGAACTACAGGGCTACCGAAGTTAAAAATTACATATGGAATTTTAAATATGATGATATAGAATATTTTATGGAGCAGTTTAAACTTCCATTTTTTGACCTTGACGATGCAGAAGCGTGGGGAGAACATCAAGATGTATTTGAAGAGTATAAAAAGTCAGTCCTTCTCATGCAGGATTATCTGAAAAGGCTAATTCAGTATCATAAGCTTTATTATCTTGATTATTGTCAATACAAACATGGAATGGCAGTGGCGCTAAAGCCATTCGGAAAGGCACATACGGCAGAGGAGAAAAGAGAAAGTCTGTTAGAAGGAGCTTTGATGACCTTTGACAATTACTCTATTGGCAAACGTATGAAAAATGGAACACCACCACTGCTTGCTTTTACGTTGACTCCGGAAGTACAACCATTTATTAGAAGTCTCCATGACGAACAGAATTTGTTGCACTACACAACACATCTCATAAATGTTGATGAAGTTGTCAAAATTACTGAAATGGCATATACTTTGGAATCTGTTGTGTGGGAAAACCTGTTAAAACGTAGCAATATAACTAATGAAGATACAATTCATGAATGGGCTTTTCCGTTGGAAAACTATCGCAGACATATAGTAATTGGTTTCCCGGTGGAATAAAGGCATATACTGGAATTACAAAAGAAAAAACTAAAGGTGGCGAAAATATGAGCATCGATGAGCGTAAAATTGGAGAATTTATATATGAACTTCCTCAAGAATCAGATATTGAGGGAATGGAGTGGGAACATATTTGCGTCAACATTGCCGATATTTTTCCGAACAAATTTTACGATATTTCGTATTCATATGTGAGAAAATTAGAGGAGGTTCTTGTCCACTATGATGTAGTTATCTTTATGGCGCGGAAAGCGATTTGCTTTTTTAAAGCGCTGCTTCTTAATGGAGTTATCACAAATGAGTATTCTTGCGAAGTTTATTCCAGTCGGATTCTTTCTTATAATGTATGGGATGAGTTATCGGGGAAAAAAGTAGCTTTGGTAGATGATGTTGTAATTCATGGTAGTTCTGTGAATGATGCAAGACAGATTTTGTTAAAGCATGGAATTATTGCTGATATATATATTTCTGCATGGATGGATAATGATTTTGAGAAAGATAAAAGCGGACAAAATCTTTCCGACTTACGTGAAGATTTGCAGGAGCCATTTGTATATTTAGATGAAACGGATATATATTCCTATGCCAATTATATTACAAGATACATAGAAGCATCTATGTTGCCATATAATATTGACCAGCCAACGGTGCTTGTTGAATATGGTTCGGAAGAATTAGATGATTTTATGTATGAACATAGGCTGACGGATATTACAAGTACAGTTCAAAAAAAGTACGGTATAGAAAATAAGGTAATTCATTATAGTGGAGAAATTTTGCGTCCAATATTAGGCAGAGTTAATATCAATCTTGATGAAATTTGCATAAAACTTAGGATTTTTCATAATTTAGATAGTCATCAACTGATGATTTTTCCAATAATATTGTTTCCTATAATTTCTGCTAAAACGATTGATCATATTTATAGTTATATTCAAACAGAAAAGTTGGACGAATTTATTTGGAATGAAAATAAGGCTGTTATAAAAGAAAACAGGACAAAAGTTCTGATCTATGCGGTGAATTATTATATTTTAAGTAGATTCTTATGGTGTGAGCGTGTGCATGGACGTGATTTTAAATATGTTTGGGTTGATAGTAACGAAAAAATATTGTTTTCTAGGAGTTTGCTAAATTCAGACTATGTAAAAAATAAACTGATTGAGAAAATATCTGATTTACAAATGCCATATAAATTGGAACAAAAAACACAAGTAAGGCAATTATTTTTTAATGAATATTTAGGTGCTGCTTATGTTATGATTTTTGGAGATATAAATTGCAGCGAAGGAGAAAAACAAAGTTTTTTTGATGCAAAAGGAAATCTGATTAGCAAAAAAGTAATAACTCATCAATGCCTTTATGAGAAGTTAAGAAAGTATGATTTTTCCAAACATAAAAATGACGAAGCAGAGCAGAAAAATAATGAAGTGGATTTTTGCATTGTATCAAATATAATTGATGTACTTATAGACCGGGGGATGCTTGTGCCAATTTTAGTACATACTCAGGACGATAGTATTGTAAGAGCTTATCGTTGTGGAGAAGTAGCCAGGTTGACGGATAAAGAGTTTGATTTGTTTAGTTATATGCTTGCCCGATACGCAAGTTATAAATGGGAAAATGGAGATTTAATTGAAAAAAATGTAGAAAGTGATAAACATATTGGGAAAATTGAAGCAGAACAATTATGTGTATTGTTTTTTAGAAATGCGGCAAAGAAAAAATTGTTTGGCAGTTTATATGATGAAATAGATGGCACAGATGACGCTTATTCTGTTTATTATTCGGTATTTGGTCCGCTTGTTTCAAAGGCAAAAGGGAAAGAATATGAAGTAGGTAAAAAAGAATCTTTATTTGACAATTTGGAGGAATATGGGCTTGTTCATAATCTTAATAGGGATGAATATGTAATTGATGAAAAGGATTATTCAGAATTAACTGACGGCTGGAAACGTGAGGCTAATATTTTTTCGGATGATATGACTTTTTTACAATATTGTTTTCCGACTCCGAAAGAACGGGAAGCGTTTTTTGGATTACAAAACAAAAAAAGGGATAAGACCGACGAGGAAAAACTTAAAATAAATGTTTTATCAAAAGTACGTACATTTGAGCAGTTATTAACAATAATGTCAATCGGTGAAAATGAAATGCAGCGTACACTTTCCATTATTGCAGAGATTAAAGTAATTGCTGATATGAATACAGAGCGTCCTAAGTCAGCAATGAATTATTTTAAAAATAATATGGAATGTATCAGAGAAGGAATGTGGAAAGGGAGATGTTATGTAAGAGATGATTTTCTATTCTGTGTCCAGGAGATGCTGAAACAGGGAAGGTCTTCTAGAGATTGTCGTGATATAGAAAAAATTTTCGCTACTCACGTTGAGGGTTCCGGTAGAGTTGATAGAAATACTTGTATTGAAAAGTTTCTTTCAGATTGTGGAACATTTTTTTACAAGACATATTATACATTGCTGAGCATAAATGAACATTCGCAGAGGATTAATCTTGAAGAAAAGTGTAGTATACCTGATCGGTTGAAATTTGAAAGACGTTATAAAAAATTAAGACATCAAATACTAAATGAATATAATGCTTGCCCTACAAATAAGATAGAGGAAAAATCAAGAAAAGATTTGCGGGATTTACAAAGAGAGGCAAATGCTATGCTTGACATTTGTGATTTGTATTTAAAGCAAAATGCATTTAATTATAAAATATGTTATCATACGCTTATAATATGTGCTAATAATCCAGATATATTAGAGAATATTCAAATTCCATCTCCATCATGCAACTATAATCAGTCGAGAACAGGGAAGATTGGGTTTAAAAAAGCAAGGTTTTTTAGATGTTTTAGAATAGTTGATGATAAAAATTATGAGAAAGATAAAATATCTAAAAGATTAACAAGAAATATTGATATGTTAATGAATATATTTTCTGAAATGGAGAATAAACAGATAATTGAGGATTCAGAAATTACTTTGATTTACCATTCAGCTAGAGTTTGGTATGAAACAATGATATATAGTGGATATGATGCTACTGGACGATTCATTGAAAAAATTGTAAGAGATGTTACAGAAAGAGAAAGAGAAAAAGGTCGAGGTGAGTTGGAATTATTTGGTTGTAGAAGTGGGGAAGAATTAATACTAGAACTGGAATCTTCGTTATTCAGATTAGAAAAAAAAGAAAATACAGTTACTATACAGAAAAATTATTTTCTTTCTAATTATGAGATACAGTTTTTGTCATCACGAAGTCGTAGGGGTGAAACTTCTATTTATGGCTCTGTTGGGACTATTATTGGAGATGCTCCAAATGCAAAAATAGAAAATCACAATTAAAAGAAGAATGGGGGAACGAATTTTATGGATATTAAAGTTTACGGACCTGTTGGAAATATTATTGAAAAAGTGGAATCAGGAAGTACCATTATAGGAAATGATAATCGTACTATATCCATAGACTGGAGCAATAAAGAAACATATATGAGGCTCGAAAAAGAATTGGAAGAAATCAAAAAAGCGTTGGAGAGTAAATCACATGAAGAAGAAGTAAAAATTGTTGAGGAGGCACTTCTTGCGGTTAAAGATGTAGATGAGTCAAAGTTTATGAAGGCAGTGAAATGTATGGGAAGGGAAACATTAAATATAGCGGAAGGCATTACTGGCAGTATATTAGCGACCTTGATTATGTAGCATTAAGCAAGCACATGTAATATTCGTTCTGTATAGCGTAAAGAGGATAAGGCTGCTGTGGTTGAGAATTTTAAGAAGCTTATCGCTGATGGTGTGTATGCAGAGGAGCTGTATTCTGATCTTTGCGATTAACAAACATTTAAATGTTATTTAGGAGTCCATATATGAAGAAAAAACAATATAAAGCAGTGTTCAGAACCAGAATTGATTTCAAAAATGATGAACCTCTGCAGAAACCCTTACATCCAGGCGGATTATATTATTTGGATAAGCATTCGGAATCACAAGTTTCCTATACCGACATCTCACATGAAGCTGTTCGGATAATAAATAGTGAATTGAAGCCAGAATTACAGAAATACACAGATATCTTCATAAAAGAAGTACAGGTTCAGGCTGTATACGAAGGCAGCATAGAAATTATCTACACCGTTATTCTGGGTTTTCTTAATCTTGTCAGTGGACTAAAGGATCTGTACGATGCGATTCACTTATTACGTGAGATATCAGAACGGCATATCAATAAAAAATTGAGTGACAAGTTCGGCAGGCATTTCAAGGTGGATACGTATGTGATCGTGCCAGAGAGCAGGGATTACTGGCGGTTGGAAGAGAAAATGCGATGGAACAAGAGTGGAGATGGCAGTGTGGAAAAACGTGATACGTTTTTCTATTATCTACTGGTTGCGAACGTAATATTGCTGGTGATCGTGGGTGTGCTTGTGTTTGGAGCTGTTGAGGCTATGTATTTTTAAATTGCTCATGAACGATTACAAGTAGAAAGGGTCAGGCACAATGCCATTAAGATAATTCCATGATGCCATTGAGGCAGGTTTCAACCATGTGGTATTTATCATCCGTAAGGATATCGAGAAAGAGTTCAAAGAGGTAATCGGTGACAGCATTGCCTCCATTTGCGCTTCTCATGATGTCACTGTGGACTACGCTTTCCAAAATATCAACGACATCCCGGGAGCTCTGTCGGAAGGACGTACAAAGCCGTGGGGAACTGGACAGGCCGTGCTTGCGGCGAAGAAAGCAATCAAACCCCGTTCATTGTGATTAATGCAGATGATTACTACGGCAAAGAGGGCTTCAAAGAGTTTTTCGAGAAGGAAGTCCCGGGCAATCCTCTGAAAGCGGAATACTTGATTCCCATCTTCATCGGTGAATTGCTGGAGCAGGGTAAAATGTTAGTGAAGGTTCTGAAAACCAACGATACCTGGTACGGCATGACCTATCACGAGGATGTCGCAGCAGTAAAGGACAGCTTCAAGAAGATGCTGGCGGATGGCATGTACAAGGCTGACCTGTTCAGTGATCTGTAAACGACGATGAAAGAAACAATCGAATTACTCGGAAAGATACTCACAAACATTTTCAAAGAGAGTGTGTTCTTTCGGAAGTTGTTTTTCTTATTTTTTGTGACCTCACTTATTCTGTTCCGAACCCTGTTAAACCGTCAGCTGTGGATGAATCCTTTGTCCGATGTTATGGGCGGTTGGGGCATCTGGGAGACAGTGAATGGTGAACAGAAGCTGACCACCGAGGGTATTGAGAACGTAATCATGATGGTGCCGTTCTCAGCAGTAGTGATGTGGACATTCGAAGAAAAGATAGGGAATGATTGGCAGATTGATGTATTGTGCAGTGATGAAGGCAAGAGTAATAAAACCGCTTGCCAATCAAGCGGAAGGATGGTATTCTTTTCATAGGCAGTGGGAAGGTCGATCCTGTTTGATTGTTATTTTGTGGTGATTTAACAATACTACTTTTAGGACTTGCTTTCCACTGTTTTTTGTTACAGAAAATAGAAAATCGCTATGCCACAGCCTTGGCAGGCCATCGCGCAGCGATTTTGTTCAATTATTATTATAAAGTTACATATACTGATAAAAATGGTGAAGTTAAAGAGGGATATGTGGCAAAAAGAAATTTGAAAATTATCGAAGAACAAGAGAAAATTGTATAATTGGATTTTAGAATATTTGTCTATTATGTCTATGTTATTTTTGAGAATACATGTGTATAATACATATATGTGTAACATTTTAACAATACATAATCATTAGAGTGAAAAGTGAGGATTATATGTGCATTTATATTGGAATTGAAGATTTGGTGGCGAATGCTTTAATTGAACTATCGGAAAAATCTGACAGACATGAAGTACTGTTTAAAGAATTGGATCAGTATGGAGCTACTGTTGTTAAGATTTTGAATGAACAGAATGAACAGGCTGTTTTAATTTTATCGACAGAGCGTAGAAATGCATTTTTACATGATTACTCTGAGTATTTTGAATTATATAGAGATGGATTGGATGAGGGAATTCGATTAAAAGCTAAGGTGGATATTGATAAACTTTGGACAGAATTCAGAAGTTATTTATCCGTGGACGTGATGCTTGCATTTATGGATAGCAAATCAGTAGAAGCTTTGGGGGTATAGTTGCGTATGTACAAAAGCTTTAAAGACCCGATATACGGATATATTTCAATTGAAAAAGAAATCGTAAAAGGCATTGTAGATACCGCAGCTTTCCAACGTCTGAGAAATGTAATACAGACGAGCTATGCACCGCTTTATTCTTCGGCAGTACATAATCGCTTTGTACATTCGTTAGGCGTTTATCATTTGGGAAATATTGTTTCAAGAACAATAGAAACAATGTTTCAAAATGAGGAAGGTTGGGATTTATCGCGATGTCTTTTTGTTTTTAAACTTGCTTGTTTGTTACATGATGTCGGACATGCGCCGTTTTCTCATACTGGAGAGGAATATTATTTGGATAATGGCTCTAGAGATGAATTACATGAAGAGATTATTCGCTTGACGGGAGATGAGAATCTTAGAGCGGAGATTGCGAGTAAAGATTATAAGGCGGCACCGCACGAATTGATGAGTGTAATTATAGCACTTGATACATTTCCTAAATATTTTACTGCGGATTGGGAACGTAGCTTTTTCGCTAGATGTATAATTGGTTATAGTTATGTTAAAAATGTAGATCTGTGGCATTCGTTTTTAAATTGTCTAATTTCTTTTCTCAATTCATCAGTTATTGATGTAGATAAATTGGATTATTTAATCAGAGATGCATATATCACTGGATTTGATACAATTAACATTGATTATATCCGGCTTTTAAGAAGTGTTCGGATTCAACAGCAAACAGATTTACAAACAGATTTTACAGCATATCATGTTGTGTATACTAAAAATGCCATTAGTGTAATTGAGAATGTGGTTTATGCACACGACGCGGAAAGAAAATGGATTCAGAATCATCCAGTCGTTCAATATGAGGGATATTTGTTGAAAAATATTATGGCAGGTGTTAATCGTACATATGGGAATCCAAATATTTTTTCAAAGGAAATGATCACATTTCAAGGCGATGATTTGAAAAATGGTTTTCATATTTCATTGCTTTGTGATGCAGATATGATATTTCTCATGAAAAATATGCAAGTTACAAGTGACATAATGGAATATTTTTTCAGAACAGAAAGAAAACATCCATTATGGAAATCGGAATCAGAATATAAAGCATTTTTTAATCCTTCATTTACGAAGGAGCTGTTTGCGATTCTTGAATGTTCAATGGAGCAATTGATTAAATATGTTAATAAGCTAGGAATGCCATCCATAATAAATGAACAAGTATTGAAGCGGTGTGATGAAGACATTGAAAAGTGCGAATGTCTTATTGAAGAGAATTCAGATAAAAAATATGTAAAAATGCTTCAGCAGAAAAAGAAGATGCGAGAGTGGATAATGGCATTTAAAGAATTTGCTAAGGAACAAGAAATTGCTTTTAATTTTGTGATGATTCAGGCAAATCAATTTAACAGTGGATTTTCAAAACAGGGATTTGAAGAACTAGAGATTGTATTTCCTAATATGAACAAACCTGTTTACTTCAAAACAGTAACGAATGTTTTGACTGCAAATAAAAGTGCTGGTAATAGGTTTTTTTATCTGTTCTTTGACCGAAAAGAAAAACAGAAAATTAATATATTTTGTTTGGTTGACAAGTTAAACAAACTTGCAAAAGATGCTACAAGATGAAGTGAAATTGAGGATAGTCAATGAATTGTTTGTAGTATCAGAGTGGATGGATATGAGGTGCGGCCTGTGTGGTCTGCACCCCTCCTATTATTTCAAATATTTTTCTCGCATTATTTCACTTATATCAGACCCACTATATCCCTCAAGAGCCATAAGCTTAATTTCAAGCAAGTATTTATCAAAATTTAATTTTTCTTCAACTAATATACGTTTTGTTTCCGAAAAAACCTCAAAAAATTCCAAATAAGAAATAGTTAGAGTTGTAACTTTATCAAACATTCTTTCTACTTCCTTGGAGATATTAGGTGGTGTTGGTTTTTTATTGTTGCAATAAGTATAAAATCCATAATATATTTCACAACAAGGTATTATCTCGGCTTGACATACGCTTTTAATCAATTCAATCAGATTGATTGCTTCTTCATATTCCCCTATAATGACTTGTCTAAAAGCTAAATAACGGATTACCTCACTTTTATCCAAAATTGACAACTGATTATGTTTAGTTGATTTTTGTGAAATACCTTTAAGTCTTTTATAAACATTCTTATAGTCACTCACTCAAACTTCCCATAGGAAAAATGGGCTAGCACCTTGAAAATTCAATACTTCAA
>ERZ791903.393-NODE-393-length-65275-cov-4.460227_pt1 | contig 65275 bp, 51 predicted proteins | sample MGYA00510148_ERZ791903 | MGnify/ENA primary metagenome ERZ791903 (study PRJEB30046, sample SAMN00792080) | human gut metagenome | study: EMG produced TPA metagenomics assembly of the A metagenome-wide association study of gut microbiota in type 2...
GACTTTAAGATTGTGCGGGACGTATTGGCAGGTAAGATATTTGCGGATCAATTCACAAGTAGGGTGAATAGAAGCTTTGAGGAGTTGTTGGAGAAGTTAAAATCATCCAATGAGATTGCTGCGGTGAAAAATATTAAGCTGGAAAGTGATACATTAAAACTTCGTCTGCTGGATGAGATAGAGGATTATGAACGGAGTCATCAACCGATAGAGCCAGGTGGTGAGGAGCATCCGGAAGAAGACTCCGGAGCAGAAGGTGAAACCGGTGAAACATCGATGCCAAAACCGCCTGCCACACCGAAAAAGAAACGAAAGAATGTGTCCATCAGCAGTGTGGCAGGGGCGAGGACTTATTCTTTAGAGAATGAACAGGATATTGACCGATTCCTTGCTGAAATGAAGGCAAAGCTGATGGAAGAATTGGAAGATGATATGATAATTACATTAAGTTAACGACATAGACCTGCGTAGAAATGGAGAGTAGCATATGAATAAGGCGGCAATAAAGCGGTTTGCCATAGAGGCAAGAAACAAGTTAAGAAATTCTGTGACGGATAAGGCAGGAATGCTTGGCATTACTCCGGAAGAATGCAGTGGTCCGGTTACAACAGGACCGGACTTTAAGGTATATCAGACGGCAGCCGGAACAGAAGTAACCTTGAATAAATCACAGTGTGAGCTTCGTAAGAAACTGGTAGATAAGATTGCGGAGCGTGGTTTTGATACGGTGGTAGAAGAGGTGGCATATACCTGGTTTAACCGTATCTGCGCAATCCGTTTTATGGAAGTCAATGATTATCTTCCGAGCCGTGTGCGTGTACTTTCCTCAGAAAAGGATGGAAAGAACGAGCCGGATCTTGTGACAATGGCACCGGATGTGGATCTTCCTTTTACGGAGGAGGAAAAAGAGAAGATCTATGATCTGAAGATGAAGGGAACGACCGCTGCCAGTGATGAATTGTTTCAGAAACTGTTTATCAAGCAGTGTAATGCCCTTCATGAGATCCTGCCGGAGCTTTTTGAAGAAACACAGGATTATACCGAATTGCTTCTTGATATCTCCTATGCGAATAAGGATGATGTGATCTACATGTTGGTCAATCAGGATGATGGCATTCCGGAGGCAGACTTCAATGTAACATCAGTCAATGAACAGGGAGAAGTAACCGGACAGGTGGAGATTATCGGATGGCTGTATCAGTATTACAATACAGAGTTAAAGGATGATACCTTTGCCAAGTTAAAGAAGAACATCAAGATTACCAAAGAGAGGATCCCTGCGGCTACCCAGCTTTTTACCCCAGACTGGATCGTCCGTTATATGGTGGAAAATTCTGTCGGAAGAATCTGGATTGACCATCTGCGTGCACTAGATCCATCGGTCAATGAAAAAGAAACCGCCGAGAAATTTGGTTGGAAATATTATCTGCCGGAAGCAAAGCAGGAAGAGTCTGTCGATGTGAAACTGGCAGAGATACGCAGTAATTATAAAGATCTGAAACCGACGGACATTCTCTGCATTGATCCTTGCATGGGAAGCGGACATATCCTGATCGCTATGTTTGATGTACTGATGGATATCTATACCAGTACCGGATACAGTGAGAGAGAAGCAGCCTTTGAAATCGTAGAACACAATATTCATGGATTAGACATTGATCAGCGAGCCTACCAGCTTGCTTATTTTGCTGTCATGATGAAAGGAAGAGGATATAATAGACGATTCTTCCGGGGTAGAGATGATGTGAAGCCGATGCCAAAGGTATATGCGATTGCAGAAAGCAATGATATCTTAAGAAGCCATCTGTCGCTCTTTGGACAGTCTATGGAAGCCAAACGGAGAGAAACTGCAAAAGAACAGATGGAATATTTGTTAGACACCTTCAAGGATGGAAGAGAGTGTGGTTCTATCCTGAATGTGGAAGAGTGCGACTGGAAGCTGCTGCAGGACTATGTGGAAGATCTGGATGCAGACGGACAGATTACATTTGAAAGCTACGGCAGTGAAGAGACGCAGAGAAGTCTGAGACTGCTTATTAAAGTTGCAAAGAATCTGGGACAGAAGTATGATGCCGTGGTAACGAATCCACCATATATGGGGGCAAGCAATATGAATGCGGATCTCAGCAAGTTTATCAAAGATCATTACGCAGATTATAAATCTGATTTCTTTTCGGCTTTTATTGTGAAGTGTACCAACATGACGAAAATATCAGGTTATTTGGGCTTCCTGACTCCGTATGTATGGATGTTTATCCAGTCATATGAAAAGCTGAGAAATTATTTGTTTACAAAAGCTACGATTGAGAAATTAATTCAGTTTGAATACTCTGCATTTGAGGAAGCAACGGTACCGATTTGTACATTTGTACTGAAAAATTCCTATGTCGACAAAAAGGGATGTTATTTACGATTGACAGATTTTCGTGGCGGTATGGAAGTGCAGAGACAAAAGACATTAGAAGCAATTTCTAACTTGGATTGTGGATATTACTATGAACAGTATGCAAAACAGTATGAAAAAATCCCAGGAAGTCCGGTGGCATATTGGGTGAGTGAAACAGTGTTAAATGCTTATAAGAATAAGAATTTAAATGAAGTAGCCCAACCTAGACATGGTTTAGCAACTTCGGATAACGCACGATTTTTACGCATGTGGTATGAAGTTGAATCTGAAAAAACAAGTCTTTGGAAGAAACAGGATAGGACTAAAAAGTGGTATCCAATGAACAAGGGAGGAGCCTATAGAAAGTGGTATGGAAATCTCGAATGGGTGATCAATTATGAGAATGATGGACTTGAAATAAAGGATTATGCAATTTCTATTTATAGGTGTTCTAGCAGAACGATACAGAATACTCAATTTTATTTTAAAAAGTCCTTAACATGGTCTGCATTATCATCTGGAACTTTTTCGGTGAGGTGGTCAGATGAAGGTGCCATTTTTGGATCAGGAGGATATAGTGCGTTTTGCGAGGATCAGATCATTGAATATATTTTGGGACTTATGAATAGTAAGGTGAATTCTATATTTGTCCAAATTGTATCACCAACATTAAATTATGAAGTGGGGCACATCAAAACAATTCCTGTTATATTTGATGAAGAAAAACATGGAATGGTGGATGAAAAAGTCGGAAATTGTATCAGGTTTTCAAAAATTGACTGGGATTCGTTTGAAACCTCATGGGATTTCAAATGCCATCCTTTAATTCCAAATATCAGAGGTGTCTGGGATACAGATGAAATGAAAAATGGTACAGACAATTTGCCGCAAAGGTTATATATTGAGGCATGTTTTGACACTTGGCAAGAGCTATGTGACAATCGTTTTGCACAATTGAAAGCTAACGAAGAGGAACTCAACCGTATCTTTATTGATATTTATGGGTTACAGGATGAATTAACTCCAGAGGTCGAGGATAAAGATGTTACGGTGCGAAGGGCGGATTTAGGCAGAGACATCCGCAGTTTCATCTCCTATGCGGTTGGTTGTATGTTTGGACGTTATTCTCTTGATAAGGACGGATTAATGGTTGCAGGACAACCATTTGAGTCGGTCTATTTTGAGGCAACTGCGCCTAGAGTGGGAACAGGAGTAGCCGGTGCACCGGGAGATTATGTACCGACTGGTGAGTTTTATATCAAAACTGAGGATGGTACGAAACAATGTACTTACAATCCGGATCGAGACAACATTATTCCAATTACGGATGAGGAATATTTCTCTGATGATATTATTGGAAGATTTGTAGAGTTTGTGGAAACGGTGTATGGGAAAGATACGCTGGAAGAAAATCTTGATTTTATTGCACAGGCACTTGGAAACAAAGGAAATTCTTCCCGTGAAGTGATCCGCAATTACTTTATCAAGGATTTTTATAAGGATCATTTGAAGGTATATCAGAAGCGACCGATTTACTGGCTGTTTGACAGTGGGAAACAGAATGGCTTCAAAGCTCTGATCTATATGCACCGTTATGATGCAGATACGGTAGGAAGAGTGCGTACGGATTATCTTCACCGGGCACAAAATTATGTGGAAACAGCGATGAAGAGTGCGGAGTACACGATTGAGAATACAACTGTTGCATCTGAGAAGTCCAAGGCAATGAAAGCAGTATCAAAGTATACGAAGCAACTGGCAGAGATGCAGACATACGATCAGGCGATTGCACATGTGGCAAACCAGAGGATTGAGATTGATCTGGACGATGGTGTCAAGGTAAATTATGCGAAGTTCCAAGGCGTGGAAGTGGCGCAGGAAGGTAAGAAAGCATTGAAAGTGGATTTATTGGCAAAGATATAAAAGAAAGGTTTTTGCATATGGTTAGTGTTAAAATGTTTGGAGATCCGAATAATAATTTTAGAGAAAATGTTTTGAAATTTTGGAGAGCATATTCGGGTTGGATCCAGAGTGATAAATTTGATTTTGATTTGGTAGCTAGTGATAATATAGACGAGAAATATGGATTAAATGTGGATTGGACGTATTTATATAGAGAATATTATGGTGATGAAATTCCGTTTAATATTGCTATGTATAATGATTCTGATTGGGATGACATAGTTGCGTTTATAGAGTTAACATATAATCATGTTATTTTGGATGATAAAAAAGATAGGTATGAGGCTAAAATAAATGATTATTTAAAACGATTTGATGTAGGTTATTTGTTTTTGGCAGGAAAGTTTATAAAGATTGACGGGGTGGTATCTGAACCATATGTGCAGGAGATTCTTGAGTGGATTGATGAATATCCAGATGCAGCAAAAGCATATAGAGCAGCTTTAAAGAAGATATCTGAGAAACAGTATGCTCGTAATGCCATAGATGATATGCGTCTTTCTATAGAATCTCTAATTAGAAATATTATGGGGACGACTAAAACACTTGAAAACCAGATACAACCGGTTGGAGCTGCATTGAAAAACAAAGGCGTTTTACCACAGGCAATTTCCTTTATAACAACAATGCTGACACATTATACAAAATATCAAAATGATAATGTGAAACATCATGATACATTAGATGTAGAGGATGTAGAAATGATTGTTAGTATGACAGCAATTATGATGAAATACATCAAAGATAGACTCGGATGATTATGTTGTATGTCAATATTAATACTATTTAGTTAGGAGGTTTGGCGATTGAAAGAAAATGTTTTAGAGAAATTAAGTATAAAAGAAAATCATGAGCGAGAATGTAAGCTGGCAACCGGTGGACTTCCTGAGAGCATATGGGAGACTTACTCTTCTTTTGCAAATACAAATGGTGGCACGATTCTGCTTGGTATTAAGGAACATAGAGATTCTTTTACAGTTGAAGGACTGACTGACAAGCAAATTGTGAAATATCAGAAGGATTTCTGGAGTACATTGAATGATAGAAATAAAGTTTCAAAGAATATTTTACTGAATCATCATGTCAGACCAGTAACAGTAGGAGAAAAGAGAATATTAAGAATTGATGTTCCCGCAGCAGACAGACATGATAAACCGGTATACATTGGGACGGATCCGATGAAAGGTACTTATAAAAGAGATTATGAAGGTGACTTCCTTTGTAATGAAGAGGCAGTCCGGGCTATGTTTGCAGACCAGAGAGATGTATCTGGCGATGTGGAAGTGCTGGATGAGTTCGGATTAGATGTGCTGAATCAGGATACGATAAAAGGCTATAGAATCATTTTTGAACAGCTTCACAGTGGACATCCGTGGAATGCATTGGAAAATGATGAGTTCCTTATGAAGCTAAGGGCAGCAGCGAAGAATAAAGCTGGTACATTATCTCCAACGATAGCAGGACTTTTATTCTTTGGAGAGGCTTATCACATTACTGAGATTTTCCCCAATTATTTTCTTGATTATCGTGAGGAATGCGATGATAAAGCGGTACGCTGGTTATTTCGGACACATTCTAATGAAGGGGATTGGAGCGGTAATATATACGACTTTTTCTGCAAGGTGCGTACCAGAATGGATGATGATGTAGCAGTTCCGTTTGCTAATAGACGAGATGGATATCGAGTAGACAGAGTGGATGTGCATGATGCATTGGAAGAAGCATTGGCAAATGCGCTGGCTCATGCAAATTATTATGGCAGACGAGGAATTCTTGTTGTTAAAAAGGGGAAGGAACTTAGTATTTCCAATCCCGGTACTATCAGAGTGACAAAAGAAGAATTTTATGCAGGTGGTAATAGTGATCCACGAAATCCGAATATCTTAAAGATGTTTGGTTTTGTAAATGTCGGTGAACGTGCAGGAAGTGGTGTCGATAAGATTATGACAGCATGGGCTGAACAAAACTGGAAGAAACCAGTATTTGATTTCTCAGAGCGCAATGACAGAGTAACATTAAAGCTCGAAGTCGGACAAGTGGTATATATTCCGGGAGCTGCTGATATCAGAAATGAAAATACAAATCAGGCAAAAGCAATGGCTGTGTCGAAAGAAGATAAAATACTTGAGTATATTAGGCAGAATGGAAGTATTTCTTCTCAAAAAGCTGCTGATGTAGGTGGCTATAAGTCAAAGACAGGAGCAAGAAAATTGCTTGATAAGATGATAGAAAAAGGATTGATTACGAAGATTGGAAATGGACCGGCAACTAAATATGTGATTTAGTGATTATATTACTGCTTATCGAACACTTTATTGAACACTATCGGACACTTTTGCGGAATATCGGATACAAAGTGTTCGATAAGTGACAGGTAGTGATCTTTTATCGGATTCTTAATAGCATAGGCTGAATAAAAATAATTTGTGCAGACGGTCTGCACAAATTCATGTAGAAGGGGAAAAGATGGACTTACAAAATATACAGGAACAATTAAATACTGAATTTGCAAAGGCGGATGTTCGCATTATCTTCTGGTTTGATGATAAGGGAGATTATGCAGAAGAAGTAGCAGAAATACAGTTAGATACAGCCAAGTTGCACATTTTAGACGGAGAGAACTGGCTGTATTCTAAGTGGCTGTTAAATGAATCGGATCCGGAAGGAAAATATCTGGTGTATGCTCCATTTGCAAGACCAAGTGATAGCGAGAATCCGCTTGCCGATATGTATTACTATTCTACACCGTATTATACGGATCGGGTGTCGCAGATGTCGCAGGAGATTGGTATAGACACCAAATACAAAGAGCATTTGGCAGGTTATGGTTCATTCTGGAAAAGTACCGTTCGCATTGAGAAGTTTAAAGCATTGAACATTGACCATTACAATACCGAAACGATTGACATTGGATTGCTGGCGGTTCTTACAGATGTGAAAACACCTAGTTTTGAAGAGATTGTAAAGAAGCTGATCCTGACAGATGCAGAAGAATATGTCAAAACAATTACGGATTATGGTTTAATGAAGACATTCTGGGAGCTTTGCAAGAAGTATTTTGGCTACAATGTAGATGGAAATATTGCAGATCCATCTATAGAGAATCTGGCAATGTCATTTGTTGTGACTTATGCAGCAGCAACATTGCAGATGGCATTACCAAAGAATTTGAGTCCCTATATTGTAAAAAAGAGAAATGACGCTGTCGTTTTTGTGAGAAATATTATGGATAATGTATCGTGCAGAGAAGCATATGATGCATTGTCATTACATACGGATAAAACATTGCGTGTTTCTAAAAATATTCGTGAGGCTTGGAACAAAGACGCAGGCGTGCTGACTGATGTACTGTCTTGTGATGCATTTGCTGAGTTAGATCAGATGCTGTTAGAGTGGATTGTAGATAAGCTGGATAACGAGATTCTGGACGAACAGATTGATGGATTGGATATTGCTCGTATTGCAGATCAGCGAATGATGAAAGCCTGCCATTACAGTGATGTTTTTGTACAGGAATATCAGGCAATGAAGTATGCGTACTTACTGATGAAGGGAATCCGGGATATGGAGATACCTTCGGATCCGGTTTTGCTGCTTCAGAAATATCAGGATGATCTGTATCAGATAGATTCATATTACCGTTGGTTTTATCGTGCGTTTGATCAGATCGAAGAGAACGAAAAATATATGCAGGTAAGAGAGCGAATAGAGAATATTTATGCCAATGACTATCTGCTTCAGATGGTTCCAAAGTGGAATGCTATTTTTGATGAACAGGCAGAGAGTACATTCGATCAGTGTGGACTGGTCAGACAGGACCGTTTTTTCAGCCACTATCTGCATGCCTATGATGGCAAGGAGCGAATCATTGTTATTATTTCGGATGCTTTGCGATATGAATGCGCGAAAGAGTTAATGACAAAGTTGGATATGGACGAGAAGTGCCAGGCATCCATAGAAGGGATGGTTGGTGTATTGCCGTCTGTCACCTCTATGGGAATGGCAAGTCTGTTGCCGCATAAAGAAATGAATGTAGATGAGCATATGAATGTGACGGTAGATGGCTTAAGCTGCATTGACACACCATCACGGGATAAAATATTGAAAGCTAAGAATCCAGACAATATTGCAATACAGTTTGATGAGATAGCGAAGGCTAATAAACCGAAAGTTCGTGAGCTGTTGCAGAACAAAAATATTGTGTATATTTATCATAATCAAGTGGATGCCAGAGGAGACAAGCCTGCCAGTGAAAATGAGGTATTTAATGCCTGTGAGGAGGCTATCGAAGAAATCTACCGATTGATCAAGAAACTTACAGGGGATGTCACAGCAACGAAGTTCATTGTCACAGCGGATCATGGTTTCTTATATCGTCGGGACAAACTGCAGGAATTTGATAAGGTGTCGTATGACAAGGAAATGTGCACTTATTCTAATAAGCGTTTCCTGCTTACGAAGCAGATGGTGAATGTACAGGGCATTGTTTCCAGAGGATTAGCTTATCTGAATAAATTGAATACTGGATATGTAGCAGCTCCGTTAGGTGCTGATATTTTCAAAGTCCCGGGCGGAGGTCAGAACTTTGTGCATGGCGGTTCGTCATTGCAGGAAATGCTTGTTCCGGTGATTGAAGTGAAGACAGCCAAAGGAAAGCAGGCATACGATTTTGTTGATGTGATACTTACATCTGTATCAAGAAAGGTAACGAACCTTCGGACATATTTTGATTTTATTCAGACAGAAAAGGTAACAGATGTGATGAAAGGAGTGAATATTATCGCTTACTTTGAATCTGAAGATGGTGAAAAAATATCTTATGATGTACCGATTATTGCGGACAGTCAAAGTGATGCTCCAGAAGATCGAACCTTCCATGAGAAATTCACATTCAAGTCGAAGAAGTATCTGCCTCAGGATAAGTATTATCTTGTGATGGTAGATGCAAACGATACGAATAATGAATTGCATCGGTATGAATTTACGGTGGATATTGCATTTGTGGATGATTTTGGATTTTAATAGAATGAGGAGGCTGACATGGACGAGATAAATGAACGAAACGCTACATCATCTACTGACGACAGACGGGAAGAAATCAAGCAAAAACTGCGCCAGTATTATGATGGACGAATTGTAAGGAAGGATCTGACCAAATCAATCAAGGAAGGGGCAAATGTTCCGGTTTATGTATTGGAATATTTACTCGGTCAGTATTGCAATTCAGATGATGAGGAGATTATTCAAGAGGGACTGGATAATGTGAAACGAATTTTGAGAGATAATTATGTGCGCCCGGATGAGGCGCAAAAGATATTATCTCTTCTTCGTGAGCGTGGAAGTTATACCGTGATTGATCGAATTACGGTTGTGCTGAACACCAAAGAGGATCGTTACGAGGCGACTTTTTCTAACCTTGGAATAAGAGGAATACCGATTCATCCGGATTATGTGAAGGATTATGATCGCCTTCTTTGTGGCGGTATTTGGTGTATCCTACAGCTGGAATATGAGTTTATCGAAGAAGATAAGAAGAATACACAGCCGATTCGTATTCGTAAATTGACGCCTATCCAGATGCCTCATGTTGATATGGATGAGGTTCGTAGCGGTAGGAAAGCGTTTACCAAAGACGAATGGATGGATGTACTGCTTCGTTCTACCGGATTGGAGCCGGATAAGTTTAGTGACAGAGCAAAGTGGCTGTTAGTAGCTCGTATGATTCCGTTGGTGGAGAATAATTTTAATCTCTGTGAGTTAGGACCAAGATCTACGGGTAAGTCATACATATATGAGCAGATTTCTCCGAATAGTATTCTGGTTGCCGGTGGACAGACGACGGTAGCTAATCTTTTCTATAATATGTCAAGTCATACGGTTGGCTTAGTTGGTATGTGGGATTGCGTGGCGTTTGATGAGGTCGCTGGTATTAAGTTTAAGGACAAAGATGGTATCCAGATTATGAAGGGATATATGGCATCCGGTGCGTTCTCCCGTGGTAAAGCAGAGATTACAGCAAAGGCATCTATGGTCTTTGTCGGTAATATTAATCAGAGTGTGGACACACTGCTAAAGACCTCCAGCTTATTTGATCCGTTTCCCCCGGAGATGGGGACAGATACAGCGTTTCTTGATCGTATGCACTGCTATATTCCCGGCTGGGAAATTCCAAAGTACAGACCTGAGTCATTTACGAATGATTATGGATTCATTACAGACTATTTGTCTGAATTTATGCGGGAGCTGCGTAAGGATTCGTATAGCGATATTGCAGATAAATATTTTAAGCTGGGGAACAATCTGAATCAGCGTGATACCATAGCGGTTCGTAAGATGATTTCCGGCTTTATCAAACTGTTATATCCCGATGGAGAGGCAAGTAAAGAGGAAGTAAGAGAAGTTGTTGAAATTTCACTTGAATTGCGCCGCCGTGTAAAGGAACAGTTGAAGAAGATTGGCGGCATGGAGTTCTATGATGTGAATTTTTCCTACATAGATAATGATAGCTTTGATGAGCATTATGTTGGTGTGCCGGAGCAGGGAGCTGGAAAGCTGATTCCGGAAGGCATGGGAAAACCGGGAAGTTTATACACTGTTTCAAAATCAAAGACTGGTATGATCGGTTGTTATCATCTGGAAACGCAGATGATGCCTGGAAATGGAAAATTGACTTGTACCGGCATTGGTTCAGGAAAAGAGTCCAAAGAAGCGACAAATACAGCATTTAACTATTTGAAGGCAAATGGAAATGCAATTTCCGGGCAGATCAGTACGACAACCAAGGATTATATTATCAATTATCAGGATATGCAGGGGATTGGTATGACGGGCAGTCTTGCACTGCCAACCCTCATTGCAATCTCATCGGCAGCACTGAATAAGCCAATGGTAAGTAGTATGGCAGTGTTAGGCGAGATCAGTATTGGTGGTACTTTGATTAAGGTAGAAGAACTGGCGAGTACCTTACAGGTTTGCTTAGACAGTGGTGCGAAGAAGGTGTTATTGCCAATTACATCGGCAGCAGATCTGGGAACGGTGCCATCAGATCTTGTGGGTGCATTCAGTCTGATATTCTATTCTTCTCCGGAAGAAGCTGTCTATAAGGCATTAGGTGTTGAGTAAGTGTTTACAGATAAAGGGAAAAGAAGGTGAATGGAATGTTCGAGCAGGACTTTGAACAGTTATTACGGAAGTATGAGACAGCGTTGGATGATAAGAAAAAATTTACGGCATTAGTGAAGGACTTATTTCCGGACCAGGCGAAAACAGTAAATTTACTGCTAATGGCATATAATATGGGAATTGCTCAGGACATTCAAGGTACTGCGAGAATCAACAATACCTTCGCTTTTCGATATGTGAAGCAGCTTATGGATGATTTCGGTCTTAGCCGGGTAAATGCAGACTGGATTGTGTCGATATGGTGTCAGTGCTATGGAGAAAAGGTCTTAGGTAAAAAGTGTGATATTACGGTGCAGAAAGAGGGAAATGGACCGGCAATTCAGGAATCCGTGAAGGTAGATGGCAGACAATACGGTGATTTGTTTGACTATGCCAAAAGTACAGATGGAAAAGGACTTGTGGTAACCGGATTTCATGGAGCAAAGAAGGATACCATTATTTTTCAAAACACATATAGTAACAGATCTGTGACAGGAATTGCTGAAAAAAGTTTTCTGAAATCAGAAGTGGAAGAAGCAATTCTTACAGAGGGGATTACCTACATAGGAAAGGAAGCATTTAAGGATTGTGACAGATTACATCAGGTAATTCTTCCAAGTAGTATGAAAGAAATTGGTGAGTCTGCATTTGCAGGGTGTTGTTCGCTAAAGTCTATTGCACTTCCGAAAGAATTAGGTAAAATAGAATCAGGAGCTTTTAGAAATGCAGGATTACGGACGTTGGAAATACCGAAAAGTGTGTATTGGCTTGGAAAAGAAGTAATGGCAGGTTGCCGGCAGTTAGAACAGCTTATGATACCGGATAATATTGACAATATTCCCGAAGGGTTATTGGAAGGCTGCACTTCACTAAGCAAGGTACATTTACATGGTCAATTAAGTGGAATTGGTGATAGAGCATTTTCCGGATGCAACAGCTTGATTTTGCTTGTTATTCCGGACAGTGTGACATTCATAGGAGATCATGCATTTGCTGACATGGACCAGCAGTTTATTATACAATGCAGTTTTGGTTCCTATGCAGAAGAATATGCCAGAAAACATCATATCAAATATCAGCTTGTGTAATGTCGCCACGGATGCGACATATGGCTGGGAATATTACTATATGATTGGTATAGGAAGAGGTGAGATGTATGGGATTTTTTGATGGGTTATTTGGAATACAGAATAAGGTACCAAAGATTATTTCAATATTGCCGTTGGCTGCCAGACATGAGATAGAAGCAGGAAGGCTGCCAATATTGAATACGGATAAGTTGTTCCTTAAGCGGGGAGAAAAGGTTCATTATATTGATAAGGCAATCAATTTAGAAATCAAAACAGTGAAACAGTACCGGCATGTGGGACATAGCACTCCGGGATTGCTGAAGGGCAATCGTTGGAATGTCGGAATGGCAAAGCCTATCGAGCATACAGAGTTAAAATCTCATCCGGGAATTTTATATGTTACGAATCAAAGAATTGTATTTCAGGCATCAGAGTGGGGATTTGATAAGACCTACCGATATCTGACGGCAGTGACACCGTATGCAGATGCATGTGAGATACAGTTTGGAAATAAATCCTACAATATCATTGTAGCAGATGGCAATCTGCTCAACAGAGTATTGCAGTTGATCAAGCAAAGGAGGCAGGTACCGTGATGGATGGACAGTTAAAGAATGGAACAATACTTACATCAGAATGTGGAAATAAGTACAAAGTGTCCTGTTTGTTGGGGGCAGGTGGACAAGGTGAAGTCTATGATGTGGTATGTGATGGACAGCATTATGCATTGAAATGGTACTTCAAGGGAAGTGCGACAGAAAGACAGAAAAAGATATTAGAAACGATCATTGCCAAGGGTTCTCCTGATGATTCATTTCTTTGGCCGATGGAGTTGATTGTTCCTGCGAAAAGTGAATTGTTTGGTTATATCATGCCGCTTCGTCCGAAGAATTATAAGAGTATTGTGGATCTGATGAAGAAGAGGGTGAATCCATCTTTTTATAGCTTGTGCAAGACGGCATTTAATCTGACCAGAGGATATCAGAAGCTGCACGCAATGGGAGCAAAGTATCAGGACATATCATTTGGTAACTTGTTCTTTGATCCTGATAATGGGGATGTATTAATATGCGATAATGATAATGTTTCATTTGATGACAGCAAGCCGGGCGGTGTTTTGGGTACACCGGGATTTATGGCGCCAGAGGTTGTCAGAGGAGAGAAAAGACCGTCCAGAGATACCGATCGTTATTCATTAGCGGTATTGTTGTTTTATCTTTTTATGGTGAATCATCCATTAGAGGGAAAACTGGAAGCCAGTATAAAATGTATGGATATGGCGGCAAGAGTGAAATTGTACGGGACAGATCCGGTATTCATTTTTGATCCGGATAATAAGACAAATCGTCCGGTAAAGGGAATTCATGATAACGCCAATATTTATTGGCCGTTATATCCGGAAAAACTCCGTCAAATGTTTACAAAATCATTTACAGAAGGATTGACAAGTCCGAGCAAGCGAATTACAGAGCCGGAGTGGATGCGGATGTTTTCAAATATGATGAGTGGTATGATACAGTGCGAATGCGGTGCCTGGAATTTTTATGATGAAGATTTGGAGACAAAGGGTGCTGCGCATATTTGCTGGAATTGCCAGAAAGCAATAAAGATTCCAACCAAATTGATCATTGGAAAGAATCGGGTCCTGTTGAATCAGAATACAAAGTTATTGCATCATCATGTATATGATGACCTGGATATTGATACAGTAGTTGGTTCCGTTGTGCAAAATCCTAAGAATCCGGCTGTATGGGGGATTCGTAATGAGGACACAGCAAACTGGACTTACGAAAAAGCAGATGGGACACAGATTCCGGTAGAAATTGGACGTACAGCGGGCATTGCTCCGGGGGTAAAGATTTTATTCCCAGAGTCTGTCGGTGAATTTAAGTAGATAACAAGGAGGATGTAGCAATGGAAAATTTACAAAGACCAGGTGGGGAGTTAGCAACAAGACCAATTCATTTTTTCTGGATGGTAGACTGTTCGGGATCTATGTATGGTGAAAAGATTGGGATTGTAAACAATACAATTCAGGAATGTATTCCACAGATGCGCTCTGCGGCAGAAAATAATCCGAATGCGCAGTTGATGATTCGTGCTTTGCAGTTTTCGACCGGGGCATCATGGATTACAACGAATCCAATACCGGTAGAAGATTACAGTTGGGAGACAATGGATGCCGAAGGATTAACTTCACTGGGAAAAGCATTTGATCTGTTAGCGGCACAGCTTAGTATTCCGCCTATGCCATCAAGGGCGCTGCCGCCAGTTGTGGTACTGCTGTCAGATGGGCAGCCGACGGATGATTATAAAGAAAGTCTGGAGAATCTAAAGAAGCTCCCATGGTTTAGAAAAGCAGTTAAAATTGCTATTTCAATCGGACAGGATGCAGATGACGATGTGTTATTGGAGTTTGCAGGAAATAAGGAACTGGTACTGCAGGCAAACAATGCTACAGCATTAGCTAAGATGATCAAATGGGCATCTACAACAGCATCCATGGTTTCTGCACCATCCAGCAAGCCAATGAATGTCAGTGTTCCGGCAGCGGCATCCGGTGCGGTCGATGATGATCCGTTTGCGCCAGCCAATAATGGAGCACCATTAGTTCTTGATATGAGCAATATTCCTGATCCGGATGATTTTGATGAAGGAGCAGTTTGGTAAAGGAGGGGCTTAGATGAAACGCTATATTTGTAGTGAAGTAGTAAAAGGTGCCACTCATAGGCGGAATGGATTGCCTTGCCAGGACAATAAAAAAATCATAGAAATTTCGGACCAGATAGCAATATTGGCTGTCGCAGACGGACATGGCAGTGAAAAGTGTACCAGGAGTGAACGTGGATCACAGATTGCCGTCAATACATTTTGCGATGTCATGAAGAATTATCTGAATAGTTATGAGGAATATCATGATAACTATGCCTCGTTGCTGACATTTCTTAATCGTGAGGGAGATACAAGATTTGCACAAGATATATGTGAAGAATGGCAGGCAAGAGTGAAGCAGTCATTTTATAAAAATCAGGTTGAGGGGATGCGTAATGAAGCTGGAGAAATTCAGTGGAAGTCCGTCTTTACTCTTTATGGGACGACTTTGCTTGGCATGCTAATCTCAGAGGATTTTACATTCTCTTTCCAAATAGGGGATGGAGATATTGTATTGGTTAAAGATGACAGTGTATCGGCATTGGTGGAGCCGGAGAAATTTCTTGGTACAGAAACACATTCCTTATCGAAAATAGATGCGTGGAGAAAAGCTGTTGCCTCTGTACAAAGACGGGAGCAGAGTGGTGAATATATGTATCTTTTGTCCACGGATGGTTTCGCAAACAGCTATACTTCCGATATGGAATTTCAGAAGACCTGTATGGGATATCGAGACATGATAAAAGAACATGGAGCGGAGGCTGTGCAGGGCAACTTGAAAAAGTGGCTTACAGAGACCAGTGAATTGGGGTGTGGTGATGATATTACGGTGGTAATGGGGTACTTTACAGCAGTGTAGGGTGAAAGGAGCATAATATGGCTTGGGGTTACGAAAGAAGTTTTACAATAGAACATGATAATACATTGAGACGCAGAATTAATTGTAAAGATTGTATTTATTATGATTCTAGTGATAGGTCTTGTCTGAAGCGACCACTGTATTTGCCGGTGGATGGATATAATTCATGGAAAAATTGTGAATATTTCGATTTAAGTAATAGGGTAAGTCACTACGATGAAAAGGAAACAGAATATAGTAGGGAACTTGCACGAAGAAAAACGAAGATAGAAAAAACTGAACAGGAGCACAAAAAATCATCTGTAAAGAAAACACCACAGGATGCTAAACAACAGAAAAAAATTAAAGTGGAGGTACAGTACGGAAAAACAGAAGTTGTACCCCAAGTTAAAAGATTGAAAAATGGTTATGATTTTTGTGTAGTTAAAAGATTTCCCAAAGGGAAAAAATTTCAGATTGAGTATATACAAATTAAAAAATCTGGAGGATCTAGTAAAAAGGTCATGATAGGGCGATTGCCTGAAGAAAAGAAAATTTATATAACAAGCCAGTCATATACAAAAGAGGCAATTGAAAAAGCGTATCATGTGTTAAATAAAAAGTGAGGGAAATACGAAAATGATTGTAGATCGCTATTACTATTTAAAACTGAATAGAAATGAACGGGCGATTTACAAAACCTTTTATAACGGATTGATGGCACATGAAGAGATTATTCCTGTTCCAGTTAGAGGGCAATTGCTTGAGGAGGATTTTAATAAAATATACAGAGCAATTACAAGGGATAATCCATTAATATATTATGTGAATCAATCTGCATGTAGTTGGGCAACGGATTCATTCGGTCATACAGCAGTCTGCCCACAGTATTTTTATAGAAAAGAAACCGTACGAAAGTATAATCGTAACATAGAAAAAGTGGTGAATAATCTGGTTGCACAATTAAAACTTACAGAAGGTACAGATTATGAGAAAGAAATAAGAGTCCATGACTGGTTCTGTAAAAATGTGAAATATGATTTTAGGGGCTCGGACATAGACGAACCGGCTAGAGTAGTTCTCTCGCATAACATTGTAGGAGTTTTTGCAAAACAGAAAGCCCAGTGTGAGGGAATTGCCAAAGCTGTAAAAGTATTGTTGAATGCGGTGGATATCAAATGTATTGTGGCTACTGGAGAAGCAGAGGCAAATGGTAAGAAAGAACACCACGCATGGAATGTTATAGATATTGATGGAAGTCCATATCAGGTGGATGTGACATGGGATATTGGAGCTTCCAAGGGAAGAATTGCATATGATTATTTTAATATGACAGATGAAATCATAAGTAGGACACATAGATTTGAAGATGAGATGCCGAAGTGCATTTCATTAAAAGATAACTATTTTGAAAGAAACAAGCTGACATTTAAGAGCCGGAGTCAGCTGATAGCATATATAACACATGAAATAGGGCAAGGACGGAACGAATTATATTTTCGGATAGATGGTCTATTTCCGAAACTGAGACGGTCAGAACTTGCAGGCATGGTTGCAAAGATTGTAGCAGGAGACCAGAGTAGAGCAGTTAAAGTCCAGCAGATTCCAAATGAGAAGGTGGGGACGTACTGGATTAGAATATACTAAGAATGGGAGGGTGAACATTATGTGGCATACAACAGAGCTGGTTAAGATATTTGAGAAGATAACAGAGGTATATGGATACGACATATATCAGAATAGAAAATTGTGTGCCGCATTGTGTAATGATTTATTTACTGATTATTCGACAGAGAAGAATATTATGCAGATGCTTTTTCGGGCAGGGCTTGGAGAGGCTATGAAGGGTGTCCCATTTAAGAACGAAAGAGAACTCAAAATAGGACTTTCGAATATCGAAAAGTTTTTGGCTGCACAAGCGATTGAGGTGAGTGTCAGGGAGAATGTATTAGACGTTATTAGGTTGGCATTTGTGGATACAGATGTTAATTCGGAGGTTAAAAGCGTATATCAACCTGTGATTTCAAAGACTTTTAATAATTCACATTTTAAAATGACATTACCTGTCATCAAAGAGTTTGAGGACAGGGTTGAAGCCTCGTTCAAATTCATGTATGCAAATAAGGAAGAGAAAGTAGATTCTGTTCTTGAAAAATGTATAATAACAGACAAATTTGGAAAAATGCATTCGTCAAGGATGGACTATGAATTGTTGAAACATGATAAGTCGAGGAGTGTTGTAATTAGCATTCCGAAAGAGGGTAAGAATATATTTATAAGTGGATCAACCATCGAATTTGTTTTCTTGTGTAGCAATCATAAGAGAATTACAACATCCTACAAGATTAATGTCGCTAAGACAACTATGTTGATGCAGGTAGCAGTGTGTCAGATGACGGAAATTGAGTATAATAGAACAATGGATATTGTTGGATTACTTATTAAGACAATGGACAATGTGGCAAAAAGTACAAATGCTATTATGGCAGAGGGAAGCATTATGTCGGCGACTAATGAGCAGACGGCATACACTTCATCAGATATAAAGGAATACTCCGATGCATTAAGAAGAGAAATTCATTACCTGAAACAAGGAAAAGGTAAAAAATATAAAATTGTAAATGGAAACAAACTGGTCAAAAGTGATAAAGGAATCTACACTTATCTATTTGAGATGGAAACAGAACTGCATCTGCCTGATGATGCACCGGTTGTGGTGGAGGCTGCAGGTGAATTGAGAGCAGTAGGTTCGGTTTTATCCTGCGAGGATTTTCAGATACTTTTACTTTTGGACAGAGATTTGAATGATAAGGTTAGCTTTGCATACCTGATGGTAGAGCCTTGGAAACTTCTTGAAGTGTTAGATAAGAAGATGAATTCTCTTAATCCTAATATTAACAAATTGGCAATTAAAATAATGGAAGAAGGACCGGATTTATCAACTGACACAGACATTGCAAATGTACCGAAAGGACAGCCTGCAGTAGAACACAAACTTGAGACAGATGATATTGTCACAGTATGGGGACCACCGGGAACCGGTAAAACATATACAATGGCAAAGATTGCAAATAGTTATATTGCGCAGGGCAAGTCTGTTCTTATTGTATCTCACAGTAATGTATCAGTCGATGGTGTGATTAAGCAAGTTGTGAAAATGCTAAACGTGGACAAGCAGTCTATTTTGGAGTCTGGAAAGATTCTGCGTTTTGGATATGTAAGAGATGATGAACTTTCTCAGAATCCATATGCTACATCATTCAATTATGCACTTAGTAAATGTGACAGTTATGCAAGACAACTGGAACATTTGATGGCAAAAAGAGATGAACTGCGAGCAAAAAATCAGATGAAGTCCAAAGAGTATGATGAGGTAGAACATAAAATTAAGGAAATCCGTGGTGAGATAAGAAAAGAGGAAAGAAAATATGTAGAGAGAGCGCAGGTAATTGGAACAACTATTTCAAGAGCCACGATTGATCCTATGTTTGAAGAACGACAATTTGACCTTGTAATGTTTGATGAGGTTTCGATGGCATATGTTCCACAAGTTATTGCGGCAGCAGCTTTGGCAAAGGAAAAGTTTATGTGTGTAGGTGACTTTAGGCAGTTAGCACCTATTTCGCAGAGTTCTGACTCTCGTGTGTTGCAGGTTGATATATTCTCGTATTTGCAGATTGTGGATGGAAAAGGAAATATGTACTGGCATCCTTGGCTTGCCATGCTGAATGAACAAAGACGAATGGCTCCGGCAATTTCAGAATTTCCAAGCAAATTTATTTATAACAGATTGTTGAAGGATAATGCAGAGGTAATAAATGGAAAGAAAAAGAGGGATAATGATTTAGTTATTAAGAGTGCTCCTCTGTCGGGAGATGCATTAAATTTAATAAATCTGGCAGGAACATATTGTGCGGCGGATAAGAATACAGATGGTTCAAGATTTAATATACTTAGTGCGGTTATTTCATTTTCTACTGCTGTTAAGGCTGAGCAGAATCATATTGAGACCGTCGGTATTATTACTCCATATGCAGCTCAGGTCAGATTAATCCGTGCAATGCTGAAGGATTATTATACGAAGGGAACGACCAATGTGAGCTGTGCAACAGTACATCAGTTTCAGGGATCAGAATCTGATGTGATAGTTTTTGATGCAGTGGAAAGTTATCCTAAGAGTGCAGTGGGATATCTGATGGGAAAAGAACCTAATCAGGTTGCTCGTTTGATTAATGTAGCAATTACACGAGGAAAAGGAAAAGTGATTACAGTTGCGAATGCAAGGTTCTGGGAAAATGTATTTAAAGGAACTAATCATATTTTCTATAAGCTATTGCAGCATATTAAGAACAAACAACATCAGGTAATAGATAACAACGGTAAAATGCTTAAGCCTTATATTGAATCTGTAAATCCAGGCAAACTGGTTAACATTTTTATGGATGAGCAGGATGCAATTTCTGTGTTTGAGCAAGATATGAAAAAAGCAAAGTGGCAGACAGTAGTGTCTCTTCCAAGTGGAGAATTAAGAGAGACAGAAAAACAGATATTTGAAATGCTGGATGAAGCGGATAGCAGAGGAATTGACATTAAGATGAAATCAAATGACTATGCCAAACTTCCAGAGCAATGGAAAAAATACTGCTTTGGAACAGAAAATGCTACATTTCCGCTTATTGTTATTGATGATGAAGTGGCATGGTATGGATTACCTACGGCTAAGTGGAAATTTCAAGTAGATAAAACTACTTCACTGGTTACAGTTGTACATACAATGATTAGAATTAAAGGAAAAAATACCGTTGAAATGTTAAAGGCACTTACAGATTTGGAAAATATTGTAGTGGGTCAGAACACAAGAAAACTAATAAAAAAAGGTACAATGATAACTAATTCTATGGCAGCAAGTAGTGGAAATGCATCAGATAGTGGTGTTATATCAAACTATGGTCTTGGAGCGTTTGTTGAAGAAAAAGAGTTTTGTCCAAAATGTAAGAATCATATGATACTTACAAAAAATGCTAGAGGGACAGCTTATCTGAAATGCTCTAATAAAGCATGCAAAGAAACAAAATATCTTACGGTTGACTTGATGAATTGGTATATCAATTCTCTTAATGTAAAGTGTCCTAAGAGAGATGGTGGAGAATTGAGGGGCGGATTGGGTAAGTATGGGCCATATGTCAGATGCAATTGCGGACATTTCCTAAAACCGGACGAGATATAGTGGGGAGGTAACATATGCTGGAATTAATCATTTATGGCATAGGATTTTTTGTGCTCACATTATTGTTGCAATATTTACTATCGAGATTTAGGAAAGATAGTAATCAAGGTGGTTCGGCAATTTGGGTAGGAAATAATGCAATCATAGTGATTTGCATATTTGGAATTATGCAACATAATATCGACTATTTTGCTGCAATTATTGGGTTTATTGTTGCCGATGGTGTCACTAAAGGTTATCAGAATAAGTCATAATGAAGGAGGATGCAAAATGGACGACTGGATGGATTTAAATGACAATGGAGTTATAGATGCGAGTGAGCGTATGTTTGCGGATGAGATGTTATGTTCGAGCAGAGAAGAGCATATGGCGTTATTTGGCAATGAAGGTGATTTTGGTGATGACACTGATGATTTGGAGGATAATCTGTTGATTGCCGGATTGGATCGGTTTGAATTAGGAGCGATGGATGAGGATGAAAGACGTGAAAATTTGGAAAATGCCGGGCTTGATCCGGATGATTATGATTTCTTTTAGAAATCGTAATACACAAAAATATCCCCGGTTCCCAAAATAGTCTTTGACATCCCTACTCATACGATATATAATAAGGAGAAGTGCGTTGATACAATATGAACGATGAATTATCATGGCGAATAGGAGGATGCAGCGTGGCAAATTATACCAGAGACGACATATTGGACATGATCGAAGAGGAAGATATCGAATTTATCCGTCTTCAGTTTACGGATATTGCCGGCAATCTTAAAAACATGGCGACGACCGTTGATCAGATTGATAAGATCTTAGACGGCAGATGTCAGTTTGACTGTGCGGCGGTTGATGGCTTTGATGGCGATATGGAGGAATTATTTTTAATTCCTGATTTAGATACATTTGTTATTTTTCCATGGCGTCCACAGCATGGCAAAGTAGCTCGTTTTATCTGTGATATCGTGAAACCGGATGGAACACCTTTTGACGGCGACAGCCGTTACATTTTAAAAAGAACAATTGCGCAGGCAAAGGAGATGGGGTTCGATTTTGACGTTGCCCTTAAGAATGAATTTTTCTTGTTTGACCTTGGCGAAAACGGAGAGCCGACCCATAATTCCAGCGAGAAGGGCGGCTATTTTGATGTTGGGCCTGCGGACTGCGGTGAGAATGCAAGACGTGACATGGTCTTATATCTTGCAGATATGGGGATTTCAACCGAGTCCTCCTATCATTCCGACGAGGCGGCACAGCATGTGCTTGACATGTCATACACCAATGCGCTTGCGATGGCAGACAACATTATGACATCCCGTCTGGTTATCCGGACCGTAGCAAAGCGTCACGGACTGCATGCGACATTTATGCCGAAGCCGAAGAAGGATTCCAAGGGCTCCGGAGCACATTATACATTTTCTTTATCAAAGAACGGTCAGAATATCTTTACGGATGTATCGGACTCAGCCGGTGTGAGCAAGGAAGGATATGCCTTTATGGCGGGCATGCTTGAGCATATTGCAGATATGTCTCTGGTAACCAATCCGCTGGTAAACTCCTACAAGCGTCTGGTTCCGGGATTTCTTGCACCGCTCAGGGTGAGCTGGTCCGTACATAATTCCAGCCCTCTGATCCGTCTGACATCGGTTGGGGGAGATGGCGGAAGGATCGTTCTTCGCAATCCGGACGGTGCGGCGAATCCATATCTGGTGATCGCGGCTTGTCTGGCGGCAGGAATGGATGGTGTCCGTAAGCAGCTTGAGCCGCCGGTATGCATGGACAAAATGTCAACGGAAGAGCTTGCTGAGCGTGAGAGACTTCCAAGGACGCTTTATGAAGCTGTGAAGCGTTTTGAAAATGATGAGTTCCTGCGGGAGGTGCTGGGAGCACATGTATCGAATTATCTGATCTCTACAAAGGATGCAGAATGGGAAGAATACTGCAGGCAGGTAACACACTGGGAGACGGAGCGTTATCTTGGAACAGTATAAGCAGTACCGCTGATAAGTAACCGATACACAGGAGGTTTTTATGGCAGATATCATCATTGCATTTCCAAAGCTGGACGATGCAAAAAATCTTAAAAAACTTCTGCTTCGAAACGGGTATGATGTCAGTCTGGTATGCGATAATGGTGCGCAGGTTGTCGGCGCGGTGAACGAACTGGATGGCGGTGTAGTGATCTGTGGCTATCGCTTCAGCGATATGCATTTCTCAGAGATACTTGATTATCTGCCGAAGGGATTTCAAATGCTTCTGATGGCATCGCCGGCAAAGCTGGAGGACAGCGATATCAGTGAGATTGTGTCGCTGCCAATGCCGCTAAAGGTACAGGATCTGCTTGACACCCTGAACATGATGATGGTGCAGTACCGGCGCTGGAAGAAAAAGCAGAAGAACAAGCCGAAGGTACGGTCAGAAGGTGAGAAAAGAATAATTCAGAAAGCAAAAGAGCTGTTGATGGAGAGAAACCAGATGACAGAGGAAGAAGCACATAGATACATACAAAAAATAAGCATGGACAGTGCGATAAATTTAGTTGAAACTGCTGAAATGATACTAGAACTAAATGGAAAGGAATGGGAAATTTAGATGAAAGCGTTTCTTATTTTAGAGGATGGAACAGTATTTGAGGGCAAGAGTGTTGGCTCGCAAAAGGAAGTGATCAGTGAGATCGTATTTAATACGTCAATGACCGGATATCTTGAGGTTCTGACTGATCCGAGTTATGCGGGACAGGCGGTAACGATGACATATCCGTTGATCGGTAATTACGGTGTTGCCTATGCAGACATGGAGTCGCGAAAGGGATGGCCGGACGGTTTTATCACCAGAGAAATTTCCCGTATGCCAAGCAATTTCCGATGTGAAGATACCTTACAGAAGTTCCTGGAGGATCAGGACATTCCGGGCATCTACGGTATTGATACCAGAGCCCTTACGAAGATCCTTCGTGAGAAAGGAACCATGAACGGAATGATCACAACCAATGAGAATTACAATCTGGATGAGATTCTTCCGAAGCTGAAGGAATATACCGTAACAGGTGTTGTGAAGAAGGTTTCACGAAGTGAGAAGGAGTCCTTCAAGCCGGGTGATCTTGGTTCTGAAAAGACCGAGACAAAGTTTAAGGTTGCAGTGATTGATGTCGGAACAAAGAATAACATCATCCGCTGCCTGTTAAACAGAGGCTGTGAGGTCGATGTGTATCCATGTGATTTCAATGCAGATGATGTGATCGCTGCAAAGCCGGATGGTATCATGATCACCAACGGACCGGGAGATCCGGCAGAGTGTGTGGAGATCATTGAGCAGATTAAGAAGCTGTCAGAATCAAGCATTCCGATCTTTGCAATCTGTCTGGGACATCAGCTTATGGCATTGGCACATGGCTTTAAGACATACAAGATGAAATACGGTCACCGTGGTGCGAACCATCCGGTTATGGATCTGCATACAAGAAGAGTATATATTTCTTCCCAGAACCACGGATATGTTGTGGATGGCGAATCACTTGATGAGACAAAGGCAAAGCCTTGGTTTGTCAATGTAAACGATAAGACTATTGAGGGGCTTGAATATATCGGAAAGCCGGTTAAAACCGTACAGTTCCACCCGGAGGCAAATGCAGGGCCAAAGGATTCAGAAGTGCTGTTTGAGGAATTTATCAAAATGATGGGAGGTAATCAGTAATGCCAAAATTAGAGGGAATTAAACGTGTATTAGTAATTGGTTCCGGTCCGATCGTTATCGGACAGGCGGCCGAGTTTGACTATGCGGGAACACAGGCATGCCGTTCTCTGAAGGAAGAGGGAATGGAGGTTATCCTTGTCAATTCCAATCCTGCAACGATCATGACCGATAAGGACATCGCCGATAAGGTTTATATTGAGCCGCTGACCGTTGAGGTGCTTCAGCATATTATTGAGGTAGAAAAGCCGGACAGTCTACTTCCGAACATGGGTGGACAGGCTGGTCTGAATCTTGGTATGGAACTCGCAGAATCCGGTTTTCTGGACAGTCATAATGTAAAGCTTCTCGGAACAACAGCAGAGACGATCCGTAACGCAGAGGGACGTCAGGAGTTTAAGGATCTGATGGAGCGTATCGGTGAGCCATGTGCGCCTTCCGAACTTGTAGAGAATATTGAAGATGGTGTGACATTTGCGGATAAGATCGGTTATCCGGTTGTGCTCAGACCAGCATATACACTTGGTGGTTCCGGCGGTGGAATCGCGCATAACCAGGAGGAGCTTGAGGAAATCCTTTCCAACGGACTTCGTCTTTCACGTGTCGGTCAGGTTCTGGTTGAGAGATGTATCGCCGGCTGGAAGGAGATTGAGTATGAGGTAATGCGTGACAGTAATGGCAACTGCATTACCGTATGTAACATGGAAAACCTTGATCCGGTTGGCGTACATACCGGAGACAGTATCGTTGTGGCTCCTTCACAGACACTGTCTGACAAGGAGTATCAGATGCTTCGTACCTCCGCACTCAAGATCATCAGCGAGCTTGGTGTGACAGGTGGATGTAACGTACAGTTTGCGCTTCATCCGACATCCTTTGAATATTGTGTCATAGAGGTAAACCCTCGTGTAAGCCGTTCCTCCGCACTGGCATCAAAGGCAACCGGTTATCCGATCGCCAAGGTGGCAGCGAAGATCGCGCTTGGCTATACTCTGGATGAGATCCCGAATGCCGTTACCGGAAAGACTTACGCAAGCTTTGAGCCGGCATTGGACTACTGTGTTGTAAAGATTCCGAGACTTCCGTTTGATAAGTTTATCAATGCGAAGCGTACACTGACCACACAGATGAAAGCAACCGGTGAGGTTATGAGTATCTGTACAAACTTCGAGGGTGGTCTGATGAAAGCAATCCGTTCTCTGGCACAGCATGTAGACTGTCTGGAGACCGGTGATTATGATGGCATGTCCGATGAGGATGTACTTGAGAAGCTGGATATCGTGGATGACCGCCGTATCTATCTGATTGCTGAGATTCTCCGTCGTGGTCTCGCATCCTACGACAAGATCCATGAGATTACAAAGATTGACAAGTGGTTCATTGATAAGCTTGCGATCCTTGTTGAGATGGAGAAGAAGCTCAAGGCATGTGGCGGCAATATCGACAAGGAACTCATGAAGGAAGCGAAGAGAATGGAGTTCCCGGACAACGTGATCGCACGCTGGACCGGAAAGACCGAGGAAGAGGTCAAGCAGCTCCGTTATGAGTATGGCATTACCGCAGCATTTAAGATGGTTGATACCTGTGCGGCCGAGTTTGCATCTGAGACACCGTATTATTATGGCTGCTTTGATGGAAGCAACGAGGTTGAGGAGACAAGAGACCACAAGAAGATCATGGTACTTGGTTCCGGCCCGATCCGTATCGGTCAGGGTATCGAGTTCGATTACTGTTCTGTTCACAGCGTATGGGCGCTGAAGCAGGAGGGCTATGAGACCATTATTGTAAATAACAACCCAGAGACTGTCAGCACCGACTTTGATATTGCAGATAAGCTGTATTTCGAGCCGCTGACACCGGAGGATGTAGAAAATATTGTTCGTCTGGAGAAGCCGGACGGAGCCGTTGTACAGTTTGGTGGACAGACTGCCATCAATCTGACAGAATCCCTGATCAAGATGGGTGTTAAGATCCTTGGAACAAGCGCAGAGAATGTAGATGCTGCAGAGGATCGCGAGCTGTTCGACGAGATCCTGGAGCAGTGCTGTATTCCGAGAGCAAAGGGTGATACGGTATTTACGACAGAGGAAGCGTTAAAGGTTGCCAATGAGCTTGGTTATCCGGTGCTGATCCGTCCGTCCTATGTGCTTGGAGGACAGGGTATGCAGATCGCAGTACGCGATCAGGATATCGTAGAGTTTATGGCGGTTATCAACCGTTATCATCAGGAGCATCCGATCCTGATCGATAAGTACCTGATGGGTAAGGAAATTGAGGTCGATGCGGTATGCGATGGCGAGGACATTTTGATCCCGGGTATCATGGAGCATATCGAGAGAGCCGGTATCCATTCCGGAGACAGTATCTCCGTATATCCGGCACAGACAATCTCAGAGAAGATCAAGCGAGTTCTGGTTGATTACACCGGCAAGCTGGCACGTTCCCTGCATGTAATCGGACTGATCAATATTCAGTTTATCGTATATCAGGATGAGGTTTATGTGATCGAGGTAAATCCTCGTTCCAGCCGAACCGTACCATATATCAGCAAGGTTACCGGTATTCCGATCGTTGATCTGGCATCCCGCGTAATCCTTGGAGCAAAGATCCGTGATCTTGGCTTTGAGCCTGGTCTTGCACCGGATGCAGGCTATCTTGCAATCAAGATGCCGGTATTCTCCTTTGAGAAGCTTCGTGGAGCTGAGATTTCCCTCGGACCGGAAATGAAGTCTACCGGTGAGTGCCTTGGTATCGCCAAGACATTTGATGAGGCTCTGTATAAGGCATTCCTCGGAGCTGGAGTGAACCTTCCAAAGCATAAGAAGATGATCATTTCCGTTAAGGATTCGGATAAGTTGGAAGCTGTTGGAGTGGCAAAGCGTTTTAAGAAGCTTGGTTATGAGATCTTCGCAACGAGAAATACGGCACGTGTACTGAATGAGAACGGTGTGCTTGCCATTCCGGTAAACCGTATCAATGAGGAAGCACCGACACTGATGGATCTGCTTCTGGAGCATCAGATCGATCTCGTTATCGATACACCGACACACGGCGACAAGATGAAGGATGGTTTCCTGATCCGCCGTACTGCGATCGAGACAGGTGTAAACGTTCTTACTTCACTTGATACTGCCAATGCACTGCTGACCAGTCTTGAAAACTCAAATAAGACACATCTTTCTATCGTGGATGTGGCAACAATCTCCAAGAGTGGTTCCTACGCAAAGTAAGATATAAAGAAAAAGAGTAATATTATGATGCCGGCAGACAGATCAGCAATATGTACCTATATATGAATGGTTGTCTGGTTGTCGGATTGCAAAATTGCATCGCAATGGAGCAATCCGTGGCATCTGTTAGATGTGTGTATATAAAAACAGAATCCATACCGATCTACACCGGTATGGATTCTGTTTTTTGGTATAGGAAAATGTCGAATGTATAAAAAACCAGCCCCATACGGATTTGTTCCGATATGAGGGCTGGTTTTTATGATTATATGATGAAAAAATGATTGTCTTAATCTGCCGTGATCACAGTTCCGGTCTTGCCGGTTACGCCGTCCAAAGCAGTGTTCAGGTCAGTGATAACAGACTTGTGGGCAGGAGAGGAGGATGCGAAGGAAACAGCAGCCTCGATCTTTGGAAGCATTGCTCCTGTAGTGAACTGTCCTTCATCGATATATCTGGTTGCCTCCTCAACAGAGAGATGATCTAACGGTGTTGCCTGTGGCGTGTCAAAGTTCAGCATAACCTTCTCGACACCGGTAAGCAGGAGAAGCATATCTGCCTGAACACCCTCGGCGAGACATGCACTGGTAAGATCCTTCTCGATAACAGCGCTGGCTCCCTTTAAGCGGGTTCCCTGCTGCAGAACAGGAATTCCGCCACCACCGCAGGCAATGACAATCTGATCTGCGTCGAGAAGTGCCTTGATCGCATCTAATTCATAGATTTCCATTGGACGTGGGGCGCCGATGATACGGCGGTAACCCTTATCGCCGTCCTTGATGACATGGTTGTTTTTCTTTTCCTCAGCTTTGGCTTCCTCCTCCGTCATATAACGACCGATGACCTTGGATGGCTGGCTGAAGGCTGCGTCAAACGGATCAACACGAACCTGTGTGATCAGTGTGGTGACCGGCTTGTAGATACCGCGGTTTAACAGCTCGGTGCGGATCTCATTCTGAAGATCATAGCCAATGTAGCCCTGGCTCATTGCGCTGCAGATGGACATTGGTGCTACTGTATTGTCCGGCTCGAGAAGAGAATACTCGGTCATTGCTGCGTGGATCATGCCGACCTGTGGTCCGTTACTGTGCGTGATCACAACCTGATACTTTGCCTCAACGAGATCGGCAATTGCTGCAGCGGCTTTCTTTACGGCAGCCTTCTGCTCCGGAAAGGTGCTGCCAAGGGCGTTATGACCAAGAGCAACCACGATTTTTTTATTGTTCATAATGGGTACCTCCATATGTATTATGTAGTGATAGACAGATATATTTACGAACAAAAAACATCTGCATTGATAACTTTAAGTATATCATAAACGGAATGATAACACAAGAAAAGAGACGATTGCCATACGGTCAACCGCCCCTTCTCTGATTCATTTATAAATTGGGAATATTATAATATGAAAGCATAATTATTCTCTACGGTTCAAAGGTATGTATTATACCTCGAACAGCAGATCGCCGTAGGTTGGTACCGGCCAGTACGTCTTATCGACGATCATCTCCAGCTCATCGATCGGAGCACGGAGTGTCTCCATATCAGCAAATACAACCTCGCGGAAGAACAGAGCCTGTTCCTTGCCCTCTTCCTTAGTATCTGCCTCATCAACTGCCTTTTCAAGGGTAGCCAGTGCCTTCTGTGCAGAAGCAAGGAGAGTAGATGTTTTCTTTAACAGCTCAGTCTGTACAGATACATCAGCATCCGGACATGCAGTCTGAACCTTTGTGATAGAATCTGCAAGGCTTGTTGTATATTTGATAACAGATGGAATGAACTGTTTGCCAGCCATATCAATCATTGTCTTAGCCTCAATGTTGATCGTCTTTGAGTAGTTCTCATAGTTAATCTCTACACGAGACTCAAGCTCTGCCTTTGTCATGACATTCTGTCTCTCAAAAAGATTTACGCTCTTGTCTGTTGCAAGATAAGGAATTGCCTCAACCATGGACTTGATGTTTGGAAGACCGCGTCTCTCAGCTTCCTCAACCCACTCATTAGAATATCCGTCTCCGTTGAAGATGATACGCTGATGCTCGGTAACGGTTTTCTTGATCAGAGCGTCAACAGCAGAGTCGAAATCGTCTGCCTGATCAAGCTCATCTGCAAAATCCTGAAGGACATCGGCAACCATAGTATTTAATGTAAAGTTTGGTCCGGAGATGGACATGGAAGAACCAAGCATACGGAACTCGAACTTATTACCGGTGAATGCGAATGGAGATGTACGGTTTCTGTCAGTAGCATCCTTTTTCAGTACCGGAAGAACATGAACACCGGTATCAAGCTTCTCCCCCTGGATAGAGGAAGAAACATCACCTCGGATGATCTGCTCAATGATATCCTCAAGCTGCTCGCCAAGGAAGATAGAAATGATAGCAGGCGGTGCCTCGTTTGCTCCGAGTCTGTGGTCGTTTCCGGGGCTGGAAGCAGACAGACGAAGAAGCTCTGCGTTGTCATCAACAGCCTTGATCACAGCGGCAAGTGTCAGAAGGAACAGCTTGTTCTCATGTGGTTTCTTGCCCGGATCCAGAAGGTTGATTCCGGTATCGGTTACGATAGACCAGTTGTCATGCTTACCGGAACCGTTTACACCTGCAAATGGCTTCTCATGAAGCAGACACTCAAGATTATGTCTCTTAGCTACCTTTTTCATCAGCTCCATAACAAGCTGGTTATGATCGGTAGAGATATTAGCAGTTGTAAAGATTGGAGCCATCTCATGCTGAGCCGGAGCAACCTCGTTATGCTGTGTCTTGGAAAGGATTCCAAGCTTCCAGAGCTCAATGTTGAGATCCTTCATGAATGCAGCGATGCGCTCCTTAATGGTACCGAAGTAGTGATCATCAAGCTCCTGACCCTTTGGAGCCGGTGCACCGAAAAGAGTACGACCGGTGAAGATCAGATCCTTACGCTGTAAATATTTATCTCTGTCAACCAGGAAATATTCCTGCTCAGGTCCTACGGAGCAGGATACCTTCTTGACATCATCATATCCGAAAAGCTTTACGATGCGGACAGCCTGTTTGCTGAGCGCTTCCATGGAACGAAGGAGAGGAGTTTTCTTATCAAGTGCCTCACCTGTATATGAACAAAATGCGGTAGGGATGCAGAGTGTAACGCCGGCAGCATCCTCACGCAGGAATGCAGGTGATGTACAATCCCATGCTGTATATCCTCTTGCCTCAAAGGTCGCACGAAGACCACCTGAAGGGAAAGAAGAAGCGTCCGGTTCACCCTTGATCAGCTCCTTGCCGGAAAATTCAAGAACCGGTTTGCTGTCAGATGCAGGACTTAAGAATGAATCATGCTTCTCTGCTGTAATACCGGTCATTGGCTGAAACCAGTGTGTATAATGAGTAGCGCCGTGCTCTAAAGCCCACTCTTTCATGGCATGAGCGACGACGTTTGCGATATCCTGATTGAGATCCTCGCCATTCTCCAATGTTTTCTTCCATGATTTGTAGACGTCCTTAGGCAACTTTTCCTTCATTACCTCATCGTTGAACACGTCTTTACCAAAAACCTGCTCAATTACGTTTTGTTCCATAATTCCTACCATCCTTTCATCATCAACTGACTTTTTATTTTATGAGGCGGTCGGATAATGTGTCAAACCCTGTTGTCGATGACCGTCTCATGGATGCTGGATAAACTGTTTATGTCAGTCTGATTAGTAAAAAAGGGCGCACTCATTACAAGTAATGAGAACACCCTTGTTCCGTTCGTTATCCAACTGCAGATTACTATATCACAAAATAAATCATTTGAAAAGCCCTTTTTTTGATTTTTTTAAATTCTTTGATCCCAAATTCCTTGTTGACAAAACATTTTAATAGGTATACTCTAAAAAACGCTGTCTGTAAAAAGCAGTTATATCACAAGTACATAGCGAATATTCGCAGAGAGAAAGAGGTGTTTTTCGATTGAAGTATCTGAAGCAGTTTTCAATCATTCTTTTCATTTCATTATTAGGAGAAATATTACATAGTATTGTTCCACTTCCGATGCCGGCAAGCATTTATGGTCTGGCAATACTGTTTACGGCATTATCGACAGGGATCATACCATTGGAAGAGGTTCGTGAGACCGGTCGTTTTCTGATCGAGGTAATGCCGCTTATGTTTATTCCGGCGGCAGTCGGACTGCTCGGAGCATATCATACATTAATGCCGGTGCTGGTGCCATATGCAGTGATCACGCTTGTGAGTACACTGCTTGTGATGCTGGTAGCAGGCAGGGTAACGCAGGCGATGAAAGGAGAGGAGCAGACCAATGAGTGAGTTTATGCAGAATTCGGTATTCTGGGGTGTAGCGTTGAGCTTTGTGGCATATGGAATTGGAATGCTGCTGCAGAGAAAATTTCATCGGGCAATTTTTAATCCATTATTAATCTCTGTTATTTTGATTATGGTCTTTCTTGGTGTTTCAGGGACAGATTACAGAGAGTATCAGGAGGGGGCGAATGTGATCAGCTATTTTCTGACACCGGCAACGGTCTGCCTTGCGATTCCTCTTTATGAGCAGATTGAGCTTTTGAAAAAGAACTTCCGTGCGATCATGGTGGGGATACTTTCGGGGGTATTGACAAGTCTTTGCAGTGTGCTTGCCATGTCTGTTTTCTTTGGACTGAATCACAAGGAGTATGCGACGCTCCTGCCAAAATCGATCACAACAGCGATCGGGATGGGCGTTTCGGAGGAGCTTGGCGGTTATGTGACACTTACTGTGGCAATCATAATTATTACCGGTATTCTTGGAAGTGTTCTGGCGGAGACGGCGTGCAGGATCTTTAAGATCACGGAGCCGGTTGCAAGAGGTGTTGCGATCGGAACGGCATCGCATGCGATCGGTACCTCCAAGGCAATGGAAATGGGAGAGACGGAAGGGGCGATTTCCGGCTTGTCGATTGCGGTTGCAGGTCTTTTGACGGTTGTGGGAGCGTCCGTATTTTCCTGCTTTCTATAAAGAAAGGATGTACCGCCTCGCTATTGCTTTTTGAGGGCGAATCGTTTATCATAAAAAAGAGTGTGTGTAACCGATATACATCGAACGTCAGCAAAAGTGTAGAAATGAGGAGTGCTTATGGAGAAGAAGCAGAAAAAAAATATAGATATATCTGTACAGGAGTCGGAGGAAATCTTTCATCCGGATTATGTGGCATCACAACAAAAGAAAAAGAAACGTTTCCGGGGAATGCTTGGTCACTGGTTTGGTCTGTTTCTTGTTATTATCATATCAATCGTTATATTTTACTGCCTTTCTAATATGGTGCATATTCTGAAAGCAGTGCGGACGCTGGTGAAGCTTCTGATGCCGGTCATATATGGTCTGGTGATCGCATACCTGCTGAATCCGCTGATGGTATTTTACGGCAATGTATTTTACCGCCTGTTTGGAAGAAAGATTCCGGAGGACGAGGAGCGGCATGTGGAACGTTATCAGAAGTTTTCCAAGGTGATCAGCCTGATCCTGGCGATGATCACAGGTCTGCTGATCATTACCGTGCTGCTCTGGATGCTGATCCCGCAGGTGTTTAACAGTGTCATTGCACTTGCCAATACGCTGCCGGATCAGGCACAGGATTATTATCATAAGGTCAGCAAGTGGGTTATGGACAATCCTTATATGGCTAATCAGTTTCAGGATGCGCTGCTTCATCTGACTGACAGTCTGGATGAGTGGACACAGAAGGATCTGCTTCCGTGGCTGCAGACCGGGCTCCTGCCGAATGTCAATTCGCTTGCGTCTATGTTTGCAAGTGGTGTGTTCAGTGTGCTGGGCGTATTATATAATCTGCTGATCGGCTGTATTGTTGCCGTGTATCTGCTTCTTGGCAAGGAGAAGTTTTTGGCACAGGCAAAGAAAATGATCTATGCGGTCTTTGGAAAGAAGCAGGCAGATGTGATCTTGCATTACAGTCGCATGACAAATGATACATTTAGCGGCTTCATTGTTGGTAAGATCGTGGACTCAGCGATTATCGGAGTGATCTGTTTTATTGTAATGTGGATCCTGAGGCTGCCGTATCCGCTGCTGATCAGCGTGATCGTTGGTGTGACGAATGTGATCCCTGTATTCGGTCCGTATATTGGAGCGGTGCCGAGTGCATTACTGATCTTGTTGGTCAGCCCGATGCAGTGTTTATATTTTGTGGTTTTTATCATTATTCTGCAGCAGCTGGACGGAAACGTAATAGGACCTGCTATTCTTGGTGAATCGACCGGTCTGACCGCATTCTGGGTACTTTTTGCAATCCTGCTGTTCGGCGGAATGTGGGGCATTGTCGGCATGATCGTCGGAGTGCCGTTGTTTGCGATGATCTATCGTCTGCTGAAGGACTATCTGGAGCTTCGGCTGTATCATAAGAGACTTAGTACGGAGACAGAGATGTATAAGGATCTGAAGAGTATTCAGTCCGATGTCCAGGGAGATAAGCATTATATCCTGTATACAAAGAAGGAAAAGAGAAATGCAAATCTGCGTAGAGATGCAGAGGATAAAATAACGCTGATGCAGCTGTTAGACCAGAAGCCGATGGATGTTTCGGATGCGGAGGGAGAACAGCCGAAGCTGAAGAATGCAGCAGGGCAGGATAGTCAAAATGCATCGGAGAAGACAGTGGACGATTTGGCAGAAGGCGGCAGAGACGAGTATGGGAAGGTCGTGGAAGCCGGGGAAAACATGCCGGGGCGGACTGTGGAAGCTGCAGATGTATTAGTGACAGACAAGCAGGAACACAAATAAAGCAACGGTTAATGATAGAAAATGATGCCGGCCGGGTGTGCAGGACCGGAATCAAAAGGGGAGCTGTACACAGAAATGGGGAAAATATGATTAAAAGTATGACAGGCTTTGGAAGAAGCGAAGTGATCACCGAGGAATATAAGATGACAGTGGAGATGAAGGCGGTCAATCACAGATACTGCGATATCGGGATCAAGCTTCCTAAGAAGTTTAATGCATTTGAGAATGCAGTGCGTTCCACCGTGAAGGAATATGCTTCCAGAGGTAAGATTGATATTTATATTTCTTATGAGGATTATGCCGGAAAGCGGACAAAGGTGGATTACCACGATACCGTTGCAAGAGGCTATATGGATGCGATCGAGAAGGCGACTGCCACCTTTGGTATTGAAAAGGGAATCTCTGCGGCAGCACTGATCCGTATGCCGGATGTGATCGCTCTGGATGAGATGGAAGACGATGAAGAGACGTTGTTTCCGGTGCTGGAGCAGACGTTAAGAGAGGCTGCCACATATTTTGCAGAATCCCGAGAGAAGGAAGGGGAGCATCTGTTCCGTGATCTGAATGAGAAGTTAGATGGTATTGAGCAGATGGTATGTGATGTGGAGAAGCGTTCTCCGGAGATGCTTGCTGAGTACAGACAGAAGATCACAGATAAGGTAGAGGAGCTGCTTGGTGATAAGAATATTGATGAGCGTGTGCTTGCGACAGAGCTTACGATCTATGCAGATAAGGTCTGTGTGGATGAAGAGACAGTCCGGCTTCACAGCCATATCAAGAATATGAGAGATACATTGCTGCTGGGAGAGAACATCGGACGCAAGCTCGACTTTATCGCACAGGAGATGAATCGAGAATCTAATACCATTCTTTCAAAAGCAAATGACAGGACACTTTCCAATATTGCCATTGATCTGAAGACGGAGATCGAGAAGGTTAGAGAGCAGATTCAGAACATTGAATAATGGCAGAGCCGGGAGGAAATAAAATGCTGGTAAATGTCGGTTATGGGAATGTGGTTAATATGAATAAGGTCATCAGCATTGTGCGTGCCGATGCGGCACCGATCAAGCGGATGATTCAAAATGCCAAGGATGCAGGGCTGGCGGTGGATGCCACCTGTGGCAGAAAAACAAAATGCATTCTGGTCATGGACAGTGGACATCTTGTTTTGTCGGCACTTCTGCCTGAAACGATTGAGAGCAGAGTGAAAACGCCGATGGATTATGAGAAGCATAATGAGGAAATGGAGGAATAAAAATGTCAGACAGAGGAGTTCTTACAGTGATTTCAGGATTTTCGGGAGCCGGGAAAGGAACCGTTGTTAAACAGCTCCTTCAAGAATACGATTATGGTCTGTCGATCTCAGCGACAACCCGATCACCGCGGGAGGGGGAGCAGGATGGTAGAGAATATTTCTTCAAAACAAAAGAAGAGTTTGAGAAAATGATCAGAGAGCATCAGCTCATTGAGTATGCGCAGTATGTCGGAAATTATTACGGAACACCAAAGGAATATGTGGTGCAGCAGTTGGAGCAGGGCAAAGACGTTATTCTTGAAATTGAAATGCAGGGAGCGCTTCGTGTCCGCGAGATCCTTCCGGAGGTAAATCTGATCTTTCTGACACCGCCAACGGTGGATGAACTGGAACGGCGGCTGGTCAGCAGAGGAACAGAGACGGCAGAGGTGATCCGTGAGCGCATGGCGAGAGCCAAAGAAGAGAGTGCTTATATGAAAGAATACGACTATGTTGTCATTAACGATGATCTTGATGAATGCGTGGAGAATGTCCATCAGCTGATCCGCTCTCTTCATTATAAGAGAGAACAGCAGGAGGGCTTCATTCAGAAAATAAAACAGGAGTTTGAAAAAAGATAGTTGATAAATTTATCTTTTTGCGATATTCTAATAGCTAGTGCAATATTTTCAAATTAATCAGATTACAATTGAAAGGGGTATATTTATGTTACATCCATCTTATACAGATTTAATGAAATTAGTAAACAGTGAGGTAGAGACTGGTGAGGCTCCGGTAGTCAACAGCCGTTATTCTATCGTTCTGGCAACCTCCAAGAGAGCACGTCAGCTGATCGATGGAGTTCAGCCACTCGTAAAATCCAAATGTCCAAAACCGCTGTCTATAGCAATTGAGGAGTTAAGCAATTCCAAAATCCATATTCTCAGCGAGGAAGAGGCTGCTGAGCTTGAGGCAAAGAAAGCTAAAGAGGCACAGGAGAGAGCAGAGGAAGCAGAGTCATTCCTTTCTTTTTCTGAGGAAGACTAATCAAATTGTCAGGATAGGAGCTTGTTGATGATGGAACAAAACCAGGATCAGACAAATGAAGTGGAGCAGGAAGAAAACTGCCCGGTAGAAGAAAATACACAGGATAAGGATAATATGAAGAAACCATCAAAGGCACAGCGCATCCGAAGTGCCATTTTTGAGCTGCTTGTTTATGTGGCGATCATTGTGGTATGTGTGATGGTTGTGCCGCGCTATGTGATACAGCGTACGATCGTGGATGGTACCTCTATGGAGGCGACACTGCAGGATCAGGATAACCTTCTGGTCGATAAGCTGTCTTACCGCTTCTCCAATCCAAAACGGTTTGATGTGATCGTATTTTATCCATATGGCAGAGAGAATGAGGATTATTACATTAAGCGGGTAATCGGTCTGCCGGGAGAGACGATACAGATTGTGGGAGATACGATCTATATTGATGGAAAGGTTCTTAAGGAGAGTTATGGCAAGGATCCGATGACGGAATCCGGCATTGCCTCGGAGCCGTTAAAGCTCGGCAAGGATGAATATTTTGTGTTGGGAGATAATCGTGAGGTCAGCGAGGACAGCCGTTATGAGGAGGTTGGTCCGGTATCCCGCGACAAGATTGAGGGAAGGGCTGTACTTCGGATCTATCCGTTGAACAAGTTTGGCACACTTCGTTCCCAGGGGAATAAGGCTAAGGCTGCAGAGCGCAGTTCGGATGCAGATACAGATGATGCAAAGGTAGTTGCGATCGATGCCGGTCATCAGAGTCGCGGTAACAGCTCGACAGAGCCGGTGGGACCGGGTTCTTCAGTGCGTAAGGCAAAGGTTGCCGGAGGTGCGACAGGTGTGTCTTCTCATGTGCCGGAGTATAAGATTAACTTAAGTGTTGCCAAAAAGCTTCGTAAGGAGCTTGAATCGCGTGGATATAAGGTTGTTATGATCCGCACGAAGAATAATGTCAATATCAGCAATAAGCAGAGGGCGCAGATTGCCAATAAAAGCGGTGCTGATATCTATGTAAGGATCCATGCGGACAGTTCTGCGTCATCGTCAGTACGGGGAGCATCTGCGTTATATCCGTCGACAAAGAACCGGTATGTCGGAAAGCTCAGTGCGAAGTCTAAGAAGCTGTCTCAGTATATGCTGAACAGTTATTGTAAGAAGACAGGAATTCGTAGCAGAGGTCTCTCTCTCAGAGACGATCTGACAGGAACAAACTGGAGTAAGATTCCGGTGACTCTGATCGAGATGGGATTTTTGAGTAATCCGACAGAGGATCGCTATATGCAGAAAAAGTCTACCCAGAACAAAATGGCAAAGGGAATGGCAGACGGAATTGATAAATATTTTAACCGCTAAACCCTAGAAATAATGCGGGTTCGCGGAGTTTTACAAAAAATATTTTAAAAAAAATCAAAAAAATGCTTGCATTTTGTCAGAAAGTAGTGTAATATATCAACTGCTGACGCGGTAAAGCGCAGCAGCGAAATGGTCTGTTGGTCAAGCGGCTAAGACGTCGCCCTCTCACGGCGAAAACAGGGGTTCGATTCCCCTACAGACTGCTAGCTGTATATGACAGCTTACAACTTCATATTTGGTCTGTTGGTCAAGCGGCTAAGACGTCGCCCTCTCACGGCGAAAACAGGGGTTCGATTCCCCTACAGACTGCTAACTGTTATTTATAACAGCCCAACCCGAATGGAAATCTACTCGTAGTATATGAGTAGATTTTTGTTTTTTTACATTATAGGAAATTTGTCGTTTCCTATAATGTAAAAACGCACCGCGAGGATGCGATCACCGCACAGAGGAAGATTGCATAAGCAATTGTGCGGTGACGCGCAAAGTGGGCAAGCCCGCTTTAAGACGGATTGCTTACGAAGGGAGAGGAGAAGGTGGTATTTTCATTGTCGAAGGAGCAGTTCTCAAGAAATCAGTTGAAGTGGATCGCTATGGTAACGATGGTTTTGGATCATGTGGGCTGCATTTTTGTGCCGGTGAAAACGATGTCGGTATGTTATTATCTGCTTCGGGGGATTGGAAGGGTTTCTTTCCCTCTGATCTGTTTTCTTCTGGTACAGGGCTTTTTCTATACGCACAGCCGCAGACAGTATCTTTTCCGACTATGGTGCTTTGCACTGGTATCGGAGATTCCGTATGATCTTGCGTTTTTCGGACGTGTCTGGAATCCGTGGAATCAGAATGTCTTTGTGACGCTTGCAATCGGACTAATGATGCTTTGGGGACTTTTCCGGACGAAGGAGTATGTTGGGAAAGGGTGGCGTATTCCGATTTCTTGTGGGATCGTTGGGGCTGCCATGGTGGCTGCCGTGCTTTGCCGAAGTGATTATTCGTTTTGGGGAGTGTTAATGATTCTTGCGTTTTATGTGGGGCAGTATGACTGGCGATTGCTGATATACAGCATTTTGCTTTTGTGTGTCGGTCAGGGCTGGTTGGAGGCGTTCGGTGCAGTGGCGTTATTTTTTGTGCGTTATTATGCGGCGGATAGGGATGCGGGCAGGACGAGGCTGCCTCGAAGCTTTTTCTATTGGTTTTATCCGGTACATCTACTGATCTTATATGGGATTTTCGTGCTTTTGTGAGATGGCGGCAGTCTTCAAAATTACCAATGGAAAAATAATAAAAAACAGTTGACAGAATGGAAGTGTAATGATAAGATAATCAAGTGTGCCGCTCAACGAGGTTTTGTGAAATGTCGGAAATGCTTCCGGATACCAAAGTTGGCGAGTAATGATAAGGAGGTGCAAAGATGTACGCAATTATTGCAACAGGTGGAAAGCAGTACAAAGTAGCCGAGGGTGATATCATTAACGTAGAGAAGCTTGCAGCAGAAGCTGGCGAGGCAGTTACATTTGATAGCGTTTTGGCTGTAAACGACGGAGCTATGAAGGCAGGTGCTGATGTAGCAAATGCAAGTGTTTCTGCAACAGTTGTTAAGGAAGGCAGAGCAAAGAAAGTTATCGTTTACAGATATAAGAGAAAAACCGGATATCATAAGAAAAACGGTCACAGACAGGCTTACACACAGGTTAAGATCGATAAGATCAACGCTTAATCCGGTCTGATGGCAGGGATTCTGTGAAGTTCACAGAAGGGTGACAGTATGATAGATGTTGAGATTTTTCAGACTTCCTCCGGGGAGTATACAGGATTTCGGATGAATGGTCATGCGGAGTATGCAGAATATGGTCAGGACATTGTCTGCGCTGCCGTGTCAGCGCTGGTGATCAACACGATCAATTCGATTGAGCAGTATACCGAAGATTCATTTGAAAGTTCTGTAGATCCTGAGACTGGAACCGTTCTTTTTAAAATAAAGGACATGCCGGTCGGATCATCGTCAGAGCTGTTACTGAAATCACTTGTTCTGGGGCTTAATGGCATTCAGGATGAGTATGGTAAGAAACACATTAAACTTCGAATTAAAAAACAGGAGGGATAGAACCATGTTAAAGATGAACCTTCAGTTATTTGCTCATAAAAAGGGAATGGGTTCTACAAAGAACGGTAGAGATTCCGAGTCTAAGAGATTAGGAGCAAAGAGAGCCGATGGACAGTTCGTACTTGCTGGTAACATTTTATACAGACAGCGTGGTACAAAGATTCATCCGGGTGTAAATGTTGGACGCGGTGGAGATGACACTCTGTTTGCACTTGTTGATGGTGTTGTTCGTTTCGAGAGAAAAGGTAGAGACAAAAAGCAGGCTTCCGTATATCCGGTAGAAGCTAAATAAGACTTTTTGACCGGGGATCCGGTTACCGATAAGGGGTTGCCACTGGCAGCCCCTATTTCTTTATTGTATGTGTAGGAAGCTTCCATTGGGCTTTCGACTAAGCGGAAGCAGTTTGAACAAAAGGAGGATATGATGTTTGCTGATAGTGCGAAGATAACGATACGATCCGGAAAAGGCGGAGACGGTCATGTGAGTTTCCGAAGAGAACTGTATGTAGCTGCAGGTGGTCCGGATGGCGGAGACGGCGGCCGTGGTGGTGATCTGATATTTGAAGTGGATCCCCGCGTAAATACACTGAATGACTTTCGTCATATCCGTAAATATTTTGCGGGCGATGGTGAGCCGGGCGGCAAGCGCCGTTGTCATGGAGCCGATGGCGAGGATATGGTTGTTCATGTGCCGGAGGGAACTGTGGTACGCGAGGCAGAGACAGGAAAGGTCATTATTGACATGTCCCATGAACACAAGAGAGAAGTTGTGTTAAAGGGCGGTCGTGGCGGTAAGGGCAACATGAATTATGCAACGCCGACGATGCAGGTGCCGAAGTATGCACAGCCGGGTAAGCCGGGTAGAGAGCTTGAGGTTATTCTGGAGTTAAAGACGATCGCAGATGTGGGATTGATCGGTTTTCCAAATGTTGGAAAGTCTACTTTCTTATCCAGAGTCAGCAATGCAAAGCCAAAGATTGCCAATTATCATTTCACAACACTGAGCCCGATTCTTGGTGTTGTCGATCTGGACGGGGCAGACGGCTTTGTGATCGCCGATATTCCGGGATTGATCGAGGGCGCATCAGAGGGCATTGGACTTGGTCATGAGTTTTTGCGCCATATCGAGCGTACCAAGCTTTTTATTCATATGGTGGATGCAGCTTCCACAGAGGGACGCGATCCGCTCAATGATATTCTTGTCATCAATAAAGAGCTGGAAAACTACAGTCCGGAGCTTATCAAGAGACCGCAGGTCATCGCAGCGAATAAGACGGATGTCTTTTATGGCACGGAGGAGGATACGGTGATCACACTTCTTAAGGAAGAGTTTGAACCGAAGGGAATCCCGGTATTTCCAATCTCTGCCGTAAGCGGCAAGGGCGTTAAGGAACTTTTATATTATGTCCGCAAGGAACTGGATCAGCTTGATCAGGAGCCGGTTGTCTTTGAACAGGAATACGATCTGGAGCAGGAAACCTTCAAGGACGAGCCGTATACGGTTGAGTACGACGAGAAGGAAGGCATGTATGTGGTCGAGGGACCAAGGATCGAGCGTATGCTTGGTTACACGAACCTTGATTCCGAGAAGGGCTTTGAATTTTTCCAGAAGTTCCTGCGCACAAGCGGTATTGTGGACGAACTGGAGAAGCTTGGCATCGAAGAAGGCGATACCGTTCGTATGTATGATCTTCAGTTTGATTATTTGAGGTGACAGGGTGAAAGAAATCCTTATAGAAACAGGGAGCTGTCTGGTGGCTGCGATGCTGCTGATGATCTGGCACGAAGTAATCCGATTGATTGTATATGCGTGCTGTCAGCGGTCTGTACACTGTTTTCGGACAACTCCGTGGAAGGTGTGGCGGTATATTGATCCGATCGGTCTGATTCTTTCCCTTACCAGCTGTGTGCCAATTTCCAAGCCGTATTTCTACCGGGTCAGGGATCCGATAACAAACAGACGTCTGGGGGTGGCGGGACTTGTCAGTTTGCTCATGGTATTTGCGGGCAGCATACTTGTTCTACGGTTCGGTTACGGAGGCGTGAAGGGACTGGATCATCTGGTAATACATCATTGGTGGCAGAGTATTGCCCCAATTTTCGTACAGTACCTTGCGATGCTCAGCTTTGGGATGTTTGTGGCAAATCTGTTTCCGGTGTCAACGTTTGACATGGGACTTCTGATTGCCGGGACATCACCGACGGGATATCTTGGGATGCTGAAGGTGGATGGAACTGTCAAGCTGATCTTTGTGCTGGTGCTTTTGTTTGATCTGATCCACTATGGTGCATCGAGGCTGATTCTTTTATTATTGTGATTTTGGAAAGGTATGATTGCTGGTATGAGTTTATCTGTTAAGCTGGAAGCATTTGATGGTCCGTTGGATCTTCTGCTTCATCTGATCGAGAAAAATAAGATTGATATCTTTGATATACCGATTGTTGAGATCACGGAGCAGTACATGGATTATGTGTCGCGGATGGAGACAAAGGATATGGATGTGATGAGTGACTTTCTGGTCATGGCAGCGACACTGCTTAAGATTAAGTCCAAAATGCTTCTTCCGGCACCTCCGACCGAGGAGGGCGAGGAGGAAGATCCGAGAGCAGAGCTGGTTGAACGTTTGCTTCAGTATAAGATGTACAAATATGCATCCTATGAGCTGAAGGATCGTCAGCTGGATGCCTCGAGAATGATTTTTAAGGATCCGTCCATCCCGAAGGAGATTGCCGAGTATCAGGAGGAGGTCGATGTGGGAGAACTTCTTTCAGATGTGACGCTTTCCAGACTGCAGAGCATTTTCCGGGATATCATGAAGAAACAGGTCGACAAGATCGATCCGATCCGAAGCAAGTTTGGTAACATCGAGAAGGAGAAGATAAGTCTGACCGACCGGATGCTGCATATCGAGGAATATGCGATGCTTCACGGAAGCTTTACATTCCGCGGAATGCTGGAGGAGCAGCACAGCAAGCTGATGCTGATCGTGACATTTCTGGGAATCCTGGAGCTGATGAAGGTTGGTAAGCTTAAGATCGAACAGGAAAACACCTTTGATGATATTCAGATTACATATGTACCGGGTGTGAAGGACGTAGAGGTTGTGCCGTCCAGTGGCGTATAAGATCCGGAAGGATATTGCGTGAAATAAATATACTCACCCGGCAGATGTTTCGCAGAGAGTTCGTTTTTTGTGCTGAGAAAGGAATGTAAGAAGTAGTATGGATAAGGAAATGAAAATATCAGATCTGGAAGCGGTGATCGAGGCAATTCTTTTTACCATGGGAGAAGCAGTGGAACTGGAACGGATCGCTGCAGCCACAGAGCAGGATGAGGATACCTGCCGTCATGTGATCCGCAACATGATGGACCGGTATGCCGGCGATGACAGAGGAATACAGATCATAGAGCTTGATGGTGCATTTCAGATGTGTACGAAGGCATCCATGTATGAATATCTGGTCCGGATCGCTCATGTGCCGAAGAAGCATGTGCTGACCGATGTTCTTCTTGAGACATTGTCGATCATTGCCTACAAGCAGCCGATCACAAAGCTGGAGGTGGAACACATACGTGGTGTCAAGAGTGATCATGTGATCAACAAGCTTGTCGAGTACAAGCTGATCTGTGAGGTTGGGCGTCTTGATGCACCGGGTCGCCCGATCCTTTTCGCTACGACGGAGGAGTTTTTACGTAACTTCGGCATTGAATCGCTGGAGGATCTGCCGGTGGTAAATCCGGAAAAGGTAGAGGACTTCAAGATTGAGGCAGAGGAAGAGATACAGCTTGAGCTTGATATTTAAGCGGGAAACGTTGGAGCATAACAGAAAATTAGCAGAAATTTAACCGAAGCGGTTTACAAACGCATTACAATGTGTTATTCTTAATAAGTTGTGATTACCGTTGCTCAGATTTCGGATACTCCAACCGGATCTTAGTGACAGGCATATATTAAATTTTAGGAGGAAGAACAATGATTAGCAAAGAGCAGAAAGCAGAAATCGTAAAAGAGTATGGACGTACACCAGAGGATACAGGATCTCCAGAGGTACAGGTAGCAATTCTTACATTCCGTATCCGTGAGCTCACTGAGCATCTGAAGGAGAACAAAAAGGATCACCACTCAAGACGTGGTATGCTGAAGATGATTGGTCAGAGACGTAACCTTCTTGAGTACCTCAAGAAGAAAGATCTTGATGCATATCGTGCACTGATTGAGAAGCTTGGTCTTAGAAAATAATCATGATACAATAAGGGATGAGGCACCTGCAAGGGTGCCTTGTTTTGCAAAGCCCGCCGGGCATAGGAAAGGAGATTATCGATGGCATACAAAACATATTCCATGGAGCTTGCCGGAAGAACTCTGTCAATTGATATCGGACGAGTTGCAAAGCAGGCAAATGGTGCAGCTTTGATGCATTATGGAGACACAACGGTTCTGTGTACCGCAACCGCATCAGAGAAGCCACGTGAGGGAATCGACTTTTTCCCTCTGTCAGTTGAATTTGAAGAGAAGATGTATTCAGTAGGAAAGATTCCGGGAGGTTTCAATAAGCGTGAGGGTAAGGCGTCTGAGAATGCAGTGCTTACCGCCCGTGTTATTGACCGTCCGATGCGTCCTTTATTCCCGAAGGATTATAGAAATGATTGTTCTCTGAACAATCTGGTGCTTTCTGTAGATCCGGAGTGTCGTCCGGAGCTCGTTGCAATGATCGGCTCTGCCGTAGCAACCAGTATTTCAGATATTCCATTTTACGGTCCATGTGCAACAACCCAGATGGGTATGGTAGACGGTGAGTTTATCGTAAACCCAAGCCAGGAGGTATGGGACAACGGTGATCTTCGTCTGACTGTTGCATCTACTGCTGAGAAGGTTATCATGATCGAGGCAGGAGCCAATGAGATTCCTGAGGACAAGATGATCGAAGCAATCTACAAGTGTCATGACGTCAACCAGACGATCATTGCGCTGATCAATCAGATGGTAGAGGAGATCGGTAAGCCAAAGCATGAGTATACAAGTTGTGCGATCCCGGAGGAGATGTTTGAGGAGATCAAGAAGATCGTCCCTCCTGCTGAGATGGAGGAGGCCGTATTCTCTGATGATAAGCAGACAAGAGAAGAGAATGTCCGTCAGGTAACAGAGAAGCTTGCTGAGGCATTTGCGGACAAGGAAGACTGGCTGGAGATTCTGGATGAGGCAGTATATCAGTACCAGAAGAAGACAGTCCGTAAGATGATCTTAAAGGATCATAAGCGTCCGGATGGTCGTGAGATCACACAGATCAGACCGCTTGCAGCAGAGGTTGATCTGATTCCAAGAGTACATGGTTCTGCAATGTTCACCCGTGGACAGACACAGATCTGTAATATTACAACACTTGCTCCTCTTTCTGAGAAGCAGAGAATCGACGGTCTGGATGCCAACAAGACAGAGAAGAGATATATGCATCATTACAATTTCCCTTCATACTCTGTTGGTGAGACAAAGCCAAGTCGTGGACCGGGACGTCGCGAGATCGGTCATGGTGCGCTGGCTGAGAAGGCACTTCTTCCGGTACTTCCGAGCGAGGAAGAGTTTCCATATGCAATCCGTTCCGTATCCGAGACCTTCGAGTCCAACGGTTCTACATCCATGGCATCTACCTGTGCATCCTGCATGTCTCTTATGGCTGCCGGTGTGCCGATCAAGAAGATGGTTGCAGGTATTTCCTGCGGTCTCGTAACCGGAGATACCGATGATGATTTTGTACTTCTGACCGATATCCAGGGTCTTGAGGACTTCTTTGGTGATATGGACTTTAAGGTAACCGGTACAGAGGATGGTATCACAGCAATCCAGATGGATATCAAGATCCACGGACTGACCCGACCAATCGTTGAGGGTGCGATCGCAAGATGCCGTGAGGCAAGAATGTTCATTATGGATACCTGTATGAAGCCTGCAATCAGCGAGCCTCGTGAGAAGGTTGGCGAATTTGCTCCGAAGATCATTCAGATCATGATCGACCCAACCAAGATCGGTGATGTTGTCGGACAGCGCGGTAAGACGATCAATGCACTGATCGAGAGAACAGGCGTTAAGATCGATATCAACGATGAAGGTCAGGTTTCTATCTGTGGTGAGGATGAAGCAATGATGAATGAGGCAAAGCGCCTGATCGAGATCATTACAACAGACTTCCATCAGGGACAGATCCTCGAGGGCGAGGTTGTCAGCATCAAGGAATTTGGTGCATTCGTTGAGTTTGCTCCCGGCAAGGAGGGAATGGTACACATTTCCAAGATCGCTAAAGAGAGGATCAACCATGTTGAGGATGTTCTGACACTTGGCGACCATGTTAAGGTAGTATGCCTTGGCAAGGACAAGATGGGCAGAATGAGCTTCAGTATTAAGGATGTTAAATAATTATATAGAATAATTTCAAATAGAATGTGAAGACTCCAATTATGGGGGCTTCACATTTTTTTGCATTACATAGTCCACTTTATTCTAAAAATAAAATGTAGAATGCATATTTTGATAATAAGAGATATTTTTGAATAAATAACCCTGAAAAGACAGAAAATGATAATGAAATATCATATCATTTTCTGTCTTTTTTATATAGAGACGCAAGGGAGGAAGCAATGGAAGAAAATATCAAGGAATATGGCAATATGATGCTGCAGGATGAAAAGGGACATAAGATACAGATGATATCCATTATCGGAGAGATTGAAGGGCATGAGAGTTCTTCGAATACAACAAAGACAACGAAATATGAACATATGCTCCCGATGTTAGCTTCGCTGGACTGTACGAAGCAGGTGGATGGTGTTTTGTTCGTGATCAATACCATCGGTGGAGATGTATCCTGTGGACTTGCCCTGTCAGAAATGATTGCGTCCCTGTCGAAACCATCTGTGGCACTTGTTATGGGAGACAGTCATTCTATTGGCGTGCCGCTTTCTGTCGCTGCAGATTATACGGTGATCGCACCATCTGCAACGGTCATTATCCATCCGGTACGCATGAGCGGACAGGTTCTTGGGGCACCACAGACGTATGAATATTTTCAACTGATTCAGGACCGGATTACGGGCTTTATTGCAGACCATTCCGGTATGGATCAGAACAGGCTCGAGAGGATGATGGTAAAGCCGGGGATCCTGACAAGGGATCTGGGGACGATACTGGTGGGAAAGCAGGCAGTAGAGTGTGGGCTGTTCCAGCAGGTGGGCGGGATGCATGATGCACTCAAGAAGCTGGAGGAGTTGATTGAAGAAGCGGGAACAGTGTAAAAATGATGTGATTCTTTCTATGGATTATTCTGAAACTGAGCTGGAAACTGTCGAACAGGAGTTGTTCGCGCAGGCGTAAGATGGATGGAACTGTAATATTTTAAGAATAGAACCGCCGGATGTTCTGCATTTCTGCAGAGCATCCGGCGGTTATTTGATATAATTGTATTTTGTAGGTTTCGATGATTTAGAAAATATGTATCGTGTGAGATGGTAATAAGTCGGAATTATTCGTCGTCATCGTTACCTTCGTCGCGGGAATATAAAATAGTGCCATCACTTCGGATTACTTCATCAGCTCCCCATTCGGAATAATTCGTGCAATTGGAGCCATCGTAAATGATCTGAGGGATGCCATAGAATGCTGAATAGCCGCAGTTTTCGTCATCCCCGATGCCAATCATAATAATATTGTCCGGAATTTTAATAGAGGTTAGGTTGGAACAATCCTTGAATGCGCCATAATCAATAGAAGTCACATTATCAGGAATGTTGATGGAAGTGAGATCGGAGCAATAAGAGTATGTACTCTGTTCGATAGAAGAGAGACCGGCTTTTTTGCTGCATGAGCGGCAGATGGGGCTGCTGTCCCGCAGACGAGCAGCGATGTGGCGCACAGCCACGCGATAAGTTTCTTCTTCATTGTAATTCTCCTTTTCGTTTTATTGTGGCTTCCTTTATTACTTACGTTATTAAGTCATGTTTATCTTATCATCGTATGGCTTTTTTAGGTTGTGAAATGTCAAAAAAGGATGCAACATGTCATAATTTACAGGAAAGTCATCTTGCTTTCATCGCACAGCCCTGTCGATTGACGACGATTCTGGAATTCCCGATGCTAATCGTGGCGTTTGCAATTCCATTGAAAAAACGGTATAATAATAAGCTGGTGTACTGGCAGATCCTTCTCTGATGGGATAAGAATCCGCCGGTACCGGAGGAAAATAGCTTGGCAATGTACAAAGGAGGAGAAAAATGTCTTTATGGAAGGCGATTTTACTGGGACTTGTTCAGGGATTGACGGAATTTCTGCCGGTGAGTAGCTCCGGTCATCTTGTTTTGATCAAGCAGCTTCTTCATGTGGATCTGGAAAGTGGAGGCTTGTTTTTTGATGTGATGCTTCACTTTGGAACATTACTGGCGATCTTCGTCGCATTCTGGGGCGATATCAGCCATTTGATCCGGGAAGGGTTTCATATACTGGGAGACAGTTTTTCAAATGTGGGACGATTTTTTGAAAATTTAACCGGAAAGAAACGTCCGTATCATAAGATAGTCAGAAGCTCGTACCGTAAATATGTGATGCTGCTGATCGTTTCAACAATCCCGACCGGTCTGATCGGTGTGATCTTTAAGGATTATGTTGAGCAGGCCAATCAGATTGCACTGATCCCGGCATGCTGTCTGATGGTGACGGCTGTATTTCTGGTGATTGCGGACATGGTGGAGCCGGGCAGCAAGCGGCCGAAGAATATTTCCTATGGGGAGGCGGCAATGATCGGCATTTCCCAGGGCGTGGCAACACTGCCGGGAGTATCCCGCTCCGGAACGACGATCACGGCATGTCTGCTCTGTGGCTTTGACAAGAAGTTCGCAGTAAAATATTCGTTTATTATGTCGATACCGGCTGTGCTTGGTGCTGTAGTTCTGGAGGTCAAGGATCTGGCGACGTTGACGTTAACACAGACGGATATTATCTACTGCATTATTGCGATGGTCGTGGCGGCAGTCTCCGGTTATCTGGCGATCCGCTTCATGATGGGACTGATCCGTGGAAGACGTTTTAAATATTTTGCGATCTACTGTGCCGTAGTCAGTGTGGCATCCGTGATCGCACTGTTGAGAGGATAAGGATAATCTGTTTTTTGGGATATTCGGATCGCATTATTGGGAGGACAATCTGCCGGGACATCAATCCCGGTATTATGTAAGAAATGAGGAATGAGGAAACATATGGCGGCAGCAAAGAAATCAACCGTAAGAAATTCAGGGGCTTCGTCCCGGTCTGCTTCCGGACGGGGGAGCACGGGAACGCGTAAAAGCGCAGGTTCCGGAAAACGTACATCGACCGGGAAAAAGACCTCCGGAAATAAAAAGCCTGCAGCAAGGAAATCATCGGGCAAATATAAAAGAACAGCCGAGGAGATCAACACATACAAGGATCAGCTTGCGTTTGAGACGGGAATTACCATTCTGGTTATCTCCATTATCAGCGTATTTTTCTATCTGAGCTTTTTCGGCTTATGCGGAAAGATCGGAATCATTTTGACAGGTCTGCATTTTGGTTTTTTCGGATGGATCTCGTGGCTGATGCCGGCGCTTGTGGTGATCGGCTATGTGTTTACCGTGGTCAATCCGGGAGACCGCCGGGTACCGCGTAAGCTCATCAGTGCCGGAGCATTTTTGATACTGCTCGGTGCTTTGACGGAGCTGATCCTCCGACCGGAGATTCTAACAGAATACTTTACCAGCAATCATGTATTGCATCATGATTATTTTCAGTGCCTTTATATGTCATTGGAGGATGTGGCAAAGTACGGAAAAGGCAGTGGTGGTATTATAGGAAGAGGAATCGCGGACGGTCTTTCTGCCTTGATCGGCAAGGGCGGCGCCGGAGCGGTACTGTTTGGACTGATTCTTTTGAGTGTATATATTTTCCATGGGCTTGAAATGATGGCATCCCTTCGCAAGCGCAATGCCTACAAGGAACAGATGGAAGAGGAGTACGGCAGATTTGTGCAGGAGGAGACGGATTACAGAGAACCGTCTTACCGTGTGATCCCAAAACGCAGACAGGAGCCGGCAGCTACTGCGAGAAACGAGGCTTCTCTGCAGGCAGTAGATCTGAAAGCGGCGGGAGAGCGGCTGGATGAGATGGAGGCAAAGGAGAAGGAAGAACGTCTTGCTGCGAAAAAGCAAAAGGAAGCACTCAAAAAGCTGGAAAAACAAAAGAAAAAAGAGCAGGATGCTGCCGCAAAGGCATGGGAGGCAGCAAAGCCGGAGAACCGTAAGGATGAGGCTGACCTGAGTGTTCCTGCGGGAATGCAGGAGATTGCCGGTGAGCCGGTTGAGGAGCATCAGCATTCCGGAAATGCTTCCGAAAGGGATAAGCAGACGGACGAAAGCATGACGCGTGAGTGGCTGTCTGCAAATGAACCGACAGCGGCAGAGATGCCTGCGAAGGAACAGATTCAGTCCGAACAAAAGCCGATGGATATTCCAATCTACCGGGAGGAAATGAACCATAAATTCCGTGGTAATTCTGAGACGGAGACAGTTTCCGGTGAAACGACAGCGGAAACGGGAAGAGGTGCCTCAATCGGAAAAGAAACAGCATCCTTATCCGGAAGAGCAGATTATGCGGAAAGTGTGACCGGAACAGCAGGTAATGCCGGAATAACCGGCACAGCAGGCACCACTGTTGCCAACGCTGCCGCAAATGCAGCGACAAACCACAGTGATTTAGAACCGGCTGCCGGGATGCCGGAGGAAGCCGTAGCGTCCCATGTGCCGGGAACGGTTCCGAGAAAGAAGTCTGCACCGAAGAAGCAGGCAGCACATGGACGGATTGGCGGGGACGATTATTTTTCCGGTTCGGATACATTTAATGCATTAAATGACAGCAAGGTGGATAATAAGAAGATTCCATATCAGTTTCCGCCGATCGATCTGCTGAGTCTGCCATCGAAAGCGCAAAACGGCGTCAGTGATAATGACCTGCGCGAGACAGCGATGCGGCTCAAGGACACGCTGCAGAGCTTTAATGTTGATGTAGAGATGGGGGCTGTGACCTGCGGACCTACGGTGACGCGTTTTGAGGTGCTGCCGGCACAGGGCGTTCGTGTCAACAAGATCACGAATCTTGCCGATGATCTCAAGCTGAGCCTTGCAGCACCAAGCATCCGTATTGAGGCACCGATCCCGGGAAAGTCTGCGGTTGGCATCGAGGTGCCAAACGATACACCGAGCGCAGTACATTTCAGGGAGCTGCTGGAGGGAGAAGCCTTTGAAAAGGCAAAGAGTCCGGTGGCGTTTGCGGTTGGTAAGGATATCGGCGGCAAGGTTATTGTGACGGATATTGCAAAGATGCCGCATCTGTTGATCGCCGGTGCGACAGGTTCCGGTAAATCCGTCTGCATCAATACGCTGATCATGAGTATTTTGTATAAGGCGGATCCGAATGAGGTTAAACTGATCATGATCGATCCGAAGGTCGTTGAATTAAGTTGTTACAACGGGATTCCACATCTGTTCTGTCCGGTCGTGACCGATCCGAAGGAAGCGGCGGCGTCCTTAAACTGGGCGGTGCGCGAGATGATGGATCGTTACAATAAGTTTAAAGAGCTTGGTGTGCGTAATATCGCCGGCTACAACGAGAAGATCAAGAGTGTGGAAGATGCGGAGGCGGCAGGCTATACGCATATGCCTCTGCTTGTGATCATCGTGGATGAGTTTGCCGATCTGATGATGGTTGCTTCCAAAGAGGTAGAGGATGCGGTATGCCGTCTGGCACAGCTTGCAAGAGCGGCAGGAATCCATCTGATCCTTGCAACGCAGCGTCCGTCGGTTAATGTCATTACCGGTGTCATCAAGGCGAATATTCCGTCCCGAATTGCATTTTCGGTATCCTCTGCCATTGATTCCAGAACCATTCTGGACAAGGGTGGTGCAGAGAAGCTGTTGGGAAAGGGTGATATGTTATTCTTCCCGTCCGGCTATTCCGAGCCGGTTCGTCTGCAGGGGGCCTTTGTGTCAGATAAGGAAGTATCCGATGTTGTTTCATTCCTTTGTGACCACAATGAGACGCCGGTTTACAATGACAAGGTGACCGAAATTGTGGATATGCCGGCAGGAACAGACAGCTCCTCCGAGGAAAAGAAATCGGATGTTGACGAATATTTCGAGGAGGCGGGACGCTTCGTGATCGATTCCGGCAGAGCGGCCGCGGGTCAGCTGCAGCGCAAGTTCTCCATTGGCTTTAACCGCGCCGGAAGAATCATTGACCAGTTAAATAAGGCAGGGGTTGTCGGACCGGCGGTTGGAACAAAACCACGTCAGGTGATGATGACTATGGAGCAGTTTGATGCCTATCTGGGAGGCAGTGAAGCGGAGAGTGGATCGGAGGATCCATATGCGCTGGCACGTGATTTTGTGGATGAGCAGGGAAGCGAAGTGATAGAATGAATGTAGAGAATAGTGGATGCAAAGGCTTGCTGGTTACGAATGCTTTCTTAAGAACCGGAAAGTTTGTAGAACATTATGAATGGCTTAGAGAAGCGGCAGTACGGTGTGGCATGTCACTTCATATGACAGAGAATGATGAGCATCTCTGCTGTATTGGAGAGCCGATGGAGTGGCTGAACGAATATGACTTTGTAATCTATTGGGATAAGGATATTTCCTATGGGAAACAGCTGTCCGATTTTGCGGACAGACAGGGCATTCCGGTCTTTAATAAAATTGATGCGATTGCGGCGTGTGACGACAAATGTGAAACATATCTGAGGCTTGCCGCATGGAACCAGAGTCATACAGAGGAAAAAGTGAAGCTTCTGCCAACCATCGTGGCACCGATGACCTATGCTAATATCGGATATACAAAGTCCGATTTTTTGGACACAGTAGAAAAACGTCTTGGATATCCGATGGTGGTCAAGGAGTGCTTTGGTTCCTTTGGCATGCAGGTATATCTGGCACATGACAGAAAAGAGCTGGAGGAGCTTACAATAAAACTTGGCGGCGTACCGTTTCTTTATCAGAAATTCCACGAGGCAAGCAGCGGCCGCGATGTGAGACTGCAAGTTGTCGGAGATCAGGTGGTTGCGGCGATGGAGCGATATTCGGAGAACGGAGATTTCCGTGCCAATATTACAAACGGTGGCAGCATGAAGGTCTATGAGCCGTCGGATGCGGAATGTCAGCTGGCGGTGCAGACGGCACAGATTCTGGGGCTTGATTTCTGCGGTGTGGATCTTTTGTTTGAAGAGACCGGTGGTGTGGCAGATATTGTGTGTGAGGTCAATTCCAATGCGCATTTCAAAAATATCCACACCTGCACCGGCGTCAATGTGGCGGAAAAGATTATGGAATATATCCGAAACAAACTGAAATAATAGGCTGTTGTGAGAGGAATTCATATAAATGAAAAGGGCATATTTGATCTATCAAAAAGACGAAGCTGAGAAAAACAAAGGCTTTATTGAATTGTTCCGACAGGCAGGAAAGAGAGAAAAAATTGATTTTTCGTATGTGCCTGTTACCGAGTATCAAAAGGCATCCGAAGAGAAGCTTCCGGACCTGGTTCTGAACCGGACGAGAGATCCTGAGGTTAGCCGCTGGTATGAAGAAAGAGGGGTTCCGGTTCATCATGACAGCCGTCTGGTTGCACTTGCCAATCATAAATATCAAATGATACGGTATTTTGAGGAGAAGCTTCCGGAAACGGTGCGGCAGCATAAATGGTGTCCCACCACCAAGTTTGTACCGGATGCATCGAAGCTTTGCAGCGACGAAGCAGTGGAGCGATCTTTGACGGAGGGCTATGAGGTGATCAAGTCGGTTTCCGGGCATGGAGGCAGTGAAGTGTTTCTTATGGAGAACTGCAGGCAATGGGAGCAGGTTCTTGCCGGCAGGGAGGTTATCCTGCAGGAAAAGATCGAATGCCACAGCAGCGATATGCGTGTGTATGTTCTATTTGGAGAGATTTACTGTGCGATGCTCCGGGAGGGAAAGGATGATTTCCGGTCGAATTTCTCGCTGGGAGGAAGTGTCCGAAAAATGGGACTTACTGATTTGCAGAGAAAATATATTGACTGTTTTATAAAATGTCTGCCGGAGTATGAAAAAGGCATGTACAGTATTGATTTTCTGCCAACGGATGACGGAGGTCTTCTGTTTGATGAGGTGGAGGAGATGGTTGGCTGCCGGATGCTGTATCAGCACACCGAATACGATATTGTCGCCGATTATATAAAGAAACTGGATTTATAGGTGGTATGCGGATACAGATGGAAAAGTATCTGTGTGGAATGGATAACTATTGTAATTTACATGTCATGTATGGTAAGATGATTAACATATGTTATATGACTTACGAATGGAGGATTTTTATGAAGACAGATATTGAGATTGCACAGGAAACCGTGATGGAACCGATTCAGAATGTCGCAGCACAGCTCGATATTTCGGCAGATGACCTTGAATTTTACGGGAAGTACAAGGCAAAGCTTACGGATGAGCTGTGGGATTGTGTGAAGGATAAGCCGGATGGAAAGCTGATCCTGGTGACGGCGATCAATCCGACTCCTGCAGGAGAGGGAAAGACAACCACAACTGTAGGTCTTGGTCAGGCATTTGCAAAGCTTGGCAAAAAGGCAGTTATCGCACTTCGTGAGCCTTCGCTCGGACCTTGCTTTGGTATCAAGGGCGGTGCTGCAGGCGGCGGCTATGCCCAGGTTGTACCGATGGAGGATTTAAATCTCCATTTTACAGGTGATTTTCATGCGATCACCTCTGCCAACAATCTGTTAGCGGCTATGCTTGACAACCATATCAAGCAGGGAAATGCGCTCCACATTGATACAAATCAGATCGTATGGAAGAGATGTATGGATATGAATGATCGTGTTCTGCGAAACATCGTTGTCGGTCTTGGAAGACCGGTGGATGGCGTTGTCCGCGAGGATCATTTCATTATTTCTGTTGCTTCCGAGATCATGGCAATCCTTTGTCTGGCAGATAATATGAAGGATCTGAAGGAAAGACTGGGACGCATCATTGTTGCTTACAATTATGATGGAGAGCCTGTTTTTGCAAAGGATCTGCAGGCAGTCGGTTCTATGGCTGCTCTGTTAAAGGATGCGATCAAGCCGAATATCATTCAGACTGTTGAGCATACACCGGCATTGGTACACGGAGGTCCTTTTGCTAATATTGCGCACGGCTGTAACAGTGTCCGCGCAACGAAGACCGGCTTAAAGATTGCGGATTACTGCATTACGGAGGCAGGCTTTGGTGCTGATCTCGGTGCAGAGAAGTTTATGGATATCAAGTGCCGTATGGCAGGCTTAAAGCCGGATGCGGTTGTACTGGTAGCAACAGTACGTGCACTGAAATATAACGGCGGTGTTGCAAAGGAGGACTTAAGTGCCGAGAATCTGGAGGCTCTTAAGAAGGGAATCGTCAATCTGGAGAAGCATATTGAGAATGTTGCCAAATTCGGCGTGCCATGTGTTGTTACATTGAACCGTTTCGTGACAGATACGGATGCAGAGCTTGACTTTGTCAAGAAGTTCTGTGAGGAGCGCGGCTGTGATTTTGCGCTCTCCGAGGTATGGGAGCACGGCGGTGAGGGAGGAATCGCTCTGGCCGAGAAGGTATTAAATACACTTGAGAATAAGGAAAGCAAGTTTGCACCTCTTTACGATATAAAGCTGCCGATCAAAGACAAGATCGAGACGATCGCAAAGGAAATCTACGGAGCAGGAAGTGTCAGCTATGCACCGGCTGCTGCACAGGCGATTGCACGTCTGGAGAAGCTTGGCTATGGTGAGCTTCCGGTATGTATGGCAAAGAACCAGTATTCTTTATCGGATGATCCGAAGCTTCTCGGATGTCCAAAGGATTTCCCGATCAACATCCGTGAGGTTTATGTATCTGCGGGTGCAGGCTTTGTGGTTGCGATCACCGGAACCGTTATGACAATGCCCGGTCTCCCAAAGCATCCGGCGGCAGAGGGCATCAATGTGAATGAGGATGGTGTGATCACCGGCTTATTCTAAAACAATCTGGCACCATAAAAAATATAAAAACTGGCAGTTTTCATACTGTCAGTTTTTTTTTATGATAATACAAGTTGCAGGTCTCAACGAGAACCGGCAAATAATACATCACGAAAGAAGGATAATTACTATGACTAAGAACACAGAAACCTTATCAGGTGCAGAAGCAGTACAGGCTGGATTTTCCCACAGCAAGACAATCGAGATCACAATGGCAGCATTATTTATTGCGCTGACATATGTGGCAACCGCATTTATCAATGTGCGTATTCCGTTTCTGGCGGCCAATGGCGGTCTGATCCATCTTGGTAATATTCCGCTTTTTGTTGCGGCAGCACTTTACGGAAAGAGAACGGGAGCGCTTGCAGGAGCATTTGGTATGGGGTTATTTGATCTGACATCCGGATGGGTATCCTGGGCACCGTTTACCTTTGTAATCTGCGGGCTCATCGGATTTGCATTTGCAGTCGTTGCCGGCAAGAAGGCAGGAAAGGGACGCCTTGTTCTGGCTGTATTTGTAGCGGCACTTATCAAGGTAGTCGGATATTATATTGCAGAGATTTTCCTTTACGGAAGCCTTGTAGCACCGGTTACTTCTATTCCCGGCAATCTTGTTCAGATCTTTGTTGCAGGTGTGATCGCAGTACCTGTTATCCTGGTACTTCAGAAAGTGCTTCATAACTAATACCGGTAAGGAAGAGTTTGAGAGGAGATGGAATAAATGGACGTATTGAATAATACAGACATTAAGATCATGACGCCGGGACCGACACAGGTCGCCGATAATGTGTACCGTGCAAGAAGTCTTCGTACGACCAATCCCGATCTGGATCCGGCATTTTATGATTTTTATAGAGATACCTGTCATTTGTTTGGCAAACTGATCCATACAAAGAACGCATGCTTTATCCTTGGCGGCGAGGGAATCCTTGGACTGGAGGCAGCCTGTGCTTCCCTGACCGAGCCGGGGGATCGTGTGCTTGTCATTGACAACGGTATTTTCGGAAAAGGCTTTGCAGATTTTGTTTCAATGTATCAGGGAGATCCTGTGACATGGTCGCTTGATTATCATAATCCGCTTGCGCCGGAAGTGCTTCGGGATTATCTGGAAAAGGATCATGCGTTTAAGTATGCAACGCTTGTGCACAGCGATACGCCGAGCGGTTTGTTAAATCCGGTGGAAGCATTGTGTCCGATCCTGAAGGAATATGGCATTTTAACTGTGGTTGATTCCGTGACAGGCATGTTTGCGGATGAACTTGATGTGGACAGGGCGCAGATTGATATTGTCTGCGGCGGTTCCCAGAAGGCACTCTCAGCACCGCCGGGACTTACTCTGGTAGCAGTCAGCGAGGATGCTTTCGCGGCAATGCATCAGAGAAAGGAACCAATCCGTTCCTTCTATGCGAATCTTTTGACCTTTGAGACATATTATGAGGATCAGTGGTTCCCATATACGATGCCGGTCAGCGATATTATGGGATTGCGTCAGGCACTGGAAAATGTTGCTTCTGATCCGGAGCATCTGAAGCGTCATGCAGTGATTGCCGCTGCAACAAGAAAAGCATTGACAGATGCAGGTCTTACGTTGTATCTTGAAAGTGGTTTCGCTTCTTCCGTAACCGTATTTTATGTTCCGGAGGGAATGAAGGCACAGGATATTTTAGACACAATGGTAAAAGAGCATCATATTATGATCGCCGGCTGCTTTGATGTGCTGGCGGGCAAGGTGATCCGTATCGGACATATGGGCAACAATGCCAATGAAGCAGATATGACTGTAACGCTGGCAGCACTTGATAAGACCTTACAGAGTCTTGGCTTTACAGGAAAGGCGGACATGGCAGAAGGCTTTACGTCATATATGAACGCACATAAATAGAACGACCGTTGTGGGAAAGGCATAGGTCATTTTCATGAAGCAGTTGAAGGAAGATCTGAAGAATCAGACATTTCATCCGGTTTATCTTTTATACGGAGAAGAGGATTATCTGAAGCGGATGTACCGCGACAGGCTCAAGAAAGCAGTCCTTGGGGATGGGGATGAGATGAATTATTCTTATTTTGAGGGGAAAGACATCGATTTTCCAACGCTTCGGGAAGCGGCCAATACCCTTCCCTTTTTTAGTGACCACCGTATTATCGTGGTGGAGAACAGCCGGATGTTTAAGAACGCTTCGGAAATGGCGGATTATCTTCCGCAGATGCCGGATACCACGGTCGTTGTTTTCGTGGAGAAGGAAGTAGACAAGCGCAATAAATTATATAAGTACGTCAATAAAAACGGTGTTGCAGTCGAAATGACCACTATGACGGAACGGGAACTGAAGGCATGGGTGGCTGTGATCCTGAAACAGAATGGCAGGAAAATGTTAGAAAGCACCGCCTCCTATTTTCTGGAGCAGGTGGAAAATTCCATGACCAATGTGAAAAATGAGCTCGATAAGCTGATCTCCTACACAGAGGGGCGGGAGGAGATCGCCAGAGACGATATTGATGCGGTGTGCAGTGTGCAGGTGACCGGCAGGATCTTCCAGATGATGGATGCCGTTGCCTCAGGCAATCAGGGGGAGACTCTGCGTCTGTATCATGATCTTCTGACACTGCGGGAAAGTCCGATGTCGATGCTGTATCTTCTGACCAGACATTTTAATGTGCTGCTGCAGGTAAAGGCGATGTCCGGCAGATACGATAAGTCTGAGATGGCAAAGAGAGCAGGAGTGCCGCCGTTTGCAGTCGGTAAGTATCAGTCTCAGTGCCACCGCTTTTCCGGGGAGAAGCTTCGACGAATGCTGGATGCCTGTATCGAAACGGAGTATCAGTTTAAGCGGGGCAGTATCGGAGACCAGCTTGGTGTCGAGCTTTTACTGATCTCCTTTGCACAATCCTGATGATTTTTGGATATTTTTGAAAATAACAGTTGACAATACCAAATAAAGATGGTAATATACTAATCGTGCTCGCGAGAAAAGCTCGCGGGCGGATATGCGGAAGTGCTGGAATTGGCAGACAGGCTAGATTCAGGTTCTAGTTCGGATTTCCGAGTGAGGGTTCAAGTCCCTTCTTCCGCATTCTTTCTTATATAAAACTCCTATTTGAGAAACCGGATTGGTTTCTTTTTTTGATTTCATTGGTTTTATTCGTATTTTATCCGTTAAAAACATTTTCTGTTTTACTCCTGTGACAATCTTGTGAATTCGGAATAATTTCTTGACTTCTTATATATTTTCGGTAGAATAGAAAGTAGCGTTTTATTTTTGAACGTGATAATTACCGAGTGGAGGAGTAAACATGAATTCATCAAAAAAAATCATGAACAAGCAGAACAACGAGAAGGACAATAATGTATCTTCTAACGTATCTGCAGCAAAAGGGAATAAGAGATTGTCCGGTGGCGGCGTCAGTGATGTCAAGAAGATCATCATCGGTGCAGTCTGTGTGATCATCGTACTTGTACTGTGTATCGTTGTTGGTATTCAGCAGTTCCAGCCGAAGGTAGTTCTTACTATCAATAACACAAAGCTGACGATGGATGATCTGATGTACCCGATCTATGAGCGTGAGAGCGCATATCTGCCATATGATGAGATGTATCAGATGTATACAGGAAAGTCCATCTGGGACAACAACTACATGGGAAGCGATAGAAATGTAGATTCTTCTCTGGCTACAAACTCAGCCGGTTTAAAGCAGGAGATCATCGATGCGGAGACAGAGTATCAGATTCTTTATTCTGAGGCAAAGAAGGCAGGCTACAAGTTAAGTGCAGATGACAAGAAGGAAGTCCAGAAAGAGGTTTCCAAGGCACTTAAGGGTCTTTCCTTTACACAGAAGCTTCGTCTGAATATTTCCAAGAGCAAGCTGACAAAGCGTTTTGAGAAGCGTAAGCTTGCAGATAATTATAAGAACGACCAGACAAAGGAATTAGATAAGACCGTTGATGAGAAAGCAGCAATCAAGGATATTACCAAGAAGGATTACAGAGAGTACAAGGTACAGTGCTATGCATATTCTACCTCTGCGACAGATTCCAACGGAAAGGCAGAGAAGCTCTCTGACAGTAAGCTTGCAAAGCTGGAGAAAGAGTTGAAGGCATTATATGAAAAGTCAGCCGATGCCAAGGACTTCAAAAAGCTTCTGGAAGATGACAGCAAGTCTGATATCGATTTCTCTGATACAAGCTTCACGGAGAAGGACGGATGGAGCATGGTTACAGACAAGAAGCTTCTGAAACAGATCAAGGAAATGAAGAACAACGAGATTTCAGATATCATCAAGGACGAGAAATCAGGTCATGTTCTTTTCGTAAAAATGATTAACAATAATTCTCAGGACAGCTACAAGGATGCATGTGATTCGGCGATCCAGACTGCACAGAATGAAGCATATGACAAGTGGTATCAGGGCGTTCTCGAGAATTATAAGGTATCAGAGACTACAGATGTATGGGATGATGTCAAGATTGGTACTGTTACAACTGACATTGTTACAGCAGCAGATTTAGAGAAGATGAATCAGGATTCTTCTGATGCAACTTCAGGTAAGTAGGATACCGGTTGACAAATCATCCATTACGGCACTGATCAGAAACAGGAGGAAAAAATGGGACAGGTAAAAAGAATTTACGTGGAGAAAAAGGCTCCTTATGCAGTTCGCGCAAAAGAACTGAAGGAGGAAGTGAGACAGTATCTCGGGATTACCGCACTGCGTGATGTCAGAGTGCTGATCCGTTACGATGTGGAGAATCTCAGCGATGCCACTTACAAGCAGGCACTGATGACGGTATTTTCAGAGCCGCCGGTAGATAACTGCTACGAGGAAAGCTTTACAATGGATCCGGATGCATTCTGCTTTTCGGTGGAATATCTTCCGGGACAGTTTGACCAGAGAGCGGATTCCGCGGAACAGTGTGTGAAGCTCCTGAATGAGAAGGAGGATCCGGTGATCCGGTCTGCAACAACTTATGTATTTGAGGGAGAGATCAACGAAGAGGATCGCAGGCGGATCAAGGAATACTGTATCAATCCGGTGGATTCCAGAGAGACCAACGAAAAGAAGCCGGAGACACTGGTACAGAAGTTTGATGAGCCGGCAGATGTTGCAATTTTTGACGGATTCCAGAGCATGCCGGAGGATGAGCTTAAGAAACTGTATGATTCTCTGAATCTGGCAATGACATTCAAGGATTTCCTTCATATCCAGAAGTATTTTGCAGGGGAGGAGAAAAGAGATCCTTCCGTGACAGAAATCCGTGTTCTGGATACATATTGGTCTGACCACTGCCGTCATACCACATTTCTTACAGAGCTTAAGAATGTTTCTTTCGATGAGGGTTATTACAAGAAGCCGATCGAGGAGACTTATCAGGAATATTATGCAGCACATAAGGAGATGTTTGCCGGAAGAGACGACAAGTTTGTTTCTCTGATGGATATTGCACTTCTCGCAATGCGTCAGCTCAAGAAAGCCGGCAAACTGGATGATATGGAGGAGTCCGATGAGATCAATGCATGCTCCATTGTTGTTCCGGTTGAGATCGATGGAAAGGAAGAGGAGTGGCTTGTATTCTTCAAGAATGAGACACATAACCATCCGACTGAGATCGAGCCGTTCGGTGGTGCTGCAACCTGTCTTGGCGGAGCAATCCGTGATCCGTTGTCAGGAAGAGGTTATGTATATCAGGCGATGCGTGTGACCGGAGCTGCTGATCCGACTGTATCTATGAAAGATACACTTCCGGGCAAGCTTCCACAGCGTAAGATCACTACAGGAGCTGCACATGGCTATAGCTCATATGGTAACCAGATCGGACTGGCAACAGGACTTGTCAATGAGGTTTATCATCCAAATTATGTGGCAAAGCGTATGGAGATCGGTGCTGTTATGGGGGCTGCTCCAAGACGTAATGTAATCCGTGAGAACAGCGATCCGGGCGATATCATCATTCTTCTTGGTGGACGTACCGGTCGAGATGGTATCGGTGGAGCAACCGGTTCTTCCAAGGCTCACACAACTCAGTCCATTGATGTCTGCGGTGCTGAGGTTCAGAAGGGTAATGCACCGACGGAGCGTAAGATCCAGCGTCTGTTCCGCCGTGAGGAGGTCAGCTCCATTATCAAGAAGTGTAATGACTTTGGTGCCGGTGGAGTATCCGTAGCAATCGGAGAGCTGGCAGATGGTCTTGAGGTAAATCTGGATAAAGTACCTAAGAAATACGCAGGTCTTGACGGCACAGAGCTGGCAATCTCTGAGTCCCAGGAGCGTATGGCGGTTGTTGTTGCAAAGGCTGACGTTGACAGGATGCTTGGCTTTGCGGCTGAGGAGAACTTAGAGGCTGTTGTTGTCGCTGAGGTTACCGAGAGTCCGCGACTTGTCCTGAAGTGGAGAGGAAAGACGATCGTTGACATCTCCAGAGCATTCTTAGATACCAACGGTGCACATCAGGAGACGGACGTTGAAGTAACAATGCCGGATCAGGATAAGAATTATTTCAATGAGAAGAAAGATACACACGATCTGAAACGTGCATGGTTAGATACACTGCGTGATCTGAATGTATGCTCCCAGAAGGGTCTTGTGGAGATGTTCGACAGTTCCATCGGTGCTTCTACCGTGACAATGCCGTATGGCGGAAAGACACAGCATACACCGATCCAGACAATGATCGCAAAGCTTCCGGTACTGGAGGGCAAGTGTGATACCGTTACAATGATGAGTTATGGCATGGATCCATATCTGACAAGCTGGAGCCCATATCATGGAGCCGTTTACGCAGTGATCTCCTCCGTAGCAAAGATTGTTGCTGCCGGTGGTGATTACAGCAAGATCCGTTTTACTTTCCAGGAGTATTTCAGACGTCTTGGCACGGATCCGAAGCGCTGGGGTGAGCCGATGGCAGCCCTGCTTGGTGCTTACGATGCACAGATGAAGTTAGGCCTTCCGTCAATCGGAGGTAAGGACAGTATGTCCGGTTCCTTCAACGATATTGATGTACCTCCGACGCTCTGTTCGTTCGCAGTAGATGTTGCAACGCTTCAGGATGTCATTAGTCCTGAACTGAAGCAGCCGGGCAACGTGCTTGTTAAGTTTGATATTGAGAAGGACGAGTATGACCTTCCTGTATATTCACAGCTTATGTCCCTGTATGCAGCAATCACAGAGCTGATCCACCGAAAGAAGATTGCTTCTGCATATGCGGTTGGTTTTGGCGGTATCTGCGAGGCTGTCAGCAAGATGGCATTCGGTAATGAGCTTGGTGTGACAATGAATGACAGCTTATCCATTGATGAGCTTTTTGCAAAGGATTACGGTTCTATTATTGTTGAAATGACTCCGGAGGATTTTGCGGAATTAAAGATTGCCGGCAAGCAGATCGGAACCGTAACCGAGCAGCCTAACTTCGTAGCAGGCGCAACCTCTATCTACATGAAGGAGGCATATGAGGCTTGGACCGGTCGTCTGGAGGAGGTATTCCCAACCAGATCCGGCGTTGAGCAGAAGGTATTAGAAGATACGCTTTATGATGCAAAGCAGGTATATACCGCACAGAGAAAGCTGGCAAAGCCAAAGGTATTTATTCCTGTATTCCCTGGCACAAACTGTGAGTACGATACAACAAAGGCGTTTGAAAAGGCAGGAGCAGAGGTTGAGACGCTTGTATTTAAGAATATGACAGAGAGCCAGATCGTGGAATCTGTCAACGCTTTCGAGAAAGCGATCCGAGAGAGCCAGATCCTGATGTTCTCCGGCGGATTCAGTGCCGGTGATGAGCCGGATGGTTCTGCAAAGTTTATCGCATCTATCTTCCGTAATCCGAAGATCATGGATGCTGTTCATGATCTGCTTCAGCAGAGAGACGGTCTTGCTCTTGGTATCTGTAACGGATTCCAGGCACTGATCAAGCTCGGTCTTGTGCCATATGGTGAGATCAAGCCTCAGACGGCAGATGCTCCGACATTGACAACCAACAGCATTGGACGTCATATCTCCAAGTCTGTTTACACAAAGGTAGTTACCAACAAGTCTCCATGGCTGATGCGTGCAGAACTTGGTGGTGTGTATGCAATTCCTGCTTCTCACGGTGAGGGACGTTTTGTTGCACCTGAGAATGTGATCAGGGATCTCTTTGCCAACGGTCAGGTGGCAACACGTTATGTTGACCTTCAGGGCAATCCGACGATGGACGAGGAGTTCAATCCGAACGGCTCTTATGCAGCAATTGAGGGTATCACAAGTCCGGATGGACGTGTTCTTGGTAAGATGGCGCACTCTGAGCGTATCGGAGAAGGTGTCGCTGTCAATATTTATGGAAACCAGAATCAGCATATTTTCGAGTCTGGAGTGTCATATTTCAAGTAAAATGATGCAAAAATTAAAAAAATAAAAAAAAGTGGTTGACAAATCACACGCTTTCCGATAGAATACTACTTGTGCTTGAGACAAGCGGTTGTCGGAAAGCGAAATGCACGAGTGGCTCAGTGGTGGAGTATCGCCTTGCCAAGGCGAGGGTCGCGGGTTC